>Ga0209348_1000021_pt1 | contig 183615 bp, 216 predicted proteins | sample ETNvirenome_2_30_FD_184065 | JGI IMG/M metagenome (GOLD analysis project Ga0209348, IMG submission 184065) | Marine viral communities from the Pacific Ocean - ETNP_2_30 (SPAdes) (version 2) | ecosystem: Environmental > Aquatic > Marine > Oceanic | place: Pacific Ocean | collected 2013-06-22 | reverse complement strand
GGTAAGTGTGTATTTGTCTTTTTGATGCCAAAAGCATTTGACACCAAGATCCAACAAACCATATAAAGCATTTATATTTTTAGCATGACACCAGAATCTGTCATTTTGTAAAAACAAATCATCAACCACATACTCCGGTTCATCATGACCGAGATACCACTTTCCAGAAACCATCCTGACATCTATTTCAACATCATATCCCTGTTTGATGGCATTAAGAACATAGCCGGGAGAGTTTTCATAAACCTTATTCTCGCCTGATATATTTCCTCTGTGGGAGATTAAGATCATTTATAGTTCTCCAAATAATATCTCAAATCTTCGGGAGTTCCAATACCCCACATTTTGTGGACGTAAAAGGGGATCAATGTCTTTCCTTCGCCAATAAGCTCATTATAAACAGGAGCGATATAAAACTCGTTTTTAACACGAATATTCTTTTCAATCATACTCTCTGCACACTTTACAAAATCTGAACCTTTTCTATACCAATAGATTCCACAAGTTGCAATATCTGATATGGGCTTCTTTTCTGCAACCTCTGTCACAAAACCTCTTGAGTTGGTTTTAACAAAAGACCATTTTGGGTGAACAGCGTTGAAAGTAAATACCATTGAATCACAAAATGTTAAGTTTTTCAGTAGTTTAAAGTTTTCAGGCTGATATTCAATGATTTGATCTGAGTTTGCAATCAACAAATCTTCATCATTATTAATGTGTTCTTTTGCCAGCAGTGCTGTGCAAGCTGCTCCTTCTGTTAATCCATCGACCTCAACTAACTTGTATCTGCCATTGGTTATTCTGTCAAGGGTCGATTCAAGACCGTCATATTTCTCTAAGTGCTTTTTTCTTACGAGAAAGACATATTCTGCGTCAAAATCTAAGTTTTCAACAACCGCTTGAATCATTGGTTTACCATTGACTTCAATCAAGGGCTTAGGGAACGTGTACCCCTCTTTTGCAAAACGACTGCCTTCACCAGCCATTGGAATTAAAATTTTCATAATATACCTCTAAATAAACCAATATTAACTGCATCGGGATTGTCCACTCTAATAACCTTTGCTTTAGAAGCTCTTGCTGCTTCAAATCCCTTTGGAGAATCTTCAATGATTAATGTTTGATTTGGTAATACATTGAAGTGTTCCATGAGGTTCACATATCCCTCTGGGTCTGGTTTTGATTTTACAACATCTTGATTTGTGATTATCTTATCAAACAGGTGAACAACACCTGTCTTTGTAAGCATAAGATCCGCTGTCAGTCTAATGGAGTTGGTATAACAAGCTAAAAAATATCCTTTCTCTTTTAAAGAATGTAGCATTTCTATTTTTTCTATTCTGTTTTTTGCTTTGGACTTTATTAGTTTTATTGTGTTTTCTTGTTTTAAGTCATATATTTTTTTATGTTGCCCTTTGGAAACTATTCCCATATCTCCCAATATTTGAAGTTTAACTCTTGTTGGAATACCATTAAAAGTCTCATAGTGATCGTCTAAAGATATCGCATAATCACAAACTTCTTGCAAAGCCTCATTTAATGCTAAACGATGCCATTCACAAGCATCAACCAAAACACCATCAAGATCAAATATTATTAATTTAAATTTCATCGAAAACTTTCTCCATTTTTAAAAGGGTGAATATCTATGTCTACTTCTTTATTTGCATCGAGCCACAAATCGCCCTTTCGCCATCCTACATAATTTCTATTAAACAAGTCTGTGTCTTTTTCAAAATAATAATACTGTACAAAGTTAGGAACTTTTGGAGATGATGGAGGGTTATCAACAAAATCTTTTGACCATTTTGTTAACCATCCATAATACTTTGGTTGTGACTTCCAAGTATCTTTCCATTTCCAATAAAAAATCTGTGAAGCATGATACCAAGCTTCTCTGGACATATCATTGGATTTCACTTTTCTCCACTCTGGTTCTGCTCCTTGATACACATTTTGATCTAAGGGTAAAGCGTCATGACTATTTAAAAGTCTGTTGTGCGCTGTGTCGTTTATCATTGATTTTTCTTTATTGTAAATCAAAGCACGAAGAAAATAATCTGCGTCTTTATTTGCTGGGTTTAAAAATCTCTCATCCCACATGCCAATTTTCTTAACAGCATCGGGTCTATAACTTACAATATTGTCTCCAAGACATCCAGTTACAAAAGTATATTTTTGATGCAGTTTTAGAAGATTTGTTGCCCAGTTTGGGTGCAAGATAATATCATTTTGCATTGTAGTGACAATCTTTGCATCTGGGTTTTTCAGGTCAACAAACCCATGTAAGAGGGCTTCGTTCCAGTTTCTTGCTAGATTACCTGTGTCCCAATCTGGTCTTGTGTTATTATGAAAAACATTTACTTTGTCTTTAAATCTATCTTCCAAATAAAACTCAGAGTGATTATTAATAATATTAATCTCTGTGTTTGGAATAGATTTGAAATCTGTTTGATTAAATAAAATATCAAGTGTTTTGTTTAAAACATCAGTTCTTCTATAGGTTACAATAAAAACTTTTATATTTTTCATCTTTCTTCTCTTTTGTTATAAAGCATCTCAGCTAACATAAATTCATATTCTGTATCAACATCCACGGCTTCTATCTCATTTAACATATAAGGGTAAAACTTATCTCCAAGTATGTTGGCATTTTTAAACATAACTTCTCTTGGTACGATATTGGCAGCAAAATTTAAAGCATATATATCAGGCAAATCTTGAGACCTTGGATGATGCTTTGGGTCATAGTTTATTGCTTTATTATCAAGCCACATATATTCTTTTATAATATTTGTGGTTACAACAGAATCATAATCGGTATTTGTTTTATAGATATCAATGCAGTCTTGTATACTTTTGTCGGTTATTAGTGGGCTGGTTACGGGTGTCCACAATATATCCTTACAATCTAAAATTGATGAAAGGTGTTTATATACATCTCCCATCGGAACTATGTCAGATGCATAAAATGAATCTCTCTTCAATGCCGTTGCTCCAAAATCTTCTGCTAGATTTAACATCTCATCATCTTCTGAGCTTACAATCACTTTAGAAATGTCTTTGAGTCTCAAGGCTTGTTTTACTTTTATCTCTAACATAGATGAGCCAGCAAAAGGTCTTATGTTTTTCTTAGGAACTCTTTTGGAGCCGCCCCTAACAGCGATTAATACATTGATATCTATCTCTCTCAAAGTTGCCCTCCATTAATGTCAATGGCAGCACCAGCAATATATGAAGCAGCAGAAGAACACAAAAATAAGATTGGAGAAGCTTGTTCTTCAACGGTTGCAATTCTTCTAACTGGTATCTTATCTGATAGTTGTTTTATTTGATCTTTTGTCATTGATTCTCTCAGCATTTCTGTCATGGTTTGGGACGGGCAAGTGCAGTTGACTAAAATATTATATTTTGAAACTTCATTTGATAGTTGTTTTGTTAATCCAATAATACCATATTTACTAGACGTATAATGAACGCCACTAACGATACTCTTATTACGGCCAGCTATTGAAGAAACATTAACTATTCTACCAAAATTGTTTGATTTCATAATATTGATAACTTTTTTAGATATTAAATAAAATGATTTTAGATTTGTATTCAAAACTCTGTCCCATTCTGGTGATTCAATGTCTTCTATTGGGCGACATAGATTTGTTCCAGCAACATTTATCAAAAAATCTATGTCTTTTAAACTTTTAAAAGATTCATTTATGCTGTTTTCATCGCTAATATCGCACTTAATAAAATAACATCCTTTAATCTTTGGGTTTGTTCTAGAAACGCAAAAGGTTGTTGCACCTGCGGAGATAAATTGTTTAACGACCTCAAGTCCTATACCTTTACTTCCACCTACAACAACAGCTATTTTATTTTTAAAATCAAACTTAATATCATTCATTCTCATAAACATGATCCACATCTGGTCTTGTTATGGCGTATCTAACTCCAACAGAATCTCCAACACATGTTATCTTGTGCCAAACGCCCTTTGGAACTACGATTATGTCGTGTTTTTTTACTCTTTGGGTTCCTAATCCTTCAATCCACCATTCCCATTCGCCATCTAATATAACCCAGTTCTCATCTGCGTCGTGATGATAGTGTTTTCTATTTCCTTCACCGGGATGTTGTTGTATAATGACACCGCCAAATAACTCATTATAGGCTATTCTAACGGCCCATGACCCCGGACCCATATGTTCTCTTATTTCTTCAAGGTTAACAGTGCTAATATTTTCATATTTTATAAGTTCCGTCTTAAGAACACCGTCCTCTTTTAGAACGCTCAATAGATCACCATCTGTTTTTGTTTTTTTCATTTGAATACCCTATCTTGTTTCGTGCTTGTATTTTGAGATATTTTTAAATAGATTCAATCTCTTTTCAATCTCATCAGAAAAGAGATTTTGTTTTAAATGATCATCTAAAACTATATTTTCTCTATTTGGCAAAATAACATTTTTAAAATGAATCATTTGACATAGTTGATCATGTAACATTTTGTCGGGACCATATGGTGTCCCTTCTCTACCATATTTTTCATAATACATTGGATTGTACTTTTTATCTGAGGAACCGGGAATAGCAAAGTTATAAAAGTCGATACCTGTTATATAAAGCTCTTTAATATCATATCTCGACAACATACAAATAGCACCATAGCCAGAATTAAAGTTTGATGAATGTTGCACATGGCCTTTTCCGGGATGTACTTCGATATGCCACTTGGGATACATTTCCCAATAAAGACCCCACCTGTCATGTGTTCCATCTTCATTTGATAAATCAACAAGATTTGTATTAAATGATGAATATTTTTCTTGCCATTCCTCTCTAACTGATTTCCATGAACCATCATATTTTTGACCAACAACCGTGTCGTTGCAAAGAATAAATTTAGGATGTTCAGATGGGTGTAAACTTTTTAAATACTGTTGAACCTTTGGGCCGTAGTTAAAGTTCAAACAGCTTTGTATTATATCTGTTCTTGATCCATAATCTTTGGCACTATATATGCCTTCATTTATTCTAATAACAACATCATAGTTGTCTATCTTTTTTCCAAAGTTTTTACCTATCAAATATGGAGATGGCCCAACATAAGCCACTGTTTTTCCTGATAAATATTCAGCCAGATCATCTTCTTTTTTTACATTTATAAAAAAAGATGGATTATTCGGTATCTTTTGATAAATATCAACAAGCTCTTCTGGTGTAAAATTTGTCTTTGGTTTTATTTGAGAATTTATTTTGTTAGTCAAAACATGCCATGGATTCTTTTTTTGTTTCAACATGTTAAAATCTGTAATGGTAGCTTTCAATATAGATTGAGCTTGAGATTTTTCATTTTCCGTTCTACGATTGTCAATAAAGTTACATTTTTTATTTTGAAAATAATCATGAGATGTGTCAAAGTAAGAATTTATCTTTTCCTGATCAAAATAATTTACGTCTTTTGAAGACTTCTCTGGTTGTATTTCCTTTGAGATAAAAAGGTCAAAAAATATCTTTTTTATTTTTAAAGAATCATATTTTTCATGATGCGTAGAAGAATGTAAATTAATTAATTTATTCTTTCTGAAAGAGGGTAATATCCAATTCCACATCAAATCCATATTCATTTTGGATTTGGCACCATCCCGATTGTGTGGGGTATTAGAATCACTAACACCATTATCATAAATCATCTTATGACTACAGACTACATTTTTCAAAAATGGAATCTCTAATATATTGAATAAATGACAAGAGTCAACGCCCCCGCCAAAATCAGTTACCATAGGAAAGAACCAATCTAATAGTGAATGATGTACTGCTTTAAAGCCAGCGTGTGCGAAAGGTAAAACAGAATAGTCAAACTTCTTTCTATAGTTTTCATTGTTGGATAAAGGGGTTATTAGGCCATCACCCGGATAATAAGTCAATATTGCAGGTTCATATTTATTCAAGTCTTCTAATATTTGCTCTAAAGGGTTTAAATCACCCATTGGCCTAAGTAAGAAGTCGTAATCCACAAACATATAATATTCATATTCTTTTGGAACCATTTCATAAAGTATATTTCTTGTATCTGTCCAAGTTGTGTTTGGGCAGTATTTTAATGCATCTGGGTGTTCCGCATCATGAGTCACAAAATAAAAATCACAGTTTTCCTTATTAGAAAACATATTAACATGATCTGGATTCGGGGCCGCTGGGGTGATTTGTAAAATACACAAGCGTTTTTTCACAGTTCATTCTCCCATCGTTCAATCATTTCATCTAACATTGTTTCAAAAGTGTATTCTGGTTCCCATCCTAAAACTTGCTTTGATTTAGATGGATCTCCTTTGAGATATTTTAATTCTTCGGGTCTCATATATATCGGATTTTGAACAACATAATCCTTATAATCCATATCAAGTTTCGTGAAGACTGTTTCACAAAGATCTCGAACCGAATGGGTTTCGCCAGTAGCAACTATGAACTCTTCTGGTGTATGGTGGTTAAGAATCAAGTGCATTGCGCGTACATAATCTTTAGAATGGCCCCAATCTCTAAAAGAATCCATATTGCCAAGCTCTAATTTATCTTTTAAGCCTTTTTTAATTTCAACAGCGGTTTTAACAACCTTATTCGTTACAAAATTTGATCCCCTTCTCGGAGATTCATGGTTAAAAAGAATACCATTGCAAGCATGAAGTTTATAAGCATTTCTATAATGTCTTACAAGATTATATCCCATAACCTTAGCACATCCATAGGGACTAACTGGGTTCATTGGAGTTGTAAGTCTTTGGACACCATCTTCATCTACGGAGTTACCAAACATTTCAGATGACGAAGCTTGATAGAATTTAGCCTCTGGACATACCGTTCTATAGACTTCTAACATATGTAATACACCTAAAGCATTTGTTTTAATAGTAAATGATGGCATATCAAAACTAACTCTAACATGACTCATTGCGCCTAGATTATAAATTTCATCAGGTTTGACCTCAGACATCACTCTGACTAACGAGGGATAATCTAGCAGATCTCCATAAAACGAAGTGACCTTTGTATTTGATTTGTTAAGTCTAAAATTTTGATTTTCAGCAACGGAATGCCGACGAACAATACCGTAAACTTCATATCCCAGTTCTGATAAATATTCTGATAAATAGCTACCATCTTGACCAGCAACACCTGTTATCAATGCTCTCTTTGTCATTTTAACTCCAGTTAATGCCCAGATTTGTTAAATCAGGGTAATTTTCATGACAACCAGAATCTTTATTACTCTCAGGTAGTTGATCCATTAAAAGTATACCTCTTGCAGCATCTTCTGGTGTCATATACATATGATATCCCATCATTTTTATATGATTGGGGGTGTCATATGTTGTATTTAAATCTCTTCCATCGTAGGATGCAAGTTTTATCCAATCGTAAGCTTTCTTGCTGTTGGTTAAAATCATCCCTCCTTTACCAATGGGTAATCTTTTTTTTATTTGAAAAGATAAAGCCTGTAAAGTTTCTTCACCACCTATAAACATACCCTTAGTCATTCTTACTGCTGAGTCATAGATTGGATAAGGTTTTAATTGGTATAATCCTTGCCATTCAATATTTTCAAAGTTAACTTCATATCCAGCATGTTTTATTTGCATTGGAACAGACACATATGTTCTATTTGGTATTGTTACGACTCCGGGATTGTTTAAGTATTTTAAACATAAAAATATTGCATTAGAACAACAGTCAACAGCGGCGGCGTATTTACAACCAGCATATTCAGCCATCTTATTTTCAAACAGTGATACAACATCTCTTGGATCATCCCAATGATATCCTTTGTCTCTAATATCATATAACTCTTGTCTTTGAAAATGCTTTGGAAGCCTACCAAGTGGCCAACTATTATATACTGTTGTTGTCATCTAAATCCTCTAAATAAACTTTATCTTTTGCCGCTCCATAATATGGGCCGTTTTTTATCTCATAAAGTATTGTATCGTCAGTCAAACATTCTAATGAATGCCCACCATTAAATATAACAATGCAATCTCCGCTTTGTAGAATTGTTCTGTATAGTTCTTTGTTGTCCAAATCGTAAAACACTCCTTCAACTTCGCCATCTAATATTATCCAACTCTCTTGAGTTATTGTAACATGCTTGTCACAAGACAAGTGTCGATGAGCTTTAAAGAAATCACCCTTATTTATTTTTTTTGCTGAAACTTGTAAGAACTGATCATCGGGAGATATATCATTTCTATTATTAGAAATAGATCCCTTCTTCAACAGAGAAAATAAAATTTTGTTTTTATCGACTTTAGAATAACACTTTAACATTTTAGCTCTTTATAATATTCTCATCTAATCTAAAAGTATCAGATTCATAATCTTTGCCACCACGAACTCCCTCAGTAAAAACAATAAACTCATTGTCTTCAACAATGTTCAATGCATGAATTTCATTTGGTGGTGTAGATACAAAATCGCCCTCTTCCAACAAAACATATTCAGCTTCTTCTGTGGAGCCTAGAGGTTTGTGCCAGTATTCTAATGACCCTTTTGTTATAAGCATATGCTGAGTTGTCATTTTATGATAATGATTACCTCTAATGCTTCCTTTCACTGATTGAACAACGGCAACATGGTTGATATTCTTTTTATAAAATATATCTACTATTTTGCCTCTGTTATCTTCATGCAATTCTAATGGGGCCTCTGGTAAAGACCAGATATTTTTATTTTTCATTTATACCTCTAATCGTAAAAGTTCAAAAATTTTATTTTTGAATTGATTTTCAAAAGTTTTTCTTTGATTATATCAGAAAGGTTCCAAGATAAAATCAAAGCATATACTTCATCATACTCTGCAAATATTTCATCACCACAAATGGGGATGTTTGATAACGGGGTTCTTTTTCCACGTTTAAACTCTGATACATCTGTTACCCAATCAACAAGAGAATCATTTAGATTCAAATAATTTAACAGTGTGTTTCCTTTTGCGGCTGCACCAATTGCAACTATGTTACCTCCGCTATTCTTTATATCATAAATCTTTCTCATAAAGTCAAATCTCTTTGACGACATTTGTTTCATAAGTTTAGTATAGGTTGATTTTTTAAATATATGACTCTCTGATTCAATCATAGAATCAAGATTTGAGCATTCTATAGCATCAGGGTTTTTTGATCCATAAACTCTTAGGGATCCTCCATGATAATCAACAACTTCAATATGAGTTATTGTAAATCCAACAGACTCTAACAACTCTTTAGAAAAAGCAGCAGTAAAATAACTAACATGCTCATGATATACTTGGTCTACTTTGCCGGATTCAACAGAGATTTTCCAATATGGAAGTTCAAAAACAAAATGTCCATCGTCTAATAATAAATCATAAACAGACTTTACAAACCCAACAGGATCTTCAGAATGGTTTAGAACATTATTAGCTGTGACAAGATGTGCCTTGCCGTATCTATTGATTATTTGATCTTTGATATCTGAGTTAAAGAGACCAACGATTGTTGATACACCTGTTTTTTCGGCTATCTCAGCCACATATGGAGAGGCATCTACGCCAATACCATCAATAATATTCTCTCTAAATGCTCTAACTAAAAATCCGTCATTGGAACCAATATCGACAACAAAGTTGCCATGTTTTAAATTAAGTCTTGAAGTGACATCTGAAGCATATGATAGCCAGTGATTTCTTGATGTTTTAGAGTTCGCTGAAGTATAGGAATAATCATACAAACTATATCTCTCAACAGGACTTGTTTTTGATATTGTTTGGATCTGATTACATTTGTTACATTTTGCACAAGATAAATTATAAACAGGCAACCTATCATTTGTTCTATCTTCTGGTATGAAGGTATCTGCAAATGGATGGTTACCTAAATCTATTATCTTTGTCATTTTTTTTGAAGAGCAAAATAAACACCTTTCACGTTTCATATTTCTTTCTCCAAAGTGGACCTGCGAAAACATCTTAATGTTGTAACAGGGCTACAGTTTACAATATCAACACCTTCGTGAACTGCTCTGTAGGAAAACATATTCCAAGTTGGTTTATGAAAATCTTGACCTCTTGGCACATTATATTCATCACCTTTTTGTTGATAATCAGAAAACCAATAGTTTGGATTTTTATCAGGGGTTTTGTCCATTTTTAATCCGGGACCATCACTCTTACTTCCATCTACAAACTCAACATAGTTACAATCAACACCTAAAAGGATAATTTTCTTATATCCCAAACATATGCCGACTGAACAGGAGTTAGCACCACTGTTGCCGTTATCATGAAAGTTTTTAAAATCTTCTTCTTTATTGTTACATCTATCTGTTGTACCATAAGGTAAAAGGTTGACATGAGTCATTCTTGGATTATCACTTATATTTTTAATATAAAAGCATCTTTTTATATTACCTTCTTCAATGAGTTTTATAAACTCTTCTCGATGAGAATCAGTTACACGATAGTCAAAACATCCATGGTATGTAGGCCACCAATCAAGCCTTCGATACGCTCTGTATGCGGAGTTTAGCCCAAATGTATCATACCCATCTAACATATTAAAATCAATATCAGCTAAAGATGGTCCATTACCCATTACAATTAAGGTTTCACTTTTGTTCATAATGACTCCAAAAAACACTTGGTCTTTCTTTGAGATATTCATAACAAACAGCTTGAGTATCTGAGAACCAAGATTCATCCTTGTGTTGTACATAATCATTCAATATTACATCGCAACCTAACATCTTTGCCTCAATAACAATACGAGGGCATGTATCCCCACCTAAAGGCATAAATATTAAACCTTTTGATAATGACATCTTGATTAAAAGTTCATGATAGGGTAATCCTTCAACAAGCTCATATTTTAGATTATTTTTATTTGCATACTCAATACAATCGTTTGTTCCCTTAATCCAAGAGCCAGACTTTAAAATCAAGTATCTATCATTTTTTTCATTGTTTTTCAATATATCCATATATTTTAAATCAGCCATTTCAAACACAGAACTTAAAACATGTGTTCTTTCTTCTTTGATTGTTTTTACGTTTTCTAAAAAAATGTTCTTTTGTTTTTCACTCATGAACCATATTCTTTGTGCATAACCATAAAATGCCGAGTTAACTCGGCCTTCAAAAGTTTGTATACAATCACAGTCATTTTTTGTGATTGCTTTGTGTTTTTCAAGAGATCTATATTTACAAAATTTATAATCATATTCGACAATAGAATATTGTATATTTTTACACATATATACTTTTATTTTATCTTCTAAAGAAGAAAAATTGCAAACAACCCAATGTTTGTCTTTATGTTTTTCGACAAACTCTTGAGTCACCTTAGAGGCGTGAACCCTATAAACCCTTAAATCTTCTGGTCTTTGGGTCATGATGGCATCAGTAGTTAACTCTGCTCCACCTCTGTAATCGTCTTTAAAATAATCAGCAGTAAATATTACTTCTTTCATAGTAGGTCGCTCAACAGATCATCTATCTCAGCATCTATTTTCTTCATTTCTTGCAGAGGGACAATCTGTTCAACAAACCCATCATATAATTTTTGTTCGTTAAAGTTTTCATTTAAAAGTGTTTTTAGTTTAGATGCTCTTTTAAGAGATTTATCATGATTTTTATATGTTTTTCTTAGGGCCATTTTGTATGATCCTTGATCTGCAAAAGCCCAGCCACTATCTTGTTGGATAACTCCATCCCATACAGCTTCTTTTTGGACTTGTTGAAGATTGAACTTTACATTTTCAAAATAGTTTTTGCCATTGTAATGCAAAAAATCAGTTTGACCAGACCAACCAACAGTTATAATTGGCAAACCTTCTCTTGCTGCTTCAAACATTGGAAGCCCAAAACCCTCTCCGTGAGAAATATTGATTAAAGATTTTATTTTATCATTGTTATACAACCAAGTCATTTGACCTGATGATAGGTCACCGTGTAAAAGATATATCTTACACTTTCTATCTGGGTACTCTTCCAATATTTGCTTTAGCATGTTATTTGATGCAAACCAATCCATTTGTGAGTTGTTGGCTAGATTTGTCTTAACAATCAAGCCGACATTTTGATCAATAAATTCTTCAATCCACCATTTTATAGTGTTATGGAAGTTCTTTCTTGGGCTAAACTGAGATATTGTTAAAAAGTTAAAATCTGTTGTTAGATCAAAATTATCAATAGGTTCTGGTTTGGCTCTTTCAGTACACTCATGAACAACATGTATTGGTGTTTGTAACTTATACTCTATCTTCTCACCAGTTTGGCTATTTGTAGCCATGGTGGTTGTGTTTTCGTATGTTGTCTTAGCGTGATTAGAAACAACAAGAATCTTATCCATATCGTTTCCTTTCTGGAGCCAGATGGGTGCAACCTTGTTTGTTTCTATTCCAGCCGTGTAGCCGATATTTGTCTTACATATTTTTTCAAATTCATTTGGAATGGTAATCTGTAAGGATATATCAGCTTGAAGCTGTTTCTTGTGAATGAGAACTTGAGTTAAAGTGATTTTTTCATCCATCCAAGTTCTAAACTCAGTATCTTCCCAAATCCATCCTGTTTTACCCCAAGTGATTGGAATGACATAAATATCTAAAAATTCTTCTTTAGATCTCAAAGCTCTTAGAGCAAATCTTGCTTGTTCACCATAGCCAGATTGAGATAAAACAGGGCCTCTTACTAAAATTCTTTTTTTCATGCGACTTCTCCAAATCTAATTCCATTGTATTTCTTTCTTGTTTCCCAAGATCCTTCTTCTTCAACAATAGAGTCAATAAGGTTAATCCAAGTTTTAGTAAAAGTGTCAAAACTATAATTTTGAATAACGTGCATTCTTCCTTTTGTTCCCATCTGCTTGCGGGATTCCGGTGTCATATTATATATTTTTGATAAAGCGGAGAAAAAATGCTCTTTTGAGATTCTATCCTCGTAAATGTATGGAACGTCTTGAGAGCCAATAACGCACTTTGAAGATGGTTTAATACCAACGCCAAAATACTCTACTCCGTTTGTTACTTGTTCTTGTAAGCCACCAGTCATATTTACAATGATAGGTACACCACAAGATAAAGATTCAAGCGTTGCAAGCCCAAAACCTTCAGCATCAGAAATATTTATTGTGCAATCAGACATTCCATACATTTTTCCGAGATGTTCGGGCGAAACCTTCTCTTTTGAGAGAAGAACTAAACGACCCATTCCAAGCCTAGATATGATATGATCCAAGTCTTGACCGTGAGGATCTTTTGGATCAGTATGCATAATAAGTTGAACTTTGTCTTTTAAGTTATTTTTTTCAGCCCATTCGTGAAACCACCAGATAACTGTACCAGATTGTTTTCTTCTAGCATTGCGATTATTCCAAAAGAATATAGTTTTATCTACGTCTTCTGGTCTAAGAGAATGTGTCCTAAGATCCAACCTTTCTTCTTCAGTTATGGGCTTGAAGAATTCAGAGTTAACTGCATGTGGAACATAGGTTGAAGGAACTTCTGGTGCAACTGTTTTCACAATATCATCAGAAACTTTTGAGATAGTCGCAATATGATCGTTAGACATATAATATGGGCGATTAAACTCAGGATAGGGATAGTTATCCCAAACATGATAATAAACGATTGGCATCAATGGTCTAATTTCATTTTCCATTGACCATAGCCAACCCCAAAACCTTGGATCAGTCATAATCCAAATCATGTCAGGTTTTTCCGTTCTAACAATAGAACGAATCATTTCTTGATTACCATACCCATCTACAGGAATACAAGTCCAGTCATCTTCCCAAGGACTTATTCTTACAGGGGTGTAATCTGTATGCTTAATGGCACCGCCTAGTGATATAATAGAATACCTTCCGGTGTTAAGAAGAGCCTCACAAATATATTTTGTTTGGGTTCCAACACCGGAAGGTGAGAGGGGGTGGTCAGAAAGTGTTAAAATCTTAGTTTTTTTTGTCAATTTAACCTCGTTATTTGTTATTATTATAACCAACAATGAAAGGTTTGTCAAGATAAAAAAACATTTTTTTTATTTTTTATTTACAATGTTCCGTTTTTCTAAACTCACAACGATCACAGGACATACGATTTTTGAATTTTATCTGTCTGTTTATATTTGACAGAGCCTTTAAAAGTAAATCACTAGCGTTCTTTGTTTTGCGTGGTCCAGATGTTACACGAAATATCTCGACATTTTTTTTCTTTGCGGTTCTCTTTAGTAAAGCAAAATGTGTTTCAACCAACTGCGGATCGATATTGTGCTTTTGGCAAAAGAATTTTTTGTATAAAGTGAGTTGGTAAGTAGTTAAACGATCACTTTTTCTCTCCATGTCCCATCCCCATGAACATGTTTTCCAATCGATGATATGGTATTTACCATCAGACGTTTTTACTACCAAGTCAATAAATCCTTTAAAGTTATATTTTTCATCTTCAAAGTCTTGAATATCTTCAAACAATCTTTCTTCAACAGAAAAAACCTCGTAATCACCAAAATATTCATCTACTGATGGGATTATCTCTGGGGTGATTTTGTTGGCTTGTTCAAGCATTTGCATAACAAGAGCAGGTTTTGTAACTTCGATCTTTTTAAGTTCTTCTCTAAAAGCCATTTGGAAATACTGTTCAAAATCTTCTGGTTCTATTTTATCCACGATTGCATTTTCACAAAGATTATGAATGGCTCCACCAAAAGCAGTGTATTCGTTTCCAATAAAACCTTTTATTTTATCAATATACATTAATTTATGTTTGAATGGACACTCGGCCCACACTTTAAGTTCAGAATAAGATATGTGCATTATTGCTCCATGTCATAAAGTGTTTCAAGTTTATCGCAAAGTACAGGACAGATAGTTTTTAAATCATTTTTTTCTCCCAAAACATATTCTTCAAAACCTCTTGCAAAGTATTCTCTTAAAGATGTTACAGAATATGGTCCTAAAAACAATCCTGTTACAATATTCCAGAGTTTTCTATATCCTACTTCGTTGTATAAATAATCATCAATCTCTTGATTGAACTCAACTGTTGTTTGTAAGTCTTCAGATGGTTTTAGTTGTTCAGACTTTAACAAATAATATAACTTTGTTCTCTTGCCCAAAAACTCCCTCATCAATCTTCCATCACCATAGATTATATCTTGATAGTTTTCTTCCACAGAGTGCGATATTTCATGAATAATATCGTTTATAATATCATAATCATCATCTTGAACATTTGTTATATAGATTGCACCATCTTTGTATACAGCATTGACATCTCTCTTATTTAAGAAATCAAATTGTCCAATGTATATGATGTCCACTCCTTTTAACATATGGAGGGGCAAAAACTTAGAAACGTATTTTAAACAAAAATCTAAGTTAATGTTCTCAGGAAGCTTATCTTTTATGAAAATATCAATATCGTACAACTTATAGTGGTCCCTTAGTGATTTGGATTTATCGTGTGATTTTTTTATCCAGTTCATAAATATAACCTCAATACTATAAGTATACCCTGTTTTTGTAACATTGTCAAGAAATTTGTTTCTATTTACAGTTTGATGTCACGCAAGCTGTTTTGTCAACAAAGTAAGTACTGATCATTGTTTGTCTTACGTCGAATGGTCTAATGAGTGGTGGTATCTCTTGCATTTCTGGTGGCCACATCTCAAATATTTCTTTTGTAGCTCCACCAAACGGACCTTGTTCTTTTACTTTTGTCAGTTTCCACCTTGGTTTCCATCTTATTGTACCCCATCTTGTTTTTTGACCGTGGCCGATTTGAAGACCTTGTTGGTCATAAAGTTTCATGGTTATCGTTGAATACTTTTCTCCAACCAATACAACCGTTCTGAGAGTCCAGTGATTATTGACACTACCGCATGATATGGCATCTGAATAATCACACTGTTCAAAGTTAGGAATATGTTTAATATTTTTCCAATCAAACACTTTAATATCACCTTGCCAGTTAGTGGGGTTTGAATGATATTGCATTTGATGTCTTAAGGTTCCGGTACTTTGAGCAATATCTGAGACTAAAATATTCAATGGCATAGATGTTCCAGTTTTTCCACCGGGGTCATGCACCTCTGTTATATCAACATACACTTGAACATTTTGTTCAGCACTGTCTTGGTTTGCAAAAACCAAAGACATAAAAAATAATATAGTAAGCATGTTATCTCCTAAAGAATTTTGGAAGCTTCTGTTGCGATTCTAGATCTTTCACCTTTCATAAAGGTTATGTGACCCGAAAGATCCGATGATTTGAATTTTTCAACAGCGTAAGCCAAACCATTTGAAGTTTCGTTTGTGTAAATATTATCTATTTGTTCAATGTCACCAGTGAGAACTATTTTTGTGTTTTCTCCAACTCTTGTGATAATTGTTTTGACTTCGTGAGCGGTTAAATTTTGAGCTTCATCGATAATCATAAAAGCATTTGATATTGATCGGCCTCGAATATATGTTAAGGCTTCAATCTCGACTTGTCCTCGCTCGACATATGATTGTAACATGGTTTTGTCATTACCTATAATAAGTTGCATATTGTCTTGAATCGGTCTTAGCCATGGCAACATCTTTTCTTCCATGGTTCCCGGCAAGAATCCGATATCTTTACCCATTGCTTGCACAGGTCTTGAGACAACAATCTTTTTGTATTTATTATCTCTTATACCCAAAGTTTGTTCCAATCCAGCAGCCATTGCAATCAAGGTTTTACCAGATCCAGCGCGACCGATCAAACTAACCAAAGGAACAGTATCATCAAAAAGCAAATCATATGCAAAAGACTGTTCTTTATTGCGAGGGGTGATTCCCCAGCTTAGGTCGCGTTTTTCACCTATGATGTTTTGGAGGGGTACATTGTATGCTTTGAACCGACAAAGTGCCGTTTTTTTGGGGTTAGCAGACGATATAAGCATAACAAATTGGTGTGGAAACAAGTTGGGATGCAATTCTTCATCAAGAAAAATATCTTCTGCCATATAATATTGATCAACAAGTTGATCATCAACAACAAGTTGAGCAAGTCCAGTATATAATTTTTCTGATGTTTCAACAACTTGTTCTGAGTTATATGATTCAGCTTGAATACCAAGTGAGTCTGCTATAACTCTCATATTAATATCTCTTGATACAACCACAACCTTTCTTCTTGGGTTTTCTTCTTTTGCAGCCAAAGCGACACCAAGTATTTGATTGTCTGGTATACTTGGATTAAGATCAAGAGGTAAAAGACTTGTGGAGGAACAAACCTTTATTATTCCTTGTCCTTTCGCCAATCTAATCCCCTTAGATAAAGATCCCTTTTCTCTTAAAGTATCCAAGTTTTTAATTGTTTGTCTTGCATTGAAACCAACTGAATCTTGACGAGTTTTGTGCTTATCTATCTCCTCAAGAACTTTCATTGGAATGATAATATCGCTATTATCAAATCTATACATGCAATCACAATCAGATAAATACACTGATGTGTCAATAACATATGTTTTTTTAGCCATTTATACCTCTCAATAAATTTTCAACAATGGGCTTTAATTTCTTTATTAATCGTTCTCGATATATTTTAGAAAGCTCCTTTTGATCTGGTGCCAAATCAAGCATTGGATTTTTTGGTTTTTGTTTTTTAGGCTTTGGTGGTTCCTCTGCATTCGCTTTCTTGATATCTCCTGAGTCTGCAAACTGTGGTGCAGTGCTATCAGATACCAGTTTATTTGGTGCAGCGGATACTGTAAATGGTTTTAGTTTCATTCTCTTATTCATTAAATTAGAAAACCTTCTCATTTCAGTAGGCAAAGCAGTATTAAAGAATGATAACAAACTATCAAAAGCTGGTTTGTTTAAAGTTCTTAAACGTATTAAATTATCATTAACTTTGTCTTTACTGAATCCGAAGAATGATTCTGATTTTCTTGTTGCAACAGAAAGCGGATCTTTGTCAAAACCTTTCTTCTCTTGCTCTTGTTTTGGTGCTTCATATTTGGAAAGCAAATATAACAACATGAGAGCATTATATTGATCAACAGTTACATCACTATTTGAAAACATTCTTTGAAAATCAGAATATGGCATAACTTTTTTGATGTGAGTTTCTGCTGCTTGAGGAGAATTAATATTAAATTCTTTATCTTCATCTGGTTTTGATTGAGGATCTTCTGGATCTGTTCCAGCCTCTTCCTCTGCTGCATCACTAGCACCATCATCATCCGCATCAGCAGGTACATCTTCTGGATCTTCTGGGTCTGTTCCAGCTTGTTCTTCCTCTTCATCAGGAAACTCATCGCCATCAGTGTCCTTTTCATCAGATGCCTCTTCATCTTCTGGTTTGTCTTCTGCATCGGCAGGTTTTTCTGCGGCTTCTGGAGCAGGCTTATCTTCAATCTTTGACTTAACATTAAATAAATCTTCTAAGCCTTTAGAGAATTTCACCAAACCTTTATAAAGATTTCTGATTGTTAATGAACTCATTTCTCCACTTTTTATAAGTCTTTGAAAAAGCTTAGTTAAAATGTCTAAATCGGACATCATGGAGTCATAACCCTTTATCATATCATCAGCAGTGCCGCCCTTAAAAGCTTGGACGCTTGGGAATATCTGCAATACTGTATTTAAGCTTTTAAGAGATTGTTCAACAGGCTCTGCCATTCTATAATAAGGTAAATCCTTTTTGCTATCAAGAGCTTTTGCAATAGGTGCAAGTTGATCTGTTATTCTATCATATACTTTTTGCAACATCTTTGCTTTTTCAACTCGATCCATATCAGAGATTTCTTTTTGCTCTTCACCCTCTTCTTGTTCATCAAGTTTTTTCTTGGGAGGGCTCAAATTAATAAGATCATTATAAAGTTCTACAATATCATCTTGTATTTCAGATGCTTGTTTCATCCATGCATTTTTAAATCTAGAGAAGTCAGCTTTACCAGCTTTTGCTGCGTCAGCAATCTTATCCAGCCCATCTCTCATTTTTAGAGCATTTTGGTAAAATGATTCTACATCAGCTTGAATATTTTGGAGATCCTTTTTAGGAATTTCTTCACCTTCTTCTGGTGCATCATCCGTTGATTTTTCTGGCTCTTCCGCTTTATCATCCATTCCAACTTTTTTACGGGCAGCATCTCTATCTTTCATAACTTTATCAACGACATCTGCATCGGCTTCATTCATAGATTCAAGCACCAAATCTGTTGCTTTTGAGATCATAAGCCATTTTAAAAACCCTTCAGATATTTGTCCGGGTCGCTGTGATTCGTTTGCTGTAGGTTTTTCTTCAGTAGGAGGCGCATCTTCATCTGAATATCTTTCAATGGCTGCTTCGCCTTCTTCATCTTCAGACATTGCTTCTAAAGCTTGCTTTAAAGCTGCAACAAGTTTACCTTGATCTAAAAGTTTTCTTACTCTATAAAACCTTTGTCTAAATTGGTTATAAGCATTCGTAAAGGCATCTTTTATCTCAGGAGATGGATCCCACAATTCTGGGTCTTCCATTTCTCCTTGTTCTTCTTCGCCTTTTTCTTCTGGATCAGCTTCTTTTTCACCGGAGTTTTGCCAAGCTTGTACAGACATTTTTACAACACCTTGCCAGTTTTGACCTCCATTTTCATTCCATTTTTTCAATATTGCTTGAATTGGATCTTGAAGTTTTCCCATCGATAGTTTTTGATAAACTTCTAAAGTTCTTTGAGCTACTGGGGTATCACCAGCTTCTTTGATTAAAAGTTGTGTTAGTTCACGCATTGCTTCTTCATCAGCATTCATCCCATCTTGATCTGGTTGTTCTTTGTCTTGTTTTTGGGTGTTTTGAACTATTAATTGGGGAAAAAATCTAGCCATTTTAAACATTGTGATAAAACTTTGTAGAGTACCAACAACTGTTTTTAAAGTATTTTCATCAGTATTTTGAATATTTGGAATCAATTTGTTTTTGATTTGTTGAGCTTGTTTATCCAATTGTTTTGTAATTATATTTGCAGCTTGTTGAATATTTTCCGGTTTACCAGTTTTTATAAGCTTCATTACTTGTTCATTTTCTTTTTTACCTTCTTTAAGTAAATCTTGAACATCCTTTGCTTCAAACTCATTTGGTACAATGTCTCCATCTTTAACCATCTGAATAAACTCCATGGCCTTCTTATTTAAATCTTGATGTTCTTCTGCTTTTACAGCAAGAGCTTTTACTAGCTTTTGCAACTCAGGGCTCATCTGTTGGTCCGGTGTCAGTTTTTCTTCAATTTGAGCATATACTTGCTCTGCGATTTTATCAATAAGTGAGTCCATTTTTATGTTCCTTGTATGGCTTGAGCGATAAGCGTCTTGTATTCGGCTGCTTTACCTTTATCATTTTCAGCAGCATCCATGGCAGCTTTGTCAACCATGTCTACAATTTTGTTTAATATTGGCTCAAGATCTTTTATATCAGTTGCGACTTGTTTCATTTTGTCAGTAGCCATTTGTTTCAAATCTACAGCTTCTGCTTCTTCCAGTTCAATATTATAAATTTCTTCTTGAATAATCTGCTTTATTCTTTTAGAACTTATTTTCATATTTAAAACCTCTTTCTACATGATAAATAGAAAAAAAGGAGGGTTTTTACCCTCCTTGTAGTTTTAATTTATGTATTCATCTTCAGTCTTTAGTTTGCTTAATAAAAATTCAACTATACTTTGTAACTCAGGCTCTTGAGAAACGAACCATCCCATGGTTGTAACAGTTGCAAGTTCTTTTAAATCAAACCCAGCTTTGCCAGCTTTTGTCGAGGTCAGAATCAAATCATTAATCAGAGATGGTATTTCTCCGGTCTCATCTTTGGCTGCTTTTTCTAATATTTTATCCATCGCACCAAAATCAAATTTACTATCCATTTATTCTCCTTTGTTTTTCATTTTTTCCACAAGTTCTGAGGAACTTTGTATTTTATCACCACCGACATTCCATGCCAGTTCAATATCTAAATCCATACAAAGCTCAACTTCTGGTGTATTATTTCCTTTGCGATCTCCACCATTGGCAAAGATATCTGGTTTCACTCGTTCAAGGGTTTTACAAACTGTATCATCCTCATCCCAAGCCTCAATAACATCAATAACGCCTTTAAACTCAGCCAATATTTCTTGTCTTTCAATCCAAGGCATAAAGACATATCCTTTTTTTCTTTTTAACCATTCATCAGAGTTTGTTATAATAATAACATCTCCAAGTTTAGCTGCTTCTCTAATCATTCTAACATGTCCAACATGAACAGGATCAAAGCCACCAGAAATGGCCACTATTTTTCTTTTTGTTTTTTTGTTTTTCATTATATCCTCAAAATAAAAATTGTTTCCAAATATCCGGTATAGTAATATTTCTATACATATCTGTTATTTTTACCTTTGGTAAGGTGGGCTCATTTAGTGGAAACATGTTTGCCTCTTTAACTGTTTTACTTCCTTTTTTGCTATTACATTTATTACATGCTGATACTATATTTGTCCATGTTCTATGTCCACCTTTGCATTTAGGAACAACATGATCCATTGTTAGATTTCCATAAGAAAACTTATTACCACAATATTGACAAATATATTTATCTCTCCAAAAAACATTTCTTCTATTACATGGTATGGTAAATTTTCTTTTACTAACGTATGATTTTAAAATAATAACTGATGGGTATTTTAATTTTGGTATTGGCCCGTTATCATAAAAAAGAACAGGGTTTGCTCTTTTCGACCAACACATGGTAAAGCCCCTATCGGCTTTTACAATCTCAATCGGCTTCCATGCAGCATCTAGTTTTAAAGTATACAGATCTTCTTCCACATAATAAAATAGTTTTCACTTCTCCTTCTTTTTTAAATTTTTATCATTACCTTTTAAAATTTTACCAGTTTGAGATTCTAAAGGCAGCTTTTCTTTCATAATTGTTTCTAGACTAAAGTTCTCAACAAAACTGATTAACTCGTTATATGCTCTTTTATAATCTGGTTCCATGACCACTTCTGTTTTTCCACCATGTCCATGCACAGCAGTCACTTCTCCTATACTATCGTAGATTGTTACAGAGGGGTGTTCAGATAACCAAGTCAAAGAAACCTTGCCATTATCAAAAATAAAACCTTGGGCAATACGTCCTGTTCCAGAAACACCAGATTCATCTTCGACTCTTTTTAAATAAAAAATTTTCATATTCATACCTCTAATGATCTATAAATAGATCAACATCTTTTTCTATATCCATTCAAAATCATTTGATGACACTATCTTCGTTTTCTTTTTTCTTTTGTACTTTGAATAAATAAACTCTAAAATAACCGATAAGCTTTCAAAGATATCATCATCACTTATTGGTATAATAGATAACACCGAGTTATCTATCTCGGCAATGACAAGTGGTTCATAGTATGGGTTTTCTATTGTTATTCTTGTCTCTTCAATATAACTTCTCAAATGGCTTTTGTTATTTATAAAACGATGCATATCGATGAGAGTTTTAAGTTCTTGTGCTTTCGTTGTTAGTTCCAAGTTTATTCCATTTGTTAACATTGAATCAATAAAATAAATGATTTGTGATTTTTTTAATAATTTGTTCAAAACACACTTCTCATAGAAAAGGAATTATATCCTCTTTAATAACTAGTTCTGTTTGAAATGGATTTTTAGTTTTGAACGCTTTGTTTTGTTTTAACAACAAATCATATATTTCTTTATCATTTCCACCATCTTCACAACGGTCACCAACAAACCAAGATTGAAATGATTGAAAATGATTTAAGCAATAAGTTTTATCCCACCCTTTTGGAAATATATCGAATGAAGTATCTCCTCCCATTTTAACTTCCAACTTATCTGAGAGTTGGCTTAGAGAGAGTTTTTCTTTTAGTCTTCCAAATATTCTTTCTCTGAAGGTTGGAGATTGTTTTTTGTTAAAGTCAACAAACACTTTTCTGTCATCAGAAGATGCATTTCTTCCAATAGGACACCAGTTAATCATTGAGCCACGATATTGAATGTGATGTCCAGTTAATGGTATTTCAGATAAATCTAAGTTACCCTGAGTTTGTAATAGGATTCTCATCAACTGGTGGAAATCTTGATCACCTAAAGTGTCTCTCATATTTTTATCATGAACAAGTTCAAAATCTTTATCGGAAGATGAAGGAGGTCTGTAATGTTTAGTTCCATTGCATGGTAACAAATGTAATCTATATCTGATGTGAGAAGATAGAACTGTTTTCATTTGCTCTTGAAGATAATCATAATCACTACCAGTAACAATACCAATCAAAGCTTTCTCAGACAAATCATTTAATACTGGTAAAAGTTTTTTAGAAAACTCTTTCCGAGGTTCAGTTAAAGTACCATCCATATCAAATAAAACTATTGTTTTATCTCTTTTCCTTCGACTTAACCAATCAATCCTTCGACCATCCATAACCCTCTCCAAAATAATACTTAAAAACAATATAACAGGTTATTTTATTCTTGTCAAGAAAAAAGACTCAAACCAACCAAAAAACAAACATATTGGATCTCACCCCCTTGATATGTCACTTGGTTTTTTATTGTAGTTGGTTTGAGTCAAATCGATTTCGTACTTTTTTAACTCTCTTCTAAAATCGCATTCTTTCAATCCAAGTAAAGATGCAGCATCCTTCATTGTTCGTGTTGAGGATAAAGCAAATTTAAGACATGCTTCTTTGGTCATATATCTTATAGATTTATATATATTAAAATTATATAATTTATTATTAATATAAGAACTTGCTAATTCTAATCTTAATCCTATAATTTCTTCTAAGGTTAGAGTAGATAACATTATTTCAAATTCATCTGTTATCTTTTTATCTCTTTTTAATTTATTTCTAAGAGAGTATTCGTTGTTCTTCCCTTTATATTCTCTTAATTTTTTCTTCCAAGACATTATTTCCTCTTGACAAAGATAAAGTATATGTTATATTATTTTTCGGGCTCTTGAACATTGCTTTGAAGCTCATCCTCAAACTTATCAAAATACAACTTCAAATTAATCACTAGATATTCTGTGAATGTCTTCTTATCCTTTGGATTCGCTAATGAATCGTAAGCATCTAAAATATACTGAGAAACTTTTTTATAACTGGTAAATGCCATGTTACGACCTGTTTCATCTTCACTCTCAAGACCTGTTCCAAACTGTTCTTCGTCGGATGGAGTATCATCGTCTTCAACTGGTATTTTCTTATCTTCATCGCCTGTAATATCAACGTCGATCTCGGCTTCATCAAGTTCTTTCTCTTCTTCTGACAAGGTTGGTTCTGCCATCAATGGAGATGAGGCTCCTTCTGCACTACCTTGCAAGTACTGATCGTTTGCTTCCATTGGTTTCAATGAATCTAATACTGCATTGATGATATGAGCGCGGAATGACTTTCTTTGTTTCTCATCAGTGGTTAATCTTTTGTAATCCATTCTTAAAGTTGGGATTGCTTTTTTCAAAACATCTTCAAGCATGTTGATACCTGTTGATCTATGAGGATGAATATCAGAAATGTCTCCTTCTTTAATAAGCTTTCTAATCACTTTTCTAAGAGCTTGTTCTTTAAGAAATAACTCTCTATTTGGTTGAACCATATTTTCTTTTATTTTTTTTCTAATATATTCTCGAACCAGTTTTTCAGTTACCATATCTTTTCTTGAAATCATTTTATTTTCTCTCCGAAGTATTTTTTCTTCTTTCTCATCATTTTTACGACCAGCAAACCCTTCAAGTCCACCAGCACCACCAGCGGCAGATATTTCATAAAGTTGCTTGAGAGATTTGATTTCAATTATTTCAGAATCATACTCTTCAAGTGTGGTTTGGATTGTTTTATCTAAAGATTCAAATTTGTTCATTTTATTTCTTTGCAACGTGTTTACGAAGTTGTGGAGGAACTTTGCTTAAATCTTTTTTCTTTCCGTCATCACCTTCTTTTTCTTTTTTGTCTTTTTGTGCTTGTGTGATTGATTCATCTCTATTGCCGTCTTTATCAATATCAGGGAAATCAGGCTTTTCTTCGTTTTCTTCCATCTTTTTCTTTTCATCAGGGCAGACACAATCTTCTTTCGCATTTTTACACTCAGGACAATCACCCTTTCCCTCTTCAAGTTGCTCTTCTTCTTCCTCGTTGCAGTGAGCTTCGTTTGTTCCGCAACTACCTTCATTTAATTTTGTAAGGTCCATTTTGAATCCCCATTTTTTATTGAGGTTTTCAGATAATTCTTTGTTTTTCCAATCTTTTAATGACATAGTAATAGATCTCCTTTCATTATAAATAGTTGGGTATTTTTCTTTTAAACTATCTTCCCAGTCTCTAAAAAGCATTGGGTCGTTGGCTTGCAATTCCATATTTCTTAAGTGTGGATTTTTCTGAGCATACCCTTTCCCAGAATATCCAGCATCATTAAAGTCGCCCTTTTCATTTTGATAATGATGAACAAGTTCATGAGCGATTGATCTTAATATATCTTTTGGATGCCGACCAGTTACATACACATGTATTTCCATTGTATTTGGGTCGTAATGTCCTGTTTTTGCTAAAACTTTTCCACTATTTCTTTCATCGTGATTTAAGAAAATAGATGGAAGATTTTTAAATCCCAAACGCTGTTTGGCAAAATCAACAAGACTATTTATCTCATTGTCAACACTCATATCTGTGTTGTTATGTATTTTACATCCACTCATAATATTAATTAGTTTCCATTTTTCGTATTTTTGTGATGGTAATTTCGATTGCCTCTTTTTGATTTAAAGGTAATACAGATGCAAACACAACTTGTCTTTCACCAAGCTCTTTATGAAGAATATTCACTAACATTCCATAGTGACGTATTCTCGAAAGTTTACCATCTAAGTCTCTGCCCCACTCTACCCATGAAACAAGGTCTCCAATATTAAACTTCTTTGCAAATTCATTTCCAAATGGTTTTTCTTTATTCAATTTTTTCAATCCAAGAACATATTCCAGTTGATAAATACTTTTTCATTAAAGTATTTGCATATTTTTCGGGATATGGCCCAAGAGTTAAATACTGATCTCCTTTTTCTCCCTTTGTTCTTCCTATAAAAACACGAACATAATGTGTTTTTATAAAAGGAAGATTAATCATGAATCATGTTTTTCTTACATTCGGGAGAATAGTGTATATATTCTACTATATTCCCATCAGGATCTTGCATATAACATCCAGTTGTGCCGTCTCTATGCTTAACTATTTTTCCATTTTCTGGAAATTTATCAAAAGATTCGACTAAAATGCCAATATGAGCGTGTTGATAATGATGTTTTGAGATTAAAGCGATGTAAGTATTGTCAACTTTCATTCTTTTATACTTAGAATCGTCAAAAACCAACTCTGCATCACAGAATTTCTCGTACCATTGCTGTGATTTATCCAAATTATCAACTAAAATTGCTATATGATCAACTTTCATAACCTATTATAACCTCAATAATATTAAAAATAACAGTGTAATTAGTGTTATTTCAAAGCCAAAGAACACATAAAATAGCAATAAACCCATGAAATATAACACATTTTCTATGTTTTTTTGCATTAATTAAACCCTAAATACTCAATATCTTCTTCTAAAACCTTTAAAAGTGTGCCATTTGTCAATAAAGTGGGCAAAAATAGGTATTTTTTCCCTTTTTCATCGGTTTCCCAAGGCAAAATGTAGTATTCTGCCCTTCTTGGAAGCAAAACTAGCTTCTTTTCGGTTACAGACCAGTAATATCCGAGCCCAGAACCCTTTAAATGGACAACTGGCAACAAATTACCTGCTTTTGACTTAAGATATTCCGCTGCTTTCTTTGCAAGATCATTAAATTTGCTTTCAATGTCTTCATTTTCTCCAAATCTTGGGATATCCATATCAAAAAATGTTGTTTTGCTCACTTTTTATTCCTTTTTGTTTACTTTTACCTTAATATTCGGCATTTTAGAGGTTTTTTGTGTCTCTTCCATCGCTCCAAACCCAGATGGGGCTTGTTTTGACCTTTCATAGTTCGGTTTTTCTGTTTTTGGGGTGTTTTTGCCACCTCCAAGGCCAATTAATCTTATTTTTTTCTTTTTATGACCTTTTTTTACCGTATTTTGGAAACTTTCTGCAACTATTTGCTCCTCTTCTGGTTCAAATGCTTGATTTTCTTCACTTTTTACCAATTCTTTGTTAACAATGTCGTATCCTTCGACCACTCCGATGTTCTGATAATCAAATCCATCCAATAAAGCGATCTTTTGTTCGCCAAATTCGCCATTTTGATAGAAATAAGTGCTTGCCTGACCTATAATTTCAGTAAAAAGTGCTGGCCATGACTTTGGAGGCATTGTTTTAATATGTGCATTGTAAGATTGTATCTCACCTTTTAAAGAAAAATCTGTACCGCGAGAGCCAATTGCTTGCACATGGGACATAAAATCGTGAACTGCGCGAAACTTAGCGTTAGTTTGAGGGTCAAATATGTCATGTTCAGCATCTATAGTTGCAATTTTCATCACTCCGTTGTTAAAAACATCGTTTCTTAGCTCTTTTACATTGGAATAAGCATGATAATCAACAAATTGAACGTCGATTTTGCTCTCAATTTGCTTAAACATCTTATTTACAAAGGGAATCATCGCTTTAAAATGTGGAACTGCTCTTTCTTCAAAAGCGGGAGCAGCTAAATAAGCTTCTGCAACGAGTTTAGAGTACAAATCCCACCCATTTGGTCCGGGTTTGAGTACTAGTTTTTCATTTATTTGCTCTTCATCGACCATTTTTATGGTTGTGTCTCTGGGAATATCAATAATTGACATCATTTTGTCATAAGCTTTTGTTCTAAGCGTGTGAAGTTTATCAATTAACTCTGCATTTCTTAACAATTTGAATGCTAAGTTCTCAACTGAGTAAATACCAGCCTTTTCAAGACCTGAAGACCTTAAATTTTTGATTTTTTCCTTAAGTTTGTCGGCCATTTCAAGCCCATCTTTATATCTTCCAGAGTTAACAAGGTCAGATGCCATCTCTATATCGCCCTCAAGTCCTTCAGCTTTCTTAACGGCACTAGAAAGGTCTAAATCAGTACCAGCAGGTGTTGGTTTTACCAGCCATTCTTCATTGCTGAGTGAAAAAACACCATTTGCATGGTGAACTTCATCTTCATCTTGTATATAAATCTCAACCTCATGACCTCTTATCATGATATCATGTATTCGATTCCAGTTTGATCGCTCAAGAGTTAGTAAATCTTTGATTAAATCAGTGTCTTCTTCAAAATCTTCATAGTTTACAATAAGGTGGAGATCAATATCTGACTTTGAATGCCAGTTATAACTTGCAAGAGACCCAGTAAAGGTAATATCTTTTATTTTATCCTCTATTCCAAGCTGCTTTGCAAAATCTTTTGCTATTTCAAGAAGCTTTTTCTGTGTTTTCTTATCAATATTTCTATTTTTGTCCCAAAACTTTCGGTTCAAACTGCTTTTTGGCTTAATTTTATTAATATCATACTCTATCTCATCTAAAACTTCTTGCAACTCGCCTCTTTCTTCCATAGAATAGGCTATTGCAGCAGCTTGATCAGGATCTTTCTTTTCTTTTCCAACTAAATAAGCGATTTTTTTTGAAACTCGCTCTTTACCTGCTTTGGAAACTTTGGTTTTTTTATTCTCTTTTAGAATCTTTACTCTCATTTACCAATTCCTTTAAAAGTAATTAGTTGTTAGGATCGTAATTGTAACCAATTTCCACAAGAGATCCTTCACTTGGTATTACACTGAAAACAATCTCATTATTTGCAAGATCATAGGCCCAATAAGTGAAAATAACACCATCAACAAAAACATATATCTCGGTTGGATCGATTGGGTCATGTGTTAATTCATAAGTTGTATAAGGTTGGATCTGATTTGTTGCATCAATTACACCAGAAGACCAATCATTTGAACATATATCAATAATTTGTCCATTATAATATTGAGCAGCGTCCATATATCTAAGTCCATTGTGCATCGAATTGCGGTTACAGTCTGAAATGGACGGGTCATGATTTACAATTGATGCTACGAAGATCCCGTCTCTTTGTCTATTAAGCCAATCGGTAAAATCAGATACTAATGGAAAAACTGCGGTCCCTTGTTCTTCTTCATCGGAGACAAAAACAATTAATAAAGCAGCGTCATCTCTCATCCAGTTTGCAGCGAAGGGATTATCTTCAATATATCGATAAACAGATCGAAAACCAGACTCATATCCTCCAGTAACCGAGTTTTGATAAACTGCTTGAGCATCAGAAGCAGTATCACCGGGTAATAAAGGAAAAGTAGGATCATTTACAGAGTGGTTCATATCGGCAGAAATGATTCCTAACCTCCAAGAGATATTTAAAGGCAATGCATTCATCATATCTTCAATACCAGCTAAGACCCTTGCTTTATGAGAGATCATAGAACCAGAAGGATCAATGACCCAAAGAATATCAACACCCTCTGAAGCACTTGGTTGTACAAAAGAATCTACCCAAACAGGTAAAAACTCCTCTTCAGCAGTATCTTCAAAGCCAATACCAGAATCTTCAACATAGACATCGTAATAACTTGGATAAATATATTTTTCTTCAACCGTATGTTTGACAAGAGTAGCATCGCTACAACCAAACAATGTTAGGAAAATAAATAATAAGTTTTTCATGTTTTAGCCCCCCGATAGAGGGCTGGTCTATTGTTGAATTATTAGCATGTCTGTTAAAACTTGCTCTAAATACTCCTTTGACCAACCCGCAAAAGCATGATAGATCTGTAAATCTTCGTTTATAATAACAAAAGTGGGCCATCCTGAGATTGGAAAACCGTTTTCAGCGGCTGGATCAATTAAATCTCTTGACCCATAAAGCAAAACGCTATTTTGACCATTGCTAATATTTAACCATTCAGCCATATCAGCAGCGTTTGGTGCCTCTCCTTCATCGTTTTCCATTAATATAGTGACCCAAAGTAAGTCCTGATCTTTCCAATCTTCCATAAACTGTTCACCTTGATCAGCAGTATACTTGCAAACACTGCACCACTCTGCTGATAGATCAATAATGATTGGACGACCGTAATGCTCATATAGAACAAAATCTCTTCCGTTTGAATCTGTTAGTTGGAGATTGCAAATGTGCTCTCCAATTCGATAGGAGCATTCTTCCCATGTTATTGGAGAAACCACTTCAGCAGTGTCCACACCTGTTTCTATAGTGCCAGTTTCTGTTGCGCCTTTAGGTGCAAAACATCCAATAAAAAAAGCAAAAAATAATCCTAACATAATATCACCCTCTATTAGTAACTATAGGGCGAGACTTTTAAGATCTATTTTTTTAATAAAACTTTAATTTTTCTCTTGTTTTCTTGAAGTTGAATGTCAAGACGGTCTGCAAAATCTTTGATGCGTCTCATCATAGAGCCAACAATTTTTTTCCTTTCCGCTTTGAGTTTGAGATTGAGATTTTCAAGTTCTGGTTTCATTTCTTCAAGTATTCGAGGCCAAAGACCATCAATAACTTCAACCCATCTCATTATAAAATCAATATCTTCAACGGTGTCCAGCCACTTAACCTCTGCCATACCTCTTACACCTAACTTGGGCAATCCTTCTATTTTCTTTTGATTTAAATCCATTGGTGATGGACGCCTTATTACCAATTCATCAAAGAAGTTTCCAATCATAATTTTATATTGCTCAACATCATCTTGTTGTAATTTGTAACCGGGAAAATCTAATCTTGTTTGGTCCAAAGCATTTTTTGTTGCCGATTTTGAAATTTTCATTATTGAATCATTCATTATCTTTCTAATGGCTTGTTCACTAAATACCTTTTTTATGGCTTCGTTATAAGCACTCAAACCATTAGATAGTTCACCTAGATATTGTCGCTTAAATCTACTACTTACAATCTCCCTTGGAGGTTCAAAAGAGAATGCTTCAATCTGAACAGGAAGGTCGGAGGCTAGTTTAAATTGAACAGGCTCAGATGGATCATTTAAATTATAATCAACATAGAATCGCTTATAATCTTTTTCGATTTCGTGTATATTGGCGATAATATCAGCCATCTTGTCCTTGCCTTCTGTGTTAACCATATCTTTGATAAATTCCATGGCGATTTCTCTAATATCATCTGAGTATCTCTCAATGTCTTCTTCTTCAAAATTGTATTTGTAATAATTTACCGCTTCTTGTAGATCTGCGCGAGTTGTAGCATAACTGTAATCTGAATCATAAGCAGGGAAATCAACCTGTAAATGAAAAGTTACATTTTCTCCGTGTTCAGTTGCAGCGGCATTTACACTGATATCTTGATATTCCGTAATAAAATCCTCCAGATAACTAATTTCAGAAATTCTGTGTAAGAAATCATCATCTTCAAGGACACTAAGGATTTCATCTTCTTCACCTTCGACGGCATTGGCTGGAATATTTTGGATCTGTACTTTAAACTGAATATAAACAGACAATGAAACAGCATAATCTTCAAAGTTATAATCATCACCCTCAGCAGAGAAGTTAATATAATCTGTATCTTCTTGTCCGTTGTTGATGTGATCAGCCAAATCTTCAAGTTCTGCTCTTTCAGTATCAACTTTGGCATATGTATTTTGTTCAATAAATTCAAGCAGAGGGGAAAAGTCATCATTTGAATGCTCTCCATCTTCTTTTACTTCAACAACACTAAACCTATCAATAAAATCTTTGATGTAAGGCCAATATTCTGAATCAGGAGCATTGTTCTCTCGACCCTTGATTTGATATAATCTATCTTCGTATTCATTATAAGTAAGAGTTACATGTGATTTAGATGCCTTGGAGCCTTTTGGTCGAGTTCTCAAAGAAACCAAATTACCTCTTTCGTCTCTACCGCAGTGTCCCATTCGCTTTCCTTCAAGCTCACAAGCACCTTCTCCGAGATTAATCCAATAATACCCATCTTTGTATTTATGAACAATATCTTTTTCGTCTTCTTCTGTTAAACTTACCTCTTCAACATAATCCATGGCTTCGTTGAAATCTAACTTAGCCAACTCTTTCCAATTCGTCGGGTGCTTTTTGAGATAATTAAGGATCTTTGCTCCCGCTTGGTTTTGAAAGAGAGAAGTGAATTGTTTTAGGTATCGTTCATTAAAGTTTGATTCAATGGCTTTTAGAGCATCTTCTTGAAGATCACCGCTCAAGCTTTTCTTAGCAGCTTTTGCTAGTGATTTTTCAAGACCTTTTGTTTCTTTAAATGCTAAAGCAATAGGGACTCCTTCACGCATTTTATCCATGACATTAAATTTTACAATCTTATTAAACTTTTCAGTAAACTCATTTGGGACACCGCCAATGTCTTCTGATGATGCTTCAATCTCGTCTTGTATTTTATCAATTGCTGTTGATAAGAAGTTAACATTTTGTTTGCTTCGTTCTTTATACATGCGACCGATAATGTCTTGTGCTTTTTTGGAATCAAATGAAGATCCAGAAAACTCTTCAAGAACCCGTGTGACAATAATCGGAGGCAGGCCAAGATTTTTAATATCTTCGACTAATAGATCCTCTTCAATCAATGTTTTTTTGATTCTAACTTTGATCATTTTATTTTGCTCCTCTTATTATTATACCATTGATTCAGCGCATGTGTCTTTTTTTGATCAATCTCCACCGGAGATTTCAAAGCCAAATTTTTTTGCAAACGACCTCGAACTTCAGCTAGTTGTCGAGCCATAATATCATCAACAATATCATCTCTTGCTTGTTTGTCTTCTTCCGATCTTGCGATCCACTTTCTTTTAATGGTATCCGTTCCAACACTCATGATAAAATTCATTATTTCTTCTTTAGAGACCTTAGAATTTTGAGCTAAATAGTTAAATACCTCTTGGTCGATATCTTGAACATTGTAAGTATCAATAAAATCTTTAATATATGGCCAGTATTTCTCCATGGGAAATGAATTACCAAATCCAAGTATTTGATATAAGATTCCTCCATCAACATCAAAATCTAATCCAATAAACCATGATCGTTTACTTTGATCACCGCGTGTAATCTTTTGTTGAAGGTCAATAAGAGTATATTGTCCACCACCACAGTTACGACCTTCTTCGCCAAAAATTTCACACGATCTCCCTCCACGGGAGAACCAAAAGAAACCATCGTTATATTTTTTAATAACACACGGCTTACCTTTCGGTGCTAACTCACCATCACTTAAATCAGTGCACATAGTATCATAAGCATGACGATATTTTGCTTTTTTTAGAAAATCACCGATACCATCCCACGAATCTCTATATTTACCCGGATCTTTCAATATTTTTTCAATATCAACCCAGTTATTACCATCTTCGTTCAAAAATTTTCTTAATTTACTAACAGTGCGGTTTCTAGACATAATTTGATATGATCTTAATAAAAATTGATTATATCTTCGTTCTATTTCATCATAAATCATATCGGGCATATCTCGCTTTGAAAGATACTTGCGAACGCTTTTTAAAACTTTTCGCATTTTAGACCATTTTGAAGAATAATTATTGCCCTTACTATCAATACTTGAGATAGGATCAGTGTTTCCAACGATACCATACCACAACCTTGCTTGATCTTGCATATACCCGCGCAAATCAATAAATTGATCCATCGTCTTTTCATAAATCTCACGATCAATATTATTGCCCTTACCGGGATCAAGATCCATTGTGAAACGCTTTCGCCATTGATCCATCTTCTTGGGTATTAATCCGGTCATATTAATATCGCCAAGACGATCAGACCATGCTCTCGGTGTAAAAGCATAGTAATCTTTTTTAGAAATAAGTTCTTTTGGATCCCCGCCATTATTTTTGTAAAATCGAAGAAATATATGTCGGAAATACATTTTTGTATCATCCACTCCAAAGTTGATATATTTTGTTAACTCAGTTAAGTTATTGCTACCCCAGTTTAGCAACCAATCGCGCACAAAGCGGCCAAAAACCTCTTGTGCTTTTGCATTGATGGTAACGGCCTCTAGTATCGTTGTATTAAGCAGAGGAGGCAGTGAGAAGCCTTCAAGACCCTCATTGAGACTAACTTTGGTATACTTCATTGAAGGACGAGCAAACTCGGAGTCAATAATAATATCATGAATAGAGTTAACAGTGTCTTCGCTTGGTTCAGCAGAACTAATATCAGGCCAAACTTGCCCATCCAAAAATTGAATTAGAGCTTTTACATCATTCTTTGTTGACTTATAGTAAGCAGTGGGTATTTGCATGCCCGATGGAACATGAACGACAGCATATTGCTCTTTTTGAGACAATCTACCCGCTTTTCCACTTGGTGTCGCAGCTTTGCCAATCGGCACCATTTTCCAAATAGACGATTTCGGAGCTTTCGCTTCCTTAAGTTTAATTTTAATCATGCAGTAAATAGTTTTCAAATCGGCAATTTTTTTTTGCCAAAAATTTTTTACTTTTCTTTATTGGGACAGTATTTCTTTCGGACTTTTTCGGTTAATGGGACGGGTTCACCGTCACCGTCGATTCTAACAAAAACCATCTCGATTGTGCAGACATTACGTTGCGAACCATTATAAACACTATGTCTACGGGCCTCTAAACGGATGGTAATGCTTGTATTACCGACTTTCAGCACTCCCCCGTATATCTTGATTAGTTGTCCGGGACGGACGGGTTTTTCAAAGGTTACAGCCGATATATGCTTAGTTACCATTCGGGGGGTATCGCAACATTGCGAAGCATATGCGGCTCCGGCTTCATCAAGCCACGCCAACATTTTACCGCCAAACAAATTGCCGTGATACCCGACTTGACTTGATTTAACAAAATAAGTGCTTATGAGATCCATTTTTTCCACCCCATTCTATCGCGGGTTAAAGCATATAGATCATTATGATCATTTGCGTAAGCTTCGCGCTCAAAAGGGATATTAATATATGCGTCTCTCGAAGACATCCTATGCCAGACTAAGTTCTTAGCCCAGTACCATACATATAAAATATAAAACCCAACGAGCCACAGTTCCTTTTGCTGGGCTATGTGGATAAACTCATGGGAACGTGTTCGCTGACTCATTTCAGTACGACAAATAATAAACGGATATATCGTTATTGCGTGAATACTGATAAACCAAGACAATAGTCGCGGCAAACGTGAGTTTTCTATAACTCTTACTTCTTTCATTTTTCTTTCATCCTTAATAAACGATCTTCGGCATACTTTTCTTTCATAGCGTCCAATCCTTGTTGTAACATCATTCTTTGCTCTAATAGGGCTTTTGCTATATTCTCTTGATGATATTGTTGAGCTTCTTTAGCTTCCTTATCGGAAGCTTTCTGATCTTTACGCATTTGCCAATTCATTAATAACAATGAAGCGGTCCAAAGTCCAAGCGGCCCATATTGGGCTAATCCTTCTAATATACCATCCATAACATTATATAGTTTTATAGATCCAAATAAAGCACTAAAAACAAGAACGTCATGTTCATTAACATAAATATCCATTCGTCTCTGGACAAGCGATCTTCATTCTTTAACTGCATATCATTAATCCCACGGCTGTTGACATAATAACTATGCAAATCAAATCCCAACTTTCAATTAAAAAATCCATTTTTCACCTCGGATATGTAAGTAGTCGGGGGAACATTCACTGATGCGACATTTTAGTGACTGCTGTTCGGTAGAGATTCCTAACACCGTTTTCCGAACACAGTTGGGAAAGTGAAATCTCAAAATTTTGGCGGCGATAGTGAATGTACCATGCCGCTCTTCGCGCAAACCCCTGTTTTATAAGTACTTATTTCATTCCATATATACTAAGGAGTAGGGGGGAGGGGGGAGGACCCCCGCCTTTATTTGGCCGTCATTAAAATGGCGTTGTTTCGTTTGATTTGCTTTGCTGTTTGTTTCTCTCTCCAATTATAACTTTTGTTACGTTCGGCTGTCCAGTTGACGCGATGGGTTTTAGAATAGATCGCAGGGGTCCAGTTGTTAAGGTCAGTGTGAGACATGTATTGCTCCAGAGTGTTACAGATGTTACGGTTTGGGGTGGGTGATAAGGTAGGTAGTAAGCGGGTTATGCGGTGGTGTCGAACTCGGTAGCCAAGAAGGTCTTGTATCCTTCCATGAACTCCTCATCGTTGTCTGCGTCCTTAGCTTCTTTGAGTGCCTCGCGCTTCTCAAGTGCTGCCGCTCGTTTAGCTTGACCGACTGAGCGCAAGTAGCGAGCGCGTTCACGCCAGTGCATGATGTCAGTGAAAGGGATAGCCTGTTCAATAGTGCCTACCTCTGTTAACATAGTGTTAACCCTTATGGCTTGCTCGTTAAGCTCCTTGTTCAATCGGATAATCAATTGAATGTTAGGGGTTCCCGGCTCAAGCTCTTCGGCAGTAGTAGGAAGCATTTGAAGGTATCGGTTAGTCATAAAAACTCCAGTTGTTTTTGTTAGGTTCATATATAATTTAGCATGTATTGAGAGGATGTGTCGGACAAATTCTGTCCGTTTTAAAAAAAGATTAGCCAGATTAAGGCAGACCAGCAAATGGTATCGACGATAAGGGCGAGCGTTAAAACTTGGAAACGAGTCATAGATTGTTTTCTCCTTTAGGGTATACTATAATTTAGCATGTTTCCTTATACCTTGTCGGACATTTTCTGTCCGTTATTGATTTTTTTCATTATTTCTTTTGCGTCTTCTCTCTGCGCTCTGGTCATCCTGATACATCTCGACTGAATATCCAACTGTAAATAGAGTCTGTCAATAGCTTGCTGCCTCTTACTGATCGCTGTCATGCTGTCACTTGGGTTAAGGTTTCAGATAGGGGAACTAAAGAAACTGTCAAGAGTTAAGCTTCAAAGGGTTCGGGGAATAAGAGTGTTGCCGATTGTGCTATCTGATCTTCTGCCCATTCTGCTAACATGCCTTCATCCTCTAAGAACTTCTCTCTGATTACTGCTTGCATGGATAGGGACAGGAATAAACTAATTGCCAGTTTGTCTACCTTGTTGGTTGCTATGAGTTTAACCTTTGTTGTCTTTTTCTCTGTCATTGTCTTAACCTTTTTTGCTTATTTGTTGCGCGGTATTGCGTTTGTATTTGGGGGTTACTATATATTCTCAGAGTTCCGAACAGTATGCGGAAGATGAACAGTGTTTGGCGGCCTGATACATTACTATAATTGACACTTTGTCAATACCTCCATAAACTCCCACCATATCTTTCGACTATATATAACTAAGTTTTCATCCAAGCAGTAACCATAATAATAAAAAATCCTTATTTTTCAATAGCATATAAATGGACTATTATTTACACATGCGCGGGGGTGCGCGAGGGGGGTACGAGAGTAGAAGGTAGGAGGTCATCCAAGCACCTCAATCTTACGAGCAGGAAACCAAATCTCTTGTGGCTTACCCGTCATGTTTCTAATCCTTACAGCACTAACCCTATCTTCAGATTTAAAGAAGTTTTTAGTTTTCAGAACAATCCAAATGTTATCGTCATCAGGTTGGTCTGGTAATTTAATAAGGTTGCCTACTTCTACTTTTACTTCTTTCATGCGTACACCGATAATCCATGCTCTGTCCACCAACGACGACTTTCGCCATTAGTCTCTTTGTTTACTGGGATTAACTCGCAGTTAGGCCCATGCTTTGATACTACAAGATACAATCCTTTTGGATTAATAACTCTCTGTGAGTCTATCCTTACTAACTGTCCTACTCTTATCTTACTTTCTACTTTCATTCTATTACCTTTTTATTTTTTGTGTCTCGGATAAACTATCGTTTATAAACGATCTTCTTTACGGTTGCGGGATCGAGGCCATGTCGTTTGGCCAGTGCATGTAAATCATTATCAGCATCAATAATACTCTCACCATCGAATACAGAATATCGAGTCATGCCAAAGGCGATTTCATCAGGGGTGTGGACTTTGCCATTATCAACTATTACTTTCATTTTTTCCCTCAAAGATAACTAAGTCATCTGCAAACACTGGATAAGTCTGACCAGCTTGAAACCAGTATATATTATAAACAGTCCAATCTCTATCGGTGTTAACCTTTGTCCAATCGTGCATAACATCTAAAACAATGCCAACATCTTGAACTAATGGATGGTTATTCTCCCATATGGGCTTAACCAAATCACCAGCTTTGAACTTGCTCACTGATCACCTTTCTTAACAAGTTTTAATTCTTCTTCTCGGATTAACTTGCGAACCCAATCGTTACCATACTCTTGTGCAAACTCGGCAGAGTATTTATCATGGAAGCAAAGAATCTTCTCGCCTTTCATCGTGACGTTCCGCAATTGATAGCCGGGGATAAGAAACTTAGCACCGATTGGAATATCAGAATCAGAAGACATGGAAACAGAACAGACAGCAAAGGGCATTGACTTGCGAGCGCGAACCCATTGGCCAGTGTTCTTGTCTTTCTTCTTTCCCCAATACTTACGGAAGGCAATCTTCTCAATGATTGAGTAAATGGGTTCACCGTTGTTCTGCATAAAGATTGTTGTGTTTGGTCTGAGATAAGCCATCTGTATTTCTCCTTGTTAGACTTTTGCTTTGTTCTCTTATAATATAACCCGCCCTCGACATTTGTCGAGGACAGTTTTTGTCCGGTTTATTTATTTCCATTCAAATTGATTTCAACTCTGGGGCTAAATGCAAGGTTGATTTTGTTCCCACTTGGAAAAAATAAGTGATTGCCTTTCATTTGAATACCTACATTTTCCAAGTCTGCTTCGGCTTTTCTCCATGCGAGGTGTGCTAAAACTCGTTCTTCTGGATAAGAACCTTGATACCAAGATCCTTCTTCCATGTATTTTCGGAGTTGAATTTTTTTACTGTCAGACTTTTCATGAGAAAATGCAACGCATTCAAGCCAATCGTCAAAGATTTTATGATCAAAAGATAGTTTTTCATGCTCTGGTAAATCCCAATGGCTCCATCGTTTTCCATCTTTATAATTTATCTGACATAGATCACCGTTTGCCATGGAAAATCCGATGCTATCATTTAAATATGGATAATCTTCTGGTTCTGCACCAGATATAAGTTCAGATAAACGCGCTTGTACCCTGTTAATGATTAGAGACACATGATCGTCGAAAATCTCATTCAAACGACCCCATCGTTTATCTCTTTCGCTTTGCACCAGAAGGGCGTATTTCTCCGAGCTAAGATAATCTTTCATAGCTTGTTTCTTTTTTTCATGGGCTCTTATAATATCACAAAACATTTTTTACTCCTTTTATAATTTTGTTTTAAATCTCAGTCAATAAGGCCAGCGTGTCGAGCAGCATCGGGTCGCATCACTTCAGCATTAACATTACGCTTGGCAAGATTGACATGCGTTGAAGTTGTTTGTGATACAGAGTGACCGCCCTTTGACGTGAAGTCAAAGATAACTTTGTTGCCTACGCTATCGGTGCGGCCAATGCAAAGACTATATGACCATAGCTTGTCACCATTTGTTCTAAGTGCTTTGCTATGTGAACCTGCCTCTTGGTTATAATTCCATGCTCTAATAATATCAATGTTTTTCATTTTTCTCTCCTTTCTCTTATGTAATTTAATTGGTTATGGTTATTTTGTCAAGGTATTATTTGCTTATTTTTTCGCACTGCCACGATGTCCATTTAACATATTCGCCATCGCATAGAACAAGGAGGTCACCCCAATCTCCAGTTGCTGCATCGACCTTGATCTTCTCTTTCTTTATGAACAGTCCTATTTTTGTTAAAGGTGGGGCATGTCTGTAATCTATCCATTTTATCAAATCACCGACTTGCATATCTCCTCCTATAAACTTGAACTATGAAGCTGCCATACATTACTGAAGCCATGGTTAAACCAAAGGCTAAATATTTAATTTTCTTTCTCATATTTACTCTCTCATTGTTTAAGGTTCAATCGCGATTACTCGCTCATTAGTTTGAAAGTAAGGGTTGCGAGCGTTTTCAGTGTCAGTCATCCACATACGTTGACATTTGGATGTCATAGGTTTGGGAGCGCACATATCGGTTAGAACTATATGGCCGTCAAATTGTTGTTTGTTGACATACTTTGTGGGTGCGTTAAAGCAAGTACCACCGCAAAGGACACGTTCCCAAGTTTTCTTTTGACCTTTTTTCCACACAAATATCTTGCTTTCTTCTACTTCGGTATCGAATGGAATCACAGTGAACTCGGCATACTTCGACAAGCCGTTAAGCTCTGCAAAGAAAGCAGCAAGCATAGTGTCAGACACCGAACCAGACTGATCAATGGAGATGGCTATCTTGGCCTGTCTTGTTACCTTCTTGCCAGAATGAATGTAAGGGAATCGCTTGTTGATGCGTCGAACGGTTGAACGCTTGTTAGAGCGTTGTGAAGTTTTAACAAAATATCTAAGAACTTTACGCCAATCAACTTTTGGACTAATCATATCCATGATCTGTTGTCTTGTCTTGGCTGATACAGTACCCCATGAGCGTCCAGATGACTGAACTTCTTTAGCGGCATCGGCTACGGCTTGCTTCATGCGTTCTCTGGCCATCTGCTTGACATCTTCACCAGCTTCTGACCAGCCATCATGGTTGTCAAATACTTGCTCTTCAAGAGAACCAGAGCCGCCACCGCCATTTGGATCACCCTCGCCAGACTGACCTTCTCCATCTTTTGGATCTTTCTTAAACTGTTCATCGTTTTTAAGCTTGTCAAAATACCACTCAGAAGCTTTACCGACTGGGTAGTCTACAAAAGGGCCTTCGCCACCGGGAATACATGCCTCTTTGGGAAGCTTACCGATAAGATGCGAGTTGATAGCTAAGTCAGTCGCCACGTTCCACATAGTGGACATGCCTTCGGGCGGCAATCGACCAGTGACATGCTCAAAGATAATATGATAGAATTCGTGCATGAGGACACCAAGCTTTTGGTCATCGGGCAAGCCAGCCATAAACTCAGGATTGTAATAAAGCTCAAACTGAGCGGTTTCTTTGTTGATAGCGACACCAGCGGTCGGTATTGCTGTTGTCTTGACTTTATGTATACGTCGAGACAGAGCCGCAAAGAAAGGCTCATTTTGCAATAAACGGAAAGTGTGCTTGTCGATATTAAATTGTTCTGACATGTTTTCTCCTTACACTTATAATATAACCCGCCCTCGACATCTGTCGAGGACAGTTTTTGTCCGTTTTTATTTTGCTGTAAGAATTTCAACGATGAAGTCTTGAACTTTCTTACCACACGATGCAGTAATGCTGTGAAGCTTGGCTACATTGTAGGTTGCATTTTCACTCTGACCCATTGCTTGCCAAAGACTCATGGCAATCTCTGAAGGCAGAGAGACAAAGTAGTTAGCAATGTTCTGGAGTTGTTCATCAGAAAGCTTTTTGTCAAAAACATTTTTAGCCTTGAACTTCTCGATCATTGCATTGTGATCGTTGATTTTCCACTCTTTAGTCAACTCAATCTTGCCCTCGTTGATAATGTTATCAACAGTCACTTGGCGTTCATAGTTCTTCATGAAGTCGTTAAAAGCCACAGCAGCTTCAAAGCCGACAAAGGAAGTTGTCAAGTGATACAAGGTTGTACCATATTCAATCTCACCAACACCATCGAGAGTCTTTGACAAGCGTTCCCAAGAGCGACGAGAAGGATAAACCTTGTTAGGCTCAAAGTCTTCTTTGTGTTCAAGGTGTTGATGATTCTGGTTGATAAAGTCCCAAATCTCAGTTTGAACCTTGCCTTTGGCCCATGATAGCCAATCTTCAATTGAAGGCTCAAGGTCAAAGACGGTGTAACGATCAAGCTCGGCAGGGTCCATTTCACCGACTTGATATTGTGCGCCATGCTCTCCACCATTAACAGCGGCAAAGATAAGCGTATCAGGATGCAAGGTGTAGCCAGCAATCTTACGAGAATCACAAAGCTCAAAGATACCTTGACGGACTTCCATCGTAGCGCGATCAACCTCATCCAAGAAAAGGATAACAGGCTTGTTGCAAGCAGTGTGTAACCACTCAGGAGCGAGCCATTGAGTGACGCCTTTGTTGACCTTTGGAAGACCAAGCAAGTCACCTTCGGTCATTTGAGATGCTCGACGTTCGACAACTTCAAGGCCAAGCTGTTCAGCGAGTTGATAAACAACGGTGGACTTACCGATACCATGGCGACCGCGAGTCAATACAGGATACTTAGCATTAATAATGTGAGGGACAATTGAAAGAAATGTTTTGAAATCAATAGACATTTGAACTCCGAAAGGTTAAGGTTTTGTTTCTTACTTATATAATATAACTATGTTTGAAAATATGTCGAGGACAAAAAATGTCCGTTTTATGGAAGGGCCAAGAAAAACATAAAAGAAAACAGCACAGCCATTATCAAGGTTATTCCAGCATCTTCTAAAGTAAAGTTAAACATTTTTTCTCCTTGTTACTTATATAATATAACCAGTTGTGATAATCCGTCGAGGACAAAAAATGTCCGTTTTTATCTTAATTTAATAATGTTAGCTATTGCACAAAGAATGCTCTTTGTCGGCTCATCCATAAAAGCAATATAAACACAATCGGGCTCAAACCTTGCCAAAGAGACAACAATCGCCATACGACCAGAGTCTTTGCAATGAGGTTTCAATGTAATCAAGTCACCCAATTTCATACCAATGCCGCCCATATTAAACCCACAACTAAAATAACAATTGGGACTTTCCACCAAATCTGAAGATCGTCTGGAGATTCTGGTGTTAGTCCTTCTACGAGAGCGTTCCAGAATTCCTTATTCATTTATAATCTCCCAGTTTCTTGACATCTTGCTTTTTTGAAGGGTGTATTCATAGCCATTCTCAATCCATTTTATGCGAATAGCAGTGTCAGCAACACCGGATTCAAACTCGCCATAACGATGATCAGTGTCAGGAAAGAACCTAACCGATGGTTCTTGAATCACAATAGCATACGACTTATCGCTCTTGTTTCTTAGTAAAGTTCCTTTTTGTATCTCCATAGTCTAATCTCCTTAAGTATTTTTTTGGTAAAGTGCTGTGGGTTCCGTTGTTCCAGATAACCCGTTGATATTCTGCTGTCCCCGGTATTTGTCGGGTAATGATACCCACAAGCGAACTCCATTCTGGATAACGGGAATCATTATATTTTACTAAATCACCGATTTTCATTTATCACCTCTAAATTTGCTATATGTTCTGGGCTGTGGTCGCCAGCGGCCCATTGTACCCAAACACGATTTCGCACATTTGCGCCACGCTTTGTGATAACTCCTATGGAGCCATAAGCATTTCTAACTAAATCACCGATTTGCATTTTCATTTATCACCTCTAACAATGCTTTTGTCATAAGGGACTCACCAGCATCGTTAAAAAAATACACCATTACTCTGGGTGTTTTCCATTTGGGTGCTGCGTCCATTTCAGTAACGATACCCAATTCATATTCGCCAGCGGCATTTTCCCATCTTACTAAATCACCTACTTGCATACTACCTCCAGTCTGTCATGGTCGTACCAGCCACAACCAGCATCGGTCACAGACCATTGAACCTTATAGCTGGTGGTGTGGCCTCTTTGCTCTTTCTTCATTATAATACCTATGCCATAGGTTGACAGCATCCAGTGTTTTACTAAATCTCCAACTTTCATTTATCTCTCCTTTTCATGTATATAATATAACCGCTTGATGAATTATGTCGAGGACAAAAAATGTCCGTTTTATTCTATCACCTTTAAAACATTTCTTGACACGACATCTCGATCACCTTCGATCCATTGGACTTCCGCTGTCCCATGAGGATAAGAACCATGAATCTCGACGATAACACCGATTGAACCTCTAAACTTTACTAAATCACCGACCTTCATTTATCACCTCCAAGTGCTGCCATTGAAAATAGCACTTTTCATTGTTGTGAGCCAAAACGACCACAACGGTAGCACCAACGGCTCGGTTGTTGATTGAGACAACCACACCCAAATCAGCAGTGTTAGTGTAGAGGTCAAAGGTGGGACATTTTACTAAATCACCTACTTGCATAATACCTCCAACCATTCGATAGTCAAGCCTTTCTTTTCGCCTGACATGCCGATCAACTTACAATGGCCATATTTGCTGATACTGGTTACCACAAAAATCTTTCCAACTGGGGCGTTCGTCGATGTTTTGACCTGCTTGACCAAACTTCCTTTCCTGACCCTGTGGCCGTATAGCCATTCAACGGAATACCCATAGTGCTCCATGTTTCTCAAATTACGCTCTATTTTCATTTTACCACCTTCAGTATTGCACCCATGTGCAGACCAGTTCTAACAACACCAGTCTTAATAAAAACAACATTGACACAAAATAACCTTCTGTCGATACCTGTGATCATACAAAGGTTGCCTTTTCTGGTTTCTACTAAATCACCGACTTTCATTTATCTCTCCTTTTCATGTATATAATATAACCAGTTCTTACAAACTGTCACGGACATTTTTTGTCCGTTTATTATTTATTTAAGGAGTCTTTTGGGAACTCGTTTTAGTTCGCACTCGATAACATCTATTTGTTGAGTGCCGCCAAGTTTGAGCAGGCGATAATAGCGAGCACCGCCCTTCTTTTCATCGTATCCAACAGAGCGGTCGATGGGTCGCGAGTTGGGCTCCACTATCATCCAGACCCAATCACGATACTCGCTTCGGTGCTTTAAAAAGTCAGGAGTTATGTGGTGATATTGAATGGCAGCATTTTGTCGAACTTGTACAAGTTGGCCAGTTTTCCAGATTTCTTCACCTTTGTGACTTTCCCAAATCTTGTTTGAAAACTTGTTATCAATCATTTTCATAGTTGAATGTTCGGAGGGCAACCACTTATCTTCTCTTTCTTTCAGCCAGCTTAAATAGTCCCTTGAAGTGGCCGAGAAGTATTGAGTGTTTGCGTAATAGTTGGCGATGACTCCAATTCTTTCTTGAAGTTCTTCATCACCTTTAACACGGTCAGCCCATTTTCTCTTTGCTTCGGTAGCTTCTGGGCTGTGTCTTTCGATCAAGCTACGAGCAAAGTCAGTCTGGCGAAGCGTAAGTTTACCCCATTTCATAAGCTTATCGGACATGCTAAGAAGAATTCTACCAGCATAACTATCCCCTGCTCGATCCGCTCTTGCAGCAGCGTCTTTGAGTTGTTCATAAGTGATGTCCTGTTCCATTTTTTACCTCTTGAATATACCATTAATATAATTACTCCCTATTCATTTGTCGAGGTCAAATTTTGACCGTTTTTCTCTTTTTATACCAAAATTTGTTTTGACAATCCGACCAAAACACATGACAAAGTTCTTTTTTAACGTCTAAGACAACACCCACATGTTTTTTGTTAGCCCGATTTAAATCTCTCAGTGTTACTAAATCTCCCTTTTTTACTTCCATTTGCCATCTCCCTTTACTAAATCAACAACGTGATTCATGGGTTGTGTTCCTACTGTGCCATCAGCATATACAAATTGAATAGCTTGTTCTTTATATGGCGGGCCAATCCACCAAGTTTTGGTCACGACAGCCCATCTTCTATCATAACGAGTCATAACTAAATCACCGACACTTGCGATCATGATTCCTCCATCGCGCTTAGTATTTCAAAACAGACTGAATGGTCTATAAACTGTCTACCGTCCGTAAGTTCCACCAATACGCTTTCACGAACATGAAGCTCATGATAACGATCATGAAAGGCTATAACAATACCAATCGAGCCATGATACGCAGGGATGCGAGGTTCATTATATTTAACAAGATTACCGATCTTCATTTGGAACCTCGACAATACCTTCAAGACGATGGAACCATGCCTTAACACTTGTAAAATCAAACTCTTTCAAATCTTTTTTAAGAGATTTCCTAAGCTGTTTGTCCACAAGTGGGTGCGGGGGTACGGGGGTATGAGAGCGGGTGAGTATGATATGGCTTGCTCTGCTACTCCAACCCCTACCGATGGCCAATCGTTTCTTAACCTCATCGTTGAAGTGAGGCATCAGTCGCGAGTTTTCACCGCCAATATGAGCCGCAATCGTTGGCTGGTATTGATATTTCGAGCGAAGAAATTCAATGATGCAGTAGTTTAGATTGAAGCCTGTAACGACACCAATGTCATTGTAATCCACATAAATGCCTTGCTTAGAGTTCCATCTTTCACCTCGCTGCTGGACCAAAGCACCAACACCATAACCAGCAGCCGTCAAAGACTTGGCTATCTTTTCATTATAAGCGACTTGTGCTTTGACCAGAAGATCAAGATGTCTATTCAAATGCTTGCAGGTGCGACGATTGTGGCCGCCCTCATAGCAGTAAGTGCATTGGCGGTTCTTGTTTTTACGTTCCTTTGTGAGAAAAACTTCTGCTGCTTTGACCTGCTCCCAAGTCAGATCCATCTTCCTTCTTATGGCCCAAGGGATGGTTCCGATTTCATAATCAGGACAATCAGGGTTCTCTTTTTTATATTTCGCGAGCTTCTGTTTATAGACTTCAAGAGCTTTTTTGAGGTCAGGGCATCCAGATATATTGTGTCCTCGATGATAGCAGTGTGAGCATGTTACGGTTCCATTGTAAGACATATTTTCTCCTTGTTACCTTTATAATATAATCAACTTTCTGTTATTGTCGAGGACATTTTTTGTCCGGTTATTTTATTTTTTGAACTAATAGTGGAGTGTACGTCTTTATAGAGCCATCAACCAACCTAACCTTAACTTCTCTCAAGCCTTGCCATATCTTGATTGCAACAACAACACCAATCATCTCTTCTTCATAATCAATGCCGCTTGGAACCTTTACCAAGTCACCGACTTGCATTACATATCCCAGACTCAATTAAGCTCATCGCAGTCCTTCCAAACCAACCTTGAAGTTGCCATGCGAGACCAGTATCAATTAAGTGCTGCCATGCTTCAATATATTTCTCTTCACTTTCAGCCTCAATAAAACCCTCTGCTATTCCGATTGCGTTAAAGTCTTCCATGTCTATCTCCTTTTTTAAGTTAATGTAAAATAGTTTATTCATCTTTAATCATACTTGCAAACAGGTCATAACTGACCCAATAATGTTCTTCTTCTCCGACCCACTGAACTAAGACTCTTTTTACTTGTGCTGCGTTTTTCTCAGCCACTTTTATCACTAAGCACAATCTATGACCAACTGTGTAAAGGTGACCAACTTTAATTTCTCTATTGTTTGTTGGCATTTCAATCTCCGATTGTGACAGTAAATAGGTATCGCTTTCAAAGATGAATTTGATGTTTGAAATCAAAGTTTACTCTCTCCTAAGTGCATTTATAAATAACTTTTAAGTCTTTGAAGTAAGTCCAGATAATGAAGTCTGATCTGTACCAAACAAGGCACTTTCCACAATAAGATTCTAAAACAACACCGGGTGTTTTATCTGCATCGCAGAGATCAACGACAACATCACCAATCTTAATCATCAAGTTTCCAAACCTTTTTCAAATAAGCATAAGCTTTATCCGCTACGGGCTTGGATTCGTACACCATGGGCTCCGTAGGGGAGTGAGGTAGTAGGATACCGTAGCAGCCTATGTCACTCCTATCGAGGCTCTCAAAGCGTTCTACGATTGTCTTTGTAATCTTGAATGGGTTTCTTAATTTTCTCTGTGCCATGATATTATCCTTCTATTTTTTGTTTTAAGATGGCTTCAAGCTGTACTAAGTTATTAATAATCTCAAGTGTTTTATCAAAAATCTCTGGTTCATCAGCGTGATTATATTTTAATCTGTGTATCTCTACATATAATTTTTTAACCATAAGGTATGTTCTATCATACATAACATCAATCTCCTCTCACCCAATTTAGGATCTCACCTATATAGGTCGGTGGGACAAAAATGATAACCACCCTCCACCCCATGAACTTAGGAGGCAGTCTCTTCTTCCAAGGGTATGGGTCTCTCTGATCATGTGGTGCTTCAACATAGACTGCAACGTGCTTTCCAGCACCATCACCTCCAAACTTTACATCGAAAGCGTGATCTGTGCATGACACAAGTTCTTTCATTAGAGCCTCTTTAGCGTCCTTCTCGCTTGCTTTTGGGCCGGACCAGTATAAGTTAGCCATTGGCCACCTCCTTGCCGTATATGCGGCAATCCTTAAGGCTAACGAGCAGCTTTGTACCACCAGCCATAACTATAACATCTTCATCATCTATAACTTGTATGACCAGTGCGGGGAACCCGTGTAGGGTAGAACCGCTTGGAATAATGGCCTCATCATTAACATAAACTAAATCACCAACTTTCATTATAAAAACTCCGGTAGACAGGATGGTATACCATTTGGCAAGCGGCCAGAAATCATACCCCCATGTTTAACTATGACAGCATAAACCAAAGCGACAGGAACATAAGCATAAACTGTGTCGGTTGGGTCGGTGTCGTTGTAGCTTGATTCAGCATATTCCATAAGAAACTCCTCACGTTGAGAAGGATAGCCAACTTCGACAGTATCGTATCGATCAGCGTTAGTGTATCGTGGCTCACAATAAGCATGTTCATTAGCTTGGACAGACATTGTAAAACCATCGGAGCAAACGATTTTTTCATTTAAAGTTTTTTTATTAGTCATTCCCATTTAGAACCTCCAAGTCCTCTTTTACAAAAACATATTGCAATCCCCTCGCGGGACACAAAACCTTAACACGATCGTGAAAACCATGATAGTATTTCTTAACATTGAGAACAACGTAAAGTTTGTTCTTATTGTCAACATAGTAAACTAAGTTACCTCTTTTCATCCTATATTTCCTTCGATATGTATATTATAACACATAATCATACTTTGTCAAGGTTTATTCTTTTAATATCTGGTGGGGAGACCCAAAGGTCTTCAACCTTTCCTGATCTAACACGGTAAAACATATCTCTTACTTTTATAATTATTCCAACTCTGCTTATTTCAATACCAGCTTTGGTCATAGAATTATAAAAGTCGTCTTCAAAGCTGATCAAATCTCCGACTTTCATTTTTATACTCCAAGGGTTGTACATAATGTAACTCAAGTTATTCTGTGTGTCAATGTTTTTTTTGTTATTCATTGTTTATTATTTCATCAAGTATAAAATATTCTGACTCTTCTGACTCTTCTACGATTTCGATATCGCCAATATCAACAAGCCTTGTAAGCGTATCGTGTCCCATTACGGTGACCCCTCCATCAAAGTAATATATCTCATAGTTAAAACGCCATGTGATAAAGGCAGATTTTGTATCTAATTTTCCAGCTTCAATTGCTCTATAGATGATACCTATCTTTCCCATATCTTTTATGAGTGTACCAATTTTATAGTGGTCCTTTGTCATTCACGAATAACTCCTTGATGAAGTCATGGTCGTAATCTTGAATTTTTTGGACGTGAACAGCGGTTTCGACCAACTCAGGAAACGGATTGACACTTGAGATGCCAACAGAGACAGCCGAAAGCACTCCGACTGCTCTTCCCCAAAAATCAAATACGACAGACCCCGATGACCCCGGAAGGGCAAAGCTTTGCATTAATACTTGGTTTTTAGAATCTTTGGAAATAAATCCTTTAAAAAGAGATTTGCCCAAATCTTGCGGAAAACCCGCATAGTAAGTAGTTTTTCCGATTAAATCATTGCTTCGATTAACTCGAAACGATAAAGCATCTATGTATAAAAGTTCTTTTTCTGGGACAAGAATTGCTAAATCGCGAACCGGATCTAAATGAATGGCGCGTAGCCTTACAAGCTCATCACCATCGATGATATAGGATTGGTATTTATGGGCGACAACGTGTGCTGCTGTAAGAATGAATTTGTGCTTTCCCGATTTAAAATAGTTTCCAGAGCCGTGACCCAGCACTACATCTTCTTTCACGACAACGATCTTGCCGCTGGATCGTAAAGGGGTTCGATTGGAGAAGGCTTTTGATGTCTCTGCTTGTTCAAATGTAACTGCCGTCCTCGCCTCATCACTCTCAAAAGTGATTAAACATGAAAAAAGCAACAATAAATAATATGACATAAGCCAACCCCCCTATTAGTAACTATGGGTGCTTATCATAAACAGACAAAACAAACAAAAAAAAGCCCCTTACGGGGCTTTATGTCTTTTCTGTGACAAAGAAATGTTAAGCTGGTTCGACTAAGTTCTTAGTGATTATAAAATGACCACCAATCGTCGGGTGTTTTAGTTTAACACTTTCTTCAAGCACCTCAACCACAGTCATAAACTGATACGAATCATCTCTGGTACTTCTAACTTTTACTTTATCTCCCGGATTCATAACCCAACTCCTTCATCAATGAGAGTGGGGCTGGTGCAATATTGCAAGCACTTAACCTTTGACACAAATCGACATACGATTATACCATCATCATCATGATTATTAATATGTGTTCCCCAAGATAAATTTGGATACTCCTCAATATATTTATACCACTCTTCACAACTAATTTTTTCTACAACAAAATCTTCGGCTGACCAATCTGGTCTGCTTTTGACAACAAGTTCATCCAATTCGTACTTCATTATTCCTCCGCGTTTTTATAGTTATTGGCACACCAAATGCAACAAAATAAACAAAACGAACCCCAGAGCCATCTTCCGTTAAGAAGCGCATCCAACGTAAGAACGCCATTTATGATTGCAAATATTAAACTAACTTTTTTTGTTTTAAGTATATCCATATCTTCTCCTTAAAATGGTGGAGGCGGGGGGAGTCGAACCCCCGTCCACAGTAGCTTAGACTAGAGTCGTTCACAGGCTTAGTCGGTTTTCTATCACAACACCGACAAAGATAGGCAGCTTTAAAATGGTGCTTACTACCCTGTTGCACCAAGTTTTTTGATTTTTACAACTGATCTGTTGTGTTGCTTCACTTGGACAGATGGTGTGAAGCGACCACCTGATTAAGCAGCTAAGGCTACTTCTTCAAAAAACAAATTATTGTTTGCAGTTATTAAGTTTGAACTTTTAAGGTTGTATCTTACCTACCTGCACTCGTCCTCCGAGTTCTACCCTGTCGAATCCATAACGCCCCCTAAAACTAGCAGCAGTTTTCACAGTCGCATTGACAGCACTTACAGCATTTACAATTTTCCATTTGAAGTCCCTCCTTACTCGTAATTAGATAAGTTTTCTATAAACTCATCATCAAGGTCGGAGCCAATGGTGTTTTGATGGCTGCATGACTGTTGAATCAGCATTCCCGTAAAGACAATAGCCAATAGGGCCGCTACTCTTGCGACACTATATTTAATTTTTTCCATGTTTACCTCCAACTTTTATATATTATAATCAGTTGTAGAGCGTTTGTCAAGCATTATTTTGTTCTTATTGTATTTTGTAATAATCGAAGATTTTTTTCGATTTTTTCATATGGCATTCCAAACTTTTCTGCCACTCCAGCTTCACCAAGCATGTCTATATCTTTAACAATCTGTTGTATTTTGTATTCAACCTTCTCTCTATAGGTATCGAATGTTATCGACCATGATGGCGGTAAGACCTGTGAGCCTCCAAGTGTTTCCATGTCAGAACCTCCCCACATTCCTGATGTACCAAAAAGATGCTTGTGAAGCGTTTTAATATTCTTGGCTCGCTGTATCTCACGATAATCCTTAACCGTCATACTCATGTAGGGCAAAACATCACTATCTTTTATGTTCTCTGGTGGAATCCATTTGTAGTTACCACTGGAAGGCGCATCTGTGATTGAATCGGATTGGATTCTTATCAATTGTTTCATGTATTGTTGTGGTGTGCCCTTGCGTTTAATAAGTTTGCTGGTTAGATTATCTTCGGCATCCACCTGTTGAGTTGTCTGCTGCTTTGAAGCACCGCCATCTATGGCAGCACTGCCAAGAGCACCAAGACCTGCACCGCCAGCAGCTAAACCAAGACCCAAAGCAGCTCTTTTAAGTGCTTTGGGTATCTCGTTTATCTCTTCTTGATCAAGTAGATCAAGAAAGTCAAGGTCAACGGGAGAGGGTGGCCCAACATTGTCTTCTGTTAAGAAAGACCTCCAATTTTCCATTATTAATTTCATGTATTAATTAGTTGTCTCTTCCATAATCATCTTGTAATCGAACAACATCATCGATCTCTGGTGTAGAAACCTCTATCAAGCGAACATGACAATCCGATGGAGCACAAAATCTATGTATTGTTCCCGGCTTTATTCTGTAAGACTCACCAGTTTCCATAACTTTTATCCTTGATGCTTTATTGTTTTTATTCTCGTCTTGTCCAAGTTCCAATATTAGAATACCAGAAAGCACATAAATAGTCTCATCTTTTACCTCATGATATTGTCTCGATAGTCTTTGAGACGGATTGATGTGCAAAATTTTGCCGAGATATTTATTATTTATCGCCCAACGAACCTCGTGGCCCCATGGCTTGTCAACCTTCACTACTGCACTCATTTTTCACCTCCAAGTGTTCAATTAAGTCCATGCACCCACCTATCAGTTCTGGTTCGTAACCAGTTTGTATCTTTAAAACAATGGGTACGGTTTTCATATTATATTTGTCTTTGTAAAGCTGAATCAAATCTGGTGAATGTTCCATTTCACAAAACATAAAATTTATATTTTTTTCTTTTAAAGCTTCACATGCTTTGCAGCAAAAGGGACATGTCTCCCTTCCTAATATTTGATAATATTCCATTCTATCCTCTTAATATGCGTCTTTTACTATTGTTAAACATCTTACTTTCAATGTTTTCTGGTGAACCTACCACATTTATCTCTACCGTATGATCATTCTCATTTATCTTTATTTTTGTAAAGGTTAGGCTTTTTTCAAGTTTAAGATTAATCTTGCCCTCTTTAAGTAAACCTTTTAAATCAGAATTTTCTGTCATAAAAATAATGTGACTTGGGTTCACATATACTTGAGCCAAGCTATATTGGCCGTAACTGTTTTTCTTTATTTGAACTAACTTTATCATCTTTATAATCCACCATTCTTATTTGATTTACTTCAACAGACCATTCTTCTCCATCTGTATTCACAACACAAGATCCATCATTTGAGTATTTTATAAATATAGCCATTTTTGGCATGTTTGTAAACATATAATCATTAATAATTCTTAATGAGTCCTTTTTCCAAACCTGCACATTCGATGGTATCCTAACCAAGTCGCCGGAACAAAACACTATTCACTCTCCGTTTCATCCGTTTTTGGTGGATTGTATGTCTTTGTTTCGGGATTCCAACTGCCCCTTGTTGATTGTGGAACTGTCGCAGGTTGTTGTGCTGGTGGTTGTGTTATTTCCGGTTGCTTTTTGACGGACACATATCCTTGCAAAATGCCACCACAATCATTTAGCATTAAATCAATGTCGTTCATTTGTTTTCTAACATCATCAATAAGCGATAATGATGATTCTATGTATTTGTTATCTATATCAATTAAATCAAGTGACTTATCTAACAATAAAGCAGCTTTTTTTAAATTATCTGCCTGTGTTCGTAAAATCTTTGACATCACCGATGGTGTTTCTTCTAAGTCTGAAGAATATTGTAATCTTACTCTCATTTCGCCTCCATTAAACTGAGAAAAGTGCTTTATATATTGTGGCTATAACTAAGCCTATTATAGTGGTTGTCATGTACCACTGAATCTTTACTTGAGATTCTTTCCATTGCTCTAAGCTTCTGAGTCTTGCATAAATACCAGAGTCTGGATTGTAAACTGCTTCTTTGATCTGCTTAACATCATCGAGCATTTCATCTTGCCGCTCGGACATGCGTTCAATCTGAGCTTTCAATTCCATAATGGCTTGAGTTAAGTGTGTAACATCTGTCATGTTATGACCCTCCACTTCATAAATAGTGCCTCTATGAGACAACCGCGTAATTTGTGGTCAATAAAGTAGATGCAACAGACACAGCATTCTCTAGAGCGCAGCGAGTCACTTTGGCGGGATCAATGATTCCACAGTTTGCAAGTTCTTTTATAGTGTTATCCATGAAATCATAACCCATACCATCATTTGCAGAAAAAACTTCATTTACAATAAGGTCTGGTGACAGCCCAGCGTTTGTTGCCATCTGCCTCAAAGGCTCTTGAACGGCTTCAATAATAATATTTACACCAACCGCTTGGTCCTCATTGTTTGTCTCTACTGACAAATTTTTGGCGAGGTGAATCAACGTAGACCCACCACCCGGCACAACACCCTCTTCTTGTGCTGACCTCACTGCTTCCAAAGCATCATCGATTCTGTGTTTCTTTTCAATCATTTCGACTTCGGTCGCGGCACCGACACGAATAACAGCAACGCCAGAAGCAAGGCGAGTGATGCGCTCTTGGAGCCTTTCACATTCCTTGAGCGAATCCGTTTGTTTAATCTCTGCTTTAAGTGCTTCAATCTTTTTGTCGATTTCATCTTGACTCCCTTTACCACCTATGACAGCGGTATTGTTTTTAGAGATAGATATTTTTTTAGCCTTTCCAAAGTGAGCCAGTTTCACATCTTTTAATTGCAAACCATCCTCTCTTGTAATAAAGGTCGCACCGATAGATGAACACAAATCTTTCATAATTCCTCTACGCTCTTCTCCATATCTTGGGCCTTTTACAGCGCACACTTTCATGCTGCCCCTTGCAGTGTTCATGATCAAGGCTGCGAGAGCCTGATCTACTACATCATTGGCGACAAAAACAGTTGGTCTGTTCTCTCTTGCGGCAAGCTCAAGCGCAGGTAATATTTGCTCAACTCTCTCTATCTTTTCATCAGTAACCAATATCAACGGCTCATCATACAAAACTGTACCACTCCGTTCATCATTGATAAATGAGGTTGCAAGATAGCCTGAGTCAAAACGAAAGCCTTCTATAAGATCAAGAGAAGTTTTGGCACTGTGTGCTTCTTCAACGAGGACAGATCCATCTTTACCCGCACAATCAACCGCTCTAGCTATCAATGTTCCAATAGTATCATCGTTGTTTGCAGAGATTGTAGCAATGTGTTTGATATCCTCTTCGCTTTGTATTGGTCTGGAGGCATCTTTTAAACTATGCACGATAGCTTCAGTTGCCTTATCCATTCCTCTTTTGATTTCAACCGGAGATGAGCCAGCAACAATATATTTTTGTGCTCTGGTTAGTATACCCCTCGCCAGTACGGTAGCAGTCGTTGTCCCATCACCAGCGTTGTTGGCAGATTGCTCTGCTGCTTGCTTGACAACTTGAGCACCGACATTCTCAAACGGATCTTCCAAGGTTATAAACTTGGCAACTGTTACACCGTCTTTTGTTATCACAGGTACATTTTGTTTTTTATCATACAGAATAACATTACGACCTTTTGGTCCAAGTGTGCTGCCTACGTTATCTGCTAAAACATTGATCCCTTTAAGGATCTTGGCCCCAAGTGTTTGGCCATTGTCATAATGCTTAGTCATTAATCCTCCAAAAATATTAGACTTCTATATTATAACCACATTAATATGATTTGTCAAGTACTTTATTTACAAGACTTTACGTCGAATGCTTTAAAAGCAAAGACTGCACCTTGTGACAGGTGATTTTGCATATCATTAAAAGATTCTTGCTCAAGGTCTGAGACATATTTTATTAACTTCTCTTTTAGGTTTCCAAACCATCCATCAAGAGCCATGAGAGATTCAAATACCTCACCTGCGTTTTCTTTTAATGTTTGATTGTAACCTTCAATAGAATAATCTGTTTGGAAAGTTACAGTGTGTTTATCTCTGACGCTGTTTTTAAGTTGCTTTAAGTTCCCACCGATTATATTTTTAGTCTCTGACAAATTATAATGGGGAACACCATTGAACTCAACAGAGCCAGCGTTTCCAATAACATCTTCTTTGGTTATCTCAACAGCAGTGATCGCTAATGATCTTCCACCGCCGCCTTCACCTTTACTAAAGAACATATAAAAAAGCTTATCTACAATCGGTGAGGTTGTCCAATATTCAATGCCCTCTTCTTCGGTATGTTTTGTATGTTTTAGTTGTTGAATCCTTCTTTGGTTCTTAAACTTTCCGGGGGTAGCTGGGATTGGGAGCACTTTCAACTGCTGGCCTTCTTTACCCTGTCTTCTATCTGGCACCATTCTTGGTCTGATATAATAAGAGATGCCCAAAGTTTCAAGTAATTGTGTCATGGAACCTTGAACATCGTCGCCCTTCTTAGTCTTCAGAGAAATACCCACAGTTCCTTGACCAGCACTCTCGACCCTAATATCTTCAATACCAGCAGACCCAGCAGGAACGGCAGAGCCGCCCATTATGACGCTCAAGAAGTTCTCATTAACAAACCCACCAGCAGAGGCGTTAAACTGCTCAAATATAGAGATTAGGCCCCCTGCAAGAGCATATTTAGACATCAATCCACCAAGACTTGAGCACTGAGCTTTCGCAAAGTTTTGACTTTGAATATCAAAAAACTGAAATGATTCAGCCAATGATCTGGAGTTGCTGAAATCGTTTTTAAAACCAGCAGAGGTTATCAATTGTTTGGCAGCAGCTACTGATGATCTCTGATCTTTGCCAGTTTCTGTGCCAAGCGATATGATAGAAAGAATCTCGGCAAGATTTATACCCAGATGTTTTGCACCAGCTTTTTGTTTTTTAACGCCAGCGACTCCACCTTTCTTTGAATCACGTTCAATGAGGTTCTTTTCTTGCATAACCTCCAATATAAGCTCATCGAGTTGTTTTAACTTGTTCATCTTTGGATTCCTCTTTGGTTACTGTGGGATGGGCGGCATACCATTCAGATCGCCTTCTTGAAGTAATTATCGCTCTCTTAATGTTTTTCATTCTATTTCCTCTAACAAATTTTTTAAATCTAAATTGGCGCAATCTATCTTGCGTCGAGTAATATGATAGTGCGACACAAAACCCTTAAAGGTTCCTTTTGATGCCGCTCTATTAACAACATAACTTGTATTACCTTTCTTGTCAACTGGACATTTTAAAGGAATATCAAGTGCCTTGTGGCAAGCTTTCATGAGAGCTTTCAATGCTTCGATCTGAACAGGGTAAAAGTCCATGAATGGCTTCATTGAACTGCCATGAACCTTCGCTCCTTTAACAAGTGGCCTCTCTCCAAAGTTATTATCCTTGTACCACTTGTTATAACGGGGGTAATATGCATTGGCTATCTCAACCCCAACAGAGGTCTTGTTAGCAGTCGAACCAGCGTGAACAGCTATATGGTTCAAATCCAGATGCTGCCTCACAGTCCCGTCATTATCTATAGTGAAGTGTATACTGCATCCTCTGCGCTCCAACACTCGGAAGCACGACTCTGAGTTCAAACAAACGTCCCAATGGCAGACGAACATGTTTGGCTTTCGCTTTTCGTATACTTTCTTGAACCCTTTGGAATGGTGCATCCCGCCATGATTAAAATGTAATAATACTTTAGGCCATTCGATTTCATAATAATCATTATTATAAATAATATTATTAATCCTTGGAGCTTCTCGATTTGGAAGTTGCTTATAAGTTCCAAGCTTGGATTCCCTATCGGTCCAAATGCGCCTATGAGTTGATGGGCCGCAAAGACCATCTGCTGTCAAGCCATGTTCCTTTTGAAATGCAGTGATCTTTTCAATCAACTCTTCATCAAAATCATCAGCACCAAACCAATCAGGCTCCCATCCCATTTTTGCAGACGAGGCTTCATTGTAAAAAATCTTATCCATGACTAAAATATCTCGTCTGCAATACCATATTCAATGGCTTCTTCTGCGCTAAGATATACATTTATTTTTCTATCAATAAGTTTTTGAATCTGTCTCTTAGTCATATGAGTCTCGTTACACATCGCATTGATATAAAGGTCTTGCATTTGTTTTACAGCTTTGACCTCATTTTCTATATTATGAAGGTCGCCATGTTGACCTGCGTTTACAGAGTGAATCATTACTCTACAGTTTTTGCCAATCTTGCGTTTACCTTTTGTTCCAGATGCCAAAACAAGTGTTCCAGCAGACATGACCTTACCTATCCCGATGGTGTGAACTTCACACTGGGTCTTTACCTTTGTCATCATATCATAGATACCAAACATTTCATCAGCCGAACCGCCATAAGTAGAGATATATAATGTTATTGGATCATAAGGTGCTTCCTTGCCGCTCAGATCAGTTAGTAACAATAAGCCCATTAAAACATCGCCAGCCTTTTCTTCGTCAACGTCTCCAAACAGGCCCATTGTTCTGATGTCTTTTGGTGGAGGGCCTAACAGTTCAGCCAATGCTGAAGTATCAGACTCTGCTTTTTCATCTTTCTCTTGTTCTTTATTAATTTTTGTAAAACGCATATTACTGCTCCTTTAACTTGTTAAGTTCGTTGTTTAAATAAATCATAGCAGTGTCCCAGTTATGAAATGAAACAAGATGATTGTATTTGGGTGGAATCGCATTTATATAATTCCTTATGACTGTGTTTTTCATTGAGTGGACATCTGTGTCGTTAAGGGTTTTTTGAAATTGAATATACTTCTCATCCTTTCCAGCAATCTCTAAAGCCAGAACTTTTAGATGATGAGTTTCATGAATCGTTTGGATGTTTTTTGCCAATACAATAAGACCATCTGTCATTGCTGTCTTGACCATTTGTATGGAAGAGCCACTAGCATAAAGATAATTCCAAATAACATTTGATGCTGCCCCTAACATAAAGATGGTAAGATATATAATGTATTGTTCCATTTAACCTCCAATAAAAAAGACGAAGCAGTGCCTCGTCTTAAATATAACTTATGTCTAAGCTTTTGTCAATTTATTTGCCAAGGGCTTTGTTCATTTTTTTATGTGCTTGCTTGGCTTCAAGAATTCTTTTGGCAACTCGACGTGAAACTTCTTGAACGATTTCTTCTTCGGAGAGTTGCAACTCTACACCTTCAAAAACGTCCTCTTCACCTTCTTCATCGGCAGCAGGTTCTTCTTCATCAGCAGCGGGCTCACCCAAGTCAGCATCCATATCCATTTCTGGTTCTGGGGCTTCTTCACCAGCACCGCCAACAGCAGCTTCAAGAGGGGCAACAACTTGCTCAAAAGCGTCTCTTAAATTTTGAACAGCTTCTGGGGAGATTTCAGCATCAGCACTTCCACCTTCATCTTCTACTGGATCCATTGCCTCGCCTTCTTCTTCTTCGGGCATTGCACCATATTCATCCATATCTTCTTCTTCTGTTACAGTTTCTTCTTCTGTTACAGCTTCAAGAGACTCTTCAACCTCTTCTTTGTGCTTTTCGTCACCATGGCCTTCTTCTTTCTCGCCATACATCTCATTGATAGCATTGCTAACAATATTAGCTTGCATCCCAGCAAGGCCCATGAATCGACGTACTTGTGCCTCTTTTAAAAGTTTCTTACTCATTTAAAAAATCTCCTTGAAAATGTTTTCATAGTAAATAGAACTGAAATCTAAAAAAGTCTAAAAATTATAAATCAGGATGTTCTTCAGCAATCATATCAAAAATATCCTCTAGCTCCTCACTTTTAATTCCAAACTTCGCCAACAATTCATCAGATTTGTTATCATCTTCAACAGCGTATTTGATATTTCTTTTGCTTTGCATCCCTTTATCAGACTTATAGCTTTGTATGTAACCTATCAAGTCCTTGTCTTTGTTTAAGTATCCCGTTACAATACTTCTAAAGAACTCAGCCTGAGATAAACCATCATAGTCAAGCCTAACTTTAAGTTGGGCATGGCGAATGTGGGTATCTGAAAAGACAATTTTCTTTTCTTTATTACTCTTATCCATACGTTTTAATTAGTATCTCATTTTTATATGGGTGCTGCTTTCTGTCTGTCCAGCTAAAGTTTGTTTGATGAAGTTTGCTTTGGTCCTGAGTTCTGTTAAGTTTAGTGCACCAGTATAGGATAGGCCACTTCTAATGCTGCCCTCTAGTCCCTTCAGTATATCAACAACGCTACCTTTATATGGTATGGTGTGTGAGACACCTTCAACAGATGAAGTATGACCTCTCCAATCAATCTGAGCTTCTACGGAAGCCATGCCTCGATATGATTTATATTGTCCGTTCTCTCCATAAAACACTTGTCCCGGTGACTCTGCTGTTCCAGCAAGCATGGAGCCAAGCATAACAAAGTCAGCACCGGAAGCAAGAGCCTTTACAATATCACCGGGTGTTTTTATACCACCATCAGCGATTAGTGCGGCTGGCCTGTCGGAACGAGAGCAGTCTATAACCGATTGCAGAGTTGGGACACCATGCCCTGTCTGTATTCTAGTTGAACATATCGAGCCACCACCAATGCCAACACGAACAGAGTCAGCACCCCAATCAGACAGATCATTAAATCCCTCTAAGGTAGCAACATTTCCAGCCATGATATGAACACCGTAACCTATTGTATTCCTTAGAGTTTTTAGAGCATGTCGCATGAGAGCATGATGCCCGTGAGCAACATCAACACATAATATGTTACAGCCTGATTCGATGAGGGCGGTGGCTCTCTCAAGGTAATCTCCTGTAACACCGATAGCGGCTGCTGTTTCTGCATTTGCTCTCCTTACTCTATCGCACTGATCATCTATTGAATCATATCTATGAATAACGCCCAGCCCACCAGCTTCACTCATAGTTCTAGCCATTGTTGCTCCGGTCACGGTGTCCATTGGAGAAGATATGATTGGCAGTTCAAACTGTCTTTTGTTATCCAGATTAGAAGTTAAGTCAATTGATTTTCGACTTATTATCTCTGAATATTGTGGGACCATTAGAAGGTCATCAAATGTTATTGTTTCTTTTACTTTCATTATTTTGTCCATGCTTTTACAATGACACCCTCGACATCTTCGCAAGAGTAATCATTAATTAAAGGATATTCGGCTGTCCATTCACATTCGATACTTAGAGTATCCTTTCTTAATCTTTGAGCTAATATCTCTCCATCATAAAAATGAACCTCGCCTGTAATCCAAGTGATGTCATCACATGTATTCGTAAACACATATACTCTATCTATCGGATCCTCTTCGGTTCTCTCTAAGCATTGCCATTCATAAAATTCTTTTGGCAATATTGTTTCACTTATGTTTTCTCCGCAACCAACGAGAAAAAGTAATAATAATTTTTTCATTGTTATCTCGCTTGTTGTAATATTTTGACATTATTTATTTGTCTGCATACAGTTTGCTCTAGCATTATCATTATATTCCACTCGCAACCTTTATCATGATTAAGAGTGTAGTGTGTATGAGAGCCATCGTGCTTGTTAACAACCGCAGTTACTGCATCTGAGTTACAATCATTTGTTTTGATTCTTACAATTGATGTTGGCTCTGATGTCGTACTTGTCCAAGAAAAGTCCTTACAAGTCCATTGCTCGCCATGTGGCAATGTAACAGCCGTTGTATCTTTATAGTTAATGTTTTTGTTTGCAACACATGCAAAAAGTAAAAAAGCCATATTAATCATTGTCTTTCTCCGTATCAAGGTTTTGTTTTGTAAACTCAATGGCCTTGTCCCAACAGGTTGGGCAGTAAAGCCTAACTATTCCTTTCTTCTCTCTCACTACTACATTCCAACTCATTACCATTTCTTTGTCCTTCTTGTCAAACGGCTTGTTGCATGTCAAACAGTTTTCTGGGATTTTCTCAAACAAGCCGAGCTTTTGTTCCATATCGGAACCTTTCTTACCTGCTTTCTTTAAAGCTCGCTCTCTTGCTCTCCGTTGTGCTCGATTCATGATCCGGTACTCCCAAAGCCCCCATCGCCTCGATCTGTGCTGGAAAGCTCTTCTACTTCATTAAACTCAACTTGTGGATATGGCATGATCATCAACTGTGCAATGCGATCTCCAATCTTGTAGTTAAACAGTGAGTTATCATATTCTCTGAACTTGAGGACGATAGGCCCTCGATATCCTGAGTCGATGACGCCTACGCAGTTTCTAAGGCTCATGTCAGTTTTTGACACTGAGCTTCTTGGATAGACTAGACCTACATACCCAGATGGTATTTCAAGAGCCAAGCCTGTGTTATAGCAAGTGTTGCCAAAGTCATCTGGGAACTTCTCGACAGCAACGAGATCCATACAAGCATCGCCTTGTTTAGCATACTTTGGTATTATAGCATTGGGGTTTGTTTTTTTAATATTAATAATCATTTCTCTCTCCATTAGTAATATAACATATTGTGAATACTTGTCAAGTGATTAGCCCAACAAACACCAAGAATTATTAATAGAACCTCTGGTTGAAAAGCCCCATTGTTGATTGTAGCTTGGCTTAATCATGTATGGTCTGTTGATGTGAATGTGATCCTTCTCAGGCTTAACAGCCCAGCATCTGATGCGAGTAGAAACAGAGTTGGAATCGATAACGTCAACAACATAAAATGTTTTATTATTCTTTGTCTTCTTAATAGTGACAGATCGAGGGATGCACCAACAAACCATTAGATCCTTATCGTATTCGGAAATGGCTGGTACATATAACTCATCGAGCCTTCTCTGCACCTCTTCAGTGACAACCATGGATATTGGAAAGATACCCGTTAGATCGGCCAGAAACTCTATTTTTTCCTCTTCAGTAAACGAGCCTTCGCTATGGTAGGTGACAATGTGTTCAGCAAGTTTTTTGACTGTTCTTGGGCGATCTACGCACGTTGCATACCAGAAGTGTTTAGACCCAGTAAACCTATCATCAATCAAGTCATCAATAGCTCCAGACCTACAGAGAACATCCAAAGCTTTTTTGTTTAACTTACTGTATACAACATTCTCATTGAACAAAAGGTCTTCGATAGAGTTGAATGGTCTATTCAATAATATCTGATCTATTGCTTTCTCACCAAGTCCTTTGATGGTTGTAAGTGGAGCGACCAAAGTTTGATCGTCCAATATCTTCCATGTCATCTCGGAATAGTTTATATTCAAAGGCTTGATGTTATACCCGTGCTGCTTCGCAAGATTGATAGCTTTCTCTTTGCGAGACTCTGGTTCTTTATCTAAAAAGGCAGCAACCCATTCTGTAGTATAATAGTGACAGAGCCAAGCACACTGATAAGAAATAATACTGTAAGAAATAGCATGAGACTTATTGAAGCCATACCCAGAAAAATACTCAAAAGTTCTCCAGAGACGGTCTGCGGATTCTTTTGCCATGCGTCTTTCCAGACATCCTTCAACGAATTTATCATAGATTTTCTTTTTTGTTTCACTTCCTTTACCAGTTCCCTTTTTAGTAAGTACTTTTCTAAGTAAGTTTCCTTCATCCAAGCTCAGGTTTTTACCCAGTTTGTGAGCCAACAGTGCAATCTGTTCTTGAAAGATTAGGAACCCATGTGTCTCTTTGGTGATATCGCGAACCGTATCATTTAAATATTTAACACTATTGGGCGATTCTTTTGCCTCAACATAATCCTTATCAACACCAGCAGAAAGAGGGCCGGGTCGATAAATAGAAGTGATGGCAGATAAATCAATTATTGAACGAGGCTGTGCTTGTAAGGCAAAACGCTGTGCGCCTATCTCTGTAAACTGAAATATGCCAATCCATTTACCCTTGTGAAATATGTTTTCATATACATCTTGATCTTTCATGTCTAAGACATCTGGGTGCAAGTTCGCATCATAGTATTGCTTGATCTCTTCAAATGTAGGATTCTCGATTCCATGATGTCGCTGAAGTATTTTAGTGATACAATCTTCTATCATCCTGAGTGTGGATAAGCCAAGAATATCAAACTTGATGAAACCCATAGGCTCAAGCTGTCGAACATTCTGACCTTCAGACCAAGGTGTTTGTCTAACACCCTTGGAAGCTATTAAGGGCATGTATTTATCTAAACCCTCACCAATAACAACACCACCAGCATGGCGTGAACAAGATCGATATTCACCATGAAGTGCCTCAACACGTTCTTTAACAGCGGGATACTTCAATAAGAATTTTTGTAACGTCTCTGAGAACTCCATAACCTCTTCAAAAGTTGGCGTATAGACACCAGCCTTTATGCCATGCTTCTTCTTGGCTAGTGGTGTAGCTTCAGAAAGCATCTTGTTTGTTACGTTGTTGACTTCAATAAAAGGTATGTCATAGAACTTTGATATGTCCTTGATCAATGATCGAAGCTGCAATGTGTTCCAGTTTGATATAGGAACGACAACATCATCACCCCACTGTTCAATAAGAGTTTCCTTCAGAGCCATAGGGTTAGACACATCGTAATCAATATCAGGGTAATCTTCCGCGTCTGATCTGAGGAAACGAGAGAATAGCAATCCATAGCGAATAGGATCAACCTGAGTGATACCAAGGCTATAAGCAACAAGACTACCAGCAGCACTTCCTCTACCGGGTCCAGAAAGTTGTATTTCATTTGTTTTATCCGCAATAGCTTTCATCGTCAAGAAATACTTCGAGAACCCACGATCAGCAATAACCTTCAATTCATGTTCAAGTCTTTTCTGGTATTCTTGCTTTAGAGCGAACTTCGTCCTTCCCAATTGATTAACCAGACCGTCAAAAGAAATCTTTTTTAAATAATCGTCGGCAGATATACCAGAAGGAACCACAAAATCGGGCAAGCGAACAGTGTTATCAGGAGTAAATCTCTCAATAACATTAAAAGCGATATTGTGTGTTTCTTCAATTGATTTTTTAACAAGTTCATCATCGTATTCAACTCCGCACATATCAGAGTAAGCTCTATATGCATCCCACATTTGAGATCCGTTTTTAGGATATAACTCATATCCAATCTCTTCAACGGTTGTGGGGAGACTCATATCAAGCCACTCTGGTTTACCCTTTCCTAACCAACCAAGTCGCTTATAAAGTTCACGATCTTTCCATGCGTCTTTGTTTGGGTAATGTGAGTCGGCTGTTGATATCAAGCCAATATCAAACTCCTTGTGCATTTCTATAACATATTGATTCAGTTCGTGTTGTTCTGGGACGTTGTTCCATTGCAGTTCGCCATACCAATGCTCACCAAAAATAGATACCATTTTCTTGGTAACTTCTCGCATAGCCTGTAATACAGCCTCTTTACCGCTCTCACGGTGTTCCCAATAGCACCCAGCATATACACCACCAAGACAAGCAGAAGAAGCAATAACTCCTTCACCATATTTTTCCAATAGGTTAAAATCGATTCTTGGTTTTCTGTAGAAGTACTTTTCACTATAACTCTCCGAGATCAACTTAAATATGTTATTCAAACCTTTTTGACTCTTTGCAAGTAAAACTAAATGCCTTGATCTATTAATATTAGATGTTCCCTTTGATTTGGTCTCACCTTCATTTTCAATTGTAGTGCCTGACTGATCATTGTCAAGCTGCTTGGCTTTCTTTTTATCTACCTTATATTGTTCATATTCTTCTTTCCATGTATCGATGTCGGGAATAAAGTATGCCTCAACGCCAAAGATGGGTTTAAAGTCTTTACCATCTTTCTTCATCTTCTTTGCATGAAGAACTTGATATGCAAAGCCATTCATATTACCATGATCAGTTAACGCAAGAGCTTCGCAGCCATTTTCATAAGCAAAGTCCATGTGTTCTTGTGGATAGCCGAAGCCATCAAAGGGCGAACCAACGCCCGAATGGGCATGAAGCCCAACAAATTTCAAATCCATATTCCCTCCGAATACAACCAGTTATATTATATCTTGTTATTAAGCTGCTGTCAAGTGCAAGTTTGTAAAATCTTTTCTATACTTCAGCAGAGCTATTTCTTTCTTCTTACACTCAAGCACAACATCAACATCTTTACCGTAGGCTTCAAAGGCTGTGTAGTACCAGTCTGAGTGTGCTTGTGCTTTGCAAGTGGGGTCTTCGTAGTGCTTGCGTGAATTGGAATGATGGGCTTGCTGTTTGACTCCGCGAGCAGCCCACGTCTCTCTGGCAAGATGGAAAGCGTCATGGTAGTCAAGATCCTGTGGGCCGAGATCATGATGGTGCGAATCAAAGACAATAGGTATATTGATCTGTTTACTAACACCATCATACAACATCTTGGTTGAAAACAACGACTCTCTGTCATCATTCTCTACAGTTAGGCGAGCCTGTGTGGTTGGCGCAAGTCGCTTGAAGTTATCACAGAAGCGAGCGAGAGCCTTGTCATGTTCACCATAAGCACCACCAATGTGAATATTGATCTTGGCCTGTGGTGATACTGGTAAACCCATAAGATCCATCTGAACAGCATGAGCATCAAGCTCTGCGATGGTCTTGAGAACAACTGACTCATTGTGAGAACCAAGGCAATTGAAGGGGCCGGGGTGGAAGGATAATCGCTGACCAGCATCCATAGCAATCTTGCCAGCTTCTGCCATGATGTCAGCAATAGCATCAATGTCAGGCATGTCAAAGATATCATATTCTGAGAACCATGGGAACAAACATGAAGTCATGCGATAGACAGAGATGCCGTTAGCATTGTTCCACTCGATGATCTTCTTGAGATCGGTAACATTTGCTAGAGCAAGTTCGCTAGCATAAGCGATGCCCTTGGCTTGAAAGGTGCGTTTGATCATCCCACGATTGCAAGAGATCTTTTGTTTCTTTAGTGTTTCGTTGATACAAGCGTAGCCCAAATTAACAGTCATGTTACCTCCAATGTCTTTATAACATATCACGGCAATTTATGTTTGTCAAGTAAAATAACCAAACTGGTTAAATTAAATCCGGTCATACACCTTCTTTAATACCAGCCCTTTCTTGCCATTCATATGAAACCTTGTCTTCATCAATCGGTCCACCCTTAGCCCAAGTGCGACAAGCTCTAGCCGAATGACATTTAAAGTGATGCATCCAACAGTAGCCGAGACGGCCATCTTTATCTGATGTTACACCGGGCATACATTCATCCATTCGTGGAGATATATCAAAAGCGATACAGTTAGAGCAGAGAGACTTCTTTGCTGCTTCTTCTGTGGTGTTCCAATATTCTGCTGTGTCTTTCCAATAATCACCCGGCTCATCTACATTAAGCGGGCCATACTGGATGTGTTCTGCTTTGATAGCAGCATCTCGATTCTTAGTATTAAGTTTTAGATCTTGTGTTGCAGCAGGGCATCCATATTTAATAAGTCTCTTAACGGCTCTCTTTATTCTTACTCTTATCATCTTACCACTTCCGGCAAGACCAATATCTTGCTTTTGTTTTTGGGCCGGGATTATCGCAGTTGTGCCTTGCTCTAAAATTCTTACGAGCTTTTGGATTGTTCTTACGAATCTTCATGGTTTTTTCACCCTTCTTCTTGGCACTTGTCCCACCGTGTCCAAAATTAACTTTCTTAATATTTCCGGTCTTGGGATCTTTAACATAGACTTTAAATTTCTTAACATCTCCACGCATTGGTTTGTTAAGAGGAACTTTGCGACCTCTATATTCTGCTTCTTCGAGTTCTTCTTCTTTTAGAATATAATCGCCATGACGATGTTTTTCAATTTGCTCGTCATCTTCAGCAGCTTTCTTTATATCATTTTCTGGTTTGTCGATCTTGTCTTTGAAGTTCTTCATTCCAGCGGCTCCACCTTCATCTTTTAAAATCTTGCGAAGCTGTGCTTTTTCTTCGTCAGATAGTTCTTCTTCATTTATCAACTCGTCCTCATATAATTTTGCGTCTTCTTCTTTTACATCTTTCCAAATTTTACCTTGGCGACACCTTACAACAGCACCAGAAGCATAAGCAGATGGCCAAACATCATACTTTCTTTTTGCGATGCGTGTACAACGATCATCCTTTTCTGAAAGAACGCCTTCGAGTTCTTCTTTAATAATCTTTCTTAATTGTTCGGTTGTTAATTTCATTTCTTTTTGCCTCGTTTTTTTGCTTTCTTGCCCCAACTCTTTCCTTTGCCTCGTTCCTTGCAAGCTCCCGGAGTTGGTCTACATGCGGGATATTTCTTTCTTTTCTCGCCCGATTCACGCCCACAAGACTTGTAACCACCTTTTCCATCTGGGGCATTACAATCAACCCAGCCACTTGTCTTTCCTTTTGCTCCTTTGCGGCCAAACCAATCCCGAAGAGAGGATTCTTTACTAGATTCTGTTCCGGCTTTTTTGCGCTTTGATTTCTTCTTTTCATCAAGCTCAATTGATTCATTTTTGTTTTTAGCTTTAGTTTTTTTCTTTTGCTGTTCAATAAATTTTCTAAATATTGCAGCTTCTTTGGACTTACCTGCGGCCTTTGCCCTTTGTTCCATCGCAATAGCTGCTTGTGTTTTATGAGCATGAGAGCGATTGCTTTTTCTTATTTTAGATACGCTTGCTCTGGCTGTTGCTTCGTCTTTAAAGCCTAATCCTTTGATTGTTCCCTTTGGGTCTTCATCTGTATAAAGATCAGAATGTTTATCTGATTTGGCTGGTTGGCCTTTCTTTCTTGGTACGCGAGGATTTTTCTCTTCTTCTATTTCCTCGTTCTTCTTTTTGCTTTTCTTAACGCAGTTTGGATACATCTTTCCAAACATCTTCTTCATGCCCTTCTTTTCATATCCGGGCCAGCACTTTTCAGTGAGAATTTGTTCAAGTTCTTCTTGGATTATATGGCGTAGTTCATCAGTAGTAATATTCATGTCTATAAATAGAAAATAAATAAGAAAAAAGCCCCTTTCGGGGCTGAAGTCATTTGATTTCTATTTGCTTTGCTTTCACCTCTGCAATCGGAGGGATCACAATCTGTAGCAATCCATTTTCAAATGTCGCTGATGAATTATGAAGATTGAATTTGTTGTGATAATCAACAAAGGTTCTTTCAAAAGATCTCTTCGCAATCCTTCTTGGTTGGCGATCTTCGCCTCTCCATGGTTCTGCCTGATGGCTGATTGAGATTTTATTTTCTTTGACCTCAATCTTAATATCCTCTTTGGTAAAACCAGCGAGGGCCATTTCAACAACTTGGTTTTCATTTTCATCTTTATAGATGTCCGTGATTGGATAACCGGATGTTGATTGTTTGATCATGTTTCTTTGATCTCCAAATACTTGATCAAAGATTTGCTCAAAGGCAGTTCTTCCCATTAGTGATGGGGTTCTTAGTGTTAATGCAGTCATATTTATTCTCCTTATTAGCAAGTACGACTTGGTTAATGTGTCCCGTAAGGCGACACAATATCATTATAATCACATATTTTTATCTGTCAAGTTTATCTACTTCAGCATCTAAATCTTTAAAAGCATGAGTTGATCGAGTACGAAGAGCAGTTCGAGCCTTGTCACTTAGTTGACCCATCTCATCGAATGTGTTCATAAATGTTTTAATATCTAAACACACAAGCGTAAAGAAATGATCGTTCTGCATATCACTCTTCTTGGCAACCGCACCAGACAAAGACATGGATGCAACTTGTTTAGAGACTGAAGTTGTCATCTCTTCTGTAAAGTCTTCTCCGTTTGTTTCGCCTTCCTCGATATAGTCTTTGATCATTGACTTAATTTTCACATCGAGTTGTCGCCCAAGTTCATCACGGGCGCGAGACGTTGCTGTTTGTTTGGCCATAGCGATGTTGCCTTTAAACTTGTATGATCCCACAGCGCAACCTGCTGGTGGTGTCGTTGCCCATGTTGGCATATGAGAGGACATTTCTTTTGATACGGTGGGGGCCTGTTTGCCACCACAAGCTGACATGGATAGAGCCAATGCGATTGAATAAAATAATTGTTTCATTTTTTCTCCTATTGTTTTGGTTGTGCCTTTATATAATAACCTGTATTACTGAGTTGTCAAGTAAAAAGTTTAATTTATTCTGTTGTAGAGATTATATCCTTTTCTTATATGATCAATTATTTGTTCTCTTTCTCTTTCGTATAGGATCTCGCTTGGAGTATCACATGGATGCTCTTCAATCACTTCATATATCATGTGCTCTTTTCCATGTAGGTTGTAATCGGCTTGCATTCTGGGGTTCTTATGTTTGTTCATTATCAAACATGTTTTGTGATGTTGGATTCGATCTGGTAGCCTGATTGATTTTCCGATATATACACAACCTGTTATTATATTTGTGGCTCGATAAATACCTGCGGGTAGATTTTTAGCTCGGAGGCGATCTCTGATTCTTTGCTTTTCTCTTTCCTCTTCGCTTCTTGCTTTTTTATTAATACAATTTTTGCATGTTGATCCGAAACCAAGTGTTTTTTTCTGATTGTCTATCCTAAAGTGCTCGGTTGTTAGCGGCAATTCTTTTTCGCAACGCATACAAATTTGCATACCATCTTTTGGTTTTGGTTGGTCTTTTCTTTGATAAGCTTGAAGTTCTCCATTTTTCCATTTTTGTTTAAGTATCTTTCCAGTTTGTTCAGCGGCGCATTTTTTACAACCGCTTGGGTCTTTTTCGATATGTTTACGAGCAGTTTGAATAAAGTCGCCATGAACAGGACATGTTATAGTAATCTTTTGGTCTCTATTATATTCCGGGGCTTTTCGAGTTCGCTTGCCGTTATAGGAAATAAGTGGACCTCTTTTGTCAAATTTGACTTTAGAGTAATCATATTTGTTATTATGTCTTTCATTAGCCCTCTCAATGAAAGCTTCTCTTGTTTTTAGGTGTTTGAAAGATTTGCTCATTGTAAATAACCTGTTCCAACAACCTCCCATTCCATGTGGGTTTCGATGTAGGAATTATTAATATCTGTCTCCACCAGTTCTATTTTGTGTCGTGCCAAATGAATGGCCACAAGAGAACCAGCAGGGAAGATGTTAATGTATTGTGCGGGAACAGTCATGAACCCACTATCTTCACCAACACACGTTGCGTGTCCAAAGAATACAGTTCCATCACCAGAATAAGCAGCTATGCGAATCATGAAAACAGAATTGATACTGGTTGGAGCCCAACTAAAAGATGCCCCCGTTCTGTTGATCGGAGCAGCAAATGCATATGAAGGATCAACATAAAACATGGTGTATGGTTCAATGAAATCAAATCCGCGAGTGGAAAAGAAAGTATATGAACCCATGTCTGTTTGAACATTATAGGGGGCATCTCTTTGTAGTTGGCCCTCGTAAACATTCTCCGTTTGGAATAAGCCAATCCCGACTTGGGGAGCAGTGAAGCTGTGGCTTGTGTTGGTGGCAGTAAGAGATGCTCCAACATCTATTGGAATGGTCGAGGGGTTGATACCTGTTAGGGAGTTGGTACAAGCCCCAACTTGCGGTATCCACGCAGTGTGGTTGTCAGAGATTGGCTGATGGAACTCAGCCGTGAAGTTAATTCTAATTTCTTGAGTCTCGCCAACGCACATGGGACATGCAACCTGTCTTAAATGAAGATGGGTATATCCAGATATACCTAATCTTTCACCAGATGGTTCTGTACTCGGTTCAGATCCGGGCTCAGATCCGGGCTCAGAGGGTTCCGTTGAAGGCTCCGCTGAGTCAACAACCACAACTGTGGAAGTATCTTGTTTTTTATCTGTATAGCCAAGTAGTCCCACTTCCGTTGAACAAGCCATCATTAAAATTAAACTAATCATTATTTCTCCGTCTTAGTGATTTACCAACATTAGATCATCAATCAGTTGAGAATTCAACGCAGTGGTGCTTTCAAGCTCAGATTGTTGTATACTCACGCTAAACCATGGCTCATAAATAAACTCTGGTTCCCAGATTTGATGATGTTTTTCTTCAAAGAACTCTACGATTGTCTCCGCTGTTGGTTCGCCAGACAGTAGATCCTTTAAGTCTTCAATAAACGGAGAATCACAATCATTGTCATAAACAAAATCATTTTGAAACTCCTCCAACCATGTATTTGCAGCAACAGTAATTGCCTCATCATAGTTGCTTGTTGTTATTAAAGCAGTTGTGTCAGTTGATGGTCGCTTATAATCATCAACATGACTGGTTTGTATTACAGTATAAGTTGCCATGATACCCTCCTATTTTGGTCAAGACAAGTATATTATAACACGTCATATATTTTTGTCAAGAACAATATGTTACTTTTTTGCTGCGAGAGTTATTTTACAAATATGCTCTAACCTCTCAACATGCTCAAAAGCATGCCATGGGCTTTTTCCAATAGCGCAACAGCCGTGTTGTGCTTGACCTACTATATCGTAATTAAAATCCCCGATAGCATTGACCTCTAGTTTATCGGCTGTTCTTTCTGCAAGCTCATAACTTATAGCGGGTAGAACTGGTACATTTGGGCCGACCTTTGTATAGCGATGAACCTCTGGAAACTCTTCTGATAAAGCTTGTAGATCATAGCCAGCGTACATCGCAGCTATTATATATGTTGGATGCACATGAAGCACACACCTTGTTTTATTATGGTCTTTTTGAATGAGCCAGTGCATCTCTAGCTCACCAGAGGGTGATTGACCTTCCTTTAATATTAACGAAGGCTCATCTGCTTGTTTGTCAATTTTGAGCCTCAAAACCGATTCTGGGTGTATGATATTCTTTCGCATACCGGAAGGAGTGATATAAAGAACATCGTATTCTTTTCTCCTCACAGAGCAGTTTCCATCTCTGGTTGTAATCCAGTTGCGCTTGTAGCACTCCCTCATGACATCGCCAATCGCTGTAATCATTTACAAAAATCCTCGCTATTTACTTTTTTTAAAATATCTGAACACATATCAACAGTGTCATTATCTGAGTTTATCCAACTCACTTTCACTACTTGGTATTGATTTTCCTTTTGGCTTGTTATATCTGTAACGATGCCCAAGTCTCCATTCATAATCCATGATCCATCATCATCAATATAATATGGAGCATACAAAACCAAATCGCCTACTTTAAATTTACCGTTTTTATTGTGATCAGACACAAGCTAAATAGATTTGATTATTGACATGTGAAAAACTTTTTATGCTCTTTGGAAAGTTTTATTTGATTTACTGGCATTCCGGTTTGGCCACACCATACATAGAAGTAATCACCAGTGTCGTGAGTACAATAATATGTGTTTGCTTTTTTAAAGAAAGAGAAATCTTTGATACATCTTATGGTCTTGCCTTGGAATGAATCTAAAGGTTTCATCTTTTTTCCTCTTTGGTTTTTAATAAATCTAGCTCGCTTTCAAAATATGCCACTTCCACGCCTTTTATTAAAACAGTATAATCATATTCACCAAAATTATTAACTATATCATCATCGCGTGGCTGATCTATAACTAATCCAACCTCGCCCTTTTGTATAACAAAGTCATGTATGTCTAAATGTAGTGGAAATAAGTTAATCACCAGATCGCCTATTTTGAATTTTTTATCGGCCACATATAACACCTCTATAAAATACCTAGTTTTATAGGAGGCAAGTTATTTTTTAAAGTATAAATTTTATACGTTTTGTTGTTTTATTTACTCTCTTTTCGTATGGTTCAAGTTCATCTTCAAAAAATAAAAACTCCAATCCATTTATTAGAACATAGTAGTCGTGACCCCAAGGATAAAAATAATCACTCGGCTTTGCTACTAACACTTTCGATACAAGCCCAACATCTCCGGGATAGGCTATTATATTATAAAAGCCGAACGCAAACTTCTCTGATATCACGATTAAATCGCCTATTTTGAATTTTGGCGGTTCCATACATAATAACTATCACTCCGGTTCCATTTCGGCCAAAAGGGGCAGTTGATAGCGCATTGCAGCTTGCTTTACTTGAGCTACCTTTGTCTCAGCTATTTCACGCGAATATACACCCGCTATACCTCTTCCATTATTGTGAACATTCAGCATGATTCTGGTTGCCTCTGCTTTTGATCTATGAAACAAGGTCTCTAATATGGTAACAACAAAATCCATTGATGTGTAATCATCATTATAAAGAACAACTTTATATTTTTTTGGCGGCTCTACTTTATTCTTTTGTCTATCCATCACACCGATATCAGACTGCTTATCCATTTTCTTCTTTGACATCAGCCATTCCCCCAGTTACAATCACACGGATCACACTCACAAACAAAACAGTAAGATCCAGCACTAGTAACAATAAAAGAGCCATGGTTCACAAGTCCCTTTGGCATTGCTTTAAATTTATATTTTGTTATTGTTTTTAAAACCATTTGGCGCATCCTGTGAGAATCGCCAGTGATTATCTCGAAAGGTGGCTCATGAGTGAATATGAAATTTACCACCTCTTTTTCCACCTCTGCGTGTCTTTTGCCATGTAAATCTAGTTTTTTCATTTTACCTCCGGTTCAAAAGTTTTTAGACGAAGTTGGCCGTCTTTGATTACAATATAGGTTGAATGTTCAACCCAATCTCCTATGTTGGCGTAAGTCTTAATCTTTTCCATCTCGTCAACCCAGATAACAACTTCTGGTATGTGTGTGTGGCCCATTATAAATACATCGGCTCCTTTATTAAGTTTCATAATATCCCACACCCTCCTGAGTTTTCTTTTCTTTTGTTGTTGCCTCACATACCAAGCAGCGAGATTCCACTTGAATACTCTCTCTAAAAGATCATGAAAGATAGATACGATATTCATCGTAAACTTCCAATGCACAATGCCCTTTTCGTATTTATCTCCATGTTCTACTCGGTAGTGACGACCTGCGTAATCAAACTCATACTCTTCCATGAACTCAATACCAGCAATAGTTTTGCCAACAAACTTATTGAACGCTATGTCATGATTTCCAACAATATAAATAATTCTTTTGTTATCTCGATTCAAGTTTGATATTGTCTGAAATAGTTCAGCGGTGTGTTCTGTGAACGTAGGTACTCTGATGAAATCAACGATATCGCCAGCAAGCACTATCTCGTCAAAATCAACTGAGTTCAGCAAACGCTGCAACTTTGACTCTTTTGAATGTAGAGATCCCATATGTATGTCGGAGACAATTAATCTAGTATAGTCATCTTTCATTTCATAAAAACCTGAATGCACATGATTGCAAAAGATAAAATTAAGCAAAGCGTTGTCTTTAAAGTAAGAATGCTTTCTTGCATGTGAATCCATGTAAGCACAGTGAAAACAAACATGCCACTAGCAAAGCCCAAAAACCTACATGTCCAGAGGGCATCTGATGATTCATAGATGTATTTTGTTCCATACCAAAAGAACAGAGAAGTTGGGATAGAAAAGATCAATGAAGACAGTAGTGCTTTGTCTTTCCAATATTCCCATACAAACTGGCTGTTCAGTTGATACCAAGCAACAGTTTGAGCCGCTGTAAATAACAAAAAACCAATTATTAGCTTGATGTCCATCATATTTGTATCCTCATGTCATGATTACAGTGTTTAAGGCATCGAGGCTCATACATTTCACCCCCGCCAATTTCAAGTTTTTTATTTGTACCCTTTTTCTTATATGTATAAAAAGCATCGGCTCCACAGATAGTGCAGACCGCAGGGCAAACTTCTATCTTGGTCGCCCAAGGCATCATCTTAGATATTTCTTCAAATGGTTCTCCGCTTGATGAAAGCTGCAAAGATGATATCAGTATTGAAAAGCCAGCCTTATATAGATCAATCAGTACATCAGAAATGCCCTCGACCATAAACGCTTCATCTACTGCAATAATACCAGTTGTGGCATTTCTTTTCTTTAGGTGCTCATAGATATCACCTGCTTGTTCTATCGGTGTTGATATGGTTTCATAACCTGTGTGTGATATTATAGCTATGCCTTTTGGATCATATCGTGTATCCTTTAAGGGTTTAAAAATATAAACCTTCTTTTGTCTAAGGCGATATCTTTCTATTGAGCTTAAGAGTCTGGTTGTTTTTCCTCCAAACATCGGCCCCGTAAAAATTACAAATTCATTCATTTAGCACTCTCATAATAAATACATTATAACTCGTTATTTGTTTTTGTCAAGTCTTTTTAAATTACAAAGTCAAATACGTCTTTTAAAAAGGCGTAAATGACATTTGCTTTTTCGCCTTCTTCCTCTGCTTGTGAGAACATCCAGCTATATGTTTTTTGTTTAGCAGTTATCTGCTTGTTTACATCAGAAATCTCATCTCTCAGGATTTGATTTATCTTAGTATACTTTGTTGGATGAATATCTAGCTCCTCCGCTATCTCAAGTAGCATCCCCCACTTATCATTTTCATATGCATATGTTGCTTTCTTGAACATTTCCTCTTTTTCTATAATATCTAATGTTTTTTGTTGATTTGAGAATTTATCGGGATGTATTTTTTTAGCTATCTGCCTGTAAATACTTTGAAATGATTTTCTTTTTTTGGTGACTGTATCATCTTTTAGAACCTCCACTCTTTCAGAGTTTTGTTCTGTGTCTTTTGGAACTGGTTTGTTTCCAAAGAGTTTTTCCACCTTTTTTCTATTCTTCTCCTCTAAATCCGATATGGATACTCCGAGTTCTTTACAAAAGGATCTATAATATTCTTCAAATGGTAGCAGGTTTTCAGCTATCTCTTGTTCAACATACTCAAGCTCAGAATATCTAAATTTTAACTCATTTGTTAGTTTTTTGTAGAGCTTGAATTCTGTTGTACTCACTTATTATATTCTCCAGATTAGAATCAGATATTTTAATCCTAACAAAAGCTTTTTTTTCTCCATCGGGTGAACCCCATATTTGAATTGCCGCTTCGGTCAAATCGTTCATTTCTAAATAGAACTCATTACTTCCAATGTCTGATATTGTTAAGCGATATTTTTGCTCTTCCATAATATTCTCCTTTTAAGTTCGATCTTTTGCAATACTATTAAATTCTCTGTAAGAAAACAGCTTTCTGGTTGGCCTCTGTATGTCTTTAGACAGATCAGTATTCATATATTCTCTATATGACTGCCAAGAGTCCAAGTTTGAAAAATCTGGTGCTGAATATATTGTTGATTGGTTTAAGTCCAAGTCAGTAAAGACTTGCGATAAACTAAAGTACCTCGCACTCCACCTCTCTTCAACAGGCAACCTCTCAGTTGGAATAGCATTTATATCATCTGAGTTTGACATATACATACCAGTTCCTTTTCTGATGTTTTTTCTGTATTTTATAAATTCATCTTTGCCAAAAGTAAATGAAGCATAGAGATCATCTTGCACTGTTTTGCCAGCAGAAGATACATAAAAATTATCTTGTGTTTTTATCTTCTTTCGTATCTTTTGCAGTGGCCTTGGATCAAATATTCCATATGGAAAAGAGACATAATACTTATCTGGTATCAGCCACTTAGATAGGTTGGAACTGACTTTTAAACAACTAACCGCTCCATGTATGACGCTCCAAGAGAGACAGTCTCTTCTATCTCGATCTTTAGGATGCACTGGAACCCAAAATATTGGTATGCGCTTTCTATTTTGGGATGGTCTTGGGCTAAAGTTATTATAAAAATATACTGGATCTTCTATGAAATCACCGACACGGTATCTTATCAGCGGAGATATGTCATCATTACATACGATCCATATTGTGTCACAACCTGCAAAGGCGGCTTCCACTATTGCTGCTTCTATCATCGTGTAATCTGGCCCAACTGGCAAAAGACAATCGGGGTATGGCATCTCGTAATCTAAAGGTAGTCCGGCAACTGGTATAATTCCTGCGAGGTGGTAGTTTGTTTTTGACGAAACAGTTTTTTCGCTAAATTCCATGTTTTCCCCTGTTTTTTCATTTTATTTATGGTTTCATCGATTGTATATAATGGTTTGTATTTTTTCACAATATCTCGATGAGTGTGTTCTATATTTACAGCATAATGTAGTTGAACACCATTCTTGTTATATCCATTTGCACGACCTCTTATACCCTCTTCCTTCATCATTTTGAGAACCTTTAGTCTTGCATAGCCCTCACTGTATTCATAATCTAAAATCTTCTTTTTACTTATTGATGAATAGGTAACGATGTCTTTTTTAAATCTGTTGAACCCTTTTCTTTTCGATGGATAGAAGTATAATTTTTTAATGAAGTTTGATTTTTCATCTCGTAATAAAACATGATGGTGTGACATTCCAGAACGGACATCAAACCAATCATAAACATTCACTGAGGATTCTATTATTTTGTCATATTCTATCTTTTCTTTGTACGACACTTTTATTCTATCATTGTTTTGTGTCGTTATATAAAAAGCACTTGATTGGCTTCTAATATTTTTTATAATATTGGGGAACATAATCATGCCATTCATTGACAGCAAAAAAGATAAGCGGTCCCACAACTCTGCTTTATATACACCTCTGGTGTTTTCATATCCCATAAAGCCCATGTCACTTGAACTATCAAGCCTCTCTAGTTCAAATGGCACGATAGCCTCTTTTATAATGATTGGCGTATCTGTGGCAAAAGAATAAAAGAGAGATTCTAAAGAACCTCCAATAATAATTTTTTTAAAATAGTATTCTTGATTCATTCTTCCTCATCATCAAAAGGTTGTAAAAACTCTTGAGGTATATCAGTAAGTAGTTCTTCGCCCATCATTAAATCATAAGCCCAATAGCAAAAAGGTTCGTGATCAGGTTGTGATAAAAGTGGATACAACATATTTGTTGCTTCTGTAATAACCAACGCAACTCTTTCTTTGTTATTGTCCACAACTAAACGACCAAAATCATTTAGCATTACAAGGTCACCAACTTTATATTTAGGCCCCACCTCGCAGTTCCCTATAAGAAGAAACTGTTACTGGAAATAAGTCAGTAGCGATTTCAAGACAAGCTTCGGCTGTTTTTTGGATCTCCCATTGTGCTCCCATGTGTGTTCGTAAGTCAACGAATTTAAGTAAGTTATTAAGATTAGTTGTTCCATAGTATTCTGTGTATAGGTTCTGTGGTAGGATCATTCTTGCTTGTTCTCGACAGACGCCATTTCTCAATAAGTCTTTAAAAGTCTCTAAACATCTTTCTGTTTGTGTTTGTAAATATTCGGAAGCACGAATGCCCTCACCATGATCAGACCAATCATGGAGAATAACAGGATTGGCTACTTCGTCTGGGTTGGAGGCTTGTCGGTTGGATTTGTGTTGTGTTCTGAATTCTTTAGGAAGATAAAATTGTAAATCCTTGTCGGTGTACCTACGAGAAATCTCATTATAGGACCACGTTCTGTGTCTGTGGTGTTGCGAGCGAACAAATAAAGGGACAGTAAATTTATAGGTAATAACACAATGCTCCAAAGTAGAAGTGTGTCTGTGGCCAATAAGATACTTGATAAGTTTCCTGTCCCTGTTATCCAACTGTAACTTCTCCACGCCAAAAGAAACCCTAGCAGAATTGACGACGGTAAGGTCACTACCCATATGAGAAATGTAGTCCACACGACCAATCCCGTCATCATATAAATTAATTGATCTCTCATAGTTGTCCATTTTTTCTCCTGACAAACTTTATCTTTTTACCTTTGTGTTGTTGTGCTTTCATCATAGCTTCAATAACTGAGTTGGGTGCTTCAAGCTCAACAACTTCTTCCTTTTCCTCTTTGAATACAAATGTAGATCCACGAACTCTCGACCAGAAATCAGCGTCTTTGTCAATTGGTTCAAGACTTGTCCAAGGGCCACCATATTGAACACGGCTACCATCAGGACCAAACGCATCAATGTATCTTTTACCAGATCGTGAACCTATCTCACCAAAAATGAAAGCATCTTGCTCGTATTTTGAACTTAACTCTTTGGCCATCTCAAAAAGATCAGAACCTTCACCCCTTTCAACATCGCCTCGCTTTTCATCAGTAACAACGATTGACCTTTCAATAACACGAACTTCGTTACCATCTTCATCTTTTTCAAGCCATGATCCATCGATCTCGGTGAAAGGATAGCCAGCAGCTTTCCAAGCGGCTTTTAGCTCTTGTCCTCTTTGATCGTTTTCATTTCTTGATTTTTCATGTCGGTCAGCAGACATAACAACAAAAGAAACATCTGAATTATCGATTTTGTCTTTGATACGATTAAAGGACGATTCAGTAATCATTGGTTCCTCTAAGAGCATGGTTTTGGCCATGGTTTCATTTATTAAATTTTTTAGTGCATCTTTGTTAAGCTTCATAAGTTATTCTCCCCAGAACATAATTTTCTAGTATTAAATAGAACTCATTATTATCTACATCTATTTTTTGTAACATTCTTTGTTCCACGATGATAACATCCCCAGACTTAAGCGAGTTGGCAAACTTACTATCGTATGACACAAGTGACACTTCGCAAAGCTTATATGGAGATTCTGGTTTTTTATAATCATCTGGTAGAACGATTATAGAATTGTTTTCTTCTTTTTTTTGTTGTAATGGTTTTACTAAAATATGTCTATTAGTTGGTTCTAGTCTCATTTGTCCTCCAAGAAATTTATTTCGCACGAATCAGTTGTGCAATATTTTGAACCTACGCCACCTTGTTCAGACTCTAATCTCTGAAGTGGGCTAATCTTTGATTTCATATCGTTGTATTGTTCTTCGGTTATGGGCTCATATGGAGCTTGTTCATAGCCAGTTTCCTGATATCTCAAGAAAGAAACTGCTTTCAATCTCGATTCATAAAGTTCCAACGCATCTTTGATTTGTGGAGCTTCATCATTATTGAACGTGACAGTGATACTAACACTATTGTCAGCCCAGTAATGTTGATATTGAGCAGCAATCTCAAGCTGTTCCCACATTGATACATCTTTCTTTCCTTTTACATAGAAAGGTTCTCTTACAGGAAACTCAACACAAAGAGTATTTGGAGAGTATTTATCATCCTCAATTATATACCCAGCAGTTCTAAGAGCAGGTATCAAGTCAGAATCTTTTGCAAACCTTATTCTTCTAATATAGAACTCACTCTCTGGAAAATGGATACCCGGTGTTGAGCCATTAAGTAGTGATACGGTTCCAGAAGGTTTGATTGAAGTCATGCGAACTGATCGAGGAATGCAAAGCCAGTCTGAGTATTCTTTGTCCATCTCGGTGACATGTCTATAAGCATCATCACACCACTCTAATACAGTTCTGCGAGTGTGTTTGTTGAATGCTTGAACAACACCTGATTGAGATAATCCAATCCTTCTATTCTTGAGCATGATGGCATTTGTCTCAGGCCAGTGTGTATTCACAAGTGTTACAGTCTTACCATACATATAGGCAATCTCAAGTGTTTGCAAGTAATCTTCGTATGTTTCATGTTTAGCTGGGAATGTCTCGACAAGACAGCACAACTCTCCATCTTCAAGCTGTTGCTCAACGCAAGGATTGAAGCCCATGACCTTTAGATCATCATATCGCTTGCCATCTTTCATTCGACCATAGTGACGTGCGTTGTTAAGCCAGATATACCCCGGTTCGCCATTTTTTTGTGATTGATTAGAGTGCCAAGTATAATCCATTCCAACCTTTGCTTCAAAAGAGTTGTTTGAGCCCCAGCGGTGATGATATAGTTTTTCTTGATCATTCTTCATTGTTAGATATTCTTTATCGTCAGCTTGTCCAAGGGCCAACGCAGCAGAGCGACGAACATTACCAGCAACAACACATCGTCCAATCAAGTTCTCGATATCAACAATATCAACAGATTGAATAGGATCATCGATGCGTTCATTTAATAATTCTTTTAAATCTTGATGCAACTCAATTAAAGGAGCAGGGCCGCTTGAAGTGCCACCAAAACCTTTAATTTCAACACCGGGGGCGCGAATCTTTGAGTAATCAAACTCAGGAACTTTTTTACCTTGAAGATAGCCGTCAAGAAGCATTTGAACAGAGTTAACCCATCCTTCTCGCGAATCATCAATAACAAAAGTATCTTTAGTCCATGTTGGTTCTTTGACAGTTAGAGTACCAGCACCAAGTGTATCAAACCCAACACCAATACCGACCATGAGAGCATCCATCATCCAAGCAAAAAGATAACCACCTTTAGTAGAAATATCTTTTGTAGAACGGAACGCACAATTAAAAAGACCAGCACCTGTTCGTTCATAAATAAACTTAGTTCCCATCATCCATAGACCACGACCCGGTGGTGTCCATTTGAGGGTAAAAAGCCTATCATAAGCTTCTTTAGCGGTCTTTTGTGCCTTGGCATCATTCCACTCTAAACCAAGACGATGAGTGTGTTTCTTTTGAATGTCAAACATACCTTCGATAACACGACGACACGTTTGATACCATTCTTCCGTACCCGATGCTTGTGGGTCAAACTCTTTTAACCTACGGGCGTATGTTCTTTTAAATGTAACATATCCAATCGGACCCCATGGAACATCCTTGTCCTTATAATTGTTTATAAATTGATCCGACAAACGAAAACGTCGGATATTAATATCTCCTAACTTCATTGGCATAATAACTCCTTATTTATTCATGTTTTTATATTTATTCTTTAAAAAATCAACAGTAGATTTAGTAGACTCTTGAACTGCGTCTCCAAGAGATTCATCTTGTGGCTCCAGCACTTTCATCGAAACGCACGACCAATCAGCAAATATAGGAAATACAAGACCATCAGGGCCGTTACGATTCTTAGCAATAAAAACCCTACCTTTATTTGCTTGCTTATCTTCGATAGTTCGCGATAGCGAAAAGATAAAATCAGCGACAAAGCATTTGTTGAAGGCTTCAGAAATAGCCTCCATGGTGATAACCTCTGCATTTAAGCCTGACCTATTTGTTTGTGATGCTGTCCAAAGTGGACAGTCATAGATTTGTGCAATAGATCTAAGTTCTTCGTAAATGTTTTCAAGATCATGTCTTTTCTCGCGAGTTGCTTTCACTGGTTTTAACAAATCGGCATAATCAACAATGACCATATCGGGCTCAATACCACGCTTTCTCAAGCGTTCGATGTGATTTTTTATTGTCTCTGTTGAAGCAGATTTTGTTGGATATTCCTTAATAATTAGAGCACCATCAACATCTTTTACCCTATCTAAAACTTTTTGTTTATTAACTAACAAATCGCCCATTGGGATGCCAGATATGCTCGAATCATAGCGTGAACCAACCACAGTGTCAGCTAGCTCAAGTGTATAATGGACAACAGTTTTACCCTCTTTCACAGCCGCTGAACCAAGGGAAACAAGGGCCATAGATTTCCCAGCCCCGGTAGGGGCGATCACGACACCAAGTTCGCGTTTTCCAAGGCCACCCTTGCAGATGTCATCAATACGATGTTGACCTGTTGTGATTGGATCTCTGCTTTTGATTTGAAATCTTTTCTCAAAGTCTTTTAAATAATCATGGCCAAAATCATTGTCGGTCCCAAGCTTTAAAGCATCTTCGATAACTTTCTGTATTTCATCAAATGATGATGTTTTAATTAACTTAACTGATTTCATCATTGCGCTTTTTAAAACCTGTTTACGACAAAAATCAAGGGCATTATCCTTGATATATTGTGATCCTTCAACTTCTTGCTCTTGCAATACTTTAGCATAAAAGTGCCTAATCTGCTTTTGAAGAGCATCCGAATACTCACCGAGACCGGATGAAATCTGTGTCGCCATAATTTTGTAAGATGGGTGCATCTTGTAATCACGACGATAATCCATGATTGTCTTGGTGAATATTCGTAGATACTCATATTGCAAAAACTCAAGGTCAAGCACTTCTGTGATTTGATCGCAAAACGGGCGATCTTGAAGCATCAAGTGACACAAGTCTTCTTGAAAAGATTTTCCAAATCTTTGAAAAGTTTCGTTGGTGTTATCCATTATTTCCTCCGTGCATTTTTTAACTATATAACATTATTTTGTATCTCTGTCAAATCGATTTTTTATCTTGTGATTTTTTTGAGAATACTCCATAAGTCCGTGAAATTTAACGAACCTTGACCATCCTCAAATAGCATTTTTTTAAAACTCAAGCCATTACCTAAACCTTCAAAATTGGCCAAAGTGTAATCAATCGATCCTTTATTAAGCAATGAAAATGATGGATTATATAATTGCATTAAATTATAGTTTTGTTCCACTATATTTTTTTGTTTTAGAATATTTTTATGAACGGCTTTCTTTTTCTCTATGTTCTCGCATATTTCAAAAATTTCGTCCGAATCGACCTGTCGCGATTCTGAAAGGAATGAAAAATTTTTGGCGATGGTTTTTAACCCAACTCTGTCTACTCCCTTGAGATTATCTGAGGGATCACCCGCAATGGCTCTTGCTAGTGCAAAGTTATTAGGATGAATACCAAATCTATATACTATGGTTCCTTGGGTCTCCAAGACATCTTGTATTGGTCTATAAACAGCGGTGTTTTCATCACACAACTGAAAGAAATCTTTATCGCTTGAAACAATAATCTTTTGCCAATCTTTATAATGCTTGTGTTTGCTCACATAAGCAATAACATCATCGGCCTCAACTCCATCATACGAAAGTTGCATAACAGGAAGCTCGTTTAGATACTCATGCAATCGTACCTGTTGATATATTCTGTTTTGATCCTGTTGTTTCGGATCAAGCTCAACCATGCGACGATTAAATCTTAGCGGTTTTCGACCAGCTTTGTAATCTTTGTTTTGAGTTTTCTTTCTTTGTGAGCCACCAAGGCCATCCCATGCAATAATTATTTCATGAGGTCGGGTTTTTCTCATTAGTTTTTGAAATGATTTTAAAAACCCGATGCATCCACCAATGGGAACGCCCTTGTCATCTAAAGTTGGATTAACAACATAGTTTCTTATAAAAAGATTTAATGCATCAATTATTAATAACCTATTTTTCTCGCTCATATCTTCTCCGGTGAACTTGAAAGGTGAATGTGCTTTACTAGAGAGTTTGATTTGCCGACCGCAGCGGTAATAAACTCGGTTAACTTGTGATAAGAAGAAAATTCTTTTAACTCGCCTTGGCTATAACATTTAAAGATGCCAAGTTTTCTAATAATATCACACTTATTAATAACAAGATGGGTTGTTCCTGTTAAGCGAGCGGCTTCAATCATCATATCAACATTTAGCCAGTTACAGTGTCTACGCCTACCTGTTGTTACCCCAAACTCTTGCCCTAGATCGCCCAAGGTTGTCAAATCAGGGTCTTTAAAGAGGTCATCGGGGAACAGGGGGTCTACACCAGAACGGGTATCATAAATCTTCGATATGCCCCATATATGGCGAATCTTTTGTGGTGGAAAGCCAAGGGAACAAGCGGCATATGGCAGAGTTGTTGATGATGTGACATAAGGGTAGTTACCTTGGTCTATATCAAGATGATATCCTTGAGCACCTTCACACAAGATACGGCCACTGAGCTTTTCATCCCATAGCATCTCTGGAGGTAAAACATCTTTTGCCAGTTGTCCTGTTCTTGCCATTTTGTCTGCATAACAAGGAGCTATGCCCTTTGATGTTGTTCCAAGTTTCTTGGCTAGTTTTCTCTTATCTGCCGATATATGCTTCTTTGTTACAATATGGGCTCTTGGTGAGACCTTTACAAGCGATCTATCAAAGCCGCTTCTCTCAAGGTATTCTAACTCTTCTATTAATGATTCTGGGTGCACAACACACTGTGGGCCGATAATCGATGGTATACCATGAAACACTCCGCTTGGGACCAAATGTGTTTTATATTTCTTGCCTCTGAGGAATACAGTGTGTCCCGCATTGTTTCCACCAGCCCATCGACAGACAAAGTTATAGTTTCCTTTATTTGTAAGGTGAGAGGTTGCCTTTCCTTTGCCCTCATCCCCCCACGAAATGCCAAATACAATATCTACATATTCTATCTCTTTCATGTTACCTCCGTTGCTTTTATATTATATCACGATATCAAGATTTGTCAAATAAAAAACCCCGAAATTAATCGGGGTTCTTGCTTTTAAAAAGGAGGAGGTTTAAGATTCTTTTTTATACTTGTTCATGTATTCTTCTTCCAAAACTTCCACAACAGCAGTTTTAAAGTTTTTATCTTTTAGCTTCTCAAGCCAATCCTTAGATTGGAACTTGTATTCCTTACCTTTTTTGTCGATAATGGATTTCCAAGCACCAGAAGCTTTGTATCGATCACTCTTAATTTTGGAAAGAGCATGAAGCCAAGACTCTTCATCAGCGATTCTGACATCAGAACCACCCCAAAGAACATCAAAAGTGCACTCTCTTCCATATCCGGCTGATCGTACCTTTTGAATCTTGGCTTTGACCTCGGAACCGATTTGAGTACCGTTGTCATCAAGAACCTTACCAGCTTTCGCTTTTCGACGTGTAAGCCAAATGCGAAGTGCACAATGGAACTCAATAGCTTTGCCACCGGGGGCAAAATAAGGAGTTGTCATTGCCTCTGCTACATTAGTTGTAATGTTTGTTTTTAGCTGGTTTATGAGCAGAAGTGTTGATTGGGTTCTTTCCAAAGGCACTTGCAATTTAGCAAAGGCTTTTGAAAAGATTCTTGGCTTTTGGGCCATACTTGATTGCGGATTAAAGTCTCCCTCTACATCTTTCTCTGCTGGTGTCGCGGCAATAGAATCCCAAATAAATAATAATTGTTCATCTGGCCATGTCTCCATCAAATACTCAATAGACGATAAAACCTTTTCAACTGAGACAGCTTGAACATATAAGATTTGATCCTTATTGCATCCAGCTTTCTCTAAAAACTCGGCATCGACTGCCGCTTCGGAATCAAAATAAATAACTTTCATTCCTTTCTTATTCGCGTTGGCTGCGATAACAGCCGCCATAAACGATTTACCCGCTGCTGATAAACCTGCTAGTTCTGTGATTCTCCCAACAGGAATACCAGCTTTTTTACCGGGGTAGATTAGCCAATCTAGAATGGTTGAACCAGTTGGAATCCAATCTTTAATTGATGCTGGATTTTCGTGATTTAAGTCGTATGCAACTTCCATTCCAAGCTTTTTATTAATAGCTTTTTTCATGTCACTAATGCTGATTTTACCCGGCTTCGTTGTCATTTGTATTACTTTTCCCAATTTTACTCCAATAAATAGAATGAGACATCTGTAAACCCATGCCTCCCTGTGGTGTTTTTTATTTCATTCAGCTTCTACTGCTGAATCTTGCTCTTCTACTGCTTCTTCGCCTGTGTCTTTATCACCGCAAGCGATAAGAAAAGCAGCCATCATGAGATACTTCATGTCTCCTCCTTAAAAAAAAGGGTGCAATTTCTATACCGCCGCACCCTTGTGGCGGTTTTGGTCTAACTGTTCATGAATTTGTTAAACGCAGCATCAACTTTATTTTCTGTATTGTACTTCTGCGTTTCTACAGATCGAGACTCCGAGGTTGCATCGGAGGAAAGATATTCATCCAACAAAGCTTTAACATCTTGTGATGTAAGTCGTTGGAAAAGAGTCTCAATATCTGGTACAGATTCAACAAGTTCCTCACAATTGGCCACAGCATCATCGCATAACACCGAAGGACGGCGGCGGGGCTTTAATTGGGTTTTGGGGAACGAGCCGGGAGTACCGGGAACGGTGTATGTTAGCACCAAATCGGTTCCTGTTTCTGTGTGTGTAATATCTCCATAGTCAGGATCTAATACATAGCCAAGAAGTGTTTCATAAGCCATTTTACCATAAGACCACACTTTAACACCTTCTGTTTCTCTACCTCTAACAAGTATTGGTGAAAAGTAACGCTTACGGACAAATAGCTTCTTTGCTTCACGCTTGGCAGTGTCATCGTTATTGGCGACACCATCTCTCCAAAGAGATGAAGCGAACTCACAAATAGGACAGTCTTCGCCATGATTCTTTTTAGGACAAAGAATTCCGGGATTTCTTCCTACATTATAGTGAAAATGATATTCCTTGAATGGATCACCATCTTCAGTGGGCATAATACGAATTGTTTGATCACCTTCTTGTGGTCTCCACTTGGTACTATTTTCTTTCTTTTGGCCTCCGTTTTTGGAAGCTTCAAGTTTTGCCTTCATTGCATCTAAATTTAACGCCATTTTATTACTCCTTTCTTAGTTGATCATTTTGGGGATACACCCTAAAGTCGGGGGGCAAAGGCCCCCCGCTTAGTTTATATTATAACATTATTTTTTGTAGTTGTCAAATGAAAATTGAATAGTTTTTTGTGTTACGGAACCTTGAGCGGTTCCCCAGTTAATAGTTCGGAAACCATTTGCGTTCACATCGAAAACGACCTCTTGACCGCCATCATGTTGTGTTGGACGTTGTTTGCCTTCAAACATAGAACTTGGTAAGTCATTACCTCGAATAAATGTCATGGTGCGTGTTTCTCCACCCTTAGTGGTAAAAGTTCCGTTGTATGCATTGTAGCTACTCATTTTTTCTCCTTTATTGTTTTGAATGAATGTTTTGTCTTTTTTAGACCTTAATAATATATCATGTTTTGAAATATTGTCAAGTATTTTTTTTATTTTTTTCCTATCATCAGTATCTCCCTCGCTTTTTTGGCACTGTGAGAGCCATCAGCGTTCTTCTTCCTTCTCCCGGCTGTATAAGTTACGTCAAAGTAGACTAACTCATTGCTTCCAATACGTCTTTCAAAGAATGCATCACCAACATCTCTATTGGACATTAATGCATATGCACCCTTTCTTGTACTGTCATTTAAATATTTAATAACTTTTAGTTGTAGATTATCATCGAAGTCTACACCGTATTGTGTAAATGATCCTCTATATGGTGGATCTAAAAAGACATATGACTTATCAGTAACATATTCAAATGTGTCCTCAAAGTCGCCTGATGTAAGCGTACATTGTTGTAAAGCTTCATGCCACATAAGCAAATTATCTTTATCGTAAACCTTATCCTTCTGGTTTAAGAGACCGCTTGGTGTTCCAAAGCGATTATTTGTATTCTTGTTTATTTGCCAAATACCATTAAATCCGGTCTTCATCAGAAAATAAAGCGTTGCAGCTTCTTCTGTTTGATTCCACTTTTCGTATTCATAAGCATGTTCATTGCGAAGCGCATAATAAAACTTCTTACGCTCTTCTTTATCTAATGGTAAATACTGCTCTGATAGATCATCCATGCATCTAATAAAATGCTTATGATCATTCTTAATTGATCTATATACATTCATGATTGAGTCATTGAAGTCATTAAGCACAAAGTGTGCATTTGGGTTCAACTTATACGCCCAAATAAACATTGCACCACCACCTAAGAATGGTTCAATATAGTGTTCAACAGATTTAGGTAAGTGAGATTTATACTTTTTAAGCATTTTATTTTTACCACCTGCCCACATAAATAATGGTTTCATTTTGCTCATATTAACTCCATAATTTTATTTGCATTTTGTTCAGCCCAAGAATGATCTTCGTTCAAGATAAACCAGTTTCGACCTCTAAGGCTTAAAGAAAGCTCTTCTTGATAATGTGCTGGGTTTACTTTATCGCCTTGGCTATTTTTAAAAACATCACCAGAAAATGTTCGCCCAACAAATCCAAACATAACAGGGTCATCGAGAAGATTTAAATTTGGGTTTGCTTTTTTTATTGCTTCACATAATAGATGGTTATATCTGTATACTCTTTCGTGTGCGTTGCCGCCTTGATTTCCCGACTTTATCTCAAAATATACTGAGATTCCTGTACGGGTGTTCGTGAGTAGTTGATCTAACACTACGCCTCGGCCTGCTGAATAAATGACAACCTTCTTTGGTTTTGTCCATTCATAATAGTCAGGCATATATGGAGCATGAGCTTTTGCCCATACATTTTCTCCAGCTTTGCCAACAAGACTTGCGCCTCTTTGCCAGTTGGCTCTATTTGATAAGTGTACAGCAGCCATGTTATTCTCCTTGAATGAAGTGAGTTGATTTAATTGAGTAAAAAAACGATTGTTCGTGCGGAGAAGAGAAAACTGCAAATGATGAAAGAATATCACTTTCTTTATCAAATGCCACCCTCTCTTTGATCGATGACAAAATATCGTTTTGTTCCTCAAGGTCTTCTTGGTTGATACTATACATGTATCCTGTTTCTTTTATGTTGTCAAGGGAAAAAAGCAACTTTTCTTCATTTTCTTCTAAGGAGCCCATTCCAAAGGTTTTGATCCTTGATATTTGATTTGATTCGGCAACAGAGCCAAGAACAGGCTTTTGGCTTTTAAAATACTCTACTGTCTCGACAATATTGGCAACGGTTTGATTGACATTCTCATATACTGATGTCATTGGGCCTTCACCAACAATATCGACTGTTTCTTTATTTGAGATCAGATATAATGAATCTAAAAGACCAGAGCGAGTATATTGCTGTAATACATTGAAGCACACTTTGTGTCTTTTTAGCTGTAACGGTGTTGAGAGAAGTTCGTCTGGGCAAATATAAACAATATTGACTTTTTTATTTTTTATCTTCTCCAAGATTCTCAATGTCGCACCAGATACAGCAGACGCGCCACAAACAAGAAACCAGCATTCTTTTGCTCGAAAGCCAAGTTCTTTTTTAAATGCGGGACATTTTGATTCATAATCTTCTACAGTCTTGCATGTAGAAGGAAATTTGTCTTCATCAAACAATATCTTCTTATTGTTTTTAGAAAAGCAAGATGCAATGTTACAACCCGCTTGTCCGATGCCAATAACTACCATTGTAACCTCTCAAAGTTTTTTAAATCTTTTCCAATGTGAACCGATGTATTGAACATACCTAGTTTAGTATCACTAAAAATCTCCAATAATGCTGGTAGAACCTGCCTTTCTTCGTATTTCATATCAATCGTAATGGAGTCATGAACCACAGAATGAACAAATGTTTTTTTATCTTTTAAAAACTTATTAATTTTTACTGCTGAGTGTAGACAGTTGTCCGAAGAGGTTGATTGCAAGAGATAGTTCAATGCGTGAAAATCATCTGCTTCTATGTCTCTTCCAAATGGGGTCGAGACAACGCCATTTTTATAATGATTTTTTAGAACCTCACCTCGATTGTAAAACTTCTCTGTTTCTGTGTCGTTTGAGTTCGGATTATAAAACCAAGCAAAAAACTTCTGCTTTGCCTTTGATCTCTCGGTTATATTGTGATAAATATTCTTCATATTCCACTCATGAATGTCGCCCTCTGGTTGTTCTTTCCCGGCCAATGATAAAAGCGTTCTAATCTCGGCTCCATTGAAGTCCAACTGAATAAAAGCATCATTCTTTGGAATCACACAATCGGCTATTTCTTTCTTCAAGTTGAGGATCGGAAATGAGCCTGATTTCGTGGTCAAACGTCCGGTTACAGAACCCCATACATCGTACATAATCCGCTGTTCTTCGCCTTTAACTTGGTTGAATAGGTGGTACGCCTTCCTATCGTTCTTACTATGCCTAAACAGCCGATTTAGGTCTATAGAGACGATGTTTTCGGAGATATCTTCTGTCATTTCAAGTAGATCAACCATGAACTGGTGGTTCTTTGGTTTCTCAAGATTCTCAAAGATCCATTTGCAAATTTCGTTCTTTACTTCGCAGTAATGACGTAAGTGGTGATCAGGAACAATTTCAAATAAGCATACATCGTCAAAGCGAATCTTTGCATTTGTCATTGATCTGAGAAAGCCTTTGATTTTCCTTGATCTGACCTCAAAGCGGTCAACAAGATGAGGAGGGCCGACCTCTCCAAGTGGCTTTCCTTGACACCATATCTGAGCATATTCGATATTTTTTCCAACAAGATTACGATTCCATGCCCAAGTTCTATTGTTACCATCTGGGAGTCGATCATATATAAAAGAACCATTAGAATAGACTCCGAAACATTGCTGTCGGTCATCTAAAATTTGAAATATCATTAAAACCTCTATGTTTTGTGTTATTCGTCGTCAGCGTATCTAGGGGGTTGTTCAACAATCTCTTCAAAAGACTCAAGTGATTGAATAAACGGTGTTGGAGGTGAAAATGTTGGATCGCTAGCAGATGAGTTTGGTCGTGTTTGATTAGACTTATGTGGTATTTTAGTTTTAGTTCTTCTCATCTCTATTCTATCTCCGAATTTATTAAGACCACCATATCTTTTTCTATAGTTTAATCTGAATTGTTGATTAATATAACTTATTCCTTCAGAGATGTCAATAGAAGAAGTTTTATTTTTTGCTCTTAATAGCAAGTTTCTATTTTTTTGTTTGTTAAACGGCTGTTTTTCTTCAATATTTCTAATATTAAAATAAAATTCAATCCACTCATCATCATTATAAGCATTATCATATACATCACGCGAAATGGACTGTCTCACAAAAAGTTGTGACATTGTTATATTTTTACAATTACAATCAACAAGTGTTTCAGCCTTAAAAGTATTTACAAATCGGTTATAGTGTTCAAAAATTAAATCTTTTACCAAGCTCATATCTGTTGCAAATGCTTTATTAAATCGTTGTTGAAAAACATCCCTTGTTGTATACATGCTATAGGGCTTTGTATATTCTGCCATTGCAGGTGACAATATATCCGCGACCATAATCCAAGGGCTGTTGTGTGGTATTAAAAAACCGTTAGCTTTACATACATTTAGAAAAAATGGAAATATTGGATTTTCTAAGAACAATAACTGTTTTGGTCGATCATCGTCGATACCCAATCCTGAGATATCAATCGCCAAGCCAGAAGTAAACACATTTGAAAAAGTAGATCGATGCCAAGACGTTAAAGTTAGGGGTGTAAAAGTTTTTTCATTTTTTAAAAATATATGCAAATTATGAATATAATCTCTTACATTTAAAATCTTGTCTCGATGATTTTTTCCAACGATGTATTCCCTTAAAAAACGCTCCATTAGATTTTCTATATATTGCTCATATAAACCCAAAGGATCTTGATATGCACGGGAAACTCTAAGTGTCGATAGGTATGGGTCATCTATAGGTATCGTATTTGTTTGACAAGCTGTATTGAATGATTCAACAACAGAATTGAAAGCATCTACAACAAAATCAAGAGCGCGAGGTCCAGTATCAGTGTCCATATTGGTAGATATTATTTTCATATTATCTGAAGAAGGAAATACAGTGTCCATGAACGGATCTATGCACCCATACATTGTGTTTTCTGTGAAATTTAAGTCTCTAACCTGCTCTTTGGGGCCAAGATTTTCATACGCATCTAACTTATAATCAATTCTTTCGAGAAATAAATCTCTAGTTGATTCTACATCGCTACTACCATAAAAATCTGTCATTTTTTGTTACCCTTAATGTCTTTTGTAATAATTTTAGAACAACGGCTAGTCTGCTCTTGAGACTTCTTTTCAATATTCATGTTCTTTTCAATTTTGTTTCTCTCCTCATCAGTTAGCTTTCCGTGAGATGCTAACAGTGTTTGTTTTCCATCGCCACTATAGTGGAATTGTGCATCGATAACAGTTTCAAATTTCTCTGGTGTTATCACTGACTTTACTTTTGTAACAATATGATAGCCTCCAATGCCCAAAGCATTTGCGATTGATGCTGGTTTTAAAACTCCGCGTGTTTCTGATCTGATCTGGCCATCTGTCGGGTCAAACTCAGGGCCTCCCAAGCCTCTTGGGTCTATAAACAACTCCATACCCGGATAATACATGGTATTTCCAATCATTGTCAGAGTTGCCTTATATACAGCAGATAACTGCATTAAGCCATCATTACCATGATTAAAAAACCTCGCCTCTCTAATATATTGCATATCTGTTTTTGAAAATTTTATATTCTTCAACAAACCACGATTTGATCCAATTTGGTAGTGATAAATTCCGGCATCTTCATCGTCACCTTTTTTACCAGTTCCTTGGTGAAAAGAAGTATTCATCGCTGTTATGGGATATATAAACATATAATTCCAATAATCATGTATGCTTGCATTTATTGATGAAGTGTCTAGTGGCAAATCTCCTTCGTCATAGCGTAAGTCGGTATTAATCATATATTTTGGCAAACTTTTAAGTTTTGTATCGTTTTGTGATTTGTCTCTTATTTTAATAAGCTTGTCTTCGTATTTTTTTCCAGTGCCTAAAGCCAATATTTGACCCGTTTGAAAAGTAATTGATTTGTCAATTGATTTATTTATACATGTTTCTAAAAATGCATTTACCACTGTTTGACTTAAATCTCTTATAAAGTCCATAACGGGATATTTTTTTCTCTCAGGTTTGATAACATTTTCATTCATCCAATCTTGAAAAAACTGCATTGATATTGGTATTTCAGCTATGTTAACATCGTTAAAAATCTTTGTTTTTTCATCATCTTTGTAATAATCATCATAGACAAACGAAGAAAGTAAAAGTCTTGTATTTCTAACTTCTGCCCTTAATTTATTACTAACATTAATCCCACGCTTATATGGATCAAAATCTTTTTTTGGATCTGGTGGGTTTTGCATCTCATACATACAATCTAATATCGTGTGTAATAAATCACCTAAGAAAAAGAAATTAATTTTTGTTTCTGTGTCTAAATTTTTAAGGCTATCTAATTTATATTCTTTATCTGATAAAATATTGGGGCCTATTTTAATATTTTTGTCTTTAAGTTTTGGCATTACTCCATTTTTAACAAAATTCGATACTTCAGATGAATTAATTCCCACATAAAAGACCTTTCGACGCAAAATTAACCTACGTTTTAAGGATTGAAACTGCGTTTTTATAAAAATATCTTCCTTTCTCTGGTGTCTTCGCTTGATAGTATTAAGTTGCTGTGGTGAGCAATCGCCCTTTGCCAGTATATCTTCAAACTCTTTTTGATTTGATCTTCTGTAAAATATTGATTCTGGGGTGGATAAAGCATCTAAAGAAGACGACTTCATAGCAGATTCAACATATGCAGCGTATGTAATTTTTATCTCCACTGTTCCATCATTTTTAATATCTAAATCATGATCGATCATATTAAGATAAAAAGACTTATTAATCTTACCCAATGCATTATTAAAACTTTTCAACGGTTCTTTTATATTTTTAAACAATGGGTCTTTTGCACAGCGTTTAGCTAGTATTTGTTTAAATGCTGGGTCTACTCTCTCATTCCATCCCACATCTGCTCTGATTCTATAGAACTCTGGTCTGTAATCATTCGGATGTCTTGCGTCAGGTGTTGAAAACGGCAAAAGTAAAAGCTCAATATATCTAAACTCTGGGTAATCTTTCCCAAATTTTCTCTTTTTAATCAAATCTTGAAAATTTTGAAAATACAAAGTTAATTCTGCTTTTATATCCTTTCTAGCTGTGGCGGGAGTTGTGCCATCAAAAGAAAAGGAAAATGATTTTATACCAACACCATGACCTTTATCTAGTGGCGAGGCCATATATGACTTACCATCAACTCCAACCGTATTAAAATTTTCAAATGGAAATTCAAGCTCATTGACACCAGCACCATAAGCATCAGAAAACACTTTGAAAAGCCTTATTTTTGGAGATAGGGCCGAAACTAAATCTGGTGTTATCTGAGTGAAAATGTTGATATCACTCTTTTTAGGTGATGATAAATATGTTGGTATTTTTGAGTGTTGTTGTTGCGTTTCGTTTAGCATATGAAATCTATTTCCATACACCCCTTCGCGATGTATATCAGCTTCGTGATTTCGCTTGCCTATTTCCTTTTGTATGAGTTCTTGTTGTTTTGTTTTTAGCTTTTGAATGTTGCCCATTAAAACACATTGTTCTGCTAGGCGTTCCCTTTCTCGCATTTCCTCTTTGGCTTTTCGAGCTTTTTGATCTCTTTTAAGACCCTTTTTTCGATTTTTTGCAAGTTTGCCTTTTCTCTTTTCAAGTTCTTCTTCTGCTTTTTTATCTTCTTCTTGAGCATCTTGTAAATCGTCATTTGCTTTCGATTCGATTTCAGCCCCTGCGTCTTTTGCTATAGTCGCTAGGTCTTTTGGATCAATATTAGGCTGCTCTTCAAGTAAAAATTTAAGAGAATACCATTTCCACACAATAGCATTGTTTGCTTTGATCCAATTATACCACTGCATACAACACCAAGCACACTGTCTCACATAGGTGGCAACCATATACAATGGGTTTCTTGGATATGCGGTGGATGGGCCACTACCGATCTGGCCGAACTCTGATGGATCTTGTTGCAATCTAAATTTTAAAGCATCATAGAACTCGTTAATAATGAGTTTTAATGTAGCAAATGGATAGTATACACCTTTGAACTCTGGGACATCTTCAGAGTTATCATTTATAGCTTTCAGTAATGCGTTTTTAACCGTTTCATTCTCCTGCCCATCGGCTACTTTTTTAGCTTCCTTTTTAGACCATTCTAATGCTGATCCAATAGATGACAAATCGGCATCAAAATTAAGCATAGAGTTCATCCCTTGGTTTGCTATAGCAATGTGTGTAAATGCTTCCTCGCTTTGAAAAAGATATTCATTGGTTGAGAGAGCAAATTTTTTAACAGTTGAAACCCTATCGGAACCAAGTTTTGTGGAAAGAGTATCTGTATATTGGGTACATCTAATAAAATTTGTGTGTGGATCTGAAAATAGCTTTTGGATTCCTTTTTCTAAAATATTTTTTTCTTTATCAGTCGGATACTTATAGCTTTTTTCATCAGTTTTGCCATATGCTGCTGCGATTTCCTTAAGAGCCAGTTTTGGGTATACACCCTTTCCAGTTCCGGTATCATCGGGATTCATCCAAGGTATTCCAATATTTTCAATGGCTTCAGCGTATTTATTATTAATTTTACCAGACTCTGACTTTTTATTTCTAGTTCTCTGACCACCAGCATCTCCTTTTCTAAATTTACCGAAGGCACGATAGATATGAGATCTACCGCGTTGAGAGTTAAATTTCTCTCCCCACCAATAGTCCAACCTACCTTGGCCAGTGTGTTGGCCAACATTAGTGTCATTTCTCTTTTTCTCTTCATTATCATACCCACCATTTCCGGGGTCTAAGTTTTGAGTTGTGCTGTCAGAAGGTCTAATAAATTTTTTCCAACGATGGCAATAAGAGCCCCATAAGTGGTAAGGTCGCAATCGAGCTTCTGTTTTAGGTGCTTGCATTGCTCCCCATGTGTTGTACACTTTTCTTCTGTCATTGGCCCAACAATATTTCATCCAAGATTCCATACTGATTCCTGATTGGCCGGAAACTGCATCTTGACCGTGGCCCAATAATTTATCGTCATCAAAAGTGCACCATTTTGCAAATTGTTCCAAAGAAATGTCTTCAACTCCATAAGCATCTTTGAAAAGTTCTTTTACGCTCTTGTTTGATGTAAAATTAGGCACCTCATAAACTTTAACTGATTTATCAAATTCCAGTTTACAAAAAGCTGTTAAATTGTTGATTTTTTCGTCGTCTTGAACTTGAAATAAAGCATTAACGACGGCTACTGTTGCTTCTGGCATTGCATAGTTTTTACTGGATTCGCTTTGACTATTCTTGGCGGTGGCCCATGCATTCATAGTTGTTCTGGGGTCGATATTTGTAATGTCTGCTGTTGGCCTGAGTATGTAAAATAAAGCTCTCTCTTCTGGGGTTGTCGCTCTTTCAAACTCATCTTTTACAGACTCAAAGGTGCCAGCTTTCCAATAACCAATAGATTCAAGCAACTGAGTCATATAATACGCAAAACCAACACGAATAGATCTCCCCATCATGAAGCCTTTTTGGCCCCAAGCTCCATTTACATAAAATGGATGTATAATATATCTCTGTGCTTCACACAAGGCTGCTTTTGCCGGGTGGTCTATTGACAAAGGTGTCCAAGGGAGTTGATGTTTTTCATCATGAACAAGTTTAGTAGTGCCATCTGGCTGCCCATACATTGGGCTTTGTTTGTATTCGGGAGTGACTTTAAAGAAAGTGGACTGCCACATATCGTCAATGTCGGCATTCTTTGGCATTGCTGTAATTGAATCATAATGAGCGTATTTTTTAGCACTATCCTGATCGTAGCCATCTTTTCCATAGACTCCGTGTGTACTAGTTGCCCATGACACCTTTGTTACTCTGTTGCCTCTTATGTTATAATCATAGGGAGCCGAATCGTCGCCGACATCGGCACCAATTGCTCTTCGCCATGCATAATTCATGGTTTCCTTATGACCCCAATACGCTTGAGCCGCACCAGAAGTGCAATCCCATTCATCTCCATTGTCGGCTTTAAAAGGAAAACAGCGCAAACAGAGAGCCCAAAAATCACTAGTAAATGTCATGGATTCGTGACATCTCAGAGCAGCCATTGCATTTGCTGTACTATAATATTGATACTGGCTGTTTGCCACCATTGGCTTCGATTGAAGGCCAACTGTTGTGGAATAAGAAAGGATATTGTCATTTTCATCATCTCCCTCTTGTTTGGCTGGAACACATGTAAATTTATTCCAGTTATCCAATCCTTTCCAAGAGGTATCCAACAGATGCTTTGGTAATCCACCAAACATTCCTTGATAAGCCATCTTCATGCTTGTGGGACCATCATTTGTATGTTCTGGAACCCATTTGTCATTTGAGTTCACGGCTTGGTGCTTGTTGGTTCCAAAGGAGGTGAAACCCCATCCAGAAGAATCTAATCCCATTATTTCTTTTACCCAAGTTTCTGTGATTGTCAAGTTATCACTGGGAGCGGGAGAGGTTTCTGTTTGGTCTTTTACATATGCTTTATTATACATTAGCCCACCACCTGTAAAGCTTCTGCGAGATTAACTGGTATATCTAACCTATCTCCTATCATGTTGTGTGCTTCAGTTGGTCGTTTATTAAACGATGCGATAACCCACCAGTGAACAGGGTCTCCATAATATAAAGTAGACAGTTTCCAATAAGAATCGCCCATTGACCAAAAATGAGCCTGTGTCTCTATTAAGCTTAAAGCTTCATCTTCAGCAGGTAATAGATCTGGTGTTCTGTGTTGTTCAATTCTTTTGACTCCGCGATCTTTTAAAAGCTTGTCATACATTTCATTTTCATTTATGGCTTTTTCTCTTCTTTGATATCTAGACATACTCTCTCCTTAGCTTATGGTGTTTTCTTTTTGGGTGGTGCGGCCTTGGAAGCTGTTTTTTTAACTGGTTTCTTTTGTGGTTTGACACTATTAGGGAAAAAACTTTGACCTTTATATAGGGTCTCTTTGGGCTTAGACTGTTGCCAGCCAAGGTCAACCTGATGTAATACGGTAAATCCAAAGCTCAAAGATATAACTTTAGGATATACATTTCCATTTCCTTCAAGAAACATTCCCATCTCTAAATTTGGAGCCCATTCTAGTCCATCAAGATAACCAAGTAACCCTTGTGAGTCATTTTTACCAGTAGCTGGCTTTGATGATCGAAGTAAATTAGCAAATCTGACTTTTACTAATGGAGCATGAGATAAAACCTTTCCTACCGATTTAGGGCCGATTGGGTCAGTGGGGTTTTTCTTTTGAGCTTGGTATAGTGGTTGTAATTCTATATCATTATAAGCTGGGTATAAGAATTTTATTAACTTATCAATTTGCTCTAGTGCTGCTTGTGCTTGTTCCAAGTTTCCTGATGGCACATCAAAGGCCAAAGAATAAGACCTTTTAGTTCCTTGAAAAGTTGCTATATCATCATTTCTACCGTAAACGGTTTCTGTGTTCCAATTGGATTTAAAAGATTGTGTAAAACCAGTTAAAAAAGCAGCAAAAGACAATTGTTCCAAAGTTATCATACTTTGAATGATTAACTCACCTTGTTTATTTTTACCTGCGTATTCTCTAACAGTTTTGCTATACATTTTAGTTGGTATGGCCATTTATAATCTCCTATGCAACGCCTGTATCGGCTTCAGCGTTTGCAATCTCTCCCCTAAGAAGTTTTGTTGTTGCCTCGCCATCAAGTTTAACTTTTACCATCTGGTTCTCTGTTTGTCCCGAAACAAGATCAGAAACACCACTAACAATGCTTCCAAGAGCACTTGACAATACTGCCCCTACAGATGGGCCTTTCATTTTTTCAGCAGATGTCCCAGTTGTTATTAGAGCCATGTTTTCTAAAACAGATGTGATTTTAACACCGCCACCTTGCTCTAAGGCATTTAAGTCCATTTGAGCTTGTCGTAAAGCAGGTCCAAGTTCGCCTAGAGATTTTTTCAAATCAACGCCAGCGAGTTTGGCTAATTCTTTGGCCATTGTACCAACCGATTCAGCCATTGCTTTCATTGACAAGGCAGCAAGAGCTACACCAAGGAACAAACCAGTTAAAACACCCAGAGCAACAAATGCGAGAGGATTGCCACCAATAGCGGCCAATGCAACTGCTATTGCTCCAATACCTGATGCTATTAAGTAAAATCCCAAGCCCGCTGCAATAGCGGCCAAAGCAAAGGCTGATAGAGATCTAACTAGATTGTTTACTCCCACAGTCATTGGTATCATCTCTTTGGCTGCTTCAATTAATATGCCCACAAGCATTCCAATACCATGAACTATCAATAAAACAGCTACACCAACCATTAAAAATGCCAAACCAATCATAAATATAGGAATCGCGACAAGAAATGCAGGCGTAACCAATGCAGAAAACGCAGTGGCAAGAGCACCAAGTGGTCCGACTGAAGCTGTTGCAACTGGAGCGAGGGTTTTTAGCCCTACTGCAACTGCTTTAATTGACATAGGTAACCCAACGGAAGCTGTTCTCATGGTCCCAAAGGCTGCGGCAATGGCAGTCATTGATGGCGCAGCAGTTGTTGCCGCTGCTGATAAAGCACCCACGTTTTTAGACAACCTTGCAAAATCCTTTTGTGATAACTTAGCTGCTTGACCTGCGCCAGCAGCGGAACCACCGAATAATCCCATAGCAGTACTGGCTATTCCTGAGAATATTGGCACTTTGCCAAGAAGTGCAAATAACCCTCCAAAAACGGCTGTAAACATCGGACCAATCGTCCCAAGTGCAGTACCTAAAACTACTAATAACGAAACAATCCCTCCAATTTTAACTGCGATACCGTCACCATAAGATAAAAAGTCTGCTAGACCTTCGAGGAATGGCACTAATGTATTCTCAACAAATGGACCCATTGTTATCGCAAAGTTCATAAAAGCTGCTTGAAGTTTTTCAGCGACCGTCATTGCCTCTTTCATTCTTTCATTAAACTCTTCTTCAGCTTTTGCATTTTCTTCTGCGGCATCTTTGAAATTTCTATAATCTTTCAAATTCATTCCAAATATTTTTTGAGCCTTGCTCATATCTTTAATACCAGCAGCACTTGCAATGGCCTTTTGAGTAAAGCGATCCATGTTTTTAAACTGTTTACCTTGAGCTTGCATTGTTCTCATTAATATTTCTATTCTTTCTTCTTCATTTGCCATCAGCATCTTGGTCGAGGAAAGCTGAGTTCCCATGATAGCGTTTAATTTTCCTGTTGCTTCAGCCGCACCAGCGAATGTATCAAACTGGCCAGCTAGGCCCAACAGATCTTCTATTTCAACACCAGCGGCTTGGGCAGCAGCAGCCACACCTTTAAAAATCTCTGGTGCTTTCTTTCCATATACAGCCAATGACTTCATAGAATTGTTAAATTCTTTTGTTATTTTAGAAGCTGACATTCCGAGAGCCTTTCCTGTCATTGCTATAGCTCTTGTGGCATTTGCAGACTCTTTTGCATTCATTCCCAAGTTTTTATTCATAAACATTATAGAAGTTGTAGTGGTCTCCATTGAAACCCCTAATCTATCTAACCCTGCGACGGTTTTTATCATTTGTTCTTGTGCAGCCTTGTTAACACTTAAAAAGCCCGGAAATTGTTCAAAAAGAGCACCAGCAGCCTTTCCAGCTTCTTCGGCATTGATTCCAAAGTTACGATTTGCAGCACCAACATCGCCTATGACAGCCGTTAAAGCGCGGCCTGCTCCGGTTTGTCTTGCGAAAGCAGCAGAAGCATTGTCCACCGCCATGGCATATTTTATTGTAGCTTCTGTAATTTTAGTTAATAAACCAATAGAAAGGGAAAGTGGATTAATAACATCAGTCAAAGCCATTGCCATTGCTTTTGGTCCATTCGGTCCTTTTGCAAGTTTGCCAAACTCTAAAAAAGAAGCAAACATTTTATTGCCTTTGTTTGATATTAGGCCCATTTTTGTTGCCATATCGTTGAAAATGGGATTCATTTTCTTATGCATTGCTATGCCAGTTTCGCCAAGTTCATCGTATTTTTTCTTTAGTTCTTCTGCTTCTGCGACTTGTGCTTTCAATGCCTCTCTTGAAATACCCATTTGATCAGCGAACTTTTGTTCGGCAGCAGCGGCATCTTCACCAGCGGCAATAGCATCATCCATAAACTTGTTGTGAAGTTCGATTAACTTATTGGCAGATTCCATTGTTGCAAGCGAATCTCCCATTATTTTATTAACTTCAAATGTACGAGAAGCCAATTCAATTTTGGTTCGCAGGGACTCAGACTCAATCTCATTAAGTTTATTAACAGATTCAATTAATTTATCAATTGATTCTTTTTTATCCTTATTTGATTCAGTTACGGTTTTATTCGCCTCTGCTTGTTCATTTGCCTTCTTGGTATCATCTGCCATTTACTATTCCTCGTCTTTAAACGGCCAAGTCAAACCCGTTGTGGATTCAAAATTGCTTACTGCTGTATTTAGTCTTTCTCTAGCTTTTACAGTTTGTAGATGACCTTTTCCATACTCTGAATAAGCATCGAGATATTGTTTTTCTCTAACAATGGCATCAGCATAAGACTTAACATCTCGGTGACGGCCTCTAATAATAAACTTCGGCCCTTGACCTAATTCTTCATCATCTTCATTCAAGTTTGCAACAACTTTTACATCATCACCATACATAAATTTTAAAAGAGTCTTTGACCAAGATCCTAACATCTCTGTATAAGTCTCTTTTAATAAAATCTTGTCTGAAAAGTCTATAACCATATAAATTTCTCCCGTTCTTCAATAAATAGTTTAAATAAAAAAATGCCCATCAGGGCATCTTATTATCTTCTCTTCTTGGCTTTTTCCATTTCTTTTTTCTCTTCTTCAAATTGTTTTTCAAGCCTTTTAAGAAACCAGAGCCTTAAACCCACAGGTAGGCTGTATGCTTCAGTTAAAGACCAGCCACCATGATATTTTAATAAGAAAAACTGCTCATAGACAGCTTCCATATATCTATCGGTCAGGCCAAAAAAAGTCTGCCGTAAACGGCACCTCCATGTCCTCTTCGTGATTACAGGAGGAGCAAACAAATTTTTCTGTAACCGTTACACTTGGTGTCGCTTCACTATAGCAAGCTCTTAAATGTCGAGAGTCCAAAGTGGGCATATTATTAACATAATGATTAATAACTTTTCTTTCAGTATGTCCTTCAATAGAGACAATCATTCTTTTATATTGATCTGAGAACAATGCATCAGCATCTTTGGTTTTGCTTTTTTTCAATGTTAGTTGACTAAGGTAGGATTCATCCTCTCCTGTTAGTAGTTTAAAAACCAATGTAAAATTGGACAATGGCATTTTTGTTACAAAGTTACCATCCTCATTTTTTGTCAAATTAAGCTTGTCATTGACTCTACTTTCATCAACTGTTTTATTATTTAAATCAAATGTAAAATGTTCTTTTTCTCCGCATGATGGGCAACCAACTTGTGTTTCATAATCTGCGCCGTAGCCAGATATTCTAGCTGCGATTAACATAGCATTACGATCACCAACAAGTATTTGTGATGCCTTTAAGGATTTATCAACAATAATATTATCCATAAATCTTTCAACCGCAAGTCCTTTTTTCAAAAGAGCGCGAGAAGATAAAATATCTTCATCCTTGGCTGTCATAAATCTAATCTCAATCGTATCTTTACCACAAAGGGGGTGTCCCTCTGGATATCCAACACCATTAGATGGGAGTTCTACAAACTCAGTCGGTGCAACAAACTGCAACGGACTTAAAGTCGATTCGGTTGGAGGAGCTTCTGCTTGTGGTACTGCGCCACTCTCCAAGTTGTTTCTTTTACTCAAATTTCACCTCTTTTTTATATTACCATTGCATATTCATATGCTATTGATATCTCTATATTAAATAGTTCATCATCAGAATAATCTAATGTACTAAATGTGACGTTACTGATGAACCAATCTCTAATTTCAAAGCCAGAAGTACTTTTTCCGTCTTTATCAAGCAAATTAATAATAATTTTATTTTGCAAAGTTCCCTTGAAGCTATTGATTATACCTTTACTATCAGGAACAATAGGTGAGGCCAATGCGTGGCCACTGGCTTTCATTAAATCGTTTATTTGCTTAAGTGTATCACCTTGGGCAACTGTTGTAATCGTTATGTCTTGCCAACTTAGCACACCAGCGACTTTATGCTTGTGGTTTAAAACTTGAAATTCGCCTTTTGCAACCTCAAAAGATGGCATTGTTGCAGATTTAACGAGCCACACATCCTTTAATAAGCCTAATACTTTAAATCTATAGTTTCTTAGTGGGCTTGAACTTGTCTCAGACCAAAATGCCATTTTTACCTCGAATCTCTAATCTTATGTTGTTGTTGTTGTAGTTGTTGCACCAAGCTTGAAGTAAGTATCGTCATGAGTGGCCCAATCATATCTAAGTGTTAATTCAATAGTCTTAAGTTCATCATTTGAATAATCTAAATCTCCATACTTGGCAGCCTTAATAAACGCATTGTTAAGAGTCCATTGTTCTACCGTTGTGCCATCTTTATCGAGGACTTCAATTAAACAGGTGATGGTGTTATTAGATTTATCGATTGTTTTTTTGCTTGGAGCATTGTCTTTGCTTTGGATATTATATCCCATTTTAGATAATAGGGCACTTAATTTTGTAGCGGCATCGGGATCAATTGGGTCAACAAGCGTCATTGAAACTTCTGACCAAGAAACCCTACCGGGAAAATAATATTTATTATCCATATGGTTGTGTTCCACTTCTGATACGTCAAATGACGGTAATGTAACAGTTTTAGCCCACCAGAGCACTTCTTGGTCTAGTGTTATTCTAAACCTGTAATTTCTTTTTGCTTCTGATGCTTGTTCACTCCAAAATGCCATAATATGTTTCTCCTATTGTCATATATTAAGTAGTTGAATATTAAAATTCGATACCACTGCGTGTGATAATAAAGTCGATTGCAATAAATTCAATCGCTTTAGTCGGTTTCACAAAAATCTTAGAATATAGTATATTTTGATCAACAAGTGTTTCAGTCGTGGTTGTATCATCCAAAACAATCTTGTATTCTTCAATACCAAATCTTGATTGAACATCAGCCAAAACCAAATCAGCTTGTACTTTAAATCTATTCCAAGTTGTTTGAACATTTGGATCAAACAGGGTAGTGTCTGCAACATCTTTGATTTTCTTTTTAAGGTAAATCATAAGCCTTCTAACATTTACTCTATCAAGAGCAGAAGGTGTTGCTTGTAAAGTTTTTTGACCAAAGATTACAATTTCTCCAATGGCAGGGAATCGTGCGATTGGATTAATGTTTTCTTGATAAAGATCATCTCTATCTGCTTTGGACAAGTTTTTCCAAGTTCCAATAACTCTTGGGCCTTGTGAGCCTCCAAGTTGAGCGAGACCACCCCTGTTGAAACCAGCAGGTGCAAACCATGGCCCATCAGAGTTGGCTTCAGAGAATGCCAGAGCACCAATAGCACCGACAGAAGCAGGTGCAACAACAATGTTGCCATTCTCACCAAGTGTATCTCTCATTCTAATTCTTGGGAAATAAGCAGCACCATAACTTGTGTCCAAGTCTCTTGTAGCCGCTTGTTGCAAAACAGTTTCAACTGTTCCACCAGTGGTTAATCTTGTGCCACCATTTTCATATGATTCTCTATAACCATCTTGAATATCAATAATGGCCAATGCATCACCTCTCTCTTCAACATCTTCAAGAAGTTTATTAGAAAGAGCAGTATTTGTTAGACCCGGCATACAAGCAACATCATATCGAATAACTTCTGGATCTCTAATGGAATCCAATGCTCTTTCGATTGAATAGTTAGCATAATGTGTGTCTACAGCTTTGCTATCAAGAATGTTGTTACTTGAGAATGGATCAATCTGAGTAATATCAAGCCCATCAAATCCACCAAAGAATGGTATATTGAACTGTTTCACTCTATCATCAAGAATACTCTTTGATCCTGATGCGGCAGTTTCAGAAATATTGTTCAAGCTAAGTGCGGCAGTACCATCACCTTTACCGTGAGAACCAGAGGCAAAGAAGAATTTATTATTTATCTTTTGAACCTCGTCCAAAGTAAACACAAATGAAGGTTCTGTGCTTGTATCGGTAGCGGTTTCATGAATATCAAGACCTGCTCCTAAATATCTAATCAAATCAATATAACTTTTATCGTCGTATACCTTGTTAGTGTTTTTATTAGCCACTTTGTGTCTAATGCCTAGATAGTCTGTTTTTAGCCAGTTGTTGCCAGCTTTAGTGTTTGGTTCAGTTAACCTCAATCTTGGCCATACAAAAGAGGCTGTATATTCGCTAATTGAGGATGATAAGTTTTCAACAGTGCTTGCATAAGATTGACCAGCACTGTCAGTGAAGTGGCCACCAACAGCGATATTGGCACTATCGCCGCTGCCAATAAAAGATTGGGGAAAAGTATTAGCAGAAGAAGAAACCAATGTTCCTAGTTTGTAAATACCAGCATGATTTTGACCTTGCAATCCTGTTGCCAAATAGGTAAATCCTTTTGGCTTTGCAGGCCCAAAGAAACCGAATGGCAAAGCGTGTTTATCATTTAAGCCACCCGCTGTCTTTAAGCTTTCGGCCAATTCAATTCTAACATAACTTGATACATTATCATAGTCACCAAACTCATCATATTGTTTAGTTGTAGTGTTCCATTCAAGTCGCCTAGTACCAACTCTTTTTCCAATAAAGTTTGCGTCTGCCAAATCCAAAGTTAAGTTACTAAAGCTTTCGATTCTGTTTCCACGAATATCTTTAATGCATAATGTAAATGTAGAATTTGGACTTCTAACAGTGCCTAACTTAAGGTCTTCAATAGCTGCATAATAGTTGTTTTGGAACCACTCACCATCGTGAAGAGAACAAATACGGAAAAGCTTAGTTTGAGCAGATGCTGTAAAAGCTGATACATTGTTTGTTGGATCTGGATCTCTTGAAATAATCCAACCAGACTTTGCTGGTTTGGATTCTGCTTGATGGGATGCCCAGTGAGCAGAGCCAGAAACCAACGGAGCAATAAAAGCAAGCTGTTGACCTGCGGTTGTAGATGAATCAGTTACAAGACGCTTAACTGATTCTTCAAAGGTTTCACCAAGGAAGTACTTTTTGGTTTCAGTCGCAGCATAGTTGTTTGAATCAAGTTTATGGGGATTAGTATTAAGAACATTTCTAATATAACCATCTTTCTCGTCTGGATCAAAGTGAAAAGTGTGAGTTTCAGTTGGGGTCGTTTGGTTTCCTGTCCAAATATCAAGCTTAAAAGTTGCTGGCTTTGCAGCAGTAGAAATTGACTTGATGAATGTTCCAGCGGAAGAAGTAATTACTTGTTTTGCACTAGGGCAGCCAGCAACGTCTCCATTCAAGGAAAGTGCGGCACCTTGAGCATAAATGATTGCTGCCAAGGTTCCTGTTACGTTGGTTGCAAGAGAGGACGCTGACTTAATAAGCCAGATACCATAAGCTAACTTATTGTTAGCAATGACTTTACTTACTGCTGGGGTTCCAAGATCCCAACCAGCTTTAACATAACCAGCGGCCTGATCTGGTGAATCTTTACCCAATAAACGAACAAATGTAACAGGTGATGTTTCAGAAGCTAACCATGCTTGAGCAGCATAAGAGGCATAAGTTGGAACAGTGCTGTTACCCTCACGCCAAACATCAGATTCAGCGTTACCCACACCAGCTTGTGGATTTCCAAAAACAGTAACAAAGTCCTCTATGGTTCTAACCTTAACAGGTTGATTACCGGGGCCTGATTTGGCCATACCAATAAGTACAATTCCATCCTCTTCAGAGGGCGTTGTGACTTGACTTTGGTCAACTTCTCTAATTTCCACACCGGGGGAAACAAAATCAAAAACTCTAGGCATTAAAAAGTTCTCCTTTAAATTAATATCTCACAGTAAATAGTATACTTTTAGTGTAAAAACCTATTCTGTGTAATCGTTATCTTTATCTTTCCAAGGCACTTTATCTCCAACAATTACTCTTTCGTTTGTAACAACAGTTCTTACAGCATTTTCTCTTATGGTAACCTTTGGCCTTATCGCATTGTTACCATCACCAATTAAATAGCCAAGAACCTTTATTTGAACTGATGTTTCAAACATCCTCTCGTCTTCCCCTAGATCTTTAATATTTTTAGTTTCAGTGAAGTCTTGCTGTATAAACGATTCATATTTATAGTTATTTCTCTCAAAAAAGAAACTATTAATATTACCTGTCCTTGAAATAAATGGGCTAACAAGATCGTTCATTTGTTGTTGGTATTCTGTTCTTAAAATTATATTATACATAACAGTTACATAACTTGGAACTGGTATTGTTATTTGTTGATATAAAACATTTGATGGAGAAGCGCGACCAGTTGTTCTAGAACTCTCATTTGCTCTTGCAAATAAAGAATTTATATAATCAGAGTGTTTTTTCTGATTTATTTTTCTATAAATCGTTACAACTCCACCTTTATAATCGTTCTCTTGATAATAATGAGCTTGAAAAGCTCCTTTGAAAGAGGGATCTTTAGCGACAGATTCTCTTGTCACCGCGATGATTGGCAAACGCAATCTATCATCGGAGTTTCTTAGTTCTTTATTGTTCTTGACTTGGAATGATCTCTCAGCACCCAACCAAATAACAGGCACTTTTTTATATCCCGTGTTTGTTGTGGTGTGTAAATCAAGAGTGTCTTTTATCCACTCATACATTCCCATATCAATATTTTCTAATGTTGAAGGCTCTAACGTCACTTCTTTTGGATTAATTGGCATTGAATAAACCGTCCCTTGCTCTTATACATTCAGCGGATATTTCAAACTCATGTTCAACTTGTCCAAATAAATGCTTAGTATTCGATATTTTAGCTATCTCATAGTACTTATCACCGTATCTGACAAAATCACCAACTCTTGGCTCAATATCTTGATCTTCATTAAGTCTTCTCTGGTGAAAATGCACTGTAATCTTTGTCATTTCATCAACTGCAATGTTAGACATGTAGTTCGTTTCTTCACCACCATACTCAACAAGAGCATAGACTCTGATTGGTGGTAAAAAAGTTTTTTCTATGGCCTCGCCATAAACTGGATGGAAGTTGGTGTGATCAATATCAATCGGAAAATACAATATTTGTTGTCCAACCACTCTCTCAATAAGTTCATCATTAACTTGCTTTACTAAATCTCTTTCTTTTTCACCAAGAAACAAAGGTGGAGGTGGCTGTGCTGATTTTGACCATTTATCTGACATTTATTTACCCCACAAAGATTTTTAACGGCACATTCTCAACCATTTTTTGAGCGTTTTCGGACATATTAGCATCCGTTTCAAGAAGTTTGTTGTATGTCATCTCATCAAGCTGAGTTTTTAACTCTTCTCTCAATGCTGTTTGTTCTTCTTTCGCTTGACTTAATAAATCAGAGGCATTTAGGTTAATATTGTCACCCGGAATCGGAATTACCCCTCCAAATTTGCCTCTAATTTGTCCTAACGTCTCCTTGGATAAAGCAAGACAAAATCTGCGTATCCATTGTTTACCAATAGAGTTGATACTGGCATACGGTATGTTCTCAAATGGAATTGTATTCATATTGTTAACACCGTTTTGGCCGCCCTCTTCGGTGTCGGACCATATATCAGAATCATCAACAGAAAATCTAAACCAAAAGTGATCTGGCATAGCACCAGCAACCGGAGTTGGAAAAAGTTTTAATTTATTATTTATGATCTCATAAGAATAATGAGAAGTTCTTGTGTATAGATGGTCTTCATAAGAAATGGCTTGTATTTTATTTTGCCATGAAGGAATAACTTGAAAACTTGAATCATCTGCATATTGACCATAGTTCTGGAAGTCACCAACAACATTAAGGCCACCATAATATCCATAGAATCTCCACATCTGCCTTGGAGAAACATAATATACTTGATGTACTTTTATTCTTTTGTTATTAATCTTGTTATTAAACGGGCTACTGCCTGTTAAAGCTGCTGATTCTACAATCGCTTGTAGGTCATAGTCTTGCTTTTGATTGACCATGGCGATTGAAGCTGAATAAACTTCTTTTCGGCCTCCGACCATTGCTTCTGTTGAATAAGCATCAGCTAAACGAAATGCTGTTTCAAAAGAGAATTTTGGATATTTAAGGGCTATGTTTTGTGAACCAGTGGTAACCTTGCCTTTGTGGTCAAAACTCGCTGTAGGAGCACCTAGGGCCGCTCCAAGGGTATTTTTAGATTGATGTATATTGACAATATAAGAATACTCAAGACAAGCTTCTTCATAGTTGGCATAAACATTATCTGCTTTGAGTTCAATATCTAATAAATCGCCACCTAACTTTTTATAAGTATATGCAACCTGCGCTGCGGCTCCAGCGGTAAATGCTGAACTTGTGTATGCTGATAGTGGTAATGCAGCAAGGACATCGGATGCAGAGCCTGTTGCTGGTAATACAACTGCGCTCTTAGTCGAAGTCGGTGTAAGTGTTGGTATCGACATTCATAAAACCCCCGTTCTTCAATAAATAGTTACATCTAGCCTAAAGCTACTATTACTTAGTTTTGCTTGTCCTAGTTCTTCTTGTTTTGGTTTTTGGGGTTGCGACTTTTTTTACTTTTGGTTCTGCTTCTTTCTTTGCTTTAAGTTCAGCTTCTTTTTTAGCTTCGGCAGCTTTCTTTGCTTCTTGTTCAGCTTTTAATTTTGCCGCTTTCTCTTCGGCTTCTTGAGCTTCTTTTAATTTTTGAATGCGAAGTGAGTTCTCTTCTTCAACACGAATTCGAGCATTTACTTGTTTCTCAATACCATATCTCTTTGCAGTTTCGATATCTGGTATTTGATCTAGAATATTCATCTTGTTAATCAAAGTTCTTGCTCTTTTATTTTTTTTACCCATTTTTGGCTCCTTAATGATAGAATAATTAGTCTCAAACAGAAAAAGCCCACCGAAGTGAGCTTAGTCTTTGTATTGTGGAGATTAGGGATTATGCAACAGTAATATCGTCTGCATCACCAGCACTAAATGCTTGAACTAACATTTTATCACCAGTGCAAATAACTTCAATTTGATCACCAGCCAAGGCACCATTGGCATCGAACGCAATTGAGTCGGCAGCAGCGTTACTTACTACGTTGGCAGATGGACTGTCATCATCCAATCCACCAAAATTAGAAGCAATCATTGTACCAGTAGTTTCAGCAGAAATAGTTATTGCGCCACTTCCATTGTTAGCCAAAAGAACAAATTTGCACCACCAACCGGGACCAGCAGCACCTATTGACGGTAGAGTAATGTTACTTGTACCAGCACCACCAGCGAGTGTGAAAATGGTTCCACAATCTGCAACTTGAACAACTAGCGTTTCATCAGCGGCAACAGCTTGAATCTTCTTTCTATCCGCAGAATATCTTCCTGATTTTGACATATTATAAATCTCCTTAATATCTTTGCGCCTTTGCGCGATCAATAGTAAATAGTATCTTAAAAAAGAAAAACCCCCGATGAAATAAATCATCAGGGGCATTTTGTAGCTTTGCTATTCTAAGTTAGATTAGCTAGCTCCGCTCTCACCAAGAAGTCCTCGGACAACAACAAGACCGTACATATCAGGACGTACCATCTTCTTACCGTAACGGGTCATGACACCCTTACGAGGAACGAAGTCCTCGGTTCCGAAGATTGTTGGAGTGACTTGGAGAGGCACATAAGGTGCATACACATAACCACTCTCAAGGAAAGAGTTTCCTTTACGACCAACGAGAATAACATTTCGTGGGAAGTATGGATCAACCATAACGTCAAACTTGCGGCTCAAAGAACCGACGTTTTGAGCACCGATAACGCCTTTGTCTGCATCAGCAGTAACATTGGCGCGGAAACCAGCGGTGAACTCAAGAATGTTAGCAACTTCTGGAGAACAAACAACATAGTTAGCTCCACCACGAAGTGTCTTACGATGAATTTGAGCGGAAACATCATTAATGGTTTCGATCAAGGTTTCATACCATTCGCTAACGGTTCCAGTGAAGTCAGGAGCAGCAGCAGTTGCGCCCAATTCAAGACCTGTCTCGCGATTAACGAAAAGACCCGGTGAACGTGACCAGTAGAAAGTACCAGCAGTTGCACCAGTGACAAGATCGCCAAGAATCTCACGATCAATTTCCAAAGCAATTTGCTCAGAAAGGATAGAGGTCAACTCAACTTCAGCATCCAAGTTGTGGTAAGCATTCAAGTCTTGACCCAATTCTGGAGTCCACTTGGCTTTCAACTTCTTGGTTACTGCTGTGATCGCAATACTGTCAACTTGAATGTTGATCTCTGGAATGGCTTCATTGTTCTCAAGACCAAAAGCAAGGTCAGGAGCAATAGAACCAACAGCGGTGCTTGCAGAAAAATCATCTTTCTTTGGGAAGAAGATGCTAGCACCAGCAGATAAATCGTTTGTAGTAGCAGACGATCCATGAAGATAGATAGTAATGTAATTTGACTTAGTTCCAGCAACAATTTTATTGTTTGCATCATAATAACCCAAATGTGTCAATCGTCGTACAACGCGAAGATCACCAGTACCTCCACCAATTTCAGTACCATCAGCTTCAGCAAGATTAATCGCTGTCAATGAATCCAAGTTTATAACTGAGGTGTCCATCTTAACAATGGCGGTCACCAATTCATCGGTACTTGTAGCATTGAGAAGGTCTGGATCAAATTTGATCTGCTTCTTTTGAGCTTCAGATAATGAAGAAATTGCAACAGGAGTTACACCAAGAGGAGCACCAAGTCCAGTAAGATCTTTGTCACCAATATCATTATTGGACATACCAGAGACAGAAGCTGCACCACGGTCAGCTAATGCTTGAGAACCAGTTGGAGATGCGTAACCAGTATTCAAGTCACGATATCCACCGGGACCAACTCGTCCAGACGGACTGAGTTCAACTCCATCTACGATGCCTTTCGCCAAGACGTTACCACCATAGAGTGATCCAGTAGCTTGGAAAGGATGTGCAGATTCGTCTGAACCAGTATAACGATTTTCATTAAATTTGAAATCGAGGAAGAAGATGAGACCAGATGGCAAACTCATCGGTTGAACGCTAACAAGATCATTAGCGATAAGTCCAGCGAATACTCGACGGACAATTGGGAAAGCTACAGCAGCGAAACCTTCAACATCGCCACCACCCATTGTAGAAGCTTCACGAAGAAGCTCCTTAGCTTGGTTTTCTAAGAGACGAGCCATTGAGTGCTGATCTCTTTCATTTTGAAGACCTTCGAGCAAACCAGTTGCTGACCATTTATTAAGAAGGGCTTCGCCTTCTTTAGCCAAATCACGGTTTACGATGCCTTCACTAAGTGTTTCAATAATAGACATTTGTAATACCTCCTTATAGTATATGTCTAAGAGATACCTGCAAGCTTTTTCATTTTATCAGCAAATGTAAAGCTTTCATTTATCTCTTTTTTGTTTCTCGGCAAGATACTTGATAAGTTTGATTTTCTTTGTACTGACTCGCTAAGTGATTTTGGACCATTATTTTTAGTGGTTCCCACTGTAGCCTTAAGAGTTTCACAAAGAGTTTTTGCCTCATTAAGTGTTTTTGCCTGTGCGATAGCTTCGACAATTTTATCTTTTTGTCGCTCATTCAAGGAGGTATCGCTTAAAACCTTATTTGAATAAACCAATTTTGCATTTGACAAAAGAGATTCATCCATTTTGGTTTTTAATTCATTAACGGCAGAATATAATTTTTTATTATCTGCTCTGTATTTATTAACTGTTTCTTTGAGTTCTTCGATTCTTTTATTAAGTTCTTCGTTTTCTTCTTTAACTTTGGTTGATTCTTGCTTTGCAAGTTCCATTTCTTCATGGTATCTCAAAGTTCCTTGGTTGGTTTCAAAGGTTCCATTTTTTACATGTCCCATGTCAACAACCAATTCTTCTTCAAGAACTTCTTCTTGATCGATTTCGGTCATAATATCAATAATTTCTTGTAATGCAAGTTCGTCCTCTCCACCTTCTTCGGCAGGGGCCTCATCATCACCAAGTCCAAGATCAGCCATAAGATCACCTGTTTCTGTTTGTTCATCTTCGGTGGGGGCTGGTTCTTCAGCAGCTTGCTGTTGTAATGATCCAAGATCAATATCAAAGTCTTCTGGGTTGAACTCGAACTCAACTTCCATTTCGACCGATTGATTTGGGCTATAATCACCAACGGCAAAAGGTGCCTCAATAGATGCTTGAGGTGCTGGCGATGTTGCCATCGCTTCTTCTTGCTCTTGGACAATGCCTTTCGTTGAAGACTCCAGCAGACTATCAACTGCTGCTTTTATTTCGGGCGCATACTTCTCAACGATTGCTTGCTCTGCGTTTTTAAGAGCAGCTTCACGAAGGGCAGCGGCATCAACGATGGCTTTTTCTAACATTGAAGACATTAATACAAACTCCTAGGAATACTATTATCAACAATAAATAGTGTTTTGTCAAGGAAAAGTCCGATATCTATTAAGTAAGGTTAACCGAACCGGATTTAACTTGTCCGATAGAATCTCTTACTTTAAAGAAAAGCTTATTATTGCCTTCATCAAGATAAAAAGTAACAGACCCACTATGAAGATTTGTATCTGGAATAGCTGTGGCTGGAGCACCAAGAACAGCAGCCCCAGAGATGTAAAGATTTGCATCAAATGCGGCTGGAATATGATTTGAGGCCAAGACCCCTCCTTCTGTTGCCGCTAAAATGTTTGGCTTTGAAGGTGAGTTAATTTCAAATAAAGTTCCTCCACCTCCACCAATAGTTGTGGATGCTGAAACAACAAGTCTGGAGTCGTGAAATCTTGTTGTAACGCCGCTACCACTAATTTCAAACGAGCCGCTAATACTTAAGGTTTTGGTACCAGAATCAACACCCATATAAACTCTATTGCCTGTTGAATCAATAACCAATGTTTTGTTATCAAAATTCAATCCGTTATTACAAGTAACCGTTGATGCATTAATGGTTAGGCTATCTCCAGAAGCATTTCCAAGTGTGGTGTTTCCATCAATCGACACATTACCAGCCAACGAAATATCACCACCAGAAGGTGTTATAGCTAGATCCCCGCCCGAACTCGCACCGAGCGTTACAGAGTTGGCGGAATCATAAGATAGTTTAAGTTGAGTCGCAGAGGCAGACATAATCTCAAGAGCATGATCAGGATCTGCAACGCCAATACCAACTCGACCTGTTGAACTGGTTATAAAAAAATCAAGACCTGTTGTTTGAACCTTGAAGTCAGAATTTTCAATCTCCACCTTTTTAGTCGCCAAGTTTCCATACAAAGTAAGTATTTGATGGTTATCCACGGTAAATCTGGTAGTACCCCCAGCAACAAAACTAATATGTGTATCGGTGTCACCGAGATGCACTATACTATCTTGTAACAAAATATTAGAACCAGTTATATTTGCTGTTGCGTTTAAGTTTGCAACGTGAGCATCGCCACCTATTCTAATATCACCCGCTCCAGACATATGCGAACCAATCTCAAGAGTGCTTGATGATGACACTGCGCCAGTAACTGCAAGCAATGAGCCATTAAATGTTAAATTTGGTTCAGTGTCAATCTGATCTCCACCACCAGAAGTAAGAACCCTATTGGTATTAGTGCCATTATAACTTGTGACAGCCGCACTACCAAGTACGGTTGTAGATAAGGTAGTGATGGTAACTTTCTTTGGGTGACCAGCGTCAAGATCATATATTCCAATAAAATCATTACTTGCAAGTGATCCAGCAGTACCCAAAGAGTTTGGAGTCCATCTGAGACCAGTTGATGTAGATTCTAATCCAGCAGCGGCACTTAGATTAACAATCAACCCACCGCTTCCTGATGTTAGAGTGGTCCCTTTTAATATTTTTTCCGGGTGAATCAAGCCAGTAATTGCAGAACTTGAAAGATTAGTAATCCCTGTGGCTTTTCCATAAAAAGCAGATGCAGAAACATGCAAAGAGGCTGAAACATCTCCAGCTATCTCCAAAGCATGAGTATAATTACCAACTGCGCCAATACCAATGCGACCATTTGCGCCACTAATATATGTATCAAGCCCTGATGAACTGAATTTAATGTCAGCCACTGCGGAGTTTAGTGCAAGAAGTTTGGGAGTCAACGCTCCATAAAGCTGAATCATTGTTGCGCCGCCAGCAGCCAAGTTCATTGTGTTGGCTGTTGGAAATGATATTTTAGTGTCCACATCTCCATAATGAAAAATGTTTTCGGTAGTTGCTAAATGACTAGCTGTTAAAACACCAGTAAAGGATTTTTGACCTGTGATATTTTGAACGGTGTGAGTATCAACGAGATCCTCAATGGTTCCCTGTTGTGCTCCAACAAAGTTGACGTTTCCGCTTAATAGATTATATGACATTAATTGGTCTCCAATTTATAAATAAATAGTTTGTTTTATCGCACTCTGTTGTATCCGAGCGTTTTTCTCGCAAGATACTTGATTTGGTTTGCTGAAAGCTCTTGATCATAGATTGCACATGATGTCTGTGTATAAACTGAATTTAAAGTATTAGGAAAATTATATAAATTGCCTACTGAAAAATATCCAGAATTTTGTGCCGCTACGGATCCCGGTGCTGCTGAAGCTGTTCCAGAAGCAATTTCCGCACCATCTAAATATACTTTTATACCTGTACCATTTGAATCTCTAGTAAAAGCCAAGTGATGCCATTCATAATGCCTCGGTATATTTGCGCCTGTGCCTACTCTATGATATGTTCCTTGTTCACTTTCGTGAACGTAGTGAATTTCATACGGCAATGTACCTCCAATTCTTGTAATTTGAAGCGCATACATCGAAGGCCCTACTGCGCCAGATCCATCAAAAGATACAAAATAATGTTGTGCTGAAGTGGAACCGGGTGCATCATCTGTTGTATAAAATAAACAACAAAAAGACATGGCTCCCGTATACTTAAAATCAGTATTGCTATTGCGATAATAGCTAAAGTGAGATAAACCCCCTGCAACACCGGGAATAAAATCCACCTCATCAATCGCTGTGTCTTGTTCTGTTAGAGTTTTATTGTTGCCGGAAGAATCTGTTAATAGGCTTCCGGGAACAAAATTAAAAAGCCCAGTTGGACTAAATGTTGTGTCGTGAGCATTTATTATAAAATTTTCTTTCATTACTGGCATTAACTTATCCTCCACCAATTGCTTCCGTCAGATATGAGATGCATACTCTCATAATCTGAGTCCATTATTTTTGTTGATTGTCCATCGATTCTTTCAGCCCCATTGCCATCGACAGTGACAGTTTTTCCATTTGCAGCACTAACGATCTTTATAACAACTTGAACATCGGATGAAGCAGCAGGTAAGGTAATTGTTACATTTGTTATATCACTAGCAGTGCCAACAAGGTTTACCAAGACAACATCTCCATTTGATGCTGTATAGTCTGCTGTCTTTTGTGATGTCACAGATAATCCATCACCGCTGCCTCCTCCTCCACCGCCAGTTTGGGTTAAATCTGTTTCTGCAACATCATACGATCTCCAATATAACTTTCCATCTGTTTTGGTGTATAAATACCCTTGTCCATCTGAGGGTTGATCTGGTGTTGAGACTTCGGCTGTTATGGCGATTTTACCTGCGACATCTAATTCAGCGATAGGAGTGGCGGTTTTAATTCCTATCCTTGAAGTGGACGCATCAGCCGTGAAATACACATTGCCGCTGTTATCTTTGATAACAAAGTCAATATTATTGCCACCATTATTAATTCTAACTTTATGAGGAGCACTACTTTCATCTTGACAATCTATGAAATTGTTGCCACCCGCATTAATTCTTATTCGATTAACACTAAAGTTTATCCATGTATTGGCATCACCGTTGTGATAGATATATTGATTAACTCCTATGTTTCCAGCCACATCAAGTGTGTAGTCGGGGGTGCTGGTTCCTATTCCGACATTTGAACCAGTAACAACAAGAACTTCATTTCCCGCTGTCTCAAGTTTAATTGTATCTGCTTCAAAATCTATACCTGTATCAGAGTCATCCTCAAATGTAATATCTCCAAGACCTCGTTTACCTTTTGAAAATTTATAAGCCATAAATTCACCTCGCAATAAATAGATTTCAAATAAAAAAAGGGCGGTTGCCCGAAGACAACCACCACAATATAAGTACAAATAATGATGTAGACCTAGAAGACCTTCCAAACATTTGCAGCAACATAAACCACTTCAACCGCAGCGTGTGGTGATTCAAGAATAAGTTGAGTTTCCCCATCAATTCTGTGAGTACCAGTTGTAGTCACGATTTTAACAGTCTTAGTTGAGTCGCACCCTTCATGAGCCTTAACTCTAACAGCGTCTCCAACAGAAGGTGATCCCGGTAATGCGCCAGAAACTGGCAACGCACCAGAAGCAAAATAGTTAACACCAGTTGCAAGAGTTTGGCCATCAGTCTTCAATGAGACATCAGTACCACCAGCAATAAAGCTCTTAAGGTCAGACATAAGAACTTTTTTACCGTTATTGGAATCGTTAGCGTCGAAGATAATGACACCATCGCCAGCAGCAACAGCTACACTAGAACCAGCACCAGCATCAAGCAAGTTGATTTCAGCCGGGGTCGCAGTGATTTGATCAGTAGAAGCAGCAGCAAATGGCTGAATGAAACCACCAAGGTTGGCAAGTTTAACATCGCGATCAGCAGTTGGATCTACAACACCAAGTTTGGTCTGGTGAGCATTCGCAGTACCATCAAAAGAGATTGACTGTGTAACTATAAGAGTTGAACTCGAAATAAAGGTAGTATCACCTTGAACAATAAGTTCGCCAGAAACAACAACCTTACCGAAAGAACCAGTACTGTTACCAATGTTAATGTTACCAAAACCAGAAGTAATAGAACCAGCGTTAAGTGCTCCAACAGCAGCAAGTGATGTAAGAGAGTTCAAGCTAGAATGATCAACCAAGTAGGTTGGAAGTCTAGAAAGAGCAGCCTTTCTGTTAGTGCCAGCAGCACCATCATCAACAATGATCAAGTCAGCATCTGCAAGAGCAGCACCGATATCAGAACCACCATCGATTTCCAATGCGGAAAGAGCAACCTTGCCAGCAGTGGTGATAGTGTTAAGCTTACCATCATCGATAGAGCCATTTAACATGGCATTAGTGATACCAGAGGCTTTAACTCTTAAAGAGTCAGAATTTGTCTCAATTGATGAATCATCAACATTAACTTTAAGACCGCTAATGGAATCAACACCACCAACATATCCAAGACCATCACCAGCAATAGAACCAGAAATAGAAACTTTGTCACTGTCAATGTGAACAGCACCAGAAACTTGAACAGCCAAGACACCAGAAGAGTTAGCAAGACCGTCACCAGCAGCACCAGCCATCAAAAGGTTGATAGAGGTTTCTTTTGGATTATTAGAATCATTAGCATCAGCAATGATAATAGTATCATTACCCATGTCTGGAGAAACATTTGGTAATTCAGTAATATTAAGTGTTAAGACACCACTAGCAGCGGAAATACCATTGTTACCAGCGGTAATAATAGTAGCAAAGTCAGATATAGACTCTTTCTTAAGAGTTGAATCTGTAGCGTCAAAAATGACGAGTGAGTCAGACGCAGCAACTGCTGTAGCTGAACTCATATTTTTGGCGATGATATCACCACCAAGTTTTAAGTTATCAGATCCAGAGATGTCATTAGAAGCTGAAATAATACCAGTATTAAATAAGTTACCAGAGAAGTTACCAGCAGAACTAATAATTTCACTACCACCAAGTTTAAAAGATCCACCATCGATTTCACCAGTAGCTCCAAGATTTCTGAAGCCAGAAGCATCTTTGTCGCTGTCAACGACAACTGCTTTACTCGCAGCAACGGTACCATTGGTAATACCATCAAGTTTTTCAAGTTCGGCCTCAGTAAGAGATGCATTGCCAATAGTAAAACTGGTTTCTGCCTCAAGAGTACCTTCTTGTTTTAAAGAACCAGATGCGGTAAACGCACCTAATTGAAATTTATAAGCCATATATTTTCCTCCTTATATAGCAGAAGGTAGGAGATAAACACCCACCCATCCATCCATAACTAGAGAGCAGCCATGCATTTAGAAGAAAAAAATATTATTTTTTTTATGTTTTCTCATAAAGAGCTGAATATTAGAAAATAAAATATTTACTGGTTCCGTCTGAATACAAGTTTATTGCAGCGAACGGACTTTCTAAGCTAATATTTGCCGCTCCGTCAATTGTTTGAGAACCAGAAGTTATTATTCTTACTGTATGTGTACCTGCTGTTCCTATTTCATCTTTAAAAACAAAAGTTTGTCCACTTGTTAGTGTTTCAGAACCGGGAAGCCTTATATCAAGATTGGACGAGGCAGATATTCCAATATAATAATCCGTGCTTGATGCAGTTATGTGTGTTGATATTTGTCTTCTTTTTAAAATCAAACCACCTTGAAGAGAGAGTCTACTTCCATCAAAAGTAAGATTTGCTTCACCATCAAGCTGTGTTGTTGTAGAGCCTATAGAGACAAGGCGATTTTCAGCCTTATTGTTCAAAGCAGTGATAACACCGCTTCCTCCTCCACCGCCACCGCCTGATGAAGAAGCCTCTGTTATTAAGGTTTTGGCTGTTTTACCAACATAAATAAAACCGCGAGCATATGTGGGAACTGCTGTGCTTTTAAAATCTTGAACAAAGATTACGCCATTGAAATAATCTATTGACCATTCTATTGGAGATGTTGTGGGGATTTGTAAGCCACCATGGCTAGGGTGTCCAGTGTAGATTTGCAATCCATAGTTATTACCAGCTTGAGGCCCAAAAGAAGGATTAACTAATTGTAGCGCACCATTTGTTTCATGAATGATTTTGTTATTAACATAGTTTCCTGTCCCGGCCCAAGAGCCACTTGATAAAGACTGATAACTACTGGTTAACTTAAGTTGATAGCCGTGTGGTCCTGAGCTTTGGGCCTCATCACCGCCACCAAAACCAACGTCTCCAAATGAACCAGTATTAGCATCATACGTTGTACCACTAATGGATTCAATATGAAATTCAACATACTCAACTGTAACTGGATCATTTGCGGATGCGCTAAAGGTTGAGTACAGTGTCGTTGTGGACACAGTTTGCGGGATTGGTTGACCAAAAATGAGTTCCGTAGATAACTGAACATTAGAGGGAATTGTCTCATTATAAATCTCTTTTAAATTACTAGTATGTGCCTTACCTGCAAGCTTTTTGGAAGCTGCAAATGTTAGAGATTGATTGGTTGATCCTGTTCCGGGTACTGCCATAAAGACTCCTAACTATATTGTATCCTAACTCTGGTTAGATATCCTAACCAATCTTCATCAGAAGAAATTTTCAAGGCAAAATAGTCAGGGCCTGTTCCTGTACCTAGTAAAGATTGTCCATTGAAATTGCACACGACTGATGTACCACCCCCTGCGATATTTATCGCTGGATTACCGGGATCTGCACCATCTAGTGCGCCCGCTCCATTAACTAGTGGGTTGTTACTAGAGTAAGCGGTGCCAACATCTAGCCATGCTGTCTTTCCGGGGATTTTTGCCTCAACATAAAAGTTGCCATTTGCCCCTAAAGACGTTGCTTTTTTTACAAGCGAACCAGAACCAAACAAGGTTATGGTTATACTTGATCTATCGTTTACAGTATTATTATTAAAATATCTATAAAATGTTCTCGTCCCTTTGGTTAAGGACGAATAGTTTGGATTACTGCTTGGTGATTGTAAGGAACCACCATCAGCTACGTTTCTTGTATCTCCAGAGTTTCCTATTTGCTTTGGAGATATTAGATAACCATTTACTGTTACCATTCCATCATCATGCGTACCGCCATTATTCATTGCTGTTGATGAGTTCCATGCGTTTGCAGAAGATGTTAAACTTGTTTGCGAAGCATAGTTTCCAGACACTATTCTATAAGTTTCAGTATTATAATATTCGTTATCTTGTTGTGTTGTGCTACCAACAGCACCAGAGTAAATCATAAAAGATGTTTTTGATGCAGAGTTGGTTGTTTTATTTGTTTTAAATGGATGTATAATTCTACCAGTTGCCGTAACGTCTCTATCGGTAAACAAGCTAAGGCCACCGCTAATAGATGGAGTAGAACCATCATATTGCAAGGTTCCAGTAACTTGTATATCTTTTGTTTCACAGCCCGATGTGTTGTTAAGTGCTGGCATACTTGTCTGGGATACTGATGAATCAAAAGTGGTGATTCCGGATCCAGAAACTCTAATATTTGTAACAGAGCAATTTGTTGTGGTTGGAAACCTGATTGCATTGGAAGCATTGCTGTAAACATTTCTATAAAAATTAGATCCAGAAAAAGTAAAGCTTCCTGATGGGTTTGAAGCAAAGTAACCTATACCAGATTGATAGTAAACACTTGTATGATTAAAATTAGATAGTGTTGGCGTGGATACAGCAGTGTCATTCACTGATCCAGATGGGTCTACAATCCATTCAACATAATTTGTTGTCACACCTCCATGCTTTACTCTTGCATAGTTCCACCCAACATTTTGATCTAAAGGCGATATGGAATAAGTTCCTGTTCGATAAGGTTTTGTATAATCGGGAATATTGTCCGATGTTGTAGAAAAACTAACAGCACCGACACTCAATCGAGAACCATTGGAGCCAGTTGTATTGATCGAAGATAGAGTCTGACTTAAAGAGATTGTGTGAGCATCGGATCCATTAACCTCTAAAACAAGTGATCCACTATAACCATTGAAAAACGAGTTTGCTGGATGGTTGTTTCCATTACTACTAACATCTTCATTTAAAGTTCCTGTAAGTGGTTGTTTGGAAGAAAAGATACCTCTTCTGTCTCCGCTCACTGTGTAGTTACCATTTGAGTCAAAGTTTGTTAAGGATATGGAAGAACCCGTGGCATTGCTATAATCTGCTACAGTGTTAGAAGATCCAAATGATAGCTTGGCATCAGTTCCGGTAAAGTCTGCATCTATATCATCTAAGTTCGGTGCTTGTGTTGCGGTGTTTGTAGTGGCACCCAGCGAAAAAGAAATCTGAGAAATATAACCAGCCCAACTCTCATCGGCTAAAACTTTAATCATTACTCTGTTGCCATTAGATACGCTTGCAGTACCGAATGTTACATGGTGTACATTGTTTCCAGAATCTACGTCATTGGATGCTCCGTCGATCAAAGCACCATTACCATCGCCTACACTACCATAAGTAAAGTCTTGAGATATATCCATCCAACCAGTTGCACCCGGAATTTTTACAAAGAAATGAGCATTATTGGTGCCTAGTGAAGAATTATTATAAGTTGTGCTATTTTTTGTTGAAGTAATTTTTAAATCTCTTTTAGTTACTCCGCTTGAATTTGAAATAATTCTATAAAAAGTTCTTGTCCCAGAGATACCAGAATAATCAGGCTGGCCACTTTCAACATTAGCCAAGCTAGCAAAATCACCAGAAGCTGGTATATCACTATCAATTGGGCTATACAATCTTTGATTAAAGAATAGTAGACCATCAGTGTGTCCGGCTGCTCCTCCACCAGTCATGTGATTTTGGGAGTTCCAATTTGAGTTAGATGAGGTAGTGGCAGTTTGCGTATCATAGGAGCCTGATGTCTTTCTGTATGTCTCATCATGAAACTTTTCTATCAGATTGCTACTGGCTAGGCTTCTATTATCTATTAAGAAGCCATTACCAGTGGTTGCCGATCCAGTATTGGAGATCGTGGATTTTAGAGGATGAGTTACACTTACATTGCATGTTATCGCACCGTTCAAAAGAGAGGTGCCATTATAATCTAATGAACCTGTGATTCCTAATATTTTTGTATTATTTTGACCTGCGCCTATGTCTGGTACAGATTGTGCCGAAGGTGTGGAACTGTTTGTAACAGTAAAAGTTATAGGTGTTCCGGAAGCTGCATAAATATTGCGATATAGATTGTTAATATTCGCCTTGTATTTAGCTGTCACATCTGTGTTGTATTCTACACCTGATAAATATTTTGATCCAACCAGTGTAATATTTTCTATTCTCGGACTTGTGATGGATAAGTCATTCACAGCACCAGAGGGATCATTTATCCATTCAACGTAGTTTGTAGCATAATCAGTCCCACCAAGACTATGAATGGCTCTTGCATAGTTCCAGCCAACTTTTTGCTGGTTTGTATCAATTTTATATTTTGCTGTTCTATGTTTAAAGATGTACCATTCAGAGTTGTTACCATCAAAAGATGAAGCAGTGACTGATACGTTTGTAAATCCAGAATCTCCAGTTAAAGAGTTTGCAGATCCTGTATTTGGATTACCTGACCCAGCAAAACCATTTAAGGCTACTGTATGGATAACTGTTCCGTTAAGTTCCAGTTTTAAAGATCCTGTCTCGGCATTACCAAATGCATCATTTGAATACGCAAGGTAAGTGTTTTGAACAGACTCAACAACATCAAAGTTAAGAAATCCTGTGATGTCTTGTGTGCCGTCATAAATACCTAATCTAAAATTATTACCACTGGTTGCGGGACCATAGCTGCCCGTCACATCAACAGCGGTAAAGCCAGCAGCAGTTGCAGAACTAGTATAGCCCGCAATGGCCTGAGACGAACCAAAAGACAATTTTGCTGTTACGCCATTTGAAACATCATAGTTTATTCTTGAGAGTGCTGGGGCTGGAGATGGTGCTAAAATCTTTAATACTTCATTGAATCTATCAACTGGTGTTCCAATTGGTGTTGTATTTGTAAAGTCAGTAAAAAGCCCATCTGTATAGCTTCCATCCTCGGCTGCACCAATTGTACCATCACCGCCGCCGCCACCGCCTGATGAACTCGTTAAAACTACATTATTGCTTGAATCTAAAGCAAGATATTTTTGTGCCGATGCTGATGCGTTTGATAAGCCAGAAAGGTGAATACCAGATGATGCGGTCATCTTTGAAACAGTCAAGACATCATTGGTTACATCATAAAAAAGATTTGAATCGCCTTGAAGTTGGGTTTTGCTATTAACGGTTTTGTATATGGCAATTTTTCCACTACCAACATCACCAAAAAGATCAAACTGCTTTACATTAATAAGGTCGGTGCCATCACCGCCAAAAGACCCAGTAAAGGTTCCAGATACATTGATATTGTAAACATTAGATACACTACCAGATAAAACATTGTAACCCATTCATCGACTCCCACATATCAATATATGAACCATTTTGATATACCATCACTATAAATACTTAGTGCTGGGGAGTCTCCAGTTAATGAATAAGTTGCACTGTGGTCTATTTTTTGACCACCAGAGGCTGAGACGGCTATTCTTTTGGCTGATGTTCTTGTGGCATCAAATTCATCTTTGATGATCAAAATCTTTCCAAAGCCAGCAGTCGCAGCAGACGGTAATGTTATAGAAACAAAGTTACTAGAGCTAACACCGATTATCGAATCATAAGGTTGAACTGTATGACTAGCGGTTGTTAATTTATAATAGTGCTGTCTGAGACCACCTGAGACTATCGCAACACTGCCAGTGAAAATATGACTATCTGATGAATCATCACCAAAGCTTGTACTTCCACTAATATCAATCTCTGTTTTTGTTGTTGTTATAACATCAAAAGCGTTTGCCTTGATGGTGCCACTGATGAACATAGATCCAGTTAAGATAAGGCTTTTAGTTGTCTCATTATAAGTAAAGTTTGAACTACCAGATAATGGACGACCAAAATTGCCCGCTGCTCCAGTAGCAAACTGAACTGCTTTATCTGGTCCTTGAGCGCAATCTACTGCGCCAGATATATGTACCCATCCAAAAGCACCCATAAAATTATCCTATTCCTGTTGATCCAGACCAGTTAGTACCAGTAGAGGCTATATTGTTGACTCTTTCAACCGGAAGGTTGGTCAACGAAGCAAATAAAGAAAAAGTATGAGCATCACTATCAAAGCTCATAATATATAACTCTGTTGCTTTAACATCCAATGTAACCGATGAACTTACAGGAACTATAATAAAACTCTTGTGGTTGGCGTGTCCTCCCTCATATAAGCCCCTAGCACTAAATGCCACTTTAATGGCACCTGATGTTTTTCCATTTGCCCCAAGGCAGTTAACAGTAATTTCTTTTGTCACTTGCGGAAAAGAAATCTTAAGTGCGGCAGTATCAACGGCTGATGCTGATGCTGGTGCTCTTGAGGCTGTGAGAAATGGAGCACCGGATACTTGATATGAGCCGACATTATTTAACCCGGCTGTATAGATGTTGGTTGGCATTTAATAATCCTCTTTATAATATATACTCACAATAAGTAGTTTATTTTTGCTGTTTTGCTAATTCTTTCTTTCGCCTCGCATCAGATCGTTTTTTAGCTTTTCTGCGCTTTTCTGACGGTTTGGTATAACGCCTCCTGTCTTTGACCTCTTCTATAATGCCTTCTTTTTTAACTTTTTTAATAAACCTTTTTATTGTTCTCGCAATAGGTTCATTTCTTCTCGGTTTAATTTTTATGTTACATCCCATTTTATTTATCCATTACCTTTTTCCATATACCAGAAGAGGCCATAAATGTTGAGATATCAACACCCGGATCTCTTGGGTCTTGTCCAGCAAGAGGACCATTTGCAGCCACTTGATTGCTTGGATCTCCACCCCTTGATAAAGCTTCAGTGCCTTCAAATATATTAACACCATTATAAGCATCTTTACCTATAGCGTCGAGCATTCTCTTTCTTTTCTCAAGAGCTTTTAATTGCTTATCTGAAGTTATGACTCTATTCTGCATCTGCTTGGGTGCTACTTTTTTTCTCTGCTCAATAATCGGCTGAGATTGTGAAGTTCCTTTTACAACTTCTGAGATGATTGTTGAAAGCATACCCTCTTCTAATAATATTTCATTTATACATTCTTTAACTATTGGTCTTAAAGTTTCTTTTAATTGATTTTTTTTCATCTAATCCCTCAAAATCTTTTTAAATAAATCACTAATAATATTTTCTTTGTTTTCGCTTATTTTTGTTTCATACATAGAGATCGATGCCATTTTTTGACCTGAGTCTGGTGTGATGAAAGCACCGGGCGTTGATGGTTCAGAAACAATGTCAAAACAAATTAATTCAAAATCTTCTTGCACAACGGTATTTCCCATTTGTTCTTGGACAGAGCCCATACCTCTTGAAGATATTCCTAACTTAACACCGGAGTTAATCAAATCTTTTACAACTTTACCAGATGGAGTATCAAGAATCTTAATCTTTCCCATGACATCGTTACCATCCCACCACACATCTGTTATCATATGAGATACGTTTCTAAGATTAATAACTGAGTCATCAGGGTGGTCTAGTTCTCCAAGTCCACGATTGTCTTTAATAACTTTTTGATAGTTTTGAACTTCTCTTTTTAAAACCTTGCATGGATAAACTCTACCATTACCATTCTTTTTTTCACAAGTTTGAATACGACCAGAGAGATACATCGCTCCATTGGCAACTTCGCGCTTCTCTCTTTCAGTCAAGATGTCTTGGCAGATGCCGTCTTTACACAGTTCATAAAATTCTGTTAATAGTTTTTTCATTTGTTTCTCTCTTATCCGTACATATCAAGCATAGCATCTTTTACTCTGGATGCAAATTTACGAGCGACAGCATCTTGAGCTTTCTCGGCAGCAGCGGCCATGGCATCTATTTCATCAAAAGCTCTATCAGGTCCAATTTTATAGATTTGCCCTTTGTGGTATTCTTTAGCTTGTTTTAAATCTCTACCTTCTGAATCTTTATAACCTATTGGTATATCTGTTTGAATCCAAGTAGAGAAGAAACTGGGCTTTTCCTTTGCTGGTTCTGGTTCAGATGTTGGATACTCATAGTCATCGTCCTCAACATCTCTGATTTTAATCCCTTTAAAGGCTTTATTGATTGGGGTTCCGCGATCTTCATCACCAAGTTCATATTCCAATTCGCTTCGCTTGCGGCTACGCCAATCATCATAAGTATGAGTGCCTTCTTGTAGCCCCTCTTCAATTGTTTCCTTAATAAGCTGTCTTAATAATTTTGTTGTTAACTTCATTGATTAATATTCCTTAAAAAAAATACGGGCGCAACCCGTTCGAGTTAGGATCCAGAACAGCAGCGACGAACTGGTTGAAGCATCCATTTAGTTGTCCAAGTCATTGTTCTCTCCTTTGTCAATTCTAAGACCCTCATCCTTTATCAATGCTGAAAGCATATAAGACGTTCCAGATGAGATCCAACCACAAATAAACATGTTACCTATGGAGTATTTAAAAGTAAATAGTTCAGTCCATGCGTTTATGAAAAATAAAAACATACCTACCCAAAATCCCATGCACATTGCACAGTTAGCCATGTAACCAATTAAACCATACTGATCCCTTCGGGGTCGAATAGATTCAAAGATTTTAGAATAAACCAAAATCTGTGTTAGTCCATAAGCAGCTAAAATAAACCAAAATATACCCATATCAAACTCTACCATATTAAGATCGTCTGCTATGTTTATATTGCTATTGTCAATATTCATTAATACCTCTAGTAAGTGTATCTTCCGTATAAATACGGTGAAAATAAGTTATGTTGCTTGATTGACCCTTTCTCTTCTTCATGCGGGACATCACCAAGCTCTGTTGCATCATCGCCTTCTGGATTTAATATTTCATCATCCATCATTTCATCATGAGCCTTAACAGCTTCAAAGTAAGGTCTTTCAGAGTCCATCCACTTACTTATCTCATATAAAGATGCTTTTACAGAATCAAGTTCTTTTGAATCCAATAGACTTGCTTCTAAGGAGCCATAAACATTACCACCCTGAATTGAATCAAAGGCAACAATGCCTCTCTTTTTAAGATGATCAAATAATCTAGATTCAGCACCATAAACAACTTCTGTCATTAAATCTTTTGCAAATGCAACAATCTTTTTCTTTTCTAACATAACAATAATATCAATATCAGCATGATCAAAGATCATTAAATCTCCATTCAATGCTCTCCTAAGATTCAAATCAAACTCTAATAGACGGGGAGGATCTTTGATTTTTACTTTTAAATCATCGGCTGGTAGATTTACTTTTATACCAGTTGATTCTTGTGAGGATAGATTAACTTTGATTGCCATTACTTTAATACCTCCGAAACTAAATCTTGAATATAAAATACTTCTTTGACAATTTCTTCTGTGATTTTTCTGTCTTTGTAGGATTCAAGTTTTTTTGAAATCCTGTTTGTATTATCTAAATAAGATTTATTATTTTTGATTTTATCTTGAGTCATACACTCTTGCACTTTTTGTTTTAACCTTCCTATCTCTTCATTTAAAAATGATTTAAGACCAAGGCCATTATCAGAAAAAGAAGTAATGTAATTTGTCAATAAATCTTTTTGCTCTGGTCGGAGTGTTTTATCATAAGTTTCATTAAAGGTTTTTGTAAATGTTTTATAAGTTAGATTATCAATGTGTTTCATTGCCTCTTCTTTTGACTCTTTCTTGGTTGTCAATATTCCAAGAACTTTTTCTTCAACAATCAATCTTCTTTTTGCATCAAGTCCAGTTGAGTTATAAAATTGACCAACGGAAGCAATGTTTTTATAGTTGGAAATAAAATTAGCAAATATAGAGTTTGAAAAACTCTTGTTCATTTCATTTATAAGTTTTGTTTGAGAATTGAAAATCTCTTTTCTATCTAAGCTTTCAAAATCTTTTTTTAGTTCTACTATTAGCTTTTTAGAAAAATCTATTTTCATTGCTTCTGATTCAAGGATTGTTCTGTATAAATTTAACTCTTCCTTTAGGCTAGAACCGCTTGAAAAATATTTTTTAATAATTTCAATAATCGTTTTCTTTTTAACGTCATCTTTCTTTACTATCGATTTGGTAAGTTCTGTGATCAATGATTCGTAAAGAAAAGCGGTATTTCTTTTCTTATTGTGTTTCATCTTCATTATGTTTTTTCTCCATCTTATTTAGACTTTCTAAAAGACTGTCAATATCGTTTGATGTATTAAATAGTTTTTCTTCTTCAATATTGTTATAAGATTTATTTTCTGTTATTCCTCTTGCTAAACTATCCAAACCACCAAAGCCTGTTTTGCCTTTCCAGACGCTTCTTTTGGTATTTCCATATTCGCCTGTGGCTTGGTTTTTAAAATGCTTTCTTCTGCCACCTTTGTCATACGAAGAGCGATGCCTCTTATAAGGGCCTCTTTTGTATTTCTCATCATCCCTTTTTGCAGGTGCATCAGGCTCTGCTAATAGTACATCATCTCCACCACCAGCATCGTCTGCGGGTGCTTCTGCTTCATCACCGCCTCCAAGGTCGCCAAGATCCCCTAAGTCATCACCAGCGTCATCATCACCGCCTAAATCTCCAAGGCCACCTCCAACATCACCAGCGGGCTCACCACCGGGTTCGGGTGCTTCTGCTGCGGCTTCAAGTTTTGCAGCGAACTTTTTATCCCAAAACATCTCTCTTTGCATCCTAAGAAACTCGTCCTCTGATATACCAAGCATATTTTCTGCAACCCATCTTTTACTAAAGTATCCCTCTGTTGCAGCACCAGCAATATCAAATTTTGATTTCCAATGTTCAAGTTCTTGCAATTCTGCAATCTTTGAAGGATTGTTTAAAGAAAGTTTAAAAGATAATAAATCGTCAGATCTAAAACCTAAAGCAAAAAGATGAATAATGCCAATCTTTTCTAGTTCGGCGATGACCACTCTTTGAAGTCTCTGGATGGTTCTAGCGAACCTAACGTCTTTTTGAGCTAAGGTTGTCTTATCCTCTCCGGCACCTTCACCCATGGCTAGATATGATTGTGGTACTTTTAAAGCTGAGAATAGTTTATCTCTCAGATATTTAACATCTTCAATCGTTGCAGCCATTTGGCCACCGGGTAAGTTAACGATATCTGTGCCAGAAGTTCCACCGCGAATAGGAATAAAATAATCCTCTTCAATAGAGAGAGGATTGTATCGAAGATCAACACGACCAGTTGTTGGATCAATAACTTGATGCCTTTTCATCTGGGTCATTACTTTTTGCATATATTGTTCAACGTCTTGGGGTGCAATATTACCAACGTCTACTTTAAAAACTCTTCTCTCAGGTGCTCTAACAATTCTATATGCCATCATTGCATCTTCAAGAAGTGTTAACTGTCTCCAGATACGACGAGCAGCTTCAAGAACAGATGTTCCATAAGGAGCGTGTTTATCATTTCCAAGAATACGAAAATGAGCCATCTGCCAGTTTTCTAAAGTCATTCCAGCATTGTTCCATTGATATTGAACATAGTTGGGGTTGTTTTCATCTTGCCCTTCAAGTCTTTCTATTTCTTGAGGCGGCAAGCCAATACATGATTGTATACCATTAACTTCATCAATATCTAAATATAAAAACAAATCACCATACTTACACATGGTTCTAGACCAGCCAAATAGGTTATGTTCAATATTTAGCACATTATGATATAAAGAATGCAAGATAGATTTGATCTCTTCATTTGGACATTTGATTCTTAACATGGGTTGTAAGTTAGAATATGTTGTCATTTCATCTGCATAAATGTCAAGCGAAGAAGCAATCTCAGGTGTGTATTCCATTTGATCAAAATCAACATATCTTTCAGATCTGTTTCTATTTGAAATCATGTTAACTGTTGTAACATTCATTGGATTGTATTCAGATTTTTTAAACTGTTTACCAGATGCTGATCTAAACTTATTAGAATAAATATCCAAGTGTCTTCTTCTAAGTTGTCTGCCTGTCTGTGTTCTTCTGTTTACAATAGGGCCAGAAAATAATCTTGTTAGAGATTTAAATAATCCTGATTCCTCATTATATGGGTTTTTACCTTTATTATATTTATTAGCCATTTATTTATCCCTTATAGATCCAAGGCAAATCAAACATTTGTTTTTTTGCTTTCTGTTGTCTTTCTTTCAAAGTGTTGCCATATCCATTTTGACCTTTAATAGTTGTATTCATTGTTGTCTTGTTTAGATACATAGAATCTAACATTGCCTTTTTATATTCAACATCTCTTTTATTAACCTGCAAAGCAGTGTCTCTAATCCAGCATCCAATTGCAAGTGCCATGACCAAATCATCGTTGTATGATCTCATAGCCTGTGGTTTACCATTATGCCAAATAAATGTTTTAAACTCATGAAATGTTCTATTTGAATAAATATTAATCATTTTATTTCTCACGAATTCTTCCAACTTGGCAACGATCAAGGGGCGAGTCTTGGTCGAGGTTGTAAAACCAGCTACAGCAGAGTTCATATGTTCTCCTCTGACTGACTCAACAAACTCATGGGTTGATTTGATGGAATAATAAAGGTTTGGATATCCAAGAGTAATTAGTTTTTCCAATACCGATATACCAATTCCATTGTTTTCAACCACCAGCAAACAGTTTCCATACTCTGTACCTGCTGAATATAACATTTGAGAATACATATCTAAGTTTGGTTTTCCTTGGTATTCTGCGATGATCTCCATTGTTTCCATTTTTAAAATATGAAAGACGGAGTTGTCTGCACCATCACCTCTAGCTACGTCAGCAACTAAAAGATAAGTGCACCCTTCTTCGTATTTCTCCCAAATCCAAAAGTTTCTATCGTGTCCGGTCCTATAGACAGGTTCTTTAATAAGCGTATGAATCCAGCCTATATCATCAGGATGTATAACAGTATCTCCAGACGTATTAAAGTTACACTCAAGTTCTTGAGCTATTTGTCTTCGAGACATATTTTTTGTTTCTTTTTCAAACCACTCTTGATCTCTTTCTGGGTGTGCATCCCAAGGAAGACAAACAGGGTAAAAATCATTTTCTTTATCTTCAGCATCAATGTATGTTTTGTGAAACCAGTTTCCAACGCCATTTGGTGTTGATAAAGCAATACATCGACCACCAGTAGACAAAGTAGGATACAAACCTGTCCATAACTCTTCAAGTCCCTCAACATGAGCAGCCTCATCAATAACCAACAAAGACAAGGCTTCAGAACGACCAGCATCTCCAGAAGTGGAAGCAGCTTTAATTTGAGAGCCATTTGAAAGTTCAAATGATGTTCTGTTATCAACAGATATTTTTGCCACTTGAAGCCAATCCGGTAAGTTCTTCATAATGCTTTTGACTTTCTTTACTAAGTTAGCAGCAGTTGCAAACTTGGTTGCGATAACCAAAACATTTTTATCACGATGAAACAACATAAGCCACACACAATATGCGGCTGTAATGGTTGATATTCCAAGCTGTCTTGCTTTTAAAATGACTGTAAAGCGGAAATCGTTGTAGTCGTTTAACAAGTCATCTTGATATGGATATGTCTTAAAAGGAACAAGACCCTTAAGGGGATGAGAGATGCGACAATAATTATTAGTAAAATATAGTGGACTTTTACCGCATTTTAATATCTCTTTGACAATTTCCTTTTTTGAAAGCTTGAAAGACATTACTTCCTTGTAACATTTTTAGGCTTCTTATTGGAGTTCAATGCAAGAAAATCTCTGATTGCCTTATCGGTTTTATCTTCTGATGGTGATCCGACTGGCTCTGAATCTAGTTTACTAATTTTATACCACTGATATGCTTGAACAAAAGAGCGAACGCGAGAGACTGATTGGACTAAAATTTGTGGTTCATCCTCGCCCTTGGTTAGTGTAATGGAGTTCCCAGTAACAGCTTTGTATTCTTTTTGAAGAAACTTTTTAATCTCATTAAGCATTCTTTCCATATCAGATTCAAAGTTGCCAGAATATACTTCTTTAAGTCTAATATCTGATTGGTAGATAATACACATTGAATCTCCAGAGAACTTTACTTTAAACCCATCCATAACGCGGGAATCAAGAATTGGATCACCTTCTTCACGACGAAGGCCAATTTTTCGTGCTTTGCCATCGTATGCATACCTTTCATCATGATTTCCATCATAAGCGTTTGCTGCTGCTTGAGCAAGTCCTTGAATAATTTCTAGTGTGTTTGAACTCATTTATTTGGTCTCCATCCTTTTTTCCATCTTTCTTCTCTATCTTCAATCCACTGTATATAGCACATTTCACAACAGTCAAATTTTGACATATAAACATCATCATTTGATTTAAAAGAATATGTATTGCAAATCGGACAAGAGCGATTAGATTCTCTATTAAGTAGTTTTTTGGGAATAAAAATCCCATTTACCTCATCTTTGTCAATGTCCTCTTTATCATCAGTATCTTTATAGAACTCTTTAAGTTGAGAAAGGTATTCCTTTTCTTTCTCTTCGGTCCAATATTTTTTTGGATTTTCAATCGCTTCTTCACCATATTTTTTTGCGATTGCTTTCTCAAGCTTTACAACATAATTTGGATCTTTTTTCTTCATTGTAAACCCGGTTTAATCGCATACATAATACCGATTGCAGCCCCCGCGCCAACTGTGAAGCCACCGATAGCCCACCAATGGGCATTTGAAGGGCGAACATATTTTTCTAAACTTTGAATATGTTCATCTCGAATATTAATCACATCGGTAAATCGTTGATTGTCTGCTTCTGATTTCGCATATAGAATATCATATTTATATTGTTCTTCGGCTCTTACTTGTCCAATCTCAAAATCAACTCTCAGCTTGCATTCTACATCGCGAAACTGGCTATCGACAATAATCTTTGACACAGCAGCATTGTTAAAAAGCCGCCCAGTAAATGGTGCGGCTTCGCCTTGTTTGATATTACTAAATTTAGGTTTTTCATCTTCTCCGTTTGCAGCAGAAGACCAAGTAAGCAGTGCGCCCATAAGTAAATATTTCATGTTGACTCCATGATTAAAAGGATGAATGTATTATAACATATTTTTTTAAACTTGTCAAGTTATTTATTTTCAAGATCAGCGCGTTTCATTAAATCTGCGATTGCATCGTCCTTAGCGTGAGAAAGATATTGCTCTCCAGTTAACATTTTGTGAGCAGCAAAGCATAATTGTGCTGCTTTGGTAGCGTCCATCCCAGCTTTTTGTAAAGCAAAGACAGCGACATCTCTTTCTTTGTTTGCATGATCAAGTGCGGGTTTATAATCACCCTCACGGGCTTCATCAAGATCGTATCCACCGGATGTTAACGCTTCGGCACCTTGATCCAGCCACTCAGCAAACTGACCTAACATTAAATTCACCTTATTCCACATGTGAGATAATTCTGCTGATTCTATTTCTTTTCCGTGCTTAATGCCAAGCTGTCTCCACATTTCAATCATTTGATCTACTTCTTTAGCTGATTCTTGGTTGTGCTCTTGTTCAGATTGTGATCCCATATCAATAGCTTGATCACCGGGGCCGATATTAACTTCAGTCATTGTGTCGCCACTGACCAGCAGATAGTCTCTGGCTTTATTAATATACTCACCAACAATTGTAATCTTGCTCATCCACCAACTTGGAAGTTCTTGTTCTGGTGTGGACTCTAGTGATTGTAAAATCTCCGATGCATCTTCAATTGTTGTTTTTAATTTACGACGAGCGGAGGAGACATCTTCATGGCCGTCTTCTGTCATAATAGACCCAAGCTCTTCTTTGATAATATTTATAATTTGTTCTTTTGTTAGTTTCATTTTCTAGGTTTCCTTTTTTTTACCTTAGAGACTTCAATCTCAAGATCGCTGATCTTAGACTCAAGATGATCAAGGCGATGCTGTGTTGTATAATAAAAACCGCCAAATACTATTGCGGCTGTTATAAATGTAATCACTGTTTTTATATCAAACTTTATTTCATTCATTCTTGTTTTATTCCTAAGTACGCCTCTAATATTCTGTCAATTTCAGCAGGGTTGTTTTTTGCTTCTTTAAGTCTTCTTCTGATTTCTGCTTCTTTTTGCATATTGACAGAATTAAAATCATCTTTGTATTTTTCGCGAACAGATGACATTGCAGAATCATACTTTTGCTTGGCTTGTTCACGAAGTTTCTTTTCAGTCTCGTATGCTTTTATGATTGCGTTTTTCTCATCTTCATAGTGTCGAAGAGCCAACTTCGCTTGAAGTAACTCTACTCTACTTTTTCGTCTTCCAACAATATAGACAACGAGAAAAGCAAGGGCAAATAAAAACCAACGCCAATGTTGTCGAACCCAAGCAGAAGAAATACCCCACCATTTTTTAATCAACAACATTGACATAAGACTTATTCTCCGTGTTTATATACCTTTACAGTATCGATAACTGATTGGCCACCAACATAAACAATCGCAATCAAGCCCCAAGTTTCTGGGTCGAGAAGCGAGTAGGCCATAAGACCTGTTGCTGTTGCGAATACAAGAAGCTTTCTTGAAATAGCTTTTTCAAGCATTCTGTCGATTACACTTCCGGTTTTTTCTTTTAGTGCTTGTACCATTACATAGTTCCTTGAAGAGAGCCTCTATCGCCTGTTTTTAAATAATTCATTAGCTCGCCTTTGGCTCTTTCAATGTTGCCACCGTATACAGCGTCAGCGAGTTGTTGAATCATGCTATCAATCATATCTCTCATCTGAAGAGAGCCTTCTTGCATGGCTTCAATCTCTTCTTTAATAATTTTTTTAAGTTGTTCTTGTGTTAGTTTCATATCGGATTCTCCCGTAGAATATAAAATCTAACAGTAAATAGTAACTTTTATTTTAAATGAACTTTGGCGTAACCATCTATTTTATCAATATCTATCGTCATATCGACAACATCTTTAAGTGAATCAAGGTGTGAAATCAATAGTACAGTTTTGAACTGGTCCTTGATCATATCAAGTAAACTTATAAATCCAGCCATATGTTCAGCATCAAGTGCAGTCGCTGGTTCGTCTAAAATAAACATTGTTGATTTTGGAAGATTTGTTATCGCAATCAACCCTAATCTAATGGCCATGGATGCTAATGTTTTTTCTGCGCCTGATGCTAATGTAAGTGGTCGAGGGTCATACATTGGATGCTTGATATAAATATTAAGCTTGTTGTCGGTATTATCAAAGAACACCTCAAAGTCAACAATATTAGATAATATCTTTGCTATCTCTTCGTTGATCAAAGGAAGCTTATCCTTAATAATATTATATGATATGCCATTTGGATGCATACATCTCATTAACATTTCGTATGCTACCCATTTATTTTCATATTCTTTATATTCATCTACTTCGCGCTGAAGGTTTTTTAATATTTGCGTTGTTGATCCTTGCTCGATAAGACACTCTTGCATTTCGTTATTACATTTAGTATACGATATTCGTAGTTGTGATAGTTTCGTTTCAAGGGCTTTCTTTTCTCTTCCAAGGGTTTCAAGATTTTCGATTGCTTCTCGATTTTGTTCATATTGGTCTTCCTTGACTTTCAGAGTGTCTATCTCATTTTTTAGTAAATTAAGTTTATCTTTATTTGATGAAGATTCCATTTCGCTCTTCTCAATATCAGATTGTAGTTTTTTGATTTTATCATTAAAAGAATTATATTGTTTAATCTTTTGCTCTACTTGACTTGTATTGATAAATTGAATTTTTTCTTCATATTCGTCAATGATATTTATTAAATATTTGATGCGTTCTATTACATCTTTTGATTTAGTTTCAGCATCATGTGCATCTTTAACAAACTTATTGTTAGTGCAATACTTGCAGTCAGGGTCATACTCATGAGTATCCAAAAGTTTCATTTTGTTTTGAAGATGTTCTAAAGTTTGGTTCTGTTCTTTTAACTCAGAAGAGTGACTCTCTTGATCTTTTTTATATTCTTCGCACTTTTCTTTTAGAGTGATAAGTTTAGAATGATCCAGAGACTCAAGAGATTTATAATATTCTGATATGAACTCGTTAGACTTTTCGATGTTAATATTTAAATCAATATCTTTTTGTAATAAGGCGCGAACTTTGTTTTGCTTTGTCTCTATATCTTCTTTAACAAGTTCAATATCAATTATATCTGCTGGTATGGAAGATATGAGATCATCAACTTCTTTTAAACTCTCGGTGTGTTTTTCAATTGATTTGGTTGTTATTTGGCATTCCTTATTCTTTTTATCAATCGCTTCTTTTATTTCTTGTAACAACTCCTCATTCTTCTCTATCTCGGAATGAAAGTTTTTTGCCTCAAATCTTTTTATCATGGCCTTAATATCTGTTGAATCTTTTTTGGCCATTTTAAACTTTTGATCAAAAATATCTAAATCAAGAAACTTTGCAATGATTTCTTTTCTCTTGGTAGATCCTTCTTTGATAAACGAAAGAGAATCTGTTTGAGAAGCCATAGAGGTTAAAAGAAAGTCATCAATCGTTCCAAACTGCTTTCTTATGTTAAGGTCTGTTTCGTTTCTCGTTATACCGTTTAAACTCTCATAGATGCCGCCTACCTCTTTTGAATAGTCAAGGTCAACTTTCGCTTCAATGGTTTCTTTACCCTTTAGCTTTCTGGTGTATTTATTTAAGTTTCGACATATTTTATAAACAGTGTTATCTGCTTCTAGCTGCACTATAACATTAGCTTTTTCTTTGTTCTGATTTATAATGTGTACGTTTTTCCTTTCGTCCTTAGAAGTAGAATTATACAACCCATACAAAACGCTATCAATAATAGAAGATTTGCCTGAGTAGTTACGGCCAAAAATGCCAACGAGACCAGTAAATCTCTCAAAGTTAATATAATTTTTTTCACCATAATTGAATAGATTGTCCCATTCAATGTTTTTAACCTTCCAAATAACATTTCTTGATACCTCTTCATTGGCTTCGATTGTCTGATTATATCTTCTATTTAACTCTAAGACTTTATCCATTATACCATCTTCAAGTTCCATATCTTTAAGATACTTTTTGATGTATTTTTCTTGAACGGTTATGTCTCGTAAGTTTTCTTTTTTCAACGTATCTGAAAGATTTGTTGATTTCTCAGAATGATATGAGTTTGTTTTGATTCTAAAAGATACTCTGTGTGGTTTCCACTTTATCTTTGCAAAATCTGTTGCTCTCTTCATCTTGATTGGAGGAATGTTTGTCGTTGCAATCAAACGGAGGCGACAATCAGCAGGGACATTTACTTTTGGTAACTTGCCATCCTTAGTAAGATTTACTGTGATAAATGGACGTGGATTCTTAATGACATGGTGTTTGACAGTAAACTTATCTTTGTCAGTTATATTCCACATTAAAAAGCCTTTATCTACACTTTCTCCAAAGTTCTGCTGTATCGTGGAGCCACAATATTGAATCTTACCTTTGTTATCAAGTATCTGCCTTTTATGTATATCTCCTAACATAGCATAATCAAAATGTTTAAAAATGCCAACCTCATGTTCTCCAAACTCCATAGTGTAACCAAGATCGGTTTGACAGTTTGATATAGCACCATGGTATAGGGCAATATTTATCTTAGAATCATCTGATGGGTGACACCAGTTCTCTTCATCAAAGACTGATAAGACATTGAATACTATCTTATCATCAAGCGAGTATTCTCCAGCATTTTTAAGCAAATGAAGATTAGGATGATTTAGTGCCTCTACGATTGGAGACACAGCATCTTCTCGGTTAGCATTTTTGAGATTACCATCATGATTACCAAGAATAATAATCGTTGGTGCGATATTGCCAAGGTTACTCAAAAACTCTGATGCTAAAGCAAAATATTCTGGTGATAACTGTGTTTTAGTGTGAGCAATATCACCACAGTGAACAATATAATCAGGTTGTTCTTTTTTTAATTGTTTATATAAATCTTTAAACGCCTCACGATATTCGTAATGGAATTTAAGATTTCTAATATGTGTGTCTGCTATGTGAGCAATCTTATACATTAACACTCCTTATTTCATTATAAAGAAAATATTCATCATAATCAACAGTAGATGCACTGTTCATTCGTTCAATAAAGTTCTGTTTTGACATGGAACCAACATCTTCGCATCCATGTGTGTCTATTTGATACAACTCTATATCATATTTTAGCATACTTTTAATCATTTGTCCAGTCTTTTTTAAAGCATCTGCGTCTAATGCAAGATAAACTGGTGTATCATTTATTGCAATCGCTTGAAATAGTTTGGTAGTTTCTCGGAGAGTTGAGCCGAGAATAGGAATAGCGTTTTCCCCGGCCACTATGGCATCAAAAACTCCTTCTACGAGGATCACCGGACTATCCCAGTCTATGGAAAGTTCGTTGAATATAATGTCCTTTTCTGCCCGTGGATTGAGATATTTTCTCTGATGACCGACATACGATCTGGCGATAAAGTAATTGATGTTTCCATCATTATTAAATGAAGGTATAAGTATTCTTCCACCATATTTGCCACTACCGCAATATCCGATCTTCCATTTTAGTATGTCTTCTTTTGTCAGGCCCCTTTCACGCAGATATCTAAGTGGTAACTGAGATGTTCTTGGAAGGTGTTTGTTACAAAGAGATATAAAGTCATCTGGTAGCTCAAGTACTTGTTCTTCTCGGATATCATTCATCTCAGCAAAGATTCCTTCAAACTCATTAAGATCTAAGCGACCCTCAAGTTCAAGCCACTTTTGACGCTGCTGATAACTTCCAAACTTGCGAACAATACGATAAATGTTTTTACCGCGAGTATCACAAATCCAACATTTCCAAAAGCCCTTTCCAAAGTTAATAGAAAGTTTCTTTTTGTGATGATTGCAATATGGACAATGAAATAAATATTCATCTCTCGACTTGCGAGATGAGCCAAGAATTTGATGCACGATTCTTAATTTCTCTTCCATAGACCCTCCAAACTATATCATAACATGATAGTAAAGTTTGTCAAGTAGAAAAGATAATATTCATAAAATCATCATACATTGAAGCATCTGGTAGAGATTCCTTGATAGTGTCTTCATCTTTGTTTGCAATAGCATTTCTTAAACGTGTTGCTGATATCTGATCGGCATTTGGAACAATGGGTGGTAATGATGTGGGCAATTCTGATCCTTCTGTTGCTTTTACAAAAAGAGGGCCTCTATTTTGTTCTTTATCTGGATATCCAACTGCAAATATATTGTTTCTATATTTTTCTAAATCTGCATTGGAAACATAATCAATGGCATCAATAAAGGGGTTTTCGTATTCTTTACCCTTTGATGATGTTTTGGTGGTTGCCCTAATAAGTTTAATTTTTGGATTATTCAAAACACCATAAAGATCAAATATTTTCATAGTTTTATCAATGTCTATGGTAATGGAACCATCGCTTGAAGAACGAGTTGTAGAGCCTACAAATATAATGACCTCATCAACATCTGGATGTGACACATACTCATTGATTAAAAACACATGACCACGATGTGGTGGCTTAAATCCACCGGGAATGAGAATGACATATTTTTGCTTTTGTTCGACAATATATTGCCGCCAGTTTTCAAAAAGATATTTCATAACATCGATTTCCTCTTTTCGTACTCAGCCATGATAGTATATAAGTTTCCAAGCATATCTGCTCCCAAATACAAAATGGGTATACCTACCATTTCAAGTGCCAACTCGATTCCATTATTATCGGCTTTTTCTAAAAAAGCATATTTTAATATTTCTGCTCTTTCAACAACGAGTTTATCATAGTTTGGATCATCTTCATCAATGCTCGTATCTTGATAAGCTATATCTTCAAACCATTTATAAAGATCCATGGATGCTTTATTAAAAGCATAACGATGCAAATTGACTACTTTTGATTCACCAACATATTTACGCCATGTTTCAAAAAGCGAGTTCATGTTATTGTTTTACAAAATCAAGTGCACCTTTATTGATTTGACGCATTTGTTTTTGTGTTGGACCTGTCTTTGATTTTTCTGGTTTCGCTTGAGAAGATTTTGTCGGTGCTTTTTCGACAGCATTAATCGCACTATTTAAAACTGTGTATGCGTCATAGGTCTCTGCTTTGCTCCAACCAAAGTTGTCCATTGCCAAGTTTATTAAGTTGGCATCATCAACATTCTCTGGTTGAGCTACGATGTAATCAGATAATGCATCAGCATTTTGAAATGCTTTTTTATCTTGACCTACAGAAGAAGCCTTAGATGCAGCAAGGTCGCCAGCTTGTTGAACAACTTGTTCTGGTGCCTCTTCTGCTCCAAATTTATCAATACCACCAGCGGCTGCATCTGGAGACATGCCAAATGCTGCGGCAGCAACAGGAATGATTGCTAGCTTTTTTAAATCGATTTCTTCAAGAGATTCAATCTTTTCAACTAAAGATTCAAATGTGACTTCTTGAGTTACCTGTTCGTTGGTGACTTTGCGCCAAGATTCCATGATAAGTTTCATGTTTTTAGACATAGTATAATCCTCTTATTTCAAATATAAATAGTTAAGAATTTAGGATTATGCCAGCAAGCGCGACAACAACTGCATCGGCTTTATCATCAGTACCGGGCTTGGGGTTACCATGTCTGGTAAGTTCATAGTTGAAGTCTTCTGGGTATTCATTCTTGACCCATTCGATTACTTTCTTTTTTGTATCTTCGCCTCTTTTTATTTTCAGACCAACGGCTCCTCTTGCTTTGTTGGCTGCGATAAGTTCGGCATTAAATCCAAATACTTTTCTGACCATATAGGAAATCATACCGTTAAACCGTTGAAGCTTACTCATTGTCATGGCGGTTGTCTTGCCACCAGAAAACATCATGAAAGGAGATTCAATATATACCTTAGTAATATTGTATTTGTTTTTTTTATTTATAAAATTGTATGCATAAAGAGAAGATAGTATATGTTCCACGACCAAGCACCTTTCTTCTAAAGAGGTTTTATTATCTAACTTTATTGTTTGAGATTCTATAAGATTTTTGTTAGTGTCTAATATGGATAAACCCATTTTGCTTGTACTAACATCCAAGCCTAAAATATAATTCATATAAGGTATTATAACATAATATTATCTAAATGTCAACTTTTAATTTAAAAGTATATTGTTTATCGTCTGTTTTTCTAACTGGTGTGGCCATTTTTGCAATAGCGATTAGATTCCTATCTTTGTCATAGATTCCAATTTTAGAAATATATACCGTTTTTTCAAATCTAGGTTCAACATCAGTAAAATCAGATTTAACAATATTTTTTATTTTTTCTGGTGTTTGAGTATATCTTAAAGAACCAGTAGAAACAGCATACAAAGAATTTCTTGCAACTGCTGATTTTGACATAAATGTTGGATTACTAGAATGATTTAACTGTCCGTAGTTTGCATGTGCTAGCATTGTTAATGTTTGTATATCAGATGTTCCAGAATATTCCATAATAAAACTTGCAGACAATGCCGTGTCATTTACGGTTGGAACAGATGGCTTAGGATAATTTGAGTCGTTTGCGCCATATCCAAAATAAATCCATTTAGCACTATCATTGGAATCAAAAGAAAAAGTATTTACGGCAGGTGTTAAGTTCCAAGCACCAGTTAGGGCCATAATGCCCTCTTTATATAAAACAACACCTGCAACGGAGCCAGACCCATTGGAGCCGGGTGGTCCAATTTGGACAAGTTCTCCATTGTTTCTATAATCTGATAGTTCTCCAAATAAGCTTCCAGAAATATAAAACTTAAGATTTACTGTGCCTTTTTTAATTTTTGATCCAAAAAGTATGGATGGAATAGAAATCAAATTTATTGTTTGTGTATCTTTGTCCCAAGTGTATCTATTATCTGAAACACTATATTCATAATGAGGAGACAAATATTTATAATGATTAAATGTATTTTTTAAAGCCTTGACTTTGGCTCTTGTGCTTGTATTGAAGTATAATCTTGTTATACTTGCTGACATATTATAAGATGATGTGACTTGTGACGCATTCCCATTAGTATCAAAATATGGTAAAATATTATATGAAGAAGTGCTATAAGTTTTAAAAGTATTTTTATTGCCATCTTTAATAACAAAGGGGTATATGTTGTTGTTTGATGGTCTATCTATATTATATTCGTATAAAGACACAAAACCTTTTGGTACACCAATGATATTATCAGTATGAGCACCAGATAAGTGTGGTAAATCATCAATGTAAATTGAACCACTTTGAATATAAAATTTATATTCTGGATGGGCCTTTATCGTGTTGATAAAAATATCGTCTTCATCAAACTTGAAGAAGGACATTTTAATAATCCAATCTTACTCTGATCGTAAACTCTGTATCTGGGGTTTTCTTTAATGGTTCGCTGAGTTTGGAGACAGCTAGAAGCTCATTGTTGTCATTGTACAGACCAACTGTTGTTATGTATGAAACAGGCAAATCAGTTGATTTGGTTTTTACTCTAAGTTTGCTTCCAGATAAATAAGTTGGATTTGCAGAGTAGTTATATTCATTATGATTGACACGACAGAAATATACAGTAGAGTTTAGCTCAACAGTATTGTTAAAACTAAGATTTACCAATCTATTTCTAAAAGCGTTTGCAGAAGCACTTATAAAAGATCCTGTAAGCAAGGCATTATGACGATCATTAGTTCCCAAAAGACCTAAGTGGTTGTAGAATTTGGGACCAGTTGCTCCGACACCAGAGTTTGCCCTTAACAATCCACCAGTAGTGGAAATTGTAAAGACAGAAGATGATATAACAGCAACACCAGCTTGATAAAAAATCAAACCACACGCGAGACCTTGATTATCTTTAAGGGTTGCATTCATAATATCTCCAGCAGTGCTTGCCGCTGCGCCAGCAGATTGAGTTGCATAAAGGATTCCATATTCACCAACTGGGGAGTTTACAAAATATCCATCTGACCCACTAGCATCTGTGATTACCAATTGATATGTATGGTTATCGCCCGTTGAACCAAAAGCTTCATCGACTCCCAAAGATAAACTAAATGATCCTTTTTTGATTTCGTCTTTTGTTAACAATCTTGCAAGGTTAAGAAAATAAGCATCATTGATTTTTGTTCCACCAGCGAGAATATCACCATCTTGATCAAACTGCATAATATTGCCAACTTGATCATATCCCATGAGAACTTGAGCCATTTGATTGTAAATATTTCTCTTTTTGTCCTTTTGGGTTGCGACTGTTGAGTATAAAGCAGAACCTGTAGAAACTCCCACCGTAATATCAAAGATATGATTTGCTGATGAACTCAAGTATGGATAATCATAAACTGACTGAAACATGCCGTGGGAATAATTTTTAATATTACCATCGCTGTAAGTACCAGATACAATTGTTCCAGTTAATGGGATTGCTTCATGTAAAAGAGTTCTTGTCGAAACAACATCGTTATTTTGATTTAAGGGTTTGTAAAAACTAGCCATATTTTATCTCGCTTATTATATTTTTATTTTAACATATCTAACAGGAATATCAATGGTATAACCTGTGGACATTCCTGTTATTCTTACCAAGGAGTCAATGTGTCTCACTGGTTGTCCGTTGTTCTTTTTATTTGGAAGAACTGATTCTCCACCAAGTTGGCTGAATAGATAAGTACTTGTGTTTAAATCCAAACTAGATGCAATTTTAAATTCAATCATTGTTCCTCTTGGTCCAGCTATTGTTTGTTCAGCGGATGTACTATCATCACTATTATTTCTTACAACACCAGTTCCAGCATCAATAGTATAGAAAGCAATATTATCATCATCAATATAGTCTTCAGATATTATGCCCCCGGCAAGATCAGCTAATCTACCCAATCTGTTGTCCATTTGTACAATATAAGTATTTTCTATTAAGTTGCCCATTGCTGTTCGTTGAGCAGGTGATATTTCCGTTGTGTCAAGACCTTGATCAACTCTAATTAAATTTGAATCTTTAAATGATTCACCAAATAAAATACCAGTTCTCTGATTGTTTTCATTAAAGCCAATAGATCCCGTTATACCAGCGGCATCAGTTCCTTCTGTATTTGCATCTACAGCAATAACAAAAGCACCACTAGAATGCATCTTTGTATTAACTAAATTTTGATTTATTTTTATCACAGGTAAATATAGAAGATTGTGATCAGAAAGCGTAATCAACTTAGATTTCATAGAAGAGGCATTGTTTGTAAAAGATTCAAGAACGGGAGTTTGTAGAATCTGCAAATCATAATAAGCAGAACCACTTGGATGATTTGGATTATATAATTCGTAGTTAATTTCTTCATCACCAACAGCATATTTTGAAATACGAAAAGAGCCGTCGCCTTTTGCTAATAATTTTCTTCCGTGGTCAGTTAAAACCGCATCAAGTATAATATCACCACTGTTATCTAAAAAACCCATCAATAATCTCCTAAAGATACTTTTCTGTAAATAAATAGATCAACCAGAGAAATCTTCTTCACTATTCTTTTTTATTAAGTTAAATTTAACATTAAAATCTATAGTCTTACCAGAATCGTTTGATCTAACTCTCAATTTAAATTTACGACCCCAAACATTTAAATCATTTTGGTATCCAAGTTCTATATTCTCTAAACCGATATCAAATGGATCTTCCACACCAATCATTGGATCAATATCGGTTTGAATATCGCTTGGAAAAATTTGCAACATTTTTCTAAAGTTTCTTGACATCTGTAAATTTTGATCATCATCTGTATTTAAATTTATCGCGTTTACATTTACTTTACGATCATCTGCTCTTTTTATCATCTCAATTTCAAAAACAGGCGATGGATTAGACATCATATTGTCAAATCCCAAAGTTCTAAACATATAATAATATTTAACACCAGAATCTATGTAATCATAAATAATCATACTTGTAGAATCATCTTCATTTGCAAAAGTGTCTATCAGTTTATCAGAAAAATCAGAATAAGATTTTGGTTTTGTTGTTGTCCTATATAGTTGAAAAGATGCTGGTTGTCTGGTGTAACCAAACCTATATGTTCCATCTAATAAGGGTGGCACGTTTGTAAATTGTTGAGAATCAGAAATATCAATAGGAATAAAATCCTCTTCTACCGAACCCTTATCAATCTCTAAATATATTTTTATTCTATTTGATGAATTATTTTCATTATGAAAAGAAACTATTGGTTTCATAGGTGGAGTTTCAATAACTTTTGCAACACTATCAAACATTGGAACGGCAACAATCTGAACCGATGGATATACATCAGCAAAAAATTGAGCTTGCTGTTGTTGAAAACCACTAGCTGCTGCTGTCGTTCCTGCAATCGTTTGTGCAGGGGAGACATTTATTAAATCAAAAACAATCTCAGATCCATATATGGCGCAATATCCAGTTACCTTATATCTACAATCTTGATTGTGTTTTATTTGTGTATCTATAAAGGATACAAAATTTTGTCTCGCTGGAATGACGAAAGTTTGAAGTGGTACATTTCCAAATTCATAAGGAGAGAATTTTTCTATCTTAAAAAACAAATATTCACTTTCGCATTTTTGATTATTAAAAAGCATATCATCATAGTGTCTAAATACATTATCTGTTGATAAGGTGGACATAATTTCATCTAATGCATATAAGTGAGACCAATCAACAGTGTGTAAATGATGATCTTCGGAAACATATAATATATTTGAATCATCAACTCCAAGAAACCCACCATAGGATCCAAAATAATTTTGTTTTAATATATTCATATTGAAGGCTGGATAGCCGTCAAGGTCATACATACCAAGGGTATCGGGGTGGTGTGCTGCTAAGAGCATAATTCTTTCAAATAAATTGTTTGTTGTATCTGGTGATATCTGTCCAAAAAGAGGAAACAAAGCTTTTGTATTATTATATGAAAACATTATTTGATTATATAAAGGATATTTTTCTGCTGCGGCATTTTCGGGAAACGTATGATTGTAATCAAAAATAAGATTTCTTGATCTTGGGCTCGATATATCAACGTATTTATCTTGAAACATATTAAATCTAATAAATTTATCCTGTGTCAAAGTCATACCTAAATTTCTAAAACTGAAAATATCCGGTATACTTTCATTAAAAGAAGAACTTTGTTGCAAATATAGATTTGGTAAATTGAATAAAAATTTGTCTGCTACGAACTCTTTATAAATATCAGCACGATAATTGTAATTTGAATTTATTTCATACGAAAACTGCCTTGGAACAAGATCAGTGTTGTTAGATTGTTCTGGTATTTTTACATCGCATCTATAATTATAAAAGCTAGTACTGTCATCGACAATTTGATTAATATTAATTGAAGCATTATAAGTTATTGACATATGTGTTCTTTTCGCATAGACACCTCTAGCTTGGTTATAGATCATTGTATGACCCTTTACTTTCGCTTCTTTAATGTCTGCGTTAAAATCCGTAACAGAATCGGAGTGCATATCTCCAAATGGTATTGTTAAGGGCATTAATATCCTCCTCCAGATGAACCGCCACCGCCCATTGAGCCTCCTCCAGATGAACCACCGCCACCCATTGAACCTCCTCCAGACATACCACTACCGCCAGTAGTAACATTTTCATTTGGAACCGTTAGATTCTCATTTGGAACTGTGAGGGAGGTTGTATTAGGCATTGTTTCAAGTGGTTTTCCTAAACCTCTTTTCTCTACTTGAACGGGTTTTGAAATTTTGGTTTTAACAAAATCATTTTCGGCTTGAAATACAAGAGTACTTTGAAGCCCCTCAATGTTGTAAGGTTCAATTTCTCTTTGAGCAGACCCAATAAGTGATCTATCGTAAGCTTGTGATTGGTTTATTTTTCTTTTTGGTAATACTGGGAGACCTAGTTGTAATCCGGGATTTAAAAGAAAACAAGAATTTGCAATTGGCATTGATAGATGATCTATATTTAAGTTTACTTCTTCATCATAATGCCAAGAGAGTCTGCACCATCTGTATGTTTCTATTTGATTAAGATCGGAGTTAGATAATGGTGTATATATAGGCTCAGAAAGATTAGCATTGCCATCTGAGTCTCTTGAAAAACCAGCTAAAAATTCTATTTTTGCAACTTTAAAATGTTGAACATTTATGATATTTTGAGTTTCAATATTTTGAAATACATCTGTATTTTTATTTTGATAATTATTTTTTATCTCTTTTTTATCCGATTCAAACAAAACCTTTACTGAGTTTGGTAGATTTTTATACTTAAAATCATAAGTTTTTTGATTTGTTTTCTTTTTCATCTTTGACAATAAATTATTTGGATTTCTCATGGAAAACATATGTTTATTCATTTTAAGTTTTTTTCTTTTTATTGAATTGAGTTTTTGATCAAAAAGAGACTTTTTCTTTTTAGATTTGGTCAAAATTTTATAATCTTGTTCATCATCTGTATAGTCTATTACTTGACCTAAATAAGAATCACTATTTACAAATTTTTCTTTTGAAGCATCCTCTATAAGTGGGATTATGTCTTCGTTTAAAGCCTCTTCCATGAATAAAGAATTGGACGATAAATTAAATAAATCATTTTGTGAGTTTTTGACCATTTTATTTTCTTTTAAAACCCTTTTATCAAAAAAATTATTAACTCTTAATGCTGTGTCTTCATCTGTTGAAAATATTTCTATCTCTTCTTTCCTGTTATTTATTGCTGTTGGTGTTAAAAACCTAGGATGGACATTCGTGCTATCATTATAAAATTTACGACCTTCTATATTTAAGCGATTAACATAACTGGCTGCGTTTGTCACAGGAAAACCAATTCCGTCTGGGAAATTTAAAATCTTATATGTTTCAGAAAAATCATTTGGAGTAATGGTTCCCAAAAGTTTATATTTATTACTAATCAAATTTGAACCTTGATAGGTGTTACTTGGGCTTGATTTTAAATCATGTCTATTAAAACCTTGTCTCTTGGGGTTAAAATACTTAATAAAACTTGATAGTGTAGCATTAAAAATTTTCATCATTTCTTCAACAGCGGTTATTGTGGAAGTGTTTGGATGCAACATATACATTAATTGCTTTGTCATATCTTCTTTATCTGCCATAGGCACATCGTAAAGTAAACAAAACATCTGATTATAGCTTGCGATAATATCTTGCCACGGTGAAGAGTTATTAAGAGAATAAAAATCTTTAAAAGGTTGTGTGGTTTTGTTCATGTCATAATTATAATTTCTTCTATTATTCATTTTAGTATGATAGTCAGATAAAGATTTTTCACTTGTTAAAGCTCTTTTAAACAAGTTGTCAATATACTCTATGGTTGGGTCTTTAAAAGTTAATTCAACATCATAAGAATAAGTTCCACCTTTGCCATTCGATAAATCAAGATCAGATAGGGAATAAAACCTTATATCAGTTACAGCGAAAACATTTGTTTCCTCAAGAGCATAAACTGGTTTGGTACGATCAACTCGACCACCTGTTCTAAATCGTCCAGTGGAATCAAGATTTGTTAGATTACTGGATTCTTCTTTAAAAACATTTGGTTTTTGATTGCGGTAAACGATTGTTTCTTTTAGATTGTTGACTTCGTCTCTTGAAGAAATTATTCTTTTGTTTTCTATTATTGTATGCCCTTCAGTGGTTGAATTGACTTTATTTGTTTTTAAAGATAGATGAACTCTATTTCTCTCTATAGTCATACTTTTAATCACAAAATCTTGACACAAATCTTCTATTATAGAATCTTGCATCGCTTCAAACAGTCTTCCGTATTTAGTATCTCTTATAACGAGGTCTCTAATGTTTAGGGCGAATAGCATATTATACCCCTTTTTATACTCGTATGAATCAAATACCTTACTTATAACTGAATATTTTCGATCAGATGCTTTAGTTAAGCGACTGTATGTTTTTTTTCTATAATCACTTATTTTATAGTTATAAATATTGTGTCTTGTTAATAAATCATGAGGCTCTGATGAGTGAAATGATCCAGCCATGTATCCTTTATCTGGGTGAAGATGATATGGTCCAAAATATTGCGAACCATCACTTTTTAAAAAATATGATGATTGTTTTACAATTGTGTTTGAAGTGAAAATGTCCTCGGAGGATACCGGGCCTCGATAACTTATGTTTGTTTGCCTAGGAGTGAAATTGAATGTTGTTGCTGCCCTTGGAATATCTAAGTAAGTTGTACAAAATACTCGCAAATCTACTGCGTCTTCTTTTTCAATTTTAAAATCAAAAAAATGATTATAATATATTTTTAAGTTAGCTTCTATAGGCTTTGCATCAAAAATTCTTTTTTCTTGAAGAACAACATTTTTCTTCTTTATTTGTCTTTGAAATGATCTGCTTAAATCTATTTGACCACGCGCAATTTTTTCATTAATATTTTGATCATTTGATGATAAAAATAGGATACTTAAATGGTTTGCCATTTTGCTAGATGACCATCTTTTTAGACCATTGGAGTTTCTTTCTTCGATGACACAAACATGAACTCTTATACTATAAGTATCAAAAGAATCCTCAAACAGTTCTATATTTTTAATATAGGTGGAGGGTAAAATATCTGGTCCTGCTCCCATTGTCATACTTCGCAATCCTCTATACTTGTAACACTTGTTTGGTATATATTAACATTTTGTTCAATATCAACATCTTCACATTCTATTTCCAAGCCTAAATAAATATCATTATCTTTTAAATTTTTAATACCTTGGCAGATATCATCAGTATTAATTTCTTTATCTAAAAATAAATAAAAATAATCTGAAACAACTGTTTGGTTTGTTAGAGCGGAAGATTGTTGTGAATCTTCAACAAACATGTCATTAACTACTTTTTGTTGTGTTTTAATAAATGGTATTTTTTCGATTGTTGCCTCATCTTGAGAAAATAAATAAACTTCAACATTTAAAGAATCTTTATAAGAGAAGCCATTTTTTTCTAAAATATTCATAAGCAATTGTTCTTCTTCAACTAAAAGATAATTTCCTTCATCTGACACTTCTGAGGAATAGGAATTCACAGGGTCTTCAACAGCATTACTGTAATTTTTTATGCTCATTTCATAATTTATTTCGCATTCAATCTGAGGTATATGAACTATTGGTGATGATGAGGACATAAAACCAGATGATGCTGATATTTCTCCACGAATCATTGTAACATCCCAAGCATTTACTTTTGTTGCAGATGGCTTATTCGTTCCTATTGGGTGTAAAAGTAAGTTATCGTTTTCATTTGTTAATTGATTAGTGTGCTCTGTTTCAACACCTTTATAACAAGACTGTGGTCTTATGCTTGGAGTATCAACAAGAATTCGTGTTTTTGTATTTGTATTATTTTCCGTTCCCCCGCCCTTTTGTGATTCATAGATAATATCATCATCAAAAAAAGAATAACCATAAGGCATTAACTTACCCTCTGAGAGAAGTTTTCTTCCATGAGGGGTTAGTTCAATCTGTATTACGTCTTCTTTTTTATTAAAAAATGTCATTCTTAATCCTCATCTATATTTGGAGTTAGTGAAGAAATTAAAGTTGATGCCAAAGTTGATGCCAAAGTTGGATTTATCGGAACAGCAGTTTCTTCAAAAACAGTTTCTTCTTCTATTATTTCTGGTTCTGGGACAACGGGTTCAAGCAATGCTTTTCTACCTCGGTCTTTAAATTTAGCGAGTGTCACTTCAGATTCAAGTTTTCCAAGCTCAACTAAAGAGAAAAAGTCATAAGGCCAGTTATAAGAAACATCCACATTAACACCCGTTGAAGTTGCAATAGCTCCGGGGAAATCATCTCCCCCTCTGGTAACTATATTGTTAAAGTAATTAATTTCTGCTTTTTGTTTAACTTTGAATACCATCCATTTAAGTCTATCATTAAACTCGTTACCTTTTGCACCCTGATCTAAGAACAGTTCATCGTTTTCATTAACTCTAACAGCACCACCTCCAATAAGCTCATGAGCTAAGAGGTTATGCGATATGGATGCTTGTGCTTCCTCCATTATTGTTGTTATATCGGGATATAGACCCTGCCATATATCGGCTAAATCTTGTTTGCTTAAAGTGTGAGAAAATTCAAATATATACATTGCTATTGGATCAATATTTTCATTTTTTATAAAGTCCATACTTGGAGGAAAAACATATCTTTGCATTTTTTGCACCATCTGTTTTACTGATATTCCAACCCTATCATTTCGATCAGGATCCAAAGCAAGGTTGATATCTTCTCTCGGAAGTGTAAAAAACTTTTGCTCTCCAGTTTCTTCAATAAATGGAACAGCAACAACAGCTTCTCTAATTTCTTTTGAATCTGCTATTTCTCCAAGACGAACAGGGTCGGATGAGAAACCAACAAGATCAACCATAGACCCTGTTAAAGAAGGATCAAGATTGAGAAGATTTTCTGTGAAGTCTGCTGGTATATCTTGAATCTGTAAAAATATACCTTTTGACGTATCAGTTTCAATATTGCCATATTGGTGCCACATACCTCTTGGAACAGATTGTGATGTTTCTAATGGCATTGTTAGACTATCCCTATCAGATAAATGATTAAAATTTAACATCGGTGTTTCAAATTTTGTTTGAATAACCCAACGAGCAGTTTCTTCATTTAAATCACCACTGTCATCCCTTTCTAAACCAAATAGATTAAGAGAAGCAGAAAGCTGCATTGCATTGACATTGTAAGCCACATTATTTGCATACGTTGGTTGATTTAGTTTGGTGGATGAGGGAGAGAAAATATTTGCACCGGGTTCTATGTCAGGGTCTATGTGCCTTAAATAGCTTGCTGTGGATTGCGCTATGATTTCTTGAATAGAATATTTTCTAGTCTCCGTTGGATAAAATCTTAGATCACACCATGCTTGACCATAATAATACGGGGGAGTGTGAGAATAATATTCTCCTTCCTCTGTTTTTGGTCCTATTCTCCGTTTAGTAGCGAGAGCACCTGTAAGCACAATGGAATTGATTCCTTGAGATATTGTAATTGGTTCTATTCTTATTGGTGGCCCAAAAGCGGAAGGTCTAGAATACATCGTAAAATTTTCAAATGAAGATGATGCATATTGAGGAACACCATATGAGCCCGTACCCGCACCTCCACTTGACGTTGCGAAGTTAACAGGTAGACTTGCTGATGGTGCTGTTTTGTACATCTTTATACGCATGGCGTAACATAATCCAGCTTGAGCCAGACCAACACCGGGGTTATTACTTGGCTTGGAGTATAGAGTGGTATAATTTTTATTTTTCATAAAAAAGTTTGATGTTTCAGCCAAAAAGTTATGAGTCATCAACTTATACAGATTATTGCCTTGACCATCCCAATAACAAGATGCTGATGTGTTTGAAGTTGGAAACGCTTCATTATTATATAATCTAGTAAGAGATAAATATTTTTCTGGCTCAACCAGAGCATCGAATGGCACTCTGTAGTCAAATACGCGAGCATTTTTAAATTTTCCATCTGTTCCCAATCCGCCTCCAAGATCAAGGTTTGACATGTTTGAGCCTGCTGGTCTAAGATACCAATCACTATATACAGAGTTGCCGCCGCCAAATGAGCCAGACTTGATAAGGTTATGATCAAGATTAGAAGCCGTTAATTGTAAAGCATAGTCCACTGCAACTCCAGACTTAATTGAATTAAATAATATACCGGGGGCAGCTATGGGTTTTAATAAATTTTGAAATCCTATTGATAATCTATCATCTTCAACAAAAGCTCCTTCTGCTTCAGAATATACCGTGTTTGGTTCATAAGAGTCGTAAAACTGTTTTGCTATACTCACTGTTCTTTGTTGTGGATAAAAGCCCTCATATGGTAAAAGCTTTTTAATTCCTTTAAAAGTTAGTTTGATATTAACTGGGTCTATGATATCTTTGTGTTGTTCTTTGACCATTTTGAAGTTTTCTAAAAAGTCTGTGTTTGAAAAGATAGTGTAGAAATTAGTTTCATTTGAACCAGTGGTATTTAATAGACCTCCAGTTAACTCAAGAAAATGAGGGTTTGAAACATTTAAACCATTTGTTTGATATTTTGAAACATGATTTGATATTCTAAACTCTGGGATTATTGTAAAATCTTTGCCAAGTTGTCTTGCACCTTGAATATAATCTTCATACGAATCATGAAATGGTGCTTTGCCTGATTGGGCTGGAGCATCCCAAGCAGCTTCACCTTGAGGAACTTCTCTGTAGTCTATATCGCCCATTGTTGTGCCAGTATTAATTCCATCTATATACATACCATTGTTTGCAACCACGGATCGCTTGTCATGTATCATATGCTTTCGAGAATATATTGGCGCAATGGCAATTGGATAGCGGTCATTTAAAGCACTAGATGAGTCGGGCAAAAATATGTGATGAGAGTTATACATATTTTGTAAAATACCTGTATCCATTGTATTTTGATTTTGCATCTCAAGACCATAGAGTCGTCTCAATCTTGCTGATGTGTTTGAAGCTGTTGCAAAACCAGTTGAAGCATCCATTGGCCATACACTCTGCGTTATACAAGCAAAACCAAAGCCGGGATTAACACAGCTTTCTGTTCTTTTTGATCTTTGATCTCGCCAAGGAAAAACAAATGTTGTTCTTTGTCTCGTATAATTTTTATAAGTGTAAAGTAACGGAGGATAAACTGCTTCTTTGTATTTAAGAGCTTCAACAAGGTCAATTGGACTTTCAGATGAGTTTAAACCACCATTTAAATAAAGATTAATCATTTCATCATAATTTTTTGTACCCGCTTTGACAATACCAAGTTTTTTATTTAAAGATTTATTATCAAAGTGAGATATTTCATTATTTAAAGATGATTTTACTTTAAGACGAATGATGTTGTTTGAGTTTTTGCTTTCTTTAGAAGCTCCAAAAAGAGTTATTGGATCATATTTTGAAACCAAAGGGCACTCATCATATTTTAAGATCGATCCAAAACGTGCGCGACCTCTTCTTATTTCGTTACCTTGTTTAAACTCAAACTCAGGACCAACCGGATCTACAATGGTAAAAACATTTTCTTTTCTTTGTCTTCTTGTTAACGGGTTTTGGCCAATTCTTATTTGTTTCCATGTTGGAAAACCATATGGTCCATTTCTATGAAGCATAAGAGCAGGGAAAAATGATGCTGTTGTTGGAAGATCGAAAGAAAAACTATAATTTTTAAAAAATTGCAAAGCGATTGGTCTACCAACTAAAGTGGGATCGCCAGATAACTGTGAACTTCCTAACTGATTTTGTGAAACTGGCTGAAGGGGTCCAGCGGATGGAACATACTCATAAGGTTGCCCACCAAGGTCCGGTAGAGCAGAAATATCATATCCATTAACTTCATATATAAATGTATTCAATCCAACAAAATCTTGATAATATTTAGCCATTCTATTCTCCGTAAATCTCTGAGGCTGATGGGAAACTTATTGCTGGTACAAAACCAGACTCCCCATTAATAACTACTGATGAACTCAATATTCCATCTCTTGGCGCATAGCCATAAATTCTTTGTCTTCCACTTGTCAATGAAAAATCTCCAATGTGTTGTTCAAATGTATGACGGTGCATAAGTTTAAATTCATCTTCATCAGTCAAAGTAAATTCGTTTGAACCAATAGAGTCTGGTATTGTGATCGTACCCTTCAATGTATCACCAGAACCAGAAGGAGGTGAGTATCCAGCCCATTGGCTTTCGTAACCGAGTTTAAACCAAGATACTATATTTCCTTGTGCACTATGCTTTGATGGATCTATATAATTTCCACTATTATATAGTTCTTTTATCTCAGCATCGGTCAACAATTTATTCCAGAATATTAAATCTTGAATACCAGCCATTTCGTATAGTTCCACTTCTATATCATCAATATTTGGCGTAGTTCCTCCAATTGTTGAATATCCTGTTCCGGTCCTTTCTATACCATTAACCCATAGTCTCGGTACGCCATCTGATAAATCTCCAACATCAAAATGTACTATTATGTGAACAAATTCTCCAATTTTTAAACCAATGTCACTGAATACGGCTTGATCGGAGTTTTGTGCAGTGTTTTTATATCTTATCGCAATTTGGTCAGTACCGACGTTGGGCGAAATGACATGTCGAGCGTTACCAGAATCAAGGGCTCTTATAAAACTATTATTTGTTGGAGGATCTTCACCGTCATTGTCATTTGAGTAGAACCAAAATGAAATAGTAAAATCAGAACTTCCAAGGCCAGAAAAACTGGTATCTCTTAATTCAGCACCGTGTCCTGCAAGAAAGTTTCTTGTAATCATACCAGTATTTGAATCAGGTCCTCCAAGAGATGCAGTGATCCAAGAATATTGAAAATCTGATTGAGGTATTGGTCTGCTAATAAAAGCATTATCATGAGTCTCGTTAAATACTGGTGCCAATAATTTTGTTGAGCTTGATGGGGCCAAACGGCTTGTATTTCTATGTATTTTATGTATACTTGGGACTGTTACATATCCATTCGAGGTCAAAGAACCTTGAACAGAATCGTGTCCAAACTTACCGGAATGTCTCCGTAAATGCTCATTTAAGCCCACTCTGTTGCCATTGTGATCATCAAGACGGATTGTTCCGGCTTCACCACTACCCGAAGAACGAACGCTTAGATTTCGGTAGTTTAGGTTGTTATACACGGAATATTCTCTTGAGTATGCGTCCAAATAACCTATAGAACTTGCCTCAATAGCACCGGGTGCAGAGAACCGAGATGTTATAACTGTCTTGTTTCGTTCACTGTTTATTAAAGGTGTTGGTGCGGAAATAACATTGTCATAACCAACAACGCCATCTACGCCACCATCTAAACTATCAAAGGCTGCAATAGCTGGACAATCCACCGGAAGGTTTAATGTTCTCATTTGGCCACTAATAACACCTTTGGTCGAAGAAGTCATGGCAATAAATGCTTGAGATTTTGTCTCCTCCGGGCTGTGTAGAAATCTCATATTTCCTTGTACATTAACAGAGGCAGTGACGGTTTGTGCTAAATATCTCAAATCCTTAAATGTTGTTATAGTATCTGTTGATTTTGGTATCAGAGTTCCCGGATCTATAGATGAAGTCAGAGGAAGGTAAGATACATTATTTGCTGCGTCGATAAAACCAAACTCTGTGAGGGTTAGAAGTTCGTGACAGTTATAGAGAGATTTTACATTTGCCGCAGATAATACAGATTTCCATTGACCAACTTGGGCCATACCCCCACCTCTCCATTCCATTCCACCAAAACTAACACCAGATCCGCTATTTTGGTTCATAAGGAAAAATTTATTATTTGGCGTATTAAATGTAAAACCAGAACCCAAGGTTCCAACATCTCCAGATCTTAGAACGGCAAATTCGGTGCCATTTATATACATTTTTACATCTGCACTTGCTGTTCCATGGTGAGTTGATGAAGAATTGTGAGTCACTGCAAAGTGAAACCATTTATCCATGTAATTTGTTAGGGTAACTGGGTGCATAAGCCACTCAATATATTTTGAAGCACCGCCACTAGTTCGGTAGTTTACATACAATTTTAAAATCTTACTTGATGAAATATATTTTATTTGTCTTGCGTATCCATTGCCAACAGAGGAACTTTGAGAGAAAATCACACTATTTGAATGAAGTGAAGATGAAACATAAAGCCAAGAGGAAAGTGAAAATGCATTGTTATTAAAGTGATTTGTTGTATAAGTTCCAGACAAATAATTTCTAAAGGTTTGTCCACTTCCCGGCTGTACAACTATAAATGGTGCAGCGGTAAAAGTAGCTGGTATTTGCCTAGTCGCAGTGGTTACAGCAGAATTAGCTTCCAATGACGCTGTTACATTGCCCCAAAATTCACTATCCGATGATCCTATTGCAATATTATTAAATGCACTGGATCCACCAATCTCGTATTGTGCTGTTGTGCTTGAGGTTACTGCAAACTTATATCCTTCATCAATATGATTGATACCATTGAAAGTTAAAGATCCTGTGGCAGCAACAGCAGCAACAGCTTTTATATCTGGTTGTCTATTGTTGTTGTGTTTGCCAAAAACATTGCCATCATGAATGGCGGCTTGACTCAATAATGTCATTGGGTTTGTAGTTTCTGGTAAAACTGTGTATATGGATGATGGAAGGTAGTTGCTTATATTGGGGTTTCGTGTGAGGTATCGGTTGTTCTCATGACGACCAGAGGCACCAAGAACTTCATAAGTTTCCTTGTAGTTACCCAAAGAAAATAGAGTTCCACCGCTGGTATTTGTTTTTATATTTTTAATATTAAGTGGTCTTTTTGCACGTTCTTCTCGATACCAAATAGCAGTTTTTTTGGTTTGATCTGGGTACGGACCACCATAATCTGCTCCAACAAAACCAAAAGCACCATCGGTATTTGTTGCATCAACAAACTTTATTTGATATGCTTCCTGTCTTGTATATCTACTATCAAGATTATTAACCGTTGGTAATCCAGTGTCACCGTCAATTCTTAAAGCATCGTATTTATTTAGCTCAACGTGTCTATGTTGTCGGCCACCTACCCAGTTATCAGTAAATGGCCCCTGCATTGGAATCTCGTTTGTTGGCGAAATTGTATCAGAGTGGAGGTTTACAAAACTTGATCCTGATTTATATCCTCTTTCCAAGATAGCGTGATAGCCACCTGTTACCGATGATGTTAAAACATTCATTGGTAAAATATTTTGTTTAAAAGAGAATGTATAGTTTGTTAAAGAATGAGGAAAATGTGGGCCTGTTCCAGTGGAGAATCTGCCGGGATGAGCCTCGATAATTATTTTCTCTTTCTTTAGTTGCGGAGGTCCAAAAACATCATTGCATTTTTTTGTTTCAACAATACCTTGGCCGGGACCGTGACCAACAACAACAACATTTTTTGGGATGCCCAAAGTAGTCTTGGGTCCATGAATTTGAACCAAGTTCCTAATGATATCTCTATCTTTGTTTGCAGCGTAATTTGTCCCACCATGAATAGAGTGGTTTAGATCTTGTCTCATCTTAAATGGTTTTGAAAATCTTCTTATTGCATACGTTGAGCCCTGATAGATTGTACCATCTTGTTTTGCTAACATCTTTGATGGTGCGTTATTATCATTTACAATAACTTTTCTTATTGCTTCTCTATCTGAGATATCTGTTCTTATATTTCTTTCTTTGTGCCAAAGGCAATTATCGCCTTGAGTTGTCCCAGCGGTGCCGCTAACATTTGTCTCAGTCCATCCAACTGGGGCGTGACCGACACGCCAGTTATAATGTAGTTCACCTTGGCCCTTAATAGAAGCCTCAGTGGACGGAACTCTTGTTAAGAGAGGAAATTTATTTTGATATTTATTTCTTTCTAAAATATGACTATCAATAACATCGGAAATACCCGAAGAAAAACGAGCACTTGCAGGGAACAGTTGTTCTACTGTTCTCGAAATAGAAACATCAATCCATTTAAAATACTCAGTAAATTTGTCCAAATCAAGCGAGCCACTAATATTTTCAAAATATAGCCTTCTTAAAAGGTTAAGGTTCTTATATTCCATTCTATATCGATCAATACTTTTACCAATGAGGTTATTAAACTCAGAAACTGATGAAAATATATTTAACATATCATCTGATATAACCTGATACATGCTTTTTTCTAATGCAAAAAAGTTATCACTTACATCATCATCTTCTATAAAATTCTTTTCTTTATCACCTTGTATTGTTATTGTGTTTGAGGAAAAAGATATTTCTGGTAGTTCTTTCTTTGATGCAAAAATAAACTCGTTTGAGAAAAAATCACTCGCTGCTGATCCGAAGCCTCGACCAAAACCTTTATGTTCTCTTCTAACTATATTATCAATCCATCCATATATTGTATCAGAAGATCCACTAGAAGTATCATCAACCACATAATATCCATTTGCTGAAGATGCTGAGACAGTTGAAAAGTCCCATGCTAATGACAATAAGTCTGTTGATGGAACATGAACATTAGTTAAGCCATTTGCAAATAATGTAGAGGATTTATAACTTTCTTTCATTCCAATGTTTGTTGGATCAAGGTTGTGTTGTTTAATAATATCGTTTGATAGATAATCTTTATAGTACCTAAGTGCTCCAATTTTAACATCGCTCTGTTGCAACACAGAGCCTGTGAAGTTCTGTAAATGAGCACCGATATAAAACCTTCTACTATTTGAAAGATATCCAGACCCTGATGAAGCATTGATGCTCGCTGTAACAAGAAACTCCGCATTAGTATCTTCATAAGACGAATGCACACCATAAAATTCAATCTTGTAAATATGTGATTCATCTGGTGATCCAACATAATTTCCTATTAACGGATATTTGTCCGGCTTTACTCTAACGGCCAGATTCCATCTTTGATTATCATAAATGTTGTGAAATGTGCTTGATGTTAAATGAATGGTTCCGTCTGCATTTTCTAAAACAAACTTAGCATTTTTAGAATCTTTTTTCTCACGAACAACATAAACTTGAAGACTAGCTGTTTCATAAGTATCCCAAGAATAATCTCCAACAGCAGGTGGAGACGCACCATGTTGAGATCCAGATGGTTCATGCATACCAAAAATAGAGCTTGATACAAATGGTGTATGAAAATATTTTGAACTGTAAACACTGGGCTTGTCTGGTAAAATAACATCAACCTCTGCTGTGAAGGCACAATATTTTTCTAAACCTTGAGCACCAGAGCCAGTTATAAAAGTGTTTGAATTGTTTGAAGATGTTGTCTGATATACAGATGCATTGAAATAACTTTCATTGTGAAAATTTATATACTTTTTTGAAACAGATGAATGTTTGATATTATTTTTAAATAAGTGAGTACCACCATCTGTGTACAAGTTTAATTTTACTAGTTCGTCATCTATTCCAAAACACCTCAACATGTTTCTTATAGACCTTTCTGTTCCTTTTGATTTATATATTTCAATTAAATTATTGTAAATATTTTTATATATTAAATTTTTAACTTCATATAAATTCTTTTCATACAGAACCCTATTTGCGTCTCTTGAGCCAAAACTCTCTAGTATTTTTGAGTTTATAAAAATATTTGGTGCAATTAAATTTTTCTCTTTTAATAGATTAGAAGCAAAAGGCACTGGCTTAAAACTAGAACTAGGATATGTTTTTGATTTCAAATTTGGTACAGCAGTTATTTGAGCATGTAAAGTGTCAAAATAATTTGAGATTATTTGAAACAAATATTTTGCATCATTGCCAGCTTTATCATCTTCTTCTATCACCCAGTTTGGCAAACTATGATAAAGCATAGTTGGATTTTGTTCATCCCACAAAGAACCAGATGTTTGCATTTCAGACAATAGGGAAGTGACACTTGGATGAAAACTATACATTATTGGGTCTGCTGGTTCAGTGGCGACCAAGCCAGACAAAGTAAAAGCAGAGTCAGTTGATCGCGCACCAGAAGAGTATCCTGTCCATTTTCCTTGAGATAGCCTTCCAGAATAATCTAAAACAACTGAATCGGTGGATGTTCTGTTTGTAACACCTTCGTTAAACTTATAATATATTCCTAGATTTATATTTGCATCATCAGTATTTGTACCACCGCCAACGTGTCGAAACCAGTTATTATATATCTCTTCAGACGTTCTTCTTTTTTTCCAAAAACGAAAATCATCCAAGCTAGCAGAAAGTTTACCATATCCTTTAAGATTATCATTTGAAGATGCATTGTGGTAAACAGTCCCAGATGGATTAGATATAAGAGATCCTATATGTGCATTCAATGTTCCACGAATCTCACCCATTCCAGCAGAACCAAGCGTCACTGTATCATTTAATGTTCCATTTTTATACAGCCTTGCTTTTACACCGCTTGATTCAGAAATAAAAGAAAATGCAAAATGTGACCAACTTACATTTGGAGTAGAGCCTAAAGACCCTATATTAGATCCTATTTGTGTCTCAAATGCTCCAACTGTTCCAGACTGAACGGTAAGGTAAAATGGACTGGCTTTTCCGGTTGAATGACCTGCACGTTTCAATAAAATAGACATTCGTCCATAGTTAGCCGATGAAGATGCATTTCCATTCCACAAGTCAAATACCACTTCTGTAGCTGTTTTGGAAGCGTTATATCCAGTTTTATAAAGCCAAAATTCAACAGTTGAACCACTGATCATATTTACTCTGAGACTAGATTTTCTATTTTTTGCCGCATCATATTTTATCGATGAATCAAATGTTTGATAAAGTGGTTTGCCAATCATTCCAGCAGATGCAGTGTGTAAGCCGCCATTTATTCTTATATATTCTGCTGTTCCCGGTGATCCATAATTTCCAACTGTTGTTGGGCTACCGGGATAACCCGTTGTACCTAACAATGCATGTCCTGTTGTTTTTGGATATCTATTGTCAAAAACCCACTGTTCCAAATATGATGAAGATAGCTCAAAAAATATTTTTTCTTTTTCTGATCCATCAAAAGGATAAAAGTCATATATTCTTTCTATTGCCTTTGTATAATATTCTTTAGCAGATCCATACTTTGCAAAATTAGAAGCTGATGCAAAATCTACTTGTGGTATAAATGTTTTATTTAAAGCTTTTTTTGCCAATATATAATCAGAAGACTCAACATCAAAGCTAGATGTTGAATTATTTTGAACTGTTGTGGTTTTTTTGAATAAATCTTTAATACTCATCTTTTTTCACTTTAAACTTAAACAGATAGGGTTGTTTTCTATAAGAGGAAACTGAGTCTTCATAAAAACTAAACTCAAAACCATACATGTATCCGGGCTCAAGCAGAGACATATCTAAATCAAAATAATTTCCAGACACATCATAAGCTAAAAGCGAATAATTGTTATCAGAAGACCCGGTACCATGAGGTATTACAACCGATTGGTCTACAATTCTTGTTACTTGAAATGAAGCACTTTCTATTATTAATGTCTCAGGTACATCATTTGCTTTTGAATATATTGTTGGAGACCAATTTTTATTCCTAACATACAATCTAAATCTTTCAGTATCTGTTGAGCAATAGTCGCTCTTTAAATTTGGCATGGCGACAACATATTTGCCATTTGGATTAATATTTGAGGCCGCAAAGTTTTTTGGCGTTATCGATCCAGTATGAAATTGAACTGTTGCATCGGCTGCTGATACTGCACCACCATTACTTGAACTGAACCAGACATCATATATTGTTTTTAATGTAGAAGAGCCCGTGTAAGCAAATACTGCTTTATATATTCCTGTTGAAACTTTAGACCCAGTTACAGAATATGGAACCGCTGCTCTTACATGAGTTCCATCTGCAACCATTTTTAAAGGTGGACCAGATGGTTCAGTATCATCAGATGATCCAGAAAAAATACTAACACATATTTTTGCAGAAGCATGTGCTGCTATGCTTGGTATATCTTGCAATTTTCCTCTAATATAGTTATAAAGATATATTTCATTAAGGTTATCTTCTGCTGTGGCGACAGATGAGCTATAATAAAAGTTTCCTCTATTATCTTTTAAGCCAGATTCCCAACGTGCATCAAGACAAGGGCGTTTGTAAAAATACTCTGTTCCTCTTGCAAAAAACATCTTTGTATAATAAGAATCAGTGCTTCCTGTGGAATTTGCTGAACTTTGACCTTCATATAGACCATTTAGTTTTACTAGAAAACCATTATTGGTTTTGCTTCCTAATATGTTTCCACCACTGTTCATCCACTGTTCAACAAGTGTTGTAACATCAATAGACAGATCCTCATCACCGTCAGTGAATGTTTGTTCAAAAGATGAAGATGAGTCTAAGTAAAAGTCACCGCCCGCTTTCACCCATTTACCATTACCGCCAGAGAAAGAAAACTCTGCACCTTGAGTTATTTGACTAATATCTGTTGTTACAGTTGTATTACCACCCAAGCCTTTAGTTGCCTGTGTTAAGGTAATAGATTGATTACCATTATCTTCAGAAGGCACATCAGAAACTGTGATTTTTCCATTGTGTCCATTTGCATGTTGTATTGCTGCTTTGAGTTGTACTAAAAATGCTCTTTGAGAAACTGGTGAGCCAGTGGTTGCAATAGTGACTGCAACGCCTGTACTGGTGGCTGTTGTGGAACCAACATCGGTGGCACCTGCTGTTACTACATCGCCAGTTGCGACCGTAGAAAGAGTATCATCAACAATAATATAATTCTTTGTTGTTCCGTCTGTTGAAGTGATTGTTATTTTTTCATTCTCAGACATTCCATTGGCAGCATCACCATCGGCAATAGTTAGTACCCTTGTGGCTGCGGTGAATGAATTGTTTGCGTTAACCCAGTTTGATCCGACATTATCATTTGTTTTGTCTCTATATTCTTGTAAATCTAAACCATTGCCCTCTTGCCATGAATTTTTTATTCCATGAACATCAATTTTATAACCTCTTGGTGTTGTGTTAATATGTTCAGCGTTGTAAAGATTTAAAACAAATTTGACACTACCAGACGCTGGGATTACACCTGCTGCTCTATCAGATATCATATCAGATACAGGAAACTGTATTAGTATTCTAGATAATTCTACAGATGTCGAGGAAGCTTCTCCGTAAATAGAGAACACTTCCATTGCATCGGCAAGTCCCGAATTAGAACCAGTTGCTCTAACTTCCATATCACTATTGAAAGCATTTGTTATTGTATTGTCTGCATTTGCAAGGTATTTTTTTATTGGCATTAGATTACTGTTCCTTTTATATCATCATCTAAGTATTTTAATTCTAGTATTACATTTTTTGGAACTTTATAGAATGTTCCATCCTGTGATATTATATCATCAAAATCTAAAGAAAATTGAGAATAAAGATCACCAGATTTGTTTTCTATTTCAACTTTTTTAACATCTATTACACCTTCTACAGAATTTAGAACTTCATAAATCCTTGTTATATAAAGCGGTTCACCTATATATGATGTGACTGAAAAATGATCTCTTAGGGCTGCAATACAATCTAAAAGAACATCCTCTGTGTTAAAAAATTTGTCGGCCAAGACTGTAAAATCGACACTATAATTTAATATAACTGTGTCTTTTATTTCTAAATGATCATTTATCATTTTATAGTTTGACAACCAGTTTTTAATATTATTCTTAATAACTGTATGTGTTGGGATCAAATGGCCATTTGAATCTTCCGTGACAACGTAAATAGAAAGTTTTCTAGTGGTTGAAGATGGATCTTCCATAAGAGATACTCTTTTAATTGATCCAAACTTGGGTGGCATACTGTAAATTAAAGATTCATAATCAGTTCTAGTTACTGCTCTTGATTGCGTTGAATAATATGATTTTGCTCTTATTTTTAATTCTTCAAGAGTCATATCTTGATCTGTACAATTAAGTGGCTCTAGATTGGTGCATTCAAGAGAATCTGTAACTTCACTTACTAATGTCTCATCAAGATTTAAAACATCTTGAAACTGTAAATCACTCGAAAGGACGGAAGTTATTGAGTTAGAAGGTACGCTGGAATCTGTTGTATTTGATGATCTATAAGAAATACTTAAAATTGTATCTTGTGGAGAAATGCCAAGCTTATTTGTTGAAAGCATCTTTGTTGGATCAAACGAAAAATTAGATATGTATTTTTTACCATGCCTATTTAATGCCACTTTAGATGGATCTGTTAAACCCGCAACATCATCATTATCAGACCCAAATCCAAACTGTAAATATGTTCCGGTATCATCCTGTTCAACAACAAATCTTCTTGAAACAACAAATGGTTTTAATATAGAACTTACACCATCAGAAGCAGCATTAGAATTTGTTGTCTCTTTAAAAATAACTTCTTGAGCAAGGTTATCCACCTGATAATATTTATTTCCATCAGAATCTTCAACAGATACGACCTCTGAAACTGGCTGATCGGATATAAAAACTCTTTTAAATCTTTCAAAGGCTGTATTTCTAACACTAGCTTCTATATTAAAAATTTCACCAGACTGGACTACTCCTTGGCTCATAACTGCAAAATGTGTTGTTTTACCTGTTGAATCATCAAATCTTGCGGAAACATATTGATTACTTGGTTCATCAAATCTAACATCTTCTAAGAGAGTAAAATTTATTCCATTATCGGAACCAAGAACTGTTCCGGTTTTTAAAACAGGTAAGTAACTGGTATCTGGTGCCATCCCTTCAGAATCCGCTGGTATGAGAACATAAAATTTTAAGTGACCAAAAGAAGATGGAGCACCCATAAAATTGTATCCTAATGATCTAGCGTGTTTTCTAACATTGTCATACTCTATTGCAGTATCTAAAAAACTTTCATTTACACTATAATCAATATAATAAGATAACACATCGCCAATATAAGCCACAGAGTCTAAAACCATTGAGCCAAAAGATGCCTTAGAAAAATCTTTATATGAATCAGGATAATATCTCTTCGCGTATTCAATTAAGTCTTCTTTAATTGTAGAAAACTCTCTATTTGTATATTTTATCATGATATTTTTACTTTTAGGCATTTATTGAAACCTCCACGAATCAAAATAAATAGATTTTTATACAAATAATTGTATTAAATTGGCTGGTTTATAACGATTTCTAATATGTCGGTTACATCAGTTCTGTTTATACTGTAAGTAAAATCAATTTTTATTGCATTATCTTCTAAGATATAAAGGCTTATGTTTTCAACATCTATGTATGGTGCGTAAGTTTCCATTTGTCCTCTTATTATAGCTTTATACTCATCTAATGTATTTAGATCAATCTGTTCAAACAGCAAATCTTTGATGCCGACTCCAAAATCAAGATCCCAAATCATTTCACCCGGACTTGTAAGAATTATATTTCTCAAGTTAAATTTAACTGCCTCTGTAATTTCATCGTCAGCGGCTGAATCAAAACCGATATTTTTTCCTGTTTTTCTTAATGGAAACAAAACATTTATAAAAGGCATATATTAAACTCCTATATTACTCGCTAGAATCAAATAGTTTTGCAAACTGGTTTTTACATTCTTTTCCATCTTTATCAGTTGGATTTGTTCTATTGTTCACAACTCTTTTTCTATACCACCAAGGTATGGTTTCATCCAATTGTAGCATGTTATAGGTTTGTGCCATAAGTTTTTGTATTATCAATGAAAGATTAAAACTAGAATCTTCATTGGGAGGATCAAAATCATTTCTTTTATATACAGAGGTAAATATTTTTCTTGCCTCAACTTTACAATCATTAAAAGTGTTGCCACGATCTTCTGCATCAGGTGATGCTGGTGGGTCAGCATCAAGCCACTCAATAAGCCATCCCAAATCTTCACTACGTCGTTCTGAATCTGGTTGTTCTTCAAAAGCTTTATATAAACCAACGGAAGCATAAAAATTAGCAGCGGAATAACAAGCCATATAAGATGGTATTTTTTTAACATTTAGAATTTTATCAAAAATAATCTTAAATTTTGGATCTTCTACAAGTTTATCAATATAGCATTTTAAATCTTCTCCAAAGTTATCATCTGTGTCTAAAAGGCTGATGATTTTTACATCATTAATATCTTGCTCATATGAAACCATTGGGATAACATATTTTGTATGTGAATAAAAACCCCCAGCTTCTTGGGCTCCTGATTCATAAATTTGAGCCCCTTCGGAATCAAATGTTGGCGCATTACTATCATCCTCCCTTCCAGCGATTCCTTCAAGAAAGAAATAAGATTTTTCTTTTTGATTAAGCTCTCTTAAGGATTGTTTTTGCTCATTTGTTAAATCACTAAAATTGAATAATAGATCAGCAGCATTGGGTGGTGGTATATAGCACAACCTAACTCCAAACTTTATTCCAGTTGAACCACTATATCTATTCAAATCTTTGTCTTTTTTAGTTTGATATGCATCACCAAAATAATCACTTATATTTGCAAAAGGATCTAGTAAATCTTTATGTGCGTTTAGCCAATTTTGGAACACTCGAATATTAACAACGTCCCTATGGTTTGAAGATCTACTTTCATTCACCCAACTAGGCACCTCATAATCACTATACCTTGGTGGCTCGACATCTCTTAAGTCTTCATTTAACAAGGGGTTTCTGGCTTCGCTTCTCTCTTGGTCCCTGATTTGATCAGCTATATCTGATGATTTATCAATTACTCTTAAATATTTTTCCAAAAAGAATCCACCATTTCTTCTTAAATTTATAAGCTGCTCGGTTTCGTGTGAGAAATCTTCAAAAAGAGGGGGAGGTGTATTAATAAGTGGTTTATCTGTAGATTGATACCATTTATGTAATGGGTGTTCATCTCCATTGCGTGAACAATGATTAATTGTACCATATTCTTCAATAGATAGAGTTCTTGGTTGGTTACCTTCGCCTATTGGTACCTCTATATCATATAATCCAGCACGACAGGTTGTGCCAAGTGTTGTTTTGCTTGCTCCAAGAAAATATTTAAATACATCGAATGCAAGAGGACGAGGTGACATTTCTTTTTTAATAATGTCGCCATAAAATTTGATTTGATCTTTTACCAATCTATTCAACAATCTTTTACAGTGTTCTTCAACTCTCATTATTGTCGTAACTTTACATGCTAAACGAGCCATCGATAAAGTCATAAACAAAGCATTTATACCAGTTATCGAAAAAGGCATCCCTGATTCTGAGCCTTTTCTAATGTCATCATTCAACTGTTTTGCCCAATTTCTGCTATTAGAACCTATAATATAAGATCCAGCCATCATTTCAGCCCCTGTTGTACCAAACTCTGGTTCTAGCTGAGATACAAAATCATCAACAGTATTAATTGGAGCTATAAGCATAACAGATTTTGGATTTATACCAAATTTTTCTTCTTGTGGGCCATATCGTATATTATTTATCGTTTCAAACGATGGTTGTTCATAGTTTATTTGTGCAGATTTTATAGTTTCTAGTATTTCTTCAGCTATTGCATCAGGTTTTATTTCTCCTAGTTTTACTTTTCTATCATAAGCTTGTACAACCTGCTCTAAAAACAAAAGCCAATAGGTATATTTTTCATATGTTGAAACAAACCAGCCGCCTTCTTTTGACATTGAGTCTTCCATTTTTGAAACTACATATTCGGGTATTAATTCATCATAGTTGTCTTCGCCCAAACGAATTGCTGAGTGTATTGGCATTGAAAATAAAATAAATTCAGACAGAAAAACTCTAATCGTTGCATATACAACTGCTTCTAAAGTGGCAAGAGTTCCGGGTGCAGCCACTTTATCAAAAGGAACTTCTACAAAACAATCTGGTGACTTAGATAGTTCTTCTTTCTTTTCTATGCTTGATTCTCTTTCTCCAATAAATTTCTCTAACTCTTCTAGTCTTAAAAAATTGCTTGAAAGTGGATCACAACCAGCTATGTTTGGAACTATCATTCTAGACATACGCATCCAACCAGTGGCTTCAATAGGATCAATATAAATGTTTGGAGTCACAAAAGAACCACCATATTTATCTGGGTTTAAAAATTTGACTCTTGGGTTGTTTGTCAAGCTTCTTCCTAAAATACGATCCTCTTCATTAAAAGTATATGCTGTTGAGCCTTCTTGTGGGTTAACATAGGTTAGATCTTCCAATGTTATTAATCCATTATTGCCGCCATGTTGAAAACCTTGAGGTACACCACCGTTTTCATCTGATAAGATTGCCTTTTTAAAATCTCTAAAAAACATTAAGTTTAAATCATTTACCACACTATTAACAAAATCTAAATCAAACTGATATCCCGTTTCAGTTGGTAACTGTTCATTCAAAATGTTTCTAAATATTAAATTTTTATATGTATTGTTTCCACCTTCAACATAAATAAGCTCTTCTTGAGAAGGTTCATATTTTTGTAAAAAAAGTCGCTCTTCTTCCGAAACTGGTCTTTCAATAATAATTTCTTGACCATCGTGGTCACTTATAGTAAAATCAGGCGTATATTGATGAAAGGTATAATTAAAATCATTGTGTCTAATTGTGTCACCTGAAGGTGTTAACAAATTATATTTTTCATTGAGTTTTTGATTTGTCCTAAAACCGCCTCGATCCCAACCATCATGGAAGTGCCATCTAACAAGGCCATCATTGTAAGTTGAATCATCATCAGTCAATTCATCTAAGATATATTCTCTCATATATCTACCAACAGTATCAGGAAATGGAGCTTTGGCATCAAATATTCCAATCCATGCTAAAGCTTTGAAAATAAAATTGGTCCTAATTCTATTATGGGTTGCTAGATTATATCCAACAGAATCACCTAAAATTGTTAATAATACTCCAACAGAATCAAAACCAAAAGCATTTTCAAGAAAATTTTCTTCTATAGTGTCATCTAAAAAAGCTTTTTTCAATCCAACAAAAATATTAGCAACCATACTATTTTTCATTTGTTGAACTGGTTCGGGAATTGTTACAATGGACTGATTTACAGGACAATCGGGGTCGGGAGGTGCCAAAACCCTATTGATTGTATCTTGAAAAATATCCTCTGGTCCTTTTACTAATGCATCAACAAGTTCAGAAAGATCAGATTTTCTTTTTGCTTTTTGTTTGTTAATAAACTCATCAGCTATTTCACATCCAACAAAATTGCAATAAAAATCTTTTAAATCCGCATTATATTTTTCTGCTTCTTCTTTTGATAAACAAATGCTTGTTTCAAGTGGAAAATTGGCCGTGGGGCTTTCCAAATTTAAAATATCATTCTTTTGATCATCTGTTAAAAATCCACCAGCTTTTGTTAAAAAATCCCTCATTAAATCTGCTGTTCCCAAAAATTGTGCATATTCTGGATGGACTGCGCTGATTGTTCTTGCCAAATTGTTTAAAAAAACTGTATCTTGTTCGTCTGGACTTGCAATCATTGCTTTCTTAAAATCATCTTCTGTACCCAAAGTGGACATTGTATCTACAAGTTGCCTTGCAGAAGCTGGGTTTTGTTGCGGAACTCCAACAGCATTAAACAAGTTCATGGTGGCTTGGTTTTTATCTTCTGGTGCTGCTTCTTTACACACTAAATCATCTATAATAGAATTCAATCCTGTATCGCCAGATTCTACATAATTTAAAACAACTCTTTTGCCCGCCTCTATTGAACGACAAGCCGAAGCTTCTAAAATATATGCTTGCTTTAACATCAAAGACTGCCAAACTGATGCCAAGGTTTTTTTGAAAGCATAAACAAATGCATCTCCAAGGCCAGCAAAAGGATTCCATCGTTGAGGAAATCTTTTAATTTCTGGTAGAGCTATTCTTGTTTTTCCCGGACCACAAGGGTCTGTTGTCAATGTATTTAAAAAACTATCTATGGGTGGGTATATCATAGACTCTCTTGGACAATCAAAAGATGCAATAAAGTCGCCAATAATTGCAGCACCGGGTAACTTATTAATTTCGTTTAATAACTCTGTAACATCCGCACTTTTCATTATTTCATCAACATAAGCATCAAATACTGCTTTTTGAACACCCCCAAGGGCGCGACCAAGAGTCCCTTGTTTTACTTTATCATCTTCATTTAAAGATATGAATGTTTGTTTATCTTTTTCTCTTTGAATAACCTTATTTTTATCTTCTTCACTCAAGCCTTCCCAGAATAAAAGCTGAGTTGCATCGGGTGTTTTTTCTTTTTTTTCACCATATTCTTGTTCTGTTTCTTTTGCTTTTATTCTAAGCGCATCAAGTTCTTTAGTTAATGTTCCTATCGAAGTTGCTGTATCTACTTCTATCTTTCTTTGAAGCATGTCTAAATCTGGTGTATATCCTTTTCCAGTTGAGTCTGGTGAAAATCCGTAATCCGACATGATTTGATCTTCAAGGGAAATTTCATTCAACAACATGACTGCTAATTCTTCAGCGAGATAAGAATATTGCTCTGCTTTTTTATATTTTGTTTCATTGGCTTCAAGGGCTTCTTTAAAGGATAAAATGGCTTCACGAATTTCAACTATATTAGAGCCTTCTTTTTGAAAAGCAGCTTCAAACTGAGCTTCTCCACCGGGGTTTTCAAAGCATATATCCATATACTCCACATCTCCAAAAGGTGTCCAAACAGTTTTTGTGCAAGGATATGACATAGCTTCCATCGCTGTTGTTATAGTTGATTGTCTATTGTATGCTGCAAGTAAGTCCTCTGTTGAACTTCTTAAAAATGATTCTATATTTGTAGTTTGTTGTTTAATAGCATTCATAGCATTAACTGCCATTTGACGAGTGTAAGGTTGATTTTCAGAACCGTCAATACCAAGCCCAAGACCAACTATAAAATCTTTACCAAACATACCAGAAGTGCTATATTCTTTCACAAAATCACTATCTTGAGCTTTTAAAAATTCTAAATCATAGTTAGAATCGCCATTCAGCCAATTTAATTTTTGCTTTGCAACTTTACCCTTAGTTGTTAGATCATTTGGGGGATTTGTCAATATTTTCAACGCTTCTTTTTCTGCATCTAAAGAATTTAATTCTTCCAATCTAAGTTCTATAGTGGTTATTCTTGTGTATATGTCTGCGTAACTTTGTAGAGTGCTGTCTAAAGTTTGCTTTCGTTCTCCAAGTTTATCCATTACTTGTCTATCTACAGCTTCTCCCAAATCGCCACTTTCCCATCCGGTTTCCCATGGGGCTGGCATGTCTTTAAATTGTTTTTGAACTTCTGTTTTGATCGCTAATTGTTTATCAATTGGCAGACCCTCAAGAACCATTTCAAGACCAGCACCAGAAAGATTTCCAAGAGTGGATTTAATAATCGTATTATAACCTTCCTCAATAGTCATTTCTGCTAATAAGCAGTTTATTGCTTTCATTGTAACCTTTTTCCAATTACAAGGATTTAAACTTTCCATAAATTTTTTAAATGTTTTTTCGTCTGTTTTTCCACCCTTTGATTTTTTCTTTTTCTCTTTCATTGATTTAAGCAAACCATCTTGTTGATTAAGTTTTTTCTTGGTTTGTTCTTTTTTCATTTTTTCAATTTTTTTGGTTTCTTTGTTACCATCAAATATAATAGGATCATCATTATAAAGATTTTTCATAATTTTACAATTATTTTTATTCATTTGATATTGAAACGATTCTATAAAACTCAATGATTGATTTAATATTGCATCATCAAGGTCTTGTAGTGTTTTTTCTGCTAAACAGTTTACTGCTGATTTATCTGAAAACATTTGAGAGGTTCCGTAGTTTACCACTAACTGAGGAAAGGTGTTAGCAACAGTAAAATCAAGCCATGGAGGTGTTTTTTTGGCAGTTATTTGAGTTCTAATATCTGCGTAGTTTGCAATATAGCCCATAACGGTTTGATATCTATAAGCAAATGATCTAATATTTGTAGAGAATTCACCCAAATCAAGCTCTGGTTCTGGTGGTAATTTTAGTTCAATCCAATCACAGCCCTTTGTTTTTATTTTCATTGTATCAGTAAGCTTAAAAGGTCTAGATTCATCTGTTTTATCAAAAAACAATTCTATTTCAATAACATCATTATCTAATCCAAAAAACCCTCTCATTTGAGATAAAACATCTCCACCCGGATATCCATACCCCTTGCTGTCTATAAAAGAACTTAGTTCAGATTCAAAAAGTTCAAATTTGTCAACCAAACCTTCTATATAAAATGGTATTTCTGAGACTTGTTGCCCTGTTGTTTCTTCGGTTGTTTCTGTTACTGCTGGTGTTTCCGAATCAAATGCATCATCAGCCACTGTAGGTGTTACTATTTGTTGAAATAATCTTCCTCCTTCATTTTGATAAAAAGCAGATTGAAACTTGGAAAAAACACTCATTGTATTTGTTATTTCTGAAATAAAAGTTGTGAACTCAGCTATTTTTATTTTTACAGATTCGGCTGAAGTATTTGGTTCTCCCAAAGAGGGTGCTTGTGGTATTTGATCAAAAATGTGGGCTGGTATTGTAACTAAAACCGACATGACATTATTTGCAAGTCCATGAAAATGATAGTCTGCCACTCTTGCATATAACTCCACAGCATTTAAGTTTTTTATTTCACAAAATTTTTCTTTTACTTTTTGCTCAATATCGTAAGTTTTGTATTGTGTGTCCGAGTGAAAGGAAGTTAGTTGACTTCTTACATTGATAAATTCAGATAAATCTAAATTTGTTATATTGGAACAAGCTGCAACCTGTTCTGCTCCAAAGACAAGACCGACCTCTTGAACTAAATCATTTACAGCACCCATAATGGCCTCTCCAAGACCTTTATCAATAATTTCTTCATCTGTACATTTATCTTTTGTTGTACTATTGTCAAATATATCTATTAGAGCGGCAGTTCCAGCAGTTGCACCCAACCAAAGAAGTGTTGGAGGTCCAAGAGTTGCAAGAGGAGCAGCGGCCATGCCAAGAAGAAAAGTGCCTTTTGCTAACGCACTCAAAGGAGTTTCATTTTGTTCAACATCAATAGAAGCACAAAGAATTGTATCATCTTCCATCTTATCATAATATCTCAACATTTTTCGTAAAGCAGGTCTTTTAAAACTTCTTTTTATAAATTCAAATGCGCCTTGTTCTGGGCCATTTGGATTATTTGCTATAATACTCTCATTTATTGGATGAAAATCTTGTATGTCTGGATTGTCTAGTAATTCTCTTAAAGTATCGAAAGCTTTTTGTAAGTCAGTTAAAGTGTAAGACCGACCATCTTCATTAACAGTAACCGCTATTGAGTACTCGCATGTTTTTTCGTTTAACCAAGGATCTTTTTCTTCCCACCAAGTAGGCTCAATATATGCTGGATTTGGTATGCAAGTTGCACAAATCCTATCTGGCTCTTCTGGAGCTTCTGGTTTTTTACAGACATCCTGTTGTATTTGTAGAAATTTTGAATCTGACATTATTCTCTCAAGTTAAATATACTTTATTGCTCAATATTGATTTTTGTCCTTTTATGATACCCTCATCTAAATAGTTGAAATCGTTAATTCTTTTGTTTAATTGGTTTGATACATTTGACATAACACCATTAAGGTTGTCCATACCGAACTTAGCGGCAGATCCCGCGCCAGCACCGAGAGAGAGCACAGATACTTGAAAATGCAATGCAGTTAGCTGGGTTAAAATATCTGTCAATAAAAGTGTAAAATGATCAGTCAATATTTTATTATTATCTTTCAAAAAAGCAACAAGGTTATTTCCTAAAATGGCTGGTTGTAAATCTTTATCATTTCCACCACCGATTAATTCTATTTTTGGACTTTCGATTGGAGTACCATTTGCACGAAGTTCGCCATCACGACCAAGACCCTCTCCTGTTTTAGAAGAGCCTGTATATATTCTAACGCTTTCTCGACCAACTATTCTGGTGCAATCCGACTTTATGACAACCGAAGATAAATCAACTACATTGTGCGTATCATTATTAAAACCCAAATATCTATCAACATTTTTGCACTTTTGAGATATATATACTCTTGCGGCATCGGCAAACCAATTATTATCCACAAAAAGTGGACTTGCAACCTTATCATTGTCTGGGTCTGCTTTCAAAATTTCTGGATTATTTATTAATACGGAACCAACTCTACCTGCAACTAAATCGATCATACCACATTGAGTTTCACCAACACCGCCAGCACCAGAATATTTACTAGCATGTCTGTCTTTTCCAAGTGTAATAAAGGAGTTAAAGCCACCTTTCCATCTTATTTTTTCTGAAGCTGTATAGATTGGTTCTGGGACCATTTCATCTATAATCTCTCCACCATAACCCATTGGTACAATAAGAAACCCTTCTTCTATTTGTCCAAGACCTCTTTCTTTAAGTCTATCATCGAATTCTTTTGTCGCTATCGTTGAATCTACTGGCATATTTTACTCCTATTATCTTACGGATTTTCTGCTAACCATTCTGGTGTTGTATATTTTTTAAATTCAGCGGTTCTACCTTTCCAAACACCCCTTTCGGTTGCGTTTGATGAGTCTTTTATGCAATAACTTGCTTTACCACCGGGTAGTTTGTTTATTGGTTTGCCACGTTTTTGGCTTTTTTGATAAAAATTCAAAACATTTAAGTGATATTGTAATTTGTAACCTTTGCCATCGGAATATTTTTCGTTTAGTTTGGTAGCTATTTCTGGTACTCTTGTGGCATTGCTATTGGTCATTTTTATTTTCTTCTTGTTTTTTACGGCTTTGGCAATTCCCGATCCAGATCCCCATGTGACATATGCAAGCGCAACGGCTTGTGATTTAAACCAAGTTTCTGTAAACTGTGGATCGGACTTCATGAGTTCTGTATGGATGGCTTTATAATGATTTAATTTTATTGTTCTCGCTGTTGCTGTTGCTCCAATGGCTGGGGTAGAATAATTAATAATCCATGGTTTGTTTCCATTCCAAGGTCTACTAAAACTATAACATGTCCAATGTTTATCAATACCATCTGGTCGCCATGCACTTGCAAATGGATTATTTGCGGCAGACATTCCAGTACCTTCTTTTCTTGCCCATGCATTAAAAAATCTGATTTTGTTTGTTGTTACATTCGTACCGAGAGCTTTTAAAACAAGTCTCCAGTATTCATCATCACTAGCCTCATTTGCTTCGCCAGTATCAGTATATGCACTATATAAACATGGCTCTGTTCGACCCCAGTTAACTAATTCAGCAACAGGAGTGTATCTTGGATAATAAAGTTTTTTCGTTCCATTCTTCTGTTCTACATAATCACCCCAATAAGTGTAAATTTCTGTGTCTGCTGGTTTCCATCCATAATCTGCTGTTTCACCTTTAAATTTACCCCAACCTCTTTTTGAGCCATATCTACCTGCTTTTTCACTTGCTGTTTTCTTTTTAGAGGGTCTTCTTCTAACAGGAAGAGGACTATTTCCTCTTGGGGCTGGTTGTGGTTTAAAATCAGATCCTAATCCAGAAGCTATTTTTAATTCATTTCCTCCCTCTGGGCAAGCATACACTCTGCCTACACCTTCGGAGAAAGTTCCAACTTTTCGTGGATCAAAGCGAAATCCCTGCATTCCTTTTGGATTATCTGGTCCTCTTAATAATTTAACAGTTACAACATCTCCAGCCTGTAAGGTATTATTATTTACACCATCCTCCATTAAAATTTCAGACAATGCTATTGGGTGCAGAGAAATAACATAATCCCTTGTTCCCTTATCTTTAAATCCGCATGGTTCTGGTATTGTCATATCATGCATGTCTAATGGGCGAACATAAGCTCTCCAAATAGATTGACTACGAACATTGACACCATTTAAAGAATCATCCGATGTTGTTCTTGGTCTTCCTCTATCATTAAGCAAATCAACTCTTAATATTACAGCATCAAAACTTGACCTATCTTTTAAAGAATTTAAAAAAGTTTTTTCTGCTAATTTAGAAACAACTTCTCTCGTAAAGCTAAATCTAGAAGATTTATCAATGAGAGTTTTCCAAGCACCTTTATAATTTATCATCACCCTCTCCATTTTCAGAAATCATTTTATATATATTGTTCATGTCAGCATCAGTTAATCCCTCAGTTGATTCTTTTTTATTCAATAGAGAAACAACCTTAACAAGTTGCTCATTAGAACGCTGGAGTGTTTCCACATATTTTGATAAGGTTAATCCTATCTCTCTATGTCGAGACTCATCTTTTGAAAGCCATTTTATAGCATCATCTAAAAGTTCGCGAGTTATTTCACGATCATTTCTAATATTAGAAATAGCTTCATTTATATATTTATCTGTTTTTTTACTCATATAATAATTAGATTTCAATCAAATTTTACCATCATCCCAATCTCTCTTAAATAAAGAGTATTTTTTTCTCAACTTATTTAGCTGAGATACAACCTGTTTTGTATTAAGTCCGGTAAGCTCTCTTAAATATAAATAAACTGCTTTTTTGTTAAAAATTTCTATATCATCAACAGAATTTAATATGACCTTAATCGCTTCATAAACCTTTCTTTCGTTCTCTTTCATATCGTTGGTGTCCCAACATTCTATCTCATCCCAAAGAGATTTCCAAAAGTCACTAAACTCTCTTTCTTTGATGTATGGATTATAACAAACAATCTTTTCTGGATCAACTTGTTTAAGTGCATCCTCATAATCTACCTCTCTTTTTGCGCGTTTAGAGGTCTGTTTTACTTTGTGTATAAACCAGTTTTTAGTTATGACACTAAAATATGAAAAGGCTTTAGAGCCTCTTGATACATCATATTTTTCTAATATAGTAGTTAACCATATTTTACATTCATCTCTCAATTCATCTATATTTGGAAGAGAAGTGAACTTATATGTATAAACTATTTTATCAACCATCTCGTCAAAAGCTGGTTGAATCCAATCTACATATAGAACTGTTCTCCTTTTATTACAGGTTGTTGTACAATACTCAAGAATCGCGTTTTCGTGATCCTGCGTAAAATACATCTTTTTCTTGGTTCTCCGTCGAGCCATCTAAATTTTCCTCATTGTTATCTTCTTCTTCCTCTTCCCCTATTGATAGCGGTTCAGTTATCGAGTAAATATCTTCATATTCCTCTAATAAATCTACTAAACTAACCGTGTGTGATATTAAATTTTGTATTGTTTCATCACCATAATACATCTCTAAACTATAAATAGATTTTATGTGATTTCTAAAAGTCGTGATTATTTGCACTAAATCATTTAAGTTTTCAGATATGAAAAGAAACTTTTTCAAGAGTTTACTGATATACCAAGCGGCAAAGCCATTGGCAACTAAGCTAAGTATGAGGGCCATTCCAAGCCAAAATGTTAAATCAATTGTCATCGTTATAAACCTGATTTGATAATCTTTCTTTTTCTTCTTTCAATATTCTACTATTTTCTTCAATAGCTTCTTTTACTTTTGAACCAACCGCTTGTTGGTTTTGTTTTGTTATTGGGTTTGATGTTTTTATATGAGGCATTTGTGGAACTCTCATTAAGCACTTAGAGGCATTGCAAAGTATGCAATCTTCTTGTCTTTCTGTCATACCATGTACCATAGTAAAATGTTCCTCACACTCGCCACATTTGTAAACATACTTTGGCACTATTTTACCTCTGCTTTCATCTTCTGAACATGGACAGATGGAGGATTACTTACAACAATACCTTTATCAGTTTGTTCCAGTTCAAACCCTTTTAATACGGGAACAATATCAGTCTGATCCATCAAAGACTTTTGAAGGGCCATCATAATGGCTCCTACTGCTTGATCACTTAAATTCATTTTATTCTCCTATAAATTTTGAAAACATTTTTTGATACCTTCTTCAATAGGTATTTTGGCTTTCCAGCCTATTTTATTAATTTTGGAAACGTCAGGACTTACATATTTGACATCTCCTTTTCTTTCTGGTTTCATTTGCCACTTAGGATTTTGATATTTTTCTATCATAGATCTTAAAGTGTTTAAAGAAATTGTTTTACCAGATGCCACATCAAAACATTCAGCTTTGAACTTTCCTTTGTATAACATGCAAAATATATTTGCGTCCACTATATCATCGATATAGATAAAATCTCTTGTTTGTTGGCCATCACCTTCAAATCTCAAATCTTCTCCTTGCCTAAGCATTTCCATCCATGCTGATATAACTGTTGAATAAGCTCCACCATATTCTTGATCCTCAGAGTAAACATTGAAGTATCTTAAACAAACAACGTCAAGACCATAAAGATCAGAGTATAGTTTACACTCTTTCTCGGACATCAACTTGTGTAACCCATAAGGTGAAGTTGGTCCATTTCCATTCCCGTATATAGCAGCAGACGAAGAGAACACAACTCTATTCACATTGTTTTTCATTGCCCATTCAAGAACAGTTGAGGTTCCCAATACATTCTGCATTAGACTGTAAGAGGGATTCTCAACTGAATAAGAGACACTTGGTATAGCTGCGAGGTGAAAAACAGTGTCTATTTTGTGTTTGATATTTGATAAGTGATATAAAATATTTTCATTGTCTTTTAAATCCATGCCAATAACAGAATACCCCCTCTCAATAAGAGAGGAGGATAAACGAGAGCCAATGTAGCCCTTATGCCCTGTTACTAAAATCACAATAAGCTTTTCTCTCTCAGATCACTTAAACATTCATTCCAATCATTAAAAGTGATTCCTTTATCATCAATATATGCAACAGCACGGGGCTTCTCCGCTGTCACTTTGCTTACATATTTTGACAGATTCCATTTTTCCAACCATTCCCAGATAAGTTGAGTCCCTGTTTTACCATTTACTAAACCTCTGTCTGGTTTTGACTTGCATGAATATACAATTATTGTATATTCGTTAGCAATAGATCGTAGAGCCTCTTCTGTTCCTTCAACGGGTGGGTCATAAATTGTACCATCGTGATATCCTTTTGAGCACTGATGTATTACCCCATCAAAATCAATGGCTATATTTATTTGCTCATCTGGATAGCTGTGTTTTCTGATCTTTCCACCTTTCCAGTTTAGTGTTTCAAGATCCTCTGGTCTATTCTTGCCGATTGGAGGACAGGTATTTCCAGATCCATGAGTAAGTTCATAAGTCAGCAAAAGAGTTAAAACCTCTGCTGTATGATAATAATCCGCTCCAAGAATGATCTTGGTTAAGTTTGTTACCTCAACTGGAATATCTTTTGAGGTTATCATTGCAATTTGCATACCGTGATCATTAGCCCACTGTAATGCTTTTATAATATCAATTGAGTTTCCAGATGATGAAATACCCAAAACCAAAGACTTTTTCATCTGTGATTTATTTCTTGTTGATGTTCTTTGTCTTAACCAGTTAACCATCCATTGTTCAAAACTTGTGTCATTAATCAATGAGGTGGCAACAACTGCACTGCCGGGACACATGGCATTTTTAGTACCGTTTGATAACCTCGTTATATCAACAGCAGCATGGTCAGCTACAGCAAGATTGCCACCATGGCCGAGAACATAAATATCGGCACAATCGTTAAATTTATTTTGTAGTTGTTTCCATTCTTCTGTGTGGACTGTTTGGACAAATCTTTCACCTAGATTTTCAAAATTAAGCATTGTATTCACTCCCGATTAGCATGTGTTGAAATTTTAAAATAGAAGTGTCCATTCCTAAACACTTTAATCCATAATCTTTATATTTTTTTATTTGTAGACGCACATCATTTGGTATGTGAACAGCCATTTTATCTTTTGATATGACACTGTTCACTTTATCAATATAACTCATGAATAGCTTATTGTCAAATTCTCCCGGTATATTTAAACTTAGGGACAAATCATATGGTCCTACTAGATAATATTGAAAATAATCAGATAAAATGTTTTCAATATTATCTATTGCAGCTTTTGTTTCAATCTGTGGTATTAAAATTGGTAGGGTCAATAATTCTTTTTGTGGACGGGCTTGTCGAGCAGCGACTATAGAAGACCACTGATTGCAACGTACCAAGCCAAGACCTCTTTTACCATATGGAGGATATAAAGAACATTCAATAATTTTATCACACTGTTCTTTTGTTTCAACTGTTGAAAAAATCAACCCATCTGCGCCAGCATCTAAACACATTCCAATCATTGACTTAGAAATGTCCTTTAAACGGACAAAAGCACTCTTTTTTTTAAGTTTTAGTACTTGAATGCAGGTATATAGTGTCTCATTATTAAAACAGCCATGTTCAGCGTCTAAGACCGTTCCATCGTACCATTCACTAATAATCTCTGTTACAAGTGGCGATGGTATTTGTTGCCAAGATAAAATCATTTTTTCACCACATAAGCAGAAGGTGCAATATAATTTAAAGACATAATCTCAACGTCTTTACCTTCAAAGAATCTATCAACACCTTGAGACTCGGACCATTTATGAAATGCGTATTCGTCAAATACAACAATGCCACCTTTAGACATTCTATCCCAAGCAGAACATAACACATCATAAGTTGGTTCTGCAAGATCCAAATCAAGATACAGCATTGATATTTTCAATCCGGGGCGAGATTCTAAATATTCTGGTAATGTTTTTGATATGTCACCTTTGACTAGATCATACTCATAATCTTGAAACCCGCTTGATTCAATGAGTTTAGATAAATATTTATGAAACGAATCCTCATGAGAAAAGCCCCTCTGTTTAAACAAAACAGACATTGCTTCTTTATCTTGATCTGAAAGGCTGGAAATCAGAGAGTCTGTATCAAAGAAATCAAAACCAATAACCTTTTTACCTGTATTTGGACACAAATATCGTTTTAGTTTTAAAAACGTAAAAATGCCTGTTCCTTTAAAAACACCACATTCAATAATATCTCCGGGTACGTCTTTGACTTGATCCATTAATAGGGTTCTTGCAAGAAGCTTACCAAACACTTTTGTGTCTGAACTGAGTATAAAACCATTAAAATGATCATAAAGATCTTGGCTTGTATTTACAATTTCTAGTTGTTTTAAATCAATCATTTATACCTCTATATTCCTCTATTTTGTCAGAACAAATACCAGCGCATTTATCAAAGTTCTGATATATTTTTGCTCTCATCTCAGGCATAACACATATTGACTTGTTTGTCAACTCAAAACCCGGATAAGTCCAAATAAAACCATTACTAGTAAGGGTAAATTTATCTTTTTGATGCCAAAAACATTTAACGCCAAGATCTAATAATCCATATAAAGCATTTATATTTTTAGCATGACACCAGAATCTGTCATTTTGTAAAAACAAATCATCAACCACATACTCCGGTTCATCATGACCGAGATACCACTTTCCAGAAACCATCCTGACATCT
>Ga0209348_1000020_pt1 | contig 192597 bp, 199 predicted proteins | sample ETNvirenome_2_30_FD_184065 | JGI IMG/M metagenome (GOLD analysis project Ga0209348, IMG submission 184065) | Marine viral communities from the Pacific Ocean - ETNP_2_30 (SPAdes) (version 2) | ecosystem: Environmental > Aquatic > Marine > Oceanic | place: Pacific Ocean | collected 2013-06-22 | reverse complement strand
CCCTCTTTTGGGGGGTTTTTTTTGTAAGTTTGGTTTTCGTTAAACTATTTATTGTATAAAAGGTAAGGCGAAATGCCTTTATTAATTAAAGGAGATCATAAATTATGAGTAAATTAGGAAGATATAGCGCGGATAGAAAGAAAGTCGAATCAATTACTGGTGACCTGTCATTGACCGCAGCAGATTGCGGAACACTAATGGTGTTAAATGCAGCAGCAGGCTGTACAGTAACGCTACCATCAGTAGCCGAAGCAGGAAAAGGCTGGTGGGTTAGGTTTGTTGTAGGCACTAACATAAGCAGTAATTCAGTTGTCATTACAGAAAAGGCCTCTGTAGATACTGATGTTCTTCGTGGCGGGATTAATGAATTGGAAGTTGACACCGCCGAAGATGGGCCACACAGCGCTGCCGGTACTACAGTTACAATCGCAAATGCTTTGGATACAGTAGGTGATTTTGTTGAATTCATCTGTGATGGATCACACTTCTACCTTTATGGACAGACTAAACTTGATGGTTCCATGACCGTCGCTTAATAAGTAAATCGCCTTATCAATAGAAATAACCCTTAGTCTTTTGGCTTGGGGTTTTTCTTTTTTTTAAAACTAATTAAAGATACAACCGTTTTAGTTTAAAGGAGTTTAAGATGGGTAAACGTAGAAAAAGATTAACAATGACGAAATATGCGAGCAAGTATGCAAAAAAGCGCACCGCGCTCTTTGGAAACAAGGTTGAACCTGTCGAAGAGCAGGTAGTCCAGGTCGCAGAGCCCGAGCCAACACCGAAGCCAAAACCTGCCCCAGCAGTTGAAGATAAGGTGGAACCAGAACAGAAACCTTTGAGGCCGAATGCCTTAAAGGAGATAGTTGCAGAAGAGCCAGAGGTTAAAAAAGAAATTGTTAAAAAAACCAGAACTAGAAGAACCAGAAAGAAGGCACAACCAAAAAAAGTCACAGAAGAGTAATTGTTGAAGTCCAAGTGTTTTGTTTAATTTGAGACTAATTAATAAAGCACAAGGAGGACTTATGAATGGCTCTACCCCCACTGACACCAAGAAGTCAAAGCAGCAAAAGCATCCTTCCAGAAACTGGAAGTCATGGAAATGTTAACAGGCTGCTGCCTTACAAGATATATTCAGATAGTACAAAAGCCCTCTATTCTGGAAATTTTGTATCAGGCGCGGTAGATCAGGTAGCCTATGTGTTTAAGAAACTAGGTGGTGATGTATTAGACTTAGAAATTACAGAAGGTAGTGTTTATTCTGCCTACGAAGAATCGGTGCTAGAATATTCTTATATTGTAAATGTACATCAAGCGAATAACGCACTACCAAGTTTTTTGGGTCATGCAACTGGAACGTTCGATCATAAAGGGGAACTAACTTCAGGTCCGGTTTCTGCTAGTTTAAAATATCCTACTTTTGATTACGGTTTTGCTAGATCTGTATCAGAGACAATCGGAGCAGAAATAGGTCTTAAAGATTCTGTGCAATATTCTGCGTCATTTGATGTTACTCCCGGTGTACAAGATTATGACTTGCAAAATATAATTTCTTCTAGAACTAACACGGCAGCAACAGGGTCTATAACAATCACCGATCACAGCAGTTTGCAGGCTGGCGATACAATAAAAATTATAACGACTAACGGAACAACAATTACTGCAACTGCTCATGCAGATACTACAACAAATAGCAATACTAATAGTCCAACTTTTGATATTGGAGATGGATCTAATAATGCAACAGCAACCAACTTAGCAACCTGTTTAAACGCCAATAGTGCGCTTATTGCAACAGCAACTGGCGCTGATGTTTCAATAAAGCAAGTAGTTGCAGGCAGTGGAGGAAACACAGATATAACCTTAACTGAACAAAGTACTCCAAACGGCATGACAAAAGTAAATTTTGCTGAAGGTGAAACTATTCCCTATGCAGGCAAAATCAACGGAAAGAAACTCTTGATTAAAAAAGTCTACTACAAAACACCAAGTGCGATGTGGAGATTTTATGGATATTATGGTGGATTAAATGTAGTTGGAAATTTTCACAATTATGGACAATATTCCGATGACGCTACTTTTGAATTAATTCCTTCTTGGCAAAACAAGGCACAAGCGTTGGCCTATGAAGATGCGATATACACTCGCATGTCTCACTGGTCGTATGAGATAAGAAACAATAATTTAAGAATTTTTCCTATGCCTTACACTGGTGGGCCTCAAAAGATGTGGGTTGAATTTTCTGTTCCCACTTCGCCGGTTGAAGATGCAGGAAATGGTAGAGGAACTTTCGAGGGTGTCAACAATATGAATACATTGCCATTCTCTAATCTACCTTATGACACTATTAACTCTATCGGAAAGCAATGGATACGAAGATTTGCGCTAGCATTATCAAAAGAAACTTTAGGACAGGTGAGATCAAAACTTGCGTCTATTCCAATTCCAGGCGATTCAGTCACTCTTAATGGCGGTGACTTGATTAGTCAGGCAAAAGATGAGCAAGATAAACTAAGAGAGGAGTTGAAGTCTACATTAGCAGAACTAACATATGCAAAGATATCAGAACAAGAAACAGCAATAGTGGAGAACGCTGAAAAGGTCATGCAAAAGATACCTTACTCAGTGTATGTGGGGTAATAGCAAATGAGTGATAATGAATGGTCTCAACCAGCGGCCCCGCCGCCTCCCCTTTTTACAGGGAAAAAAGAAAGAGACTTAGTAAAACAGGTCAATGACGAAGTTATTGAAAGAGTCATTGGGCAGCAAATTATATATTATCCTATTTCTATAGATGAAACCAACTTTCATCCAATATATGGAGAGGCTTTAAATAAAGCATTTTTAAATCCCATAAGAGTTCACGCACTTGTAGAGTGGCAAGGGTACGAAACTCAGACTACTAATTTAGGTGTGGATAGACTTCCTAAAATACTTGTGCATTTTCACAAAAGACGTTTAACAGAGGATCAAGATCTTTTTGTTAGAGAGGGAGATTTTGTTCGTTATGGTGATACTTTTTACGAGATAACTACTTTAAACGAACCAAAGCAACTTTTTGGCCAAATAGATCAAATGCTAGAAATAACAGCAGAATGTATAAAGGCTAGAGAGGGTTTGTTCAATGGAGAAGCATAGACCTTTTAGCGAGGGGCTAAACAGCCTAGAGGGCAAAAATGTCTTCGACTCTAGAATAGAAAATATTGACACTGCTATGTATAACTTTATTAATGAGAACATGAATCTACATGCTCACACGAATAATGGATTTAAAAAAGTGCCAGTAATTATGGCAACTGCAGAAAGGGCTCATCAAAGCAAGAGAGATTACCGTGTTCGTGATGACGATGGAACTTTGATAATGCCTCTTATAACCATTGAGAGAACTTCAATGACAAAGAGCCCCAGTGAAAAAGGCACAGTATGGGCAAATGTACCACCGCTTTCAAAACTAAAGGGTGGCAGTATTCCAATAGCAAAAAAAATCTTACAGTCCAAGACTTCTAATTTTGCTAATGCTGGTGCGAAAAAGAAGAGGGGACAATTAAATTTTCCTCGTAAAAACGAAAAAGTTGTATATCAAACAATTTCTATACCTCTTCCTGTGTATGTGACTATTATGTATCAAATAACTTTGAGAACTGAATATCAACAGCAAATGAATGATCTAGTTGTGCCTTTCATGACAGTACCAGGTGGCATAAATTATATAATAATACGAGATGGTGCCCATCGTTACGAGGGATTTATACAACAAGAATACACACATGAAAATAACATTACAGATTTTTCGAATGAAGAGAGAAAATTTGAAACAAAATTTAATATTAAAGTGCTTGGAAAATTAATAGGAGATGGTGTTAACCAGCGAACGCCACACAAGGCCATTGACGAAACCGTGGTAGAGGTAAAGATTCCAAGAGAAAGAGTTATATTTGATCCAGATGAACTAGAAAAGTACGGTTTGTGAGAATAAGTTATGGTATTGAAAACTACAAAACCAAGAAGAATAGAGGATAAACCATTTCCTCGATCAACAATTGAAACAATAGACTCAGCAATGTATAATTTTATTGATGAGATCTTGGACATCAATTGTATTACAACTACGGGATTCAAAAAAGTTCCTGTTGTGTGGAGTTCTGCTGAAAGAGTTTTTCAAAGTAAAAAAGATCAAAGGATAAGAGATAAGGATGGCTCTCTGATAATGCCATTGATCTCTATAGAGAGAACGAATGTAGTAAAGGACCCAACTAAAAAGGGTACGGTTTATGCTAACATACCACCGATAGATAAAGTAAAGGGTGGTTCAATATCGGTCTCAAGAAGAATAAACCAAGGGAAGACTTCTAATTTTGCAAATGCAGCCAGCAAGCGAAAGAGAGGTCAATTAAACTTTCCAGGAAAGAATGAAAAAATAGTATATGAAACTCTAACAATACCACTGCCAATTTACGTTACAGTTCAATATGAGATAACTCTTAAAACAGAGTACCAAGAGCAGATGAATCAAATAATGACACCCTTCATCACTAGACCTGGCGGTATAAACTATGTCATTATTGAAGAGGGTAGACTCAGGTACGAAGCGTTTATTCAAGAAAATTTTTCTATGAATAATAATCTTAAGAATTATACCAATGAGGAAAGGAAGTTTGAAACAAAAATAAATATAGAAGTTTTAGGCTGGGTCACGGGCGGAGACAAAAATAGCCTTCAGCCTGATTTTGCAATTCAAGAAAATGCAGTAGAGATTAAAATTCCTAGAGAAAGGGTAATGTTGGCAGACCAACTACTTGAAGGGAACGGAAAACTTTTTGGTTTAGAAGGGCTAGATTTCCCAGCAAGATTTAAGGAATCTAGAAATAAGTTAAATTCATTTAGGTCTTCTGGGACTTCAGGCAACGGTGAGGGTAGAGGCACGGGTGCGCCAGGCTCTAAAGGCGACACTGGTAATACAGGCCCTGCTGGCCCTCAAGGAAATGTAGGCCCAACAGGGCCTCAAGGAGATCAGGGTGCCACAGGACCAACAGGCGTTAGCGTAACAAACGCACAACTTATAGATTATGAGTTGGTTTTAACATTATCAAATGGAACAACTGTAAATGTTGGTAATGTTAGGGGTGCGACTGGTGAAACTGGCCCTTCCGCTAGCCTAGACACAATATCAGGATCTTTAGCAACATATCATAGGGTTTCTGGCTCGACAGGTACTTATAACTTACTTGATGCAGATCGGGTGGATATAAATCAGGTCTCAGGTTCTACTGGTATTATACACAATCTAAGTTCTTCTGCAGCAACATTTAATTTATTAGATACTGATAGGGTGGATACCAATCAAATTCAAGTTGGAGGTTTGGTTAAGTTTTCTGGTTTATCCACTGGTGTTGGTATAAACACCAAGTACCTTGCACTTGACGCTAGCAACAACGTGATACTAACAGGATCGTCTCTTGATATGGGCAGATTTGTATCTGGATCTTCTGCTATATATCATAACTTATCTAGTTCTGCAGCAACTTTTAATTTCTTAGACATTGACAGGATAAGCACAAATCAGGTTTCTGGATCTACCGGAATTATACATAATCTAAGTTCTTCTACAGCAACGTTTAATTTTTTAGATATTGATCGAGCAATTTCTAACCAACTTCAGGTAGGAGGGGGTGTTAAATTTACAGGGCTTTCTACAGGTAATGCAGTCGCGACTAAATATTTGGCTTTGGATGCTAGTAATAATATTGTTCTTACTGGTTCCGCTGGTAGTCCTTCTCTCTTTATGTCTGGATCGCAGGCTATATATCATAACTTGTCAAGTTCTACTGCTACTCTTAATTTACTAGACACAGACAGGATCTTATCTAATCAGATACAAATTGGCGGAGGCGTTAAATTAACTGGCCTTTCAAATGCTACAGCATTAAATACAAAATATTTGGCTTTGGATGGAAACAACAATGTTGTATTAACAGGATCAGCGGGTGGAGCCGGTTCTTTATTCATGTCTGGCTCCTCTGCAATATATCACAACTTATCAAGTTCTGCTGCAACTTTTAACTTACTAGATGCCGATAGAGTAGACGCAAATCAAATGTCTGGCTCCAAAGGGATAATACACAACCTATCAAGTTCTGCGGCAACATTCAATTTATTAGATGCAGATAGAATAGTTTCGAATGAAATTCAGGTCATAGGGGGAGTAAAACTCACTGGCTTGTCTAGTGCAACTGCAGTCAGTACAAAATATTTAGCCTTAGACGCAAGTAACAACATAGTATTAACGGGAACTCTTGGCAACGCTTCAAGATTTATATCTGGCTCTTCAGCCATATATCATAATCTGTCAAGTTCTGCCGCAACTTTTAATTTTATAGATGTGGATAGAGTAAGTGCAAATCAAGTATCTGGATCTACTGGAATACTTCACAATCTAAGTTCATCCACAATAACAGCCAATCTTTTAGATGTTGATCGAATTTTGTCTAACCAGTTAAATGTTGGAGGTGGGATTAAATTTAGTGGCCTGTCTAATGCTAATGCTATCAGCACCAAATATTTAGCACTAGATGGTAGCAACAATGTGGTATTAACAGGGACAATTGCAAACTCTTCTCGTTTTGTATCCGGATCTTCTGCCATATATCATAATCTGTCAAGTTCTGCCGCTACCTTTAATTTGTTAGATGCAGATCGAATACTTGTCAATCAAGTGCAAATTGGCGGCGGGGTTAAATTAACTGGGCTTTCAAACGCAGCCGCTGTGAATACAAAATATTTAGCACTAGATTCAAGTAATAATCTTGTTTTAACTGGTTCAACAGGTGGTGCTTCCTTGTTCGTTTCAGGTTCGCAAGCAGTCTACCATAACTTGTCTAGTTCAGCAGCAACTTTTAATTTATTAGATACTGACAGAATAGATGCAAATCAAGTTTTGGTGGGTGGCTCTGTTAAATTAACAGGGTTGTCAAATGCTGCAGCAGTAAACACAAAATATTTAGCCCTTGATTCTAATAATAACGTTGTTCTGACGGGCTCAGTCGGCGGTGCGTCTTTGTTTGTTTCTGGTTCTTCTGCAGTATATCATAGAATCTCTGGCTCAACAGGAACTTTTAATCTAATCGATGTGGACAGAATTGAATCAGGAGAAGTAGATTTCAAATCAGTATCCGGATCAACAGGCACAATTCACAATCTTAGTTCTTCAGTCGCAACTTTTAATTTAATGGATGCAGATAGGGTAGAAGCAAGAGAGGTAGACTTTAAATCAGTATCTGGGTCAACTGGCACAATACACAACCTTAGTTCTTCAACTGCTACATTTAATTTATTAGATACAGATAGGATAGTTTCAAATCAAATTCAAGGAGGTGGAACGCTAAAGTTGACGGGCCTTCAGGCAGGCACGGGAGTCAGCACTAAGTATTTAGCGCTTGATTCTAGTAACAATGTTATACTAACTGGGTCAGCCGGTGGAGGTAGGTTTGTTTCTGGTTCATCAGCAGTTTATCATAATCTATCTAGTTCTGCTGCTACATTTAATCTCGTAGACACAGATCGAATAGTTGCGAATCAAATAACAACAGGTGGATCGGTTAAACTAACAGGCTTATCTAGCGGCGTAGGAGTTAGCACAAAATATTTAGCACTCGATTCTAGCAATAATGTAATATTAACAGGGTCGGTCGGCGGTGGTAGATTTGTGTCTGGTTCCTCTGCTGTATATCATAATTTGTCTAGTTCTACTGCTACGCTTAATTTGGTCGATTCAGATCGCGTACAAGCAAATCAAGTAACAGTTGCAGGGACAGTAAAACTCACTGGTTTGTCTAGTGCAACTGCTGTCAGCACCAAATATTTAGCACTAGATGGTAGCAACAATATCGTTTTAACTAGTTCAGCAAACTCTTCTAACCGTTTTGTGTCTGGCTCTTCTGCTGTATATCATAACTTATCAAGTTCTGCAGCAACATTTAATTTATTAGATGCAGACAGAGTAAATGTAAATCAAGTTTCTGGATCTAAAGGAATCTTGCATAATTTAAGTTCTTCTACAGCAACTTTTAATTTACTTGATTCAGATAGAGTAGTTTCTAATCAGGCGTTAATAGGTGGTTCTGTGAAATTAACAGGTTTATCTAGCGGTGCAGGGGTTAGCACAAAATATTTGGCACTCGATTCTAGTAACAATATAATACTAACAAGTTCGTCTGGCGGTGCAGCATCTTTTGTTTCCGGTTCCTCCGCAGTGTATCATAACTTATCAAGTTCTGCAGCAACGTTTAACTTGTTGGATTCAGATCGAATAGTGTCAAACCAAATACAAGTGGGAGGCGGCGTCAAACTTACAGGCCTTTCCAACGCTGCCGCTGTTAATACGAAATATTTAGCGCTAGATGCTAGTAACAATGTTGTCTTGACCGCTTCTGTCGGTGGTGCTTCTCTTTTCGTATCGGGGTCTTCAGCGGTGTATCATAGAGTATCTGGATCAACAGGCACTTTTAATTTGGTGGATTCTGATAGAGTGCAAGGAAATCAAATATCAGGGTCTACTGGCACGATACATAATTTATCAAGTTCTGCGGCCACGTTTAATTTTCTAGATGCAGATAGAATTGTGGCAAACGATATTAACACGTTTTCTGTTTCTGGTTCTTCTGGAGCAATTCACAACCTATCCGCATCAACAGCAACAACAAATTTATTGGACACAGATAGGGTTGAAGTTAGGCAATTTAATTCTACTGGAAAATTAACTTTTACTAATGTTCCTATTGGGTGCGCAGTTAGTTCTAGGTTTCTCACTCTAGACTCAAACAACAGAGTAGTCTTGGACACCGCTTCTGGAAACGCAGGAGATGAAATTTCAGGATCTTCAGCAATATATCACAGGATGTCTGGCTCAACAGGAACTTTTAATCTACTTGACGCAGATAGAGTCGAGGCAAGGGAACTAGATTTCAACTCAATATCTGGTTCTTTAGGAACGATACATAGAATATCCGGGTCTACTGGAACTTATAATCTATTAGATACAGATAGACTGTTAGCAAATCAAATCAGTGCTAGTAGCATTGCAGGTGTAATCACCAGTTATTTGGCTAATACCAGTTTTCAAGAATCACCAAATAATTCTAGAACTACATTTACGGTCGCGCAAGCATTCGTGATAGGAAGTCAAATGATTTTCAGAGAAGGTGTATATATGACGCCAGGATCTGGCAACGACTATACAGTGACAAACAACACGACTATAGAGTTTGAAGAAGCACCAGAGACTGACGATAATTTAAGAATTACATATATTAAAGCATAATTACAAAAAGGAGATGCGTGATGACAATACTAAATAATTTGCTCGAAATGTTAGAGAAAGTCAAACAAGAGAACCCTGAATTGGCCAATAGGGTTCAAATGGCTTCAGAAGTCTTGAATATAGAAGACGAAGATGCAGAATTACTAGAAGAAGAGGAAGAAGAGGAAGAGTACGACGATACGTATATACCAATATCAGAGGAGGAGTCTAAAAAAATGGTTTCTTTTAACAACAAACTTAACTCAGCCATTTCTGATTTTGGAACATACATGAGAGATCATGAGGTGTTAAAAGTTTCTAAATTACAAGGGATAGAAGGGCTTAGAGATTCGCAAGAAAAATTAATACAATCACTAAGAGATAAATATAGACTAAACCCTAACTTTAATTACAGACTAACTCAAGAAGGCACAACTCTAGTTTTTGTTAAGAAAGAAACCTAAAATACGACGTGTTCGTGGACTTCTGACTAGTTAGTATATAGATGGAAACAGGAATTACATAAGATGGCCGACAATAAATTTATTACTTCTGACATTGGAATCGCTGCCTTTTTGCAATTAAAAGGTATGAGACTTCTAATCTGCAAAAGACTTGAATCAGGCAAATTCTATTTTGAATTTGATGATAGCAGTTCCCAGTGTCAAGCGCTGTCTTTGGAATTCTTAAATTCTGAGTATTGTCAGTTTGACAATAATGTGAGAAATCTCAAGAAATTATTATTTTCCTAATATGTTTACTTCAGTTTGCGTTTTGTTCCCAACTAATTTAATTCAAGATACAGTTTGGTAGTTTGAGTATAAATAGAGGAGGAAGATTATGGCTTATGAAGTAAGCGAATCAGTCGGTGCTGGTACAGTAATCATTACAGATATCCAAGGACCACATGCGTCTTCAAAATATCGTGGTGGTTTTTTCAGCAATGACGGAACTAAGTTATTCGTGCCCACAGAAAAGATGAACTACGGTGCCACCAGCACTTATGGTTGGGATCTTTGGTCGTCAGGATCAGGTGGTTGGGCACAGGCAGGCGAGTACGGTTCTTCAAATTACAGTAGCAGTAACTGGCGTTTAGTAAACATGGCCGTTATTTCAGATACGCAAGTTATTGGTTTGGGATATGGTACAAGTAAGTATCAATTTTTTGTTTGGAATGATACAGGCGGTGCGCAATGGACTCAAACAAGAGTTGATGAAATTGGTCACTATCAGGATGAGTTTGCTCTTGTGATGAACCCTAGCAGAACTAGGGGTGCAATGGTAGAGTTGAATGGTTCTGATTTGCACTACATTTATTATGATGGCAGTGATTGGAACATTGATGAAGATGGCTTTTCTGAGTTAAATACAGGAAATTCACCAGACTATCAAGGTGCCACTTGGGCTAGCGATATAACCTTTATGCTTTCTGATATAAATCACGGTTCCGGAGCGGGTAGAGTTAATGCAATAACATTGAAGTCTGGCCAAACCGGCGCATCATCAGCCCACTGGAGACACGAAGACAACATTGTAGGTGATACAACCACTCACAAATTTCTTGGTTCAGGCCTGCATTATCATTCAGGTAGTAATACGACCCTTATGGTTGGTGCTGATGGAACAACAGACACCTATCCTGCTTCAGGACTAGGAGATCCAACAGGAGTTGATCTGTATACCGCTGTTTCGGCTTCGGGCAATCCAGGAGAGTGGTATCCAGCAAACGCTGCTAGTTTGACAACAACTGCTCAAGATATTTTTTCTTGGAACCTTAGAGGCTATCTGCCTGACCGATTTAACGGTAATAGGTTCTTTGCTATCTCAGATACAGACGGGGTAGATGCGTCAAGTACTACACCTAAGTTAATTGCTTGGGAGTATGATGCTTCATCAGGTTGGAAGAGCACAACAGTAGCAGACAGCACATTCCAGCATCGTTTTTATGCTGGCAGTAATTGGTCTTTTCACGATGTTAGCCCCGTTGTAGATAACAGGGTAGCAATCGCAACACATAGTCCTAGTTCAGTTAATTCAGGTAATAGCGTTCGTATTTTTTCAATCAACAACATGGCGTCAGGCGGCGGCGGCGGAGGCGGCGGCGGCGGTGGCGGCGGAGGAGGAACAGATATGGGATTGACAAAGATTGGTAGTAAATTATTGGCTCAAGGTGCCGTAAAAGGCAAACAGGTTGCGTCAGGTTCAGTTGAAATTGGTCACTTAGACTTCTCAGAGGCTAGTGTGACTTCGGGTTCCATGAGCGGTGAGGATAGAATCGTGGTACAGGCGAAGGGCGGCTCAGCAAGAGCAGTGACTCTTGATCACCTTGAGTCTTACTTGTCTGCATCTGTCTCCACAAACATCACAGCATCAGGTAATGTACTTCTTGGTGATGCAGATAGTGATACACTTGCTGTTGCAGCAAGCATCATTACAAGTCTTGTTCCTAAGACTCACAATCAAAATAGTCTTGGTAGCGCCACAAAGTCTTGGAATGTTGTTTACGCACAATCAGCATCCATCAGCGACAACTTTGGTGTCGGTGGTACAGCAACGTTAAACAATTTGGTTGCTAATGGCAACGTCGATCTTGGTAACGCTACTAGTGATACCATTACTGCGACTGGTCGTTTTGACAGTGATTTGACACCTTCTACAGATAGTGCCAGAGCACTGGGTGCTTCTAGTTTGGCTTGGTCAAATCTATATGTTGATGCAATCGACCTACAGGGTCAGGGTAGCATTAGCATGGGTGGTACAGGTCGTATTGATCTAGACGCTGATGATGATACTTCTATTCGCGCTCAATCAGATGATGTTATTGCATTTGAGATTGGTGGCAGTGATTTATTCACTATGGGTGCAAGCAATGGTCTTGCTATTGCTGATGATACAAAACTTACTTTTGGTTCAAACCAGGATGCAAGTTTTGAGTATGATGAAGATGGTACCGATACACTTCTTTACGCTGGTGCAACTCTTAGAATCAGCGATGATACCAAAATTGAATTTGGTACTGGCGGCGATGCGGCAATTGAGTATGATGAAAATGGCACAGATCAACTAAGAATTCATCAGCCTGCTGCAGGTGTTGTTATCGCTGGTACAAATCCGAAACTTGTCATTGGTGATACTGAAGCAGAAGACACAATGCTAGTTTTTGACGGTAACGCGCAGGACTATCGTGTTGGTCTTGATGATGGTACTGATAAACTTGAAATTGGTGTAGGTGCAACTCATGGCACAACAATCGCGATGACAGTTGATTCAAGCCAGGTTGTCACAGCAGTCGGCCAGGTTACTGCTTCTGCAGGCCTTTTGGTTGCTGATGATAAGCACCTTATCTTGGGTAGCGATGATGATTCCAAGATTTTCTATGATGAGAATGGTGATAACGTTGTGAAGGTTGCAGGTGCCGCTTGGAGTTTTACTCCAAACGTTACTAGTGCAGGAACAATTTCTGGTTCTGCTGGTACTTTCCACGACCTTAAGGGTTCTGACATTTCAGGCTCTATTGGTGAATTTCACCAGTTGACAGTTGACCATCTTGACGTGCAGGTTCTTAACTCTGTCACCAAGACTGCAACTACTTTGGAAATTGCTGATAAATTGATTGTTGCAGCGGTAGATGCTAATTCTGCTAACTCTGATGGTGGTGGTCTTAAGATCGGCGGCGATGATTCTACAGCAGGCAACGCTGCTATCTTGTATGATCACTCTAACCTCGCACTTGATTTTAACATCGGTGGTACTACAGAGATTAGATTGGAAGATGGTGTTCTTAGACCAGAAACCAACAATGATGTTGATCTTGGTCATGCAGGTGGCCAATTTAAAGATCTTTATCTTGATGGTACAGCACACCTTGATCAAATTGTTTTCACACCTTCATCAGGTGACACTGTTACTTTTGATTCTGCAGCAGATGGTACTCTTACGATTACCACCGTTGATGGAGCAGGCACAGCAGCAGATTTGACTCTCACTGTTGATGGTCAGATTAAAATGGCTGCAGCCGATTCCGCTGGAATTATCATGGATGTCGGAGGTGCTGATCAATTGGTCTTAACAGACGGCTTGCTCGCTCCTGCTACTGACAATGATATTGATCTTGGTTCTGCAGCAAAGAGTTTCAAGGATGCTCACATCCAAGGTACGATGTTCCTTACTGGTGCTCTTATGGCATCTGACATTAACTTGGACGCTGGTGATGCTCACGGTGGTCTTGTCAACGACGGTGGCAAATTATCTGTTGGTTTCAACAGAAGAGTGTTTATGAGAACTGCAAGTGGTAATGCAGAGGCAATGAGTAGTGATTATCTCACCGCTTCATTGGGTACAGCAATTACACCACAATCTGGTTCATTGTGCGTCTACCTTAATGGTGTCTTGTTAAACGGTTTACACGTTCAGAAGACAGGTATTACAGGTAAGCCTTCTGGCAACCACTTGAACTTGGATTATCGTGAACATAAGACAGTAGGCGCTGGTGGCTCGCCACTATCTGCTTCTATCTTTTTGCATCCTAACTTGGCAATGGACTCTGATGACGTTCTTCAAGTTACCTACCTTTCTGGTTCTGAGTTGTACAAGTCTTAAACAACAAAGTGAACTAATTTCCATCACTAGGGGGGCTTCGGTCCCCCTTTTCTTTTCATTCTTTTCAATTCCTTTGAGAAAAGCAGATACTATTTATTAGAGAGAAATAAAATAGTTTTTTTATTTTGTTAAAAGGAGATTTTTAGTATGTCTGTAAAAAGGTTTAAATTCGTATCCCCAGGCGTGTTTCTGAATGAAATTGATAACTCACAACTTCCAAGACCACCAGCAGCAGTAGGCCCCACCGTAATTGGTAGGCTAGAAAAAGGACCTGGCCTTATTCCATTGACTGTTGATTCTATGACTCAGTTTGTAGAAGTTTTTGGTAATCCAATGCCAGGTGGGCAAGGCGGAGATGTATGGAGAGATGGAAATAGAACTGCTCCTACTTATGCTGCTTATGCAGCCCAAGCCTTTTTACAAAACAGTGGCCCAGTCAATGTTGTACGACTTTTGGGCGTAGAAGATCCCGCCGCTGCTACCGCTGGTGCAGCAGGTTGGAAACTTGATCAATCCTTGGATGCAAGTGATCCTGGTAGTGCTAGTAAATCTGCCATATACGGACTTTATCTCTTTTCGACAGGTGGCATTGATGCCAGATCATCCATGTCAGGGCACAATGTTGCTGGCCACGCTGCATCACCCACAACCTTGACAGGAACTTTGGCAGCAGTTTGGTACATGAACAAAGGCGGTATTATTCTTTCAGGTGCTGCTCCAGCATTAACAAAAGTACAAGGTATTCGCGAAAGAGCGGGCGGTTCAGGTAAGCGTGCGGGAACAAGTGCAATTACGGCTTCTCACGCTCTTGTAAGGGCGACACAGCCAGCAAAGATGGAATTTGCAGCCTTTTTCTATGATGGTACTCAGACGGCAAAGAGGGTTGTATTCAACTTTGATAGAGATTCTGATAAATATATTAGAAAGGTTTTTAACACAAACCCAACCTTGATTAATGCTGAGACTACTAGAACAGATGCATTAAAGAACTACTTTTTGGGCGAGACATTCGATAGGTATGTTAAGGATGTCCACGGCCAGCAAAACTCGACTAACAAATTAAATTTTCACGGTGCTTTGAGCGCTGACGATTCTCTATGTGGTGCAATACTACCATTGCATTCAACCAACAACAGTTTAAATAGAGATCTAGAAAATCAAAACTCCTGCACTGGTTGGTTCATCAGCCAAGATTTAGATACTGACGGCGCAGCATATGAGCCAGCAAACATGCAGAAGTTATTTAGACTTCACGGCATTAACGACGGTGGGTGGAATACCAAGTATCTTAAGGTTTCGATCTCTGATATTAAAGCACCTACCGATGTTAATCCATACGGTAGTTTCACAGTGTTAGTGAGAAGAATTGCAGACAATGACGCTAGACCAATTGTTCTGGAAAGATTTTCACAATGTACACTTAATCCTAATTCTAGAAACTATATTGGTCGAAAGATTGGTGATCAGTATCGTGAATGGGACACTGTAGATCAAAGATACAGAATTTACGGTAATTTTCCAAATCAGTCTTCTTTCTTTAGAGTAGAGATACAGACTGACGTAGATGCAGGTGCAACAGATCCAGCACTCTTGCCTTTTGGATTTATTGGGCCTCCTAGATACAAGACTGGTACAGTAGCCTCTGTTGGCCTTAAGGCGACCACAACTTCAGGTGGAACAGGGTTTAACTTAGCACCAACCTGTAATGCTTCAGATGTGCTTGCTACATTTTCAAGAACCAGTACTTGGAAGGCATTTCCTGGCCATACCAGTGCTAATTTACTGGCAGGTTTACCAGCAAATGCTACAGCAAGTCTTGTTTATCCGACATTGCCTCTTCGTATTTCTTCTTCGGCTGAAGGATTGTCTGAAAACAAGAGAGCATACTTTGGCGTGTCAACCTATAGAACTCCATCTAACACAAGATTTGATCCTTCTTTCACAGACGTGACTAGAAGAATGGGAAAGGCATTCATGGGTGCTGGCGTAAAAGATGCAGATGGAACAAACACAGAAGTTTCTTTTCACTTCTCTCTGGATGATTTAGTCCTTAATCACAGATCATCAGGATCTTTGAGTGATCCAGTTGGTAAGGTTGATCAGGGCGGTATTGCACCAAGAGATGTTGGAGCAGCCTTCTATATTCAGGGTTCAAGAAAAAGAAATCTTTCTTACACAGCAAAGAGAGACGCTTCGAACACCGGTAATGGGTATAAAGACCTGATCAGATCAGGATATACTAAGTTTACAGCCCCTGTATACGGTGGTTTCGATGGATTGGATATCACTGAGAAAGAGGCTTTCCGCAATAGTAAGATGAGTGGTAAATCAGAAATTACTAGTTATGAGATTGCCTCTCTTAAGAGAGCAATTGATTCAGTAGCAGATCCAGAGGTTATTGAGATGAATACTCTTGTGGCACCTGGTGTTACTGAGCCAAGAGTCACAAATCACATGATTAGTGTTTGCGAAGATAGAGCAGATGCTTTGGCAATCATCGATATTGAAAATGGTGGGTATGTGCCAAACACTGAGAACAACAAGAGTTTCCAAAAGAGAATTTCGGACGCTAGTGTTGACGCTGCAGTAAACACTCTAGAAGCAAGAGGACTCAATTCAAGTTATGCTTGTTGCTTCTTTCCTTGGGTAAAGATTGCAGATACAATTAATGATGCTCAAGTTTGGGTACCACCTTCTGTAACTGCTCTGGGTACTTTTGGTTCAACCGAAGCCCGCTCTGAGTTATGGTTTGCGCCTGCAGGCTTCACACGCGGTGGCCTTTCAGACGGCGCAGGCGGTCTTCCAGTGCTACAGGTTTCGCAAAGGCTTAGTTCTAAGGACAGAGACGAACTGTATGAAGCAAATGTAAATCCGATTGCTCAGTTCCCAGCAGAAGGGATTGTGGTCTTTGGCCAGAAGACTCTGCAGGTTACGCAGTCGGCACTTGATAGAATTAACGTTAGAAGACTTATGATCTACGTTAAGAAAGAGGTTTCCAGGAAGGCGGCAACATTATTGTTTGATCAGAATGTTCAAGCAACCTGGGATAGATTTAGAGGTTCTGTTGAGCCGTTCCTAGACAGTGTTAAGTCTAGATTTGGTTTGACAGAGTTTAGAGTTGTTTTAGATGAAACAACAACTACACCTGATTTGATTGACCGAAACATTATGTATGCGAAGATTTTCTTAAAGCCCGCAAGAGCCATTGAATTTATCGCAATTGACTTCGTGATTACAAACACAGGTGCATCATTTGAGGATTAAAAAATATTAAGAAACACTATTTAATAGTGCAGGAGGAATAACGTAATGGCACAAAATAAGTTTTGGTCTGATGCGGCCATCGAGCCAAAGAGAAAGTATCGGTTTCTGCTTTCCTTTAACGGAATCCCACAGTGGATTGTTAAGACAACAGGAAAGCCTAATTTTTCAGTTTCTGAATCTGAGCATAGTTTTATTAACTATAAGTTTTATTATCCTGGAAGGCTTGAATGGGATGAAATCAGCATGACACTTGTTGACCCAGTTGATCCTGATGCTTCCAAGACTATGACTGACCTTATGCTTCTTTCCGGATACGTTCCTCCTCATCAGTTTCTTAATGATCCACTGGAACGTGGCGTAGCAAGCAATATTGTCACCTTTTCGAAGGCCCGCGCAACTAGTGCCGTTGGCGGTAGAGTGTTTATCCATACAATTGATGAAAATGGTTCTCCAATTGAGACTTGGACTCTATACAATCCGTGGATTAAGAGTGTGAACTTTGGTGACCTTGATTATGAGTCTGATGAGTTGGTCAATGTTGAATTGACAATGAGATATGACTGGGCGAACTTGGAGACAAAGGGAACAGTCGATAGAGGCGCAATGATTTCGGCACAAAGAAACAATGAAACTGGTACTGCTGGTTTTGCTGGTTCGACAACACAAAACGTCAGAGGACCAAACCAGGCTCCTGGCGTTTAATTAGACAAAATACAAGTTGATTTTGTTTTATAATAAATTTAGTTTAGAATTGTTATGTTAAAGTGAGGTTATTATGAGTAGAAATTCTAAGCGGGTGCAGGCTCAGCAGCCACCACCCGAACAAAGCGCGGTAGCAGATCACGCACCCCCTCAAGATACATCTAGACGAACTGCGAATACAGAGTTTGTTGAATTGCCCTCTAGGGGGCTTTTTTATCCGGAGGGGCATGCCCTTCATAACCAAGAGGTTGTGGAAATTAGATATATGACAGCGAGAGATGAGGATATTTTAACGTCCCCAGCCTTATTGCGAAAAGGTTTGGCTGTTGATAAATTTATTCAAAATATTCTTGTTAATCAAGACATAAAAGTTTCAGATTTACTTATCGGTGATAAGTCAGCAATTATGATTGCAGCGCGTATTACGGGATACGGCGAAGAATATGAAACAAGGGTTGTATGTCCAGAGTGTGATACACCAAATGATCATACTTTTGTTTTGGAAGATTATACAAAGTATTTTACAAAGTTTGAGCAAAGTGAAAACTTTGAATTAACTCCACAAGGGACGTTTAAAACTGTTTTACCACATTCTGGATATGAGGTGATAGTTAAGTTATTGACATCTGCAGATGAAGCAAGAATTCAAAAGGCTCAGCAAATGAGACAAAAGAACAATCTAGCAGATTCTAACACAACAGACTTCTTAAAGTCTATCATTGTTTCTATTGATGGTGTTTCTGACCCAGCGTCTTTAAATCTGGCCATTCTAGACCTACCAGCAAGAGATTCTAGATTCTTGAGAAAGAACTACACTGCTCTTGTTCCAAACGTTGAAATGATTGAATCATTTGAGTGCATGTATTGCGGTACAACAACCGAAATGGAGGTGCCCCTTGAGGCCGGGTTTTTTTGGCCTGACTTCTGAGTACATGCTTCATGTGCATGAGCAGATATTTTATCTGATTCAACACGGCAACTGGAATTACTTTGATGTGTATGACTTGCCTGTTACGATTAGGAACTGGTTTGTCCAGAGATTGAGTCAACACTTTGAAAAGCGTAATGAAGAGATGGAAAAAGCATCTAAATCCAAAAAATAACAATAGCATTCATTTTTGCGCATTGTAAACTATTTAATAGTGGAGAAATAACCATGCAACAACAAGAAGAAATAGTTATTGACTTTTCTAAAATTGATGAAAGTTTTATGGCGGCATATGGCGCACGTCTCCGCATGTTATTGAATATACTTTTCACAGGTGAATATTTTCCAGTTTCTGTTAGGGGTAGTCGCTCACAAATTGACTCTTTTACTAAAGCCCTCGCGGGTGAAAAAAGATATATGTCTTCCCTAACACAGTACGGTTTAAATAATCCTAAAACGTTGAAGGATAAGTTTAAATTAAACAGGGCTGTTAAAGGCTTTGAAAGAGACACTGGACTAATATGGCCTTTTAAGTAAGAGGCCTTATAAATGACTCCACAAGAAGTCCAAAAAAGACTACAAGAACTCTTTGAGAAGTTCAAAAAACCTTTAAATGAAAGAAAGTTAACAGATGATGATAAGAAGTTCATTGCAGAACTAATAACCCTCTACAACTCAGACAAGAAATCAAATCTAACATTCTCAGAGTCTGTGGCACTCTACGAAAAACAAGTAAAATTAGCCGAACTAGAAAAAGTCTTTTATGAAGAGGACCTGGACTTTGTTAAAGAAGTAAGGGACATACAAGTATACACAGCAGAAGCGATAAAGAGAGAGATAATGCTTCTTTCTTCAAGAAAGTTAGATGAAGCAACCGAAAAAGAACTTGAACAAAAGAAGCAATTTTTTCTTGAACTTCGAAAAGCCATAAAGACAAATGACGAAATAACGGCAGGCTTTGAAAAAGCAGAAGAATTAACAAGAGGGATGGTTGCAGCAACTCTTGGCATAACAAAGGCTTATAATTTTGGATCTGAAAGCATACTTGGAAATATAAAGGGCTTTGCAAAAGGTCTAGCAAAATCTGTTCATCCTATGAACATGATAGGTTCAGCAATTACAAGAGTTGCAGAACAAATGATGATGTTGGACAATGCACGCGCCAGTCTTTTTCAGGACACGGGTCTTTCTGGGTTTACAGATGAACTAGTAAATATTTCAGATGAGTTGAGAACAGCCTACGGCCCTAAAGCAGCCGAAGTTTCGTCTCAATTAACAGCAGAAGCACAAAAGACAATAAAGGCTTTTAGTGATATAAGAGCAGATGGATCAGCAACAAAAATAATAGCACTCGCTGGTAAGTTTCAAAAATTAGGTGCGTCTGCCTCTGCCACTTTTGAAATAAATAAGTTTCTTAATGCAAATTTAGACTTTACTGCATCGCAGCAGGCTGATGTTTTAAAGCAACTTCTCGCTCAATCAAAAGAAATGGCTCGCACGCCCGAAGAAATGTTTCGAGAAATGGCAGAGTCTATTCCCTTGTATTCGCGCTTTGGGGCAAACTTCCCAAGTGTGTTCAGAGGCATCGCCCTTGCGGCCAGAAAGACGAATATAAGCATTTCAGATCTTCAAAAGTTAACAGAGTCTTTGGATACCACAGAAGACGCGATGAAGAAGGCAGCGAAGTTTAACGCCTTGTTAGGTGGTGAATTTTTAAATGGCTTGGAATTATTAGAGGCTAAGCCAGGCGACAAAGTAAAACTAATAGCAAGAGCATACCAGCGTGCCCAAGCAGCCCAAGGCGAGATACATCCTAGAGTTTTACGAGCCTTGTATAAAGAGTTTGGAATGGATGCTTCTAGTTTCAAAAAAATGGTTGGCGCGGAGTTTGGTAGGTTTGAAGAAGAACTAGCAGTAGCGCCAAAGCCAACGAAAATGAAGCAGATAGAGGCTGATATTCAGCAAACGCTCACAGCACAAGAGAAACTTGATAATGCAATATCCAAGCATATAAGTAGAATAACAACATTTATTAACAATGAGTTTCCAATTCTAAGAAGAACTGTTAACTCTATAACAGATAATATAGAAACAGTTATTCTTGCAGCAGCAGGTATGGGGGCTATTTTATCAGTGGGTAGGATGGCTTTAGGTAGCAGAATCTATCCTAAATTTATAAAGCCTGTGGGTCCTGGTGGTTTTGGTGGCCCTGATGGCCCCAGTGGCCCCGTTACCGGACCAGATAAACCAAAAAGTGAAAAACCAAAACCTCGCCCTAAAGGTGCTCCTCCTTTATCGGAAAGAGCAGGCTATTATGATAAGAGCACAGGCAAATTTCGTGATGTGTATGGCAAAGAAATGTCAGAGGCAAAAGCCCGCGAATCTGGCCTTTCTAAACGGACAACTCGTAAACCTCCGATACCATCAGAGCCACCAAAAGTAACCGTAGACGGCCCAAACCGTCTTCGTACAAGAACAAACAGCATTGTTAATTCAGCCAGAAATATGGGTAAGAGCATGTTTGAAGGCATGCGCGGCTCCCTTTCTAAAATTAGAGGGGGAGTTAGTTCTGGCCTTAGTAGTGTATATAAGTCTACCAGTAGTTTGAGTGCTCGCGCTACTGCTGCTGGTGGTGATTTTAAGAAGGCGAAAACAGCAGACATGACCTCTGCGCTGCGAAGTATTTCTGACCGTGCGCAAAAAGCAAGATCAGCAATTGCCAATTTTAGCGAAAGAGTTAGTCAAAGTATTACAGGAAAAGCACAATCGATTCGAACTGCTGCATCTACAAGAATTGAGGGAGCCAGAGATGTTCTCGCCAAAACTTCAAGAAACGTTATTACTGGAGTTAAGGAGGCAGGTACAGCGGTGTCGCGCACTATCGAAGATGTTACTTTTGAAGTTAAAACTAAAGCATCACGGGCAGCATCAAGTATTTCAACAGGTGCGCAAAGAGCGGTTGCAACGGTAACTGACACAGCCCAGGCAGCCGGTCGAGGAATATCAACCGCTGCTCGCACAACTCGCGATACGGTTGCTAAAATTGGAACTAGTGCAGCAGAAAAAATTAGATCACTTAAGCCGGTGCAGCAGTTTCAAAAATTTCTAGGTAAAATTCCACCAACAACGATGGCAAAAGTTTTAAAAGGGGCAGGTATCATCGGAAGTTTGATAGGTGTGGCATCAGTGGCTAGTGTGTTAATGTCGGATGCCCCAGTCGAACAAAAAGCAAGAGAACTTATGCAAGTTGGATCAGGCATACTCGGTGGTGTAATTGGATCTGTGGCAGGCTCTCTTGCAGGTCCTCTCGGAACCATTGTCGGCGGTATTGGCGGTGCGCTTTTGGGGGATTACATTGGCTCAATACCTGCAATTCAAAATGCATTTTTACCAACCATTATGAGTCTTATGCCAAGTTTAGAATCAGAAATGGTAGATAAAGCCGATGCTACAAAGATAACAGGTGAATCAATATCAAAAGTAGAAATTGAAAGAACTGAGCCAATTGAAGACACGCCATACGCTATGTCTGTTGCACCAAAGATTAAAGCAGAGTTCGAGACTTCAAACGATGACGATGTGTTGTTACAAAAATTAGTTATGCTAAAAAACAACTTGGAACAGATACATATTAAAGAGAGTAAAGTTAATTTAACTGTTGGATTTAATAAAATTGCAACGGCTAGAATGGGGTAATTTTAAATGGCTGAAGGAAAAGACTTTAAATTAAATGAAATAGCAGCCAATCTGCTGAGTTCGAATCCGCGAAACGTTGAAAGGGCAATCAATGATTTGAGCGAATTGTTTTCAGTGGTAGACACAGATTCTAAAAGCCTTCGAACCGGTTTAGATAAATCTTCTGTTGATAGCATAAACGAACATTTTGATAAATTATCTCAATTTTTAGATTTAAACTCTAGAGTTTTAAAAGATGTTTTAGACCTTCATGAAGCAAAAGTTAAAATACAACAAGAAAAGGTAAGAGTCTTAAAAGAAGAAATAGACCTTTTAATTTCAAATGGTGAGGTTGAATCTGAACGATATCAACAACTAGTTTCGGCATACAAAGAAAACACAAAGATACTCAAAGGTTTAAAAAAATATCAACTTGCCCTAGAAAAAGGAGAAAGAGTTTCAGAAGGGTTGTTGCAAGCAACTTTGGGCTTACAAACTGGATGGTCAGAATTAGGTATTGCCAGTGCTAGAGGGTTTTTTCCCGGAGTAATAAAAGGATTAGCGGAGTCGTTGACTCTTAGTAATCTTTTTGGCTCTACTGTAACAAAAGTTTTCGAAAGAGTAATGGCTTATGATGCCGCTCAAGCATCAATCTTTGAAAAGGCAGCGATATCAAGAGACAGAATAAGGTTAGTAGAAGCCGCTTCAGAACTAGGAGCAGTTTCGAAAGATGTCGAAGGTATTCTTGGAAATAGTGCAGTAGCACTAAAAACCAACTTAAGAACTTTTGGGGATTTATCGGATTTTCAAGCCAAAGAGACAACAAAAACTATTGGCGTATTAAGTCGTTTTGGCGTTTCAATGGAAGAATCCGCACAAACATTCACTACTTTAACGGCGACTTTAGGCAAAACACCAGGTCAGGCCAACGAGGTAATGAACAATTTTGTAGGGGTGGCGGAAGCCATAGGCAGACCACCAGGAGAGTTATTAAGCGATTTTAATAAAGCGGCACCAATATTAACTAGATTTGGAAGTCAAAGTGAAAAAATATTTAAAGATATAACCCTTCAAGCGAAAAATCTTGAAATGGAAGTGGCACAAGTATTAAATCTTAGTGAAGGCGTTGATACTTTTGAGGGGGCAGCAAAAGCGGCACAAGCGTTTAATATTGCAATAGGCCAACCTTTTCTAAGTGCACAGCAGTTGTTGGCCGCTGACCCAGCAGAAAAACTTCAAATGTTTGCAGATGCATACAAGAGGGCAGGTAGCCCAGATTTAAGTCCCCGTGTTTTGAGAGGTTTGGGGGAAGATTTGGCCATGCCGGTTGATGAGTTGCAACGTGTTTTAAAACTGCAAAAAGATAAATTTGATGGCCAAAGAGACCAGATGGACACTGCAGAAACCACTCTTGAAAGTAATGTGCTCAAAGCGCAGAATTCTTTAACTGTGCAAGGTAAAATAGATGCAGCACTAACTAATCTTATAGACAAACTAGTTCACACGATAGACGGCGACAAAATGCTTAATTGGGTTGCAACTACCGTTTCCAACCATATTGGAAAAGTTGTTATTGGCTTGGGGGCTCTAGGCGCAGCCGCTGCAGTGGTTAGTGCAAAGGTGCTAAGCAGGGGTGCAACACCTATGAATCCAGAGCATGTAAAAATGGCTGGAATGGGCGGTGCTGTAGGTGCGGGCAAAAGGCGGGGCAAGTTTGGAAAAGGCCTTGCCATAGCGGGCGCTGCCACAGCGATAGGCGGCGCTATGTTTGGTGCTGCATATTTGTTAGAAAAAGGGGCAGTGTTTGACAAAGAAGATAATCAAGATAGACCAAGGCCTGGTGCCAAGCCAAAAGAAGAAAGCATCACAAGCACGGAGGTACCTGAACCTCCTAAACCGTTAGAACTTTTACACTCCGGTTTTTTTGACGAGAAAATGCAACAAGAAGTTGCGAAAGAGGAACAAAAACAAAAGAAACAGGAAGCCCAAAGAGCAAAAGATTTAGAATTAATAAAAGCAGAAAATATCAAAACACAAGGTGTGATTATGTCTCTTGCCAGCGAGGTAAAGAGTCCTGAGATTATTTCTAAAGAAGCACAACAACTTCTTGATGAGAAAACCCCAATTTTACAATCTATTAGCGGAACCGACAAAGAACTTCAATCAATAATGATGGAAAAGAATAGACAGGAAGAGGAAGAAATAAAGTCCGGACAGTTACAGGAGAAGAAGAAAAAAGAAGAAAGACGCAAAGAATTAAGATTACAGGCACTTCAAAAAAGAAAGGCGGAAGAAAAAAAGAGGAAGGAAGAAAAAGCCCGAGAATTACAAGAAAAGAAAGCAAAGGAGGCGCAAGCCGCAAAGTCTCCGGTAAAAGAAGCGCTGAACGAGGAAAAGGTAGCAGATAACTTATCCGAAAAACAATTTAAAGGAATCAGAAGAGAATTAATTGTTCCAGCGACAGAAGATGGAACAGTAAGTCTGATGGGATTTAATAAGTCTCCAGAGCGAGAACAATTTGATAAAGATTACCCACCAGGAAATGTTCAAAACCGCAGAGATTTGATGCTTAGAAACAGGAGAAAAGATAAGTATCAAAGACAATATTTGTTGCGTACCGGCCAACTTAAAAAGATTGTAACTTATGAGGACCTTACTTCTCCCATGTCTACTATGCCAAATATGAGCACAGGAAATCTAGAACAGAATTATGTACAACCTGTTTTTAATAAGAAAGACAAGTTTTACGCTGCAAAGGCTGATGGCCCACTTGCAAAGGCTTTGGATGAGATCCTAGCGGTGACAAAAAAACTGTTAGAACAAAAAGGCGATGTAGAACTATCTATTAGTGAGAGGAAGTTTGCAGCAGCGGTAGAAGATTCGCTGGCTACCGTGCAAAGAAGAACTTAAAAGGAGTGGTAAAATGGGATTTAGTAATACAACATCTTTCGACCCAGTTTTAGGTGCCTTGGAAGAAAGTGGGTATTTGATAGAATTTGTGCATTTGGCGTCACAGAAAACAGCAGTCTTTCCCGCCTGGATTACAGATTTTTCTGACTCTTTTAACAGTGACTGGTCAAGTGAAAAAGTTTTTGGTAGAAACGATCCCATTGGCAGTTTTGCTGGTACAACCAGAACAATAAACCTGGCTCTAAAAATACCATCTTATAGTTTGAGGGAAGCAAGAGAGAATATGCATCAATTAGAACACTTAGTTGCTAACATGTATCCTAGTTATGAGGTTGATGGTAAGGACATTCACACAATGTCTTCATATCCTCTAATAAAGGTTAAGTTTGCAAATTTAATTAAAAATGCAAATTTTAGAGTTAACAAATTAAATGCTTTTAAAGCGGGTCTGGCTTGTTGGATGAATTCAGTAAGTTTTACGCCAGATTTAGAAGCAGGTTTTCATCATCCACCTGGAGGTGCAGTCTTGCACTCATCACCTAGCAATATTTACAAAGATTATAATGGCAATTATGGAAACAATAAAAGCGCCCCAAATAAAAGCCATACTTTTATACCAAAAGCGTTTGATTTTCAATGCAGTCTGCAGGTTGTACATGAGCATAAACTTGGCTGGAAAGACCACAAATGGCTTGGTGGCCGAGGCAGTTCTGACGAAGAGAACACGGCCTATCCATACGGGATAGAACAATTAACTGGCAAAGTTCACTTTGTAGAGGATGGAGATGACTCACCGATGCTAAGAGTGAAGACCAACTTACCAGATAATCAAAGCACAAAAGAACTTATGAAAAAGTATAACAAGATTTTGGGGAACGTATAATGTCTAGATATGGGTTAAGAGATACTATAGAGAATAGTGAAAAAAGGTACAAGAACATATTAAAAGAAAGAGGTGTGAAAACAATAAAACATTATGCCGCCCCAAAATTTGTTTTATTATCAGATGAGCAAATACAAGATATTCGCGTACACCCAATAATTTGGAAACTTGGAACTAGATTTTATAAACTAGCCGACAAAGAATATGGTGATCCAAACCTTTGGTGGGTTATCGCGTTTTACAATAGAAAACCAACTGATTTTCATGTTACTCTTGGAGAGACCGTGTTTATACCCGAAAACTGGAGGTCAGTTTATAATGCGGTGGTTGAACCTGATGGTAAATACACGTAAATTTGGAGTTTGTTAAAATGGCGTCGTCTGATGCAGAAAGAAAAATAAACGGAATAGACAGAATGCAAGAAGAGGTAGCAACACTATCTCAGGGCTCAAATTCTCAATATATTCTTGCTGCTTTAACCCCTGAATTATTAGAAAAGCCAGAGTACTCTAAGGTATCTGTTGGAGGGAGATCAGACAGGATAATAACTCTGAACAAAGATGTTCATCCTTTTACTTTCGACACTTATTTACAAAGTCAAGGCACAGGAGAGTTGTCCAATGTTTTCAATACATTCAATAATGCACAATTAACATCTTTAACGCCAATGATAAAGTTTTTTTTAAGAGGCGACGAAACTAAAGAAGTCATACCCATACCATTACAAAATATGCACAATTCTTTAAATCCTGGCAGAGGTGCTTATGATAGCGTAAACAAAAGGTATAGTTATCTTGGGATTAAACAAATAGATATATCACTTGCAGGAACTACGCCCGAAACAAAAAAAGCAGATATTGAAAGTTCAGTTACTTTTTATGGCAATAATTTATCTGTGTTTGAAAGGGGAGGTCAAGGGGAAACATACCTTCCTTTGATTGTTCCTTACTATACAAGAAGAGATTCTAAAAACCAAGCGGGAAATCACTATCAATTAATGATGCAAGTTGGTTGGAACGTTCCTACTCCTGGATTGAGAAAGGGATTAAACTTTACAAAAAAACAAATAGATGCCATTACTGCTCAACAGGCCACATACATTATGAGATACTACAATCACGGGTTTAGTTTTAACGAAGATGGTTCGTTTCAACTAAAGGTAGATTATATTTCAGCAATTGATGAGTTTTTAAAAGATGTGAATTTTTTAGAACCCTCTTCGAAAGAGATAGACAACATGATAGATGCAGGGTCAGGCAGGGAAAGGGACAAGCCTACCTCTGAAGCGGTTGGAGCGGCAATAAATGATTTAATAAAGACGCGAGTTCCATCTGCAGGTAAAAGCGCTAAAAAGAAAATTGTTAATTACTTAAACGGCAAAAGAGAGAAAGATGCGTTAAAAGAGATAGAGAGGCTTGAGATTGCTTTTTCAAAAAGAGATTCAGATAAACTGAAAGGCCTTGTGAGATCTTTGTTACAAAATAGGGCGGGCTTTACAATAGAACTTTCTCCATCTTATGTTCAGCACCTTTTCTTTGATATAGTCGGCGCAAACCACATGGATGAATATTACGCTCAAGAAAACATGTCAGGCGGAGATAAATATACGTTTGTAGAATACGCAAGGGAAAACTTGCTTACGGTTTCTAGAGAGCAGGCGGGCAAAGATTTTCAAGTAAATCAAATTTCAACAGAACAAAGAAATATATCTGGCGAATCATTAATGTCTACTGAATCAGATTTCATTGGGACTGTTACACCGGGAGAGATGCTGGGTGTTTATAACTTTTTTAAATTTGGAGATGTCATTACCGCATTTTTGGCTTCTAGTAACGGAGAAAAGTATTTCAAAGAAAATGATTTTAGAATTATTTTAGGAAATATTAGAATTCCTGTGCAGAGTAGAGAGGTGGGAGGAAAGAAAAAAGTAATAACTGCTTCTTTGTATGATATACCAATAGCGTTGGAATCTTTAATGAAAATTATTTATGAAGACTACATTAATACCACCAGGAAAAGACTAACGTTTAAAAATTTTATTTCCTCTCTGTTAACTAAGGTTATAAAGCCTTATTTTGTAGAAAGAGATTTTGTTTTAGATCACAGGCCAGTAAAAAACTCGATAAGAACAGGTCAAATTGTTGTAAATAAAAATGCAGCAGGGAAAATAAAAGATAACATAAGAGAAGGACGCTTAAAGAAAATTAATTTAAGAAATCCGAGAATTAATTTAATGGATCAGAAAGAAAGTAAAAATTTAACATCTCTGTTTTTTATTAGCGTGAGTTCTCCGAGTCCTCCGCAAGATGATAAGATGTTGAAAAGTTATGATAAATACACTGTTGGCTCTGCGCAAAGCATAATTAAAAAAGTAAGTTTTAATCAGGCTAATTCAGCCGTGCAGAAAGCAAGAGCAGATGATAACGTTGTTGCATCTCTAAGAAACGAAGACTCGGTAATAATACCTCAAGTTTACAATGTTTCGCTTGATATAATCGGTAATGTTAATTTTTTTCCCGGCTATTCTTTTAATCTGCAGCCAACCTTGTTAGGCTTAACGCAAGGTACAAGAGATTCAATTCTAGAAACGCTAGGATTAACAGGCACGTATATGACACTAAAAGTTGAGCACTCTTTTTCGTCTAGTGGGTTTACGACCAGTTTGGAAGCATATAACGTTTATGTTGATAAAAAGGCAAAAAAGGCGCTTAAGTCTTAGTGGGAGCAAATTATGAGTGGTACAAGAAAAAAATTTATGGATAGAGTTAAGTATCTCGAAAAAACAAAAGATATAGCGCATTTCTATCATTTTGACAATTGGGAACAAAGGCAGTTCTTTTATGCCAGAGTCAACAATAATGGTAGAGTGGTTGCACCGTTAGATAGAGTTACCTTAAAACAAATACCAGGTTCAAATCTTTTGGCTTTAGATTTTGTTGCCGATGCCTTTGCGGATATGAATTATCAATATTCTCAGCAGGTAACAAATAGAAATTTAGAACCAATACTCGGCGCGAGAACCTTGGTGCCCAAAAAGGCTTACATAAATCCTATTTCTCTTTATCAGACACATTTAGAAAAATTAGAAGAAATGTTTTTTGTAGGATACCTGAATCCACATAAAAATAAAATAAATACTTTTGAAGATGTAGTGTTTTATTTTATGAAATTTGCGAAAGACATAGCGGCAGAAGAACCAATATTGTTTTCTTATTTCGTGAAGTCTAACAATTGCCCAATTCATTGTACAGGTCTTGTGCTTGAAACTGCAGACACGTCTCACGACGTAAATCAGGCGAAATATCAAATTTTAAACAGTAAAGATTTTAATTTTTACACAAAAATGGCGGCTAGATTTGGTTTTGTAATTCCAAAACATGCTCCTTGGACTTTTGTGGCCAATTTAGATTCTACAATAATGTTTGATTATGTGAGGCAATACGACGTTTCAGACAAAGAAAGCATCATGAGAGAATATTTTTATGAATGTCAAGGATTTGATATTGACATGTTAAGAAAATTTTTATATGATATTTATGTAGACTTTTCAAGGCTAAACGCTGTAAGAAGAGTTAACAAGATATGCAAAGAAACAAACAAAATAAAATCAATTACGAGAAATGTTCTTAGACCGTCACTCAGAAAGGTTATTGCTCAATACAACACAAGAGATTGGTTAAAAATATACCTTCAATTGCTTCTAGTAGAAAATAGGATTAAAACTAGCAAAAAAGCATTTGAATTTTATTTTGAAACATGCTATTATTTGTTCGAATATGAGAGTTTTGAAAGATCAATAGACTTTGCAGAAATGAAATTATTAAAAAAACGAAGGGACATTTTTCTTTAAGTGATATTTCAAATAGTCGATACAAATGAGCAATGCAGAAAAGTTTTTGCTGATGGGAAATTCAATTCTATTGAAGAGGTTCAAGATCTAGATTTCCAAAGCACATGGAAGCATTCTAGTCAAATCAATAGTCTTGGGGTGCAACCAGAGTATGCATATCTTTGGTCTAAGGGAGATTTAACTTCCTCTTGCCCAGGACATATAAACGAACAGTGGAATATTGAGTCAACTAGAATAAAGTCAATTATGAAATCTGTGATGGTTGCAAAATGTGATGTAAACACAACTTGTATATATGATTACATACCAGAAAAATATCTTCGCAGATATCTTATTTTAAAAGAACAAATTATTGAAAACATATTCTCTTCTTACAGCAAACCAGATGATTATGAAGCCCTTAAGCGTGCGCACATTTTATCTGAAGAGATGAACACAAGAAAGAATATATTTGATAAAAAGAAGAGAACGACTAACTATAACGTATTTGGAACGCGAACCGGAAGATTATCGAATAAAGGCGCAGGTATACCTATACTAACTATGAAAAAAGAAGATAGAGTAAAGTTAGAACCCACAAACGATTTATTTGTAGAGTTTGACTTCAACGCCGCAGAAATAAGAACTTTGCTTGCCTTGAGTGGCAAAGAACAGCCAGAACAAGATATACACACTTGGAACACAGAGGTGGTAGCAGGTAATTCAATTACCAGAGATGAAATGAAAAAGCGATTCTTTGCTTGGCTGTATAACCCAAAAGCAGAAGATGCTGTGTTGAGTAAGCATTATGATAAGAATGCTATAATAGAAAAATACTGGGATGGAGAAGCAGTTACGACTCCATATGGAAGACGTATTCCGTGCGACAGAGATCACGCGCTAAACTATTTGGTACAATCAACAAGTAGTGATGTCTGTATTGAGCAGGCATACAAAGTTAGAGAAATATTAAAAGAACGTAAAACACAAATTTGTTATTTACTTCATGACTCAATTGTGTTAGATTTTACTAGAACTGACGTTAGCAAATTTGATGAAATTCAAAAAACGTTTAGTGAGACTAGATTTGGCAATTATCTGACTTCTGCCAGCATAGGCAAGAATTTTAGAGATATGACAGAGGTGTAATGTATACTGTAATCGGAGTTGGTGGAATAGGGATAGAGGTTGCTAAGAATTTTAGTAATTTTCCTCAATATAATTTGATCTATGTAGATGATGAAAAGCATAACTTTACAGATCAGCACACCATAACAAAACAAAAGAGGCCAGAGTTATATGAAGACGCCTTCAAAGCGCTTAAGCCTGCTCTAAAGAAAAAAGTAAAAGATAAGGTTATATGTGTTTTATCTGGCGCTAGCGCAGTATCATCAATAGCGTTAAAATTACTGTATGGGATAAGAGAAAAAGACATATCTATACTTTACATAAAGCCAGAGACCGCTTTGCTTTCAGACAAAAAAAGAATGCAAGATAAGGTAATATTTTCAGTACTACAAGAGTATACTAGATCTGGCCTATTTGAAGATATGTTTTTAATTTCAAGTGAGTCGATGGACGCTTTGGTTGAGGATGCTAGTATATCAGATTATTATACTAGCATGAATAGCATGATTGTGAATGCGTTTCATATGATTAAGGTTTTTGATAACCAGCCCGCAGAAGCATCAAATTTTTCTGAAGTGCTTGAAACTCGTAGAATTTATTCTATAGGCCTTTTAGAACAAAAGTCGGGAGATGAGAAATTATTTTTTCCAATTGATACCCCGCTAGACAAAAGATTATATTTTGGAATAACTGAAGAAAATATAAATAATGATAAAAATCTTCAGAGAAATATTATAAAATTGATAAAAGATAAAAACGAAGAGTTCTGTAAATACAGTTACGGCGTCTACAAAACACAGTATGATTCCGATTTCTGTTATATGAAAATTTATACATCAAAAGTACAAGATTTCTAATAGAGGAAATATAACTTGAAAAATCCTGATTTGGTTATGTTTGTTGGGCCTATGTTTGGCTCAAAGACAACAAGGCTAATTGCCGCGCTTGAAAGATATAAATATCAAGGTAAAACAATTTCAGCATTCAAGCCTATGATAGACAATAGATACTCCACTGGCGAAATTGTTACTCACAACGGAGGTAGGATTAAAGCCCAATGTATAGTCTCTGGTGTTGAAATATTTGAATCTTTAGAAAAGAGCGCTGCCGAAGTGGTGGCGATAGACGAAGCCTTTATGATAGAAAACATAGGAAACACCGTAATAAGTCTTTACAAGTCCGGTCTAACTGTGCTAATATCAAGTCTAGACCTATCTTCTAAGGCTGAACCATTTAAGGAAATTGCTAAAATGATGCCTTGGGCCACAAAGATTGTAAAATGTCCATCAGTGTGTGCTCAGTGCGAGGAGGATGCTTACTTTACATATAGAAAATTTGACGATGATAGAGAGTTATTGATAGGTGGCTCAGAAATGTACGAGCCAAGATGTTTTAAACATTACAAAAAAAATAGTTGACAAACAAAAAAACATTTAGTATATTACAAAACAATGAAAGGACGTTATAATATGAGCGCACAAGCAAACAAAAAAATCCCCACTATGGAGGTTGCCGAAAACAAGGCAGTTCAAAAATTGATCAAAGCCGGTTATAAAGACCCCAGAAAGGATGAAGGCCATTTGAGAAGCCTTGTTTTTACCTCTTTCGATGGGCGGAAGTATAGAAAATTTATTACTAGTTTTCTTTATTTAGACCCTTCGCAGGTAAAAAAATCTCAAGTCAGAGACAAGGACTATGATCCTATTTATTGTCAAGCACAACTTAAACCTCTTATCGAAAAGGAAGGTCTACATTATGTTTGCCATATAAACAGTCAAAAAACTCTAGAAACGGGCCACAATAGGTATCCAGTGCTAATGGAAATATATCCAGGTGAAAAATTGCCTTTTCTTGAGATATCAAAGCCTTATTTAGAAAATGACGATGGCACTTATACCCTCTGCAAGGATAACCAATTTGAAGATGAGATAGCAAAAATTGGCAGCAATAGTGCTCCTCCAAACAACCCATACACTATGGAATGTATTGGTCAGCAAATTAGAAGACTTTACAATATTGATCCTACTTTTCGTGGTTTAAACCCGACTGGAGATTGGTTTGAAGAAAACGAAGGTCCTTTCGATAATATAATGAACGAACTTCACCCGAAACAATTCCTTAGCAAAGGCACAAGGACCAAGATTAGAGAAAAGGCTGGTAAAGGAAAATCAATAATTAAGCCGGTCGAATTTGCAGATTGGACTCACGCAGCAACCTCAAGAGGCTGGCCTTCGGGAGTAAAGCCAGGTAACAAGAAACCATCAAGGATGTCTTTTAATGAGTGGTTTGATCCAGCAGATAACACAAACATTACTACCGTTTCTACAAACGGAAACAAACTAAAAGAGAAGGTTTTATTAGAGTTGACGGAAAAGCATTTAGACACAGCCATGGGCACAACTAAAGGCATTAAGTTATTAATGAAGGTTAATTCACCGTCTACTAACCCCATAGCACTTGAAAAGGAAAGGAGAGATTTTGTATCATCAAAGATTGATGTGTTAAATACCAGACTTAGAAAAAATAACTGGGCTCAAATTAAGGAAGTCTACTGGGTAAAACAATTAAATCATAATTCTGATAAAGGAATGCATTTTGTGCAAGACAAAAACGGCATTATGAAAGAAAAAAAATAGTTGACAAACAAAAAAACATTTAGTATTATAGATTCAGTTGGTCAGGAAATTTGCTGACCTGCTTTAGCCAAAGAGCAAAAAAACAACAGGAGAAAAACATGGCTTTAAATATTGATTTGATGAAACAAAAGATGAATGCCCTACAGGGCAAGGGCGAAAAGAAGAAGAACTTCTGGCGTCCAGAAGATGGAGAGAATAATATTCGTATTGTTCCAACTGCAGATGGAGATCCTTTTAAGGAAAGATGGTTTCACTACAATGTAGGAAGTCAAAGTTTCTTATGCCCAAAGCGAAATTTTGGCGATAGTTGCCCAGTGTGCGACTTCGCAAATCAACTCTGGAATGAAAATTCGGATGATAGCAAGAATTTGGCTAAGACCATGTTTGCCAAGCAGAGATTTTTCTCTCCCGTGTTGGTACGGGGTGAGGAGTCTGAAGGTGTTAGGGTTTGGGGCTATGGCAAGTTAGCCTATCAGAAGTTGCTTGGTATTGTTTTGGATCCTGATTATGGAGATATTACAGACCCTACGGATGGCAACGATCTTAAGTTACTTTATGGAAAGGCTCCTGGTGCGTCTTTCCCCACTACAGATATTCGACCTCGGCCTAGAAAGTCTGCTCTATGTGATGATGCAGTCGGAGGTGATGAGCGTTGTGCAGAGTTGCTAGAAACAATTCCTAACTTTGATACTATTTTTGAAAGGAAGACGTCTGATGAAGTCCAGCAGATTCTAGACGGACATTTGTCCGGTGAATCTGAGCAGATTGAAAAGTTTGGTGAAAAGCCGGTTGTTGAGCAGAGTAACACAGATGATGTGGAAAAGGCGTTCAACGAGTTGCTGGGTTGATAAAAGATGAATAAGGTAACAAAATTGAAATCTGGTAAAATATCGACAAAAGACATTATTTCGCAACTAAATAAACGTGCGGGGGTTAGCGTTGCTTATGATTTACAAGAAGAAAATCCAACGGATGTTAAGGATTGGATTTCAACAGGCTCTCGCTGGCTTGATTCTATTATCGCTAAAGGAAAACTTGCAGGAATTCCAGTGGGAAAGGTCACTGAAATCGCTGGACTTGAGGCTACAGGTAAATCATTCATGGCGGCTCAAATTGCAGCCAACGCACAAGAAAAAGGTTTTAGAGTAGCCTATTTTGATTCAGAGTCAGCAATTGATTCCAACTTTCTTGAAAGGTCCGGATGTATTTTAGACGATCTAGTTTATATCCAGGCTACTTCTGTAGAAAGTGTGCTGGCTCAAATAGAAGATCTTTTAAAGATTCCTGAAAAGTGGTTATTCATTTGGGATTCGCTTGCTCTCACGCCCTCTGAGCACGATATAGAATCGGACTACAATCCTCAATCTTCAATGGCTATGAAAGCGAGGATTCTTTCAAAGGGTATGCCCAAATTAGTGCAACCAATTGCAAACGCAGGGGCCTGCTTGTTGGTGTTGAACCAATTAAAGACCAACATCACAAGGAGCCCTTCCGAAGCAATGACGACACCCTATATGACTCCTGGCGGTAAAACGCTCCCATATTCTTACTCGTTAAGAATTTGGCTAACTGGTCGCAAAGCAAAGGCATCTTTTGTTTTGGATGATAATGGTTTTAGGATCGGGTCAGAGGTGAAGTGTAAGATTGAAAAGTCTCGCTTTGGCTCAACTGGCCGAACCTGCAACTTTAAAATCCTTTGGGATGTGACCGATCATGTCGGTATTCAAGATAGAGAGAGTTGGTTTGATGCAATCCAAATTTCAGAAAATCTTGAACAATCCGGCGCTTGGTATGCTCTTGTGTATGAAGATGGCACTAAAGAAAAATTTCAAAGAGCACATTGGCTGTCAAAACTGGAGAATGATAAGTTTAAAGAAAGAGTTCTTCATATTATGGACGAAGATGTTATTAAGAAATTTAGTGACAGAACAGGAAATGCGTCTGATTTTTACGAACCAGACGAACCAGAAGGTTCAGATTCTACAGAAGAGTAGACAAACAAACCCCCTAGAAATAGGGGGTTTTCTTTAGGAGTAAATATGAAAAGATTAATGTTAATAGACGCGCAGAACCAGTTTATCCGCTCGTATATTGTTAATCCCACTATGACACCAAATGGTTTTCCAATCGGTGGCACTGTGGGTTTTTTACATACATTGAACAAATTGTGCAATCAAATAAAACCAGATTTGTTTGTTGTGGTTTGGGATGGGGAAGGCGGTTCTACGCAAAGGAGGGCGCAAAACAAAAATTATAAAATGGGCAGAAAACCACCTAAACTCAAAAGCCAATCCAAGATGCGCTTAAATAGGTGGATAAATGAGATGTCACAGGAAGAAGTAGAAGAAAATAGATTATGGCAACAACTTAGAACAATTGAATACGTAAATCAAATGCCAATTATTCAATTTAGAGAACCCAACGTTGAGGCTGATGATGTCATATCATATGTTAAGTCGATGCCTATTTTCTCTGAGTGGCAAAAAGTTGTAGTCTCAAGTGATAAAGATTTTATTCAGTTGTTGGATGAAAAAACTTTGTTGTTTAGACCAACTCAAGAAGAAGTGTTGAACACGAATCGTATTTTAGAAACACACTCTATTCATCCTAATAATTTTGCTTTAGCAAGGGCGATGGTTGGTGATAAAAGTGACAACATCGATGGATTACCAGGTGTTGGATTAAAAACAGTGTCTAAGGCTTTTCCTTTTTTAGCGAATGATAAAGATTATCTACTATCAGATATTAAAATTTATTCTGAGGAAATGATAGAAGAATCTAAATTAAAAATTTATAACAAAGTGCTTGAAGATTATCAGAAAGTGTGTAATAATTACTCTATAATGCAACTTGCAACTCCGCTTATATCGGTGCAATCTGCTTTATATATTAATCAAACATTTGAAGAGTATGAGCCAATGCTAAACATGACAGAGGTTAGGAAAATGCTATCATCTGACGGGATGATGTCCACAAACCTAGATTGTTTGGTTAGACGATTCAATGCTATGATTCAGGAAGGAATAGGGTTTAATTAATGCTTCAAACAAAAGAAGATTTTTCAAAATTTGGAAAGTCTTTTCAAGAAAGTCTGTGTCATTTGATTCTTGAAGATAGGCCATTTGCAGATCAAATATTTGAGGTTCTAGATATTAATTTTTTAGAACTCACTTATCTAAAAGTTTTTGTAAAGAAGATTCAAGAATATAAAAAACAATATGGTGTGCATCCTAGTAAAAAAATAATGACCAGCATAATGAGAACTGGTTTGACTTCTGAACAAGAGTCCGTTCAAAAGTTGCTTCGTGATTATTTTGCTAGGATTTTGGCAAAGCAAGATGAAATAGACGGCACTGAATATATCAAAGATACTGCGCTAGATTTCTGCAAAAAACAGAAATTGAAGGAGGCTATGATTCAGTCTGTTGATTTAATTAAAAAATCTTCTTTTGATGAAGTTGCTAAAGTTATTAATGACGCTCTAAAACTTGGTACAAGTAATGATATAGGTTATGATTATTTGGCTGATTTTGAGAGGCGCTTTGAACTAAAAGCAAGAAATCCGATAAGCACAGGGTGGACACCTGTTGATAAATTAACAAAAGGTGGTTTAGGTTCAGGGGAACTGGGCGTAGTAATAGCGCCTACTGGTGCAGGAAAGTCAATGGTTTTAGTGCATTTAGGTGCTCATGCATTGTTGCGTGGTAAAAATGTAGTGCATTACACATTAGAACTTGCAGACACAGTGGTTGCTGGCAGATATGACAGTTTAATTACAGGATATCATCTTAAAGATCTACGTGTGTTTAAAGAGCAGATCTATGATAAAGTTAAAGAAGTGCCTGGCAAATTAGTTGTAAAAGAGTATCCAACTAGATCTGCAACTGTTGAGACAATTAAAAATCATTTAGAAAAAATGAAGAATCATGACTTTAAGCCAGACCTTATTATTGTCGATTATGGAGACCTAATAAAACCTGAAAAGTTCTCAAAAGACGAGAAAAGACATCAGTTGGAAACTATTTATGAGGAGTTACGGGGTATTTCACAAATCTATGAGTGCCCTATTTGGACCGCTTCTCAAACGAATCGGTCGGGTCTAAATGCCGAGGTTATAACTATGGAATCCATTTCCGAAGCATTCAATAAGTGCTTCGTTGCAGATTTTATTTTTTCGGTTTCGAGAACTATTGAAGACAAGCAAACAAACGGTGGGCGGATTTTTATTGCTAAAAATAGAAACGGCCCAGATGGATTGATCTATCCAATATTTATGGACACAAGCAATGTAAAGATAAAAGTCTTAGAACAACCGCTTAGCAGTGAAGACATGGAAGATGTGGTAAAGAACGCGGCAAAAAAACAAAGGGATTTATTGACAGAGAAGTATAAAAAGTTTAAAAATAAGGGGAGTAAAGAATGAGTTTATCAAATGACATTTTATCAGACATCACTGTACACATGAAATATGCTAAATATATAGCAGAGGAAAACCGAAGAGAAACGTGGGAAGAATTGGTTACTAGAAATATGAATATGCATCTCAAGAAGTATCCTGAATTAGAACTTCAGATTATCAAAAACTACAAATTTGTTTTTGAAAAGAAGGTACTACCATCTATGAGATCGCTTCAATTCGGGGGAAAGCCAATAGAAGTAGCACCAAATAGAATATTTAATTGTGCTTATATGCCGATTGACGATTGGCGTTCTTTTAGCGAGGCGATGTTTTTACTTCTCGGCGGAACGGGCGTAGGTTTCAGCGTACAAAACCATCACGTAGATAAACTTCCTGAAATAAGAAAGCCTAACATGAAAAGAAATAGAAGGTTTCTTATTGCAGATTCGATTGAAGGCTGGGCTGATGCAGTTAAGGCTTTGATAAGGTCATATTTTTTTGGTGGCTCTAGGCTAAGATTTGATTATTCTGATATTCGACCAAAGGGTGCGCAACTTATAACTTCCGGAGGTAAAGCACCAGGACCTCAACCGCTTCGCGAATGCTTGGTTAAGTTAGAGGGATTGTTATCTCAAAAAGAAGATGGAGATAAACTTATTCCAATCGAAGTTCATGATATGGTCTGTCACATAGCCGATGCAGTCTTGGCTGGTGGTATTCGACGAGCAGCCTTGATATCCCTTTTCTCAGCAGACGATAACGATATGATATCTGCAAAGTCTGGTAATTGGTGGGAGAAAAACCCTCAAAGAGGCCGCGCAAATAATTCTGTTGTTTTGTTGAGACATAAAATAGATAAAGAATATTTCATGGGGTTGTGGGAAAGGGTAAAGGCATCTGGCGCAGGCGAGCCAGGATTTTATTTTTCCAATGACAAAGATTGGGGCACGAATCCGTGTTGTGAGATTGGTCTTCGTCCGTATCAATTTTGTAACTTAACGGAAGTAAATGTTTCAAACTTGGAAAGTCAAGAAGACTTAGAGGAAAGAGTAAAAGCAGCAACTTTTATTGGTACGTTGCAGGCTAGTTACACTGATTTTCATTACCTTCGAGATGTGTGGCGTAGAACCACTGAAAAAGATGCCCTTATCGGCGTCAGTATGACCGGTATCGCTTCTGGTAAGGTCTTAGAACTTGATATGAAGTCGGCAGCGAATGCAGTTAAGAATGAAAACAAAAGAGTCGCAGATTTAATAAACATACGACCAGCAGCAAGAACAACTTGCGTCAAACCAGCAGGAACAACATCCTTGGTTCTTGGAACCAGTTCTGGAATCCATGCATGGCACAATGATTTTTATATTAGACGTCTTAGGGTGGGTAAAAACGAATCAATTTATAATTATTTAATTGAAAATCACCCTGAGTTGGTTGAAGACGAGTACTTTAGCCCTCATACGACGGCGGTTATTTCTGTTCCTCAGAAGTCCCCAGAGGGTGCCATATATAGAACAGAGTCTGCTCTTCAATTATTAAAGAGAGTTGATCATGTTACTCAAAATTGGATAAAGCCTGGTTTCAGGAAAGGCCAAAACACACACAATGTGTCCGCTACAATATCTATTAAAGATGCTGAGTGGGCTGACGTTGGTGAGTGGATGTGGGAAAATAGAAGTTCTTATAACGGCTTGTCTGTGTTGCCATATGATGGTGGCACTTACACACAAGCGCCCTTTGAGGATTGTTCAAAAGAAACCTATGATGTATTGATGGAATCTTTAAAGGAAGTAGATCTCACAAAGGTATCCGAAGTAGAGGATAACACTAATTTATCCGGCGAAGTCGCTTGCTCTGGTGGAGCATGCGAAGTTAAATTTGTATAAAACCATTTGACATTGATGATATAATTGTCTATGCTATAAAGAAAGGAGGATTCATGTCTAGGTTTTTGCGTGCGTTAAATCCAGTCAATCGTCACATAACGATTGTACCACATTTTAATAAGGGGGAGCCTGATTCCCCTGTACTACTACCAGAAGATTTTAAACCAGAAGAAGATAGATATATATTAGCAACAGTGGTGAAGGTAGCGCCAGACTGTGCAACTGTTTTTCAAAGATTGAAAACTACTTCTCTCCCCGAAAACAATGTAATTGTGGTTGATAAGACTATGATTGAAGAAGTAGTCTTAAAAGATAAGGTTCACTATTTTATATTGGAAAACTATGTTATGGGTATTTTTAGGGGCTTAGATGAAAATTGATATTTTTGAAGACGGTATTGGGTCAGTTGAATACATATCTCACATGGGAACAGACCTCTCTGTTGTCAATGCTGCTCGCGTTTCTTTTAATGTAGAGAAGGAAGCGGTGGACGATAAAGATGTTAAGTTAATTAACTATCTTATGAATCACAATCATACAAGCCCTTTTGAGCACTGTGCTATAACTATGAAGTTTGTGGTACCTCTTTTTATTAGAAGCCAACACCACAGGCATAGAACTTGGGCTTACAATGAGATTAGCAGGAGATATACTAGTGTTGACTTACAGTTCTACGAGCCACAAAGTTTTAGGACACAACACAAGTCTAATCGTCAGGCAAGCACTGATGAAACAAACGACCCTTTGTTGGAATACAACAGGGCCGGATGGCCTGTATCTTCAACGGCTTCAAATTTAGTATCTGCACATCACAGAGAATGTGTAAAACTTTTTGATTCAATGCTAAAAGCAGGGGTCTGTAGAGAGCAAGCAAGAGGTGTGTTGCCTCAAAATTTATATACTCAATATTATGGCACGGTAAATTTACACAACCTTTTAAAGTTTGTTTCTTTGCGTGTACACGAAGGAGCACAGTGGGAAATTCAACAAGTTGCGAAAGCCTGTTTGAAAATAGCAGAAAAGCATTTCCCTTTTTCTGTTAAGGCGTATAGAAAAAAGTATGACTTGGAGTAAGAAGTGAAGTACTTAGCAATATTAATTTTATTTTCATTGTTATCTTGTAATGATAAGACGGCATCATCTGAATACGCTCAAGTTCAAGCGGCAGGTGAACCAAGCCTAGCAATTCCTCCTGAATTACCAATTGAAGAGTCTTCTGCTGGGTCTGTGCCAATTGATGTTTTTACTCCTTTGAGCACGGCAGGCACAGACTTACCACCAGTGAGCGAGGTAGGCTTCACTAGTGAGTGCGAAGGAGACGAGGATCCTTCAGATTTCGAACTTTATTGTAGGTGTAATCCACAGTGTTGTGAACAGCAGCAATGGTATTGCCCACCTCGTCCGGATAACCAGATTCATAGATCAAGAGTCACTGTTTCTGTGTGTGACGAAACTAGCCAACCTTGTGATTTTGGCTTTGATGAAGGTTGTCCTCCTCCTCAAATTATTCGAAGAGAAGAGTGTGAACTGGCTTTCGAGTGTCCCCCTAACACAGAGATTAATCAAACTCAGTGGTTTGACTGTGAGTTGGCTGATGGTCGGTTTGGCAAACAGAGAGTTGTTTGCAATAAAGGAAATTTGATTCACGGCCCTTGTCGGCCTTGTCAGGATGAATCCTGTGATGGAGAAGATAATGACTGCGATGATAGGGTAGACGAGGGTAGGTTTCTCTGCGAAAGTGAATGTGGTACGGGTTGGGGATTCTGTGTTGACCAACAGATCATAGATTGCGATGCACCCTTCCCCAACGAAGAAGTTTGTGATTATGAAGATAATGATTGTGACTCAAGAGTAGACGAGGGTCAGCGCAATGAGTGCGACAAATGCGGCCCAGTCCCTGCTGATGAGTGTGACGGACAAGATAATGACTGCGACGGCAGTGTTGATGAAGATTTAATTCGTGAGTGTGAAACTGCTTGCGGTGTTGGTTTTGAGACTTGTTCTTCTGGTAATTGGATATCTTGCACTGTTCCTGAACCAGAAGAAGAGGTTGATCCTTGTGATGGTATAGACCAAGATTGTGATGGGTTAATTGATGAAGGTCTTAACTGCGATTGCACTGTGCAAGATGTTGGAGTATTGATTCCTTGCACTGAACCACCTTTAAGGTGTGGCCAAGGATTTAAAACTTGCACTTGCAATGATCCTCCTGAATGCACACAATTAGGGATGTCAGAATGTCTTGCGTTATGTGCACAGTTAGAAACGTTGGCTAATCAAGAATGTGACCGTTATGCGGGCATGGCAGTACAAAATGAAATATGTAACAATTTTGATGAAGACTGCGACCAAAATATTGATGAGGAGTTGATGGTAGCGTGCTATACAGGGCCAGATGGAACTTTGGATGTCGGGGTTTGTATTGCTGGAAACATGGTTTGCAATCAAGGACAGTGGGGTAATTTCGATAGGTGGGATCGTTTCCGTAGAGACCTTTGTAAAGATGAAATTACCCCACAACAAGAAGTTTGTGATGGTGCAGATAATGACTGCGACGGAGAAACAGACTACGGAGAAGAGATTAAAGAAACAGATATTTTGTTCATTGTTGATTGGTCAGGTTCAATGGATGAGGAGATAACAGCGGTTCGATCAGCATTAAATCGTTTTGCAGCACATTTTCAGGCAGAAGATAAACTTCATTGGGGCCTTGTAATTGGTCCTAAGAAAGATGATCGCGAAAGAGAGAGACTGTACTTGGTAACTGATATATCTCCTTTTGAAGATTTTCTTTCGTCTTTCGCAGCGTTAGATGCTGAAGGTATGGATACTAGCCAGGAAATGCTCAGGGATGCTCTGTATTTTGTTACGAGAGATATATCTTCAAATGCTAATTTTGATGTTAGAAACTCTATTTGGCTTAGTGACACTGCATCAACTCCAAGTAAAGAGAACTTCAAGATTAATTGGAGACAGAACGTAGATAGAGTTGCAATTGTTTTTACTGACGAAGAAGATCAATCTTGGCTCGATCCTGAAATAACACAAGACTTAATAACAACGACGCTAGGAGGAATCAATAGATTTAAACTTTATACTTTTATAAACCCTCACAACGCTGCTAATTGGGAAGACTGGGCGATTCAAACAGGCGGCAGGTCCTTTGAACTAACTTGGAATCAAAATCAGATGTACGAAAATTTAATGTCCATAATCGATGAAGCATGTCTAGGGCCATCTGACAATTCAGGGCAGCAATCAAACAACGAGACACAGCCAGTTAACTTTGTAGCACATCGTTATGATTACATAGGGTTAGTGTGCCTGTGAATGATGACAAGATAATAGTTGGCTCAAGTTTGAGCGCTTTGCTTTTATCTTATCACAAGAATATACCAATAGTTTTGTCTTCTTTTAAAGCACCTTCTGTTGACCAGCGATTTTTAGAGCCACTGATAGTAGAAAATATTTCTTTTACAAAGCACTTTGATTGCTGGCAATTTTTAAAATTTATTGTTTCAGAGAGAGGGTTACTTAGGAATCATTCAAATCCAGATTATGTTAGAGTGGAGGATAAAATACTTTTTAATTTATCGAAGAAGAAAATTTCTCTTGAATATAAGGAGTGTTTACTGTTTAGTGATTCTAAGATCAAATGCATTAATAATGTTGAGAAGATAATAAATTTAGGCTTGTATAAAGTTTTGGACTTTGTTAAGATATCTTATTGCAATGTTTCGGAATTAGATGGCATTAGTCCTACTGACACTTTTATAAAAGAAATATTGTTTGAAGGCCCAAGAAATGCTGTGTGCGTTTCTGTTTTAAATAAAGAGCAGTTATTAGATTTTAATTATTCTGACACAATGTCTAGATTTGTTTTGCAGAAGATATTAAAAGATTTAAACATTGAAACAGCACCAGCGACTAAAGACGGCAAGTATAGAAAAAAACCTCTTTTGGTCGTAACTTCTAGGCACGTTGAGACAATCGAAAAAACTGTGTTTGAAAGCAGCGAAAAGATAAAGAATTATGGATACGACGACGAAAAACGCATTGAGCAAGCATATCGCAGGGATTGTCCCAGTATCTAAAATTAATTCTGATTTTGATTTGATTTTCCACCCCTGTGTTATGCCTATAGATAATGGTTTTTATGCTATACAAAGAAGTATTGTAGAGTGCGCTTTTGCTGGGTGTAAGACGATATGGGTTGTCTGCGACGACTCTATTGCTCCTTTGATAAAAAAGATCTGCGGAGACTTTATACAAGATCCAATCGCGATTATTAATTCTAAATACAAAGTTTTTCCTCAAGAGAATCTAAAATCAATACCGATATTTTATTCTCCTTTGTCGTATAAAAATCAAAACAAGGAAGGATTAGGGGTTTCAGTATTAGATGGTATAACTGCTTGTTTTGCAGTTAGTAGTAATATATCTAAATGGGTTGTGCCACAAAGATATTATGTTTCAAGTCCTTATGGAGTTTATGACCCTTATCTCATCAAAGAGCAAAGAGATAAGATATTATCACATGATTCGTTCGTATTTAACTTTGAAAATAAAAGTGTATTTACAAATGATCATTTAGGTTTTAGTTTAAGCCCGAAACAATTTAAACATTGCAATTATTTATACAAAAGAATGAACACAAAAACTCAGTTTAGTCTTGACATTATTTTTGGCGATGATATAATGAGGGAAAATATGGCTACGAGTCATGTTGATAGTTACTTTAATATAAAAGATTGGAAAGGGTATCAAACATTTTTTAAACAAGGTTTAAGTTTTGAATCGATACCATTTTGGAAAAGTTTATTTACTGGAAATATAAAAAAGATTGAAAGGCATTTATAAATGACAGAGAACCGAGAAAATCCATCTATACCTTTCGTTGGTTTACATGCACATTCCGTTGCAGGATCATTGTTTGATGCTCTGGGTTATCCACAGCAGCATATGGATTATGCATACAACAATGGAATGAATGCATTGGCGCTTACAGATCATGGCAATGCAAATGGTTTGGCATATCAGGTACTTCATGCCAAGAAGATGCAAGATCAAGGTAAAGAATTCAAGCCTATTTTTGGCTGTGAAGCATATTTTATTCCATCAATTGCTAATTGGAGGGAAGATTACAATAAAGCGAAAGAAGATGCTAAAAGCAAAAAGCAACTAGATGATGTTAGATCAGGCGCGACAATTGAAAATGAGGCTTCTAAAAAGAAGATGAAGTCTATTTTGAATCGTAGAAGTCATCTTATTCTTTTAGCCCAAAATCAAACGGGCCTACAGAATATCTTTAAAATGATTTCAAAATCATACAGTTCAGAAAACTTTTATCGATATCCTCGTATTGATTATGCAATGTTGAAGAAACATAACGAGGGTGTTATTGCTGCCAGTGCATGTCTTGGGGGGGTTTATGCAGGCAATTACTGGCAAAATCGTGACGCCGGTCAAGATGCTATTGTAGACGCAATGAGGCACACCACACAAAAAATGCAATCTATATTTGGAGACAGGTGGTATGGTGAATTACAGTGGAATAATGTGCCTGAGCAACACGAATTAAATCAATATATAATACAAATGCATTATGAGTTTGGAATAGAACTTATATCAACCGCTGATTCTCATTACTATTCTCCAGATGCTTGGAAAGATAGAGAACTATACAAGAGATTGGGCTTCTTAGGTAAGAGGCCAGAATGGCTTAGCAGCGAACTACCGATTGACGTTGAAGAGATTGGCTATGAACTGTACCCCAAGAATGGTGATCAGATGTGGGATTCTTATAAGAAATACTCTAAAATGTGTGGAGTCGAATATGATGATGAACTAATTTTAAATTCAATAAAAGAGACGCACAAGATAGCCTTTGATAGAATAGAATCTTTCCTTCCCGACAATACAGTTCGCTTGCCTGATTTTGTCGTGCCCGAAGGACAAACTCCAGGGCAAGCATTGGCTATGCTTTGTATATCTGGGGCGAAAGAAAAAGGCTTTCACAATAAGTCCGCGTATGTCAGCAGGTTGAAAAGAGAGGTTGCCGTAATTGAAGAGAGAGGTTTTTCAAAGTACTTTTTGACAATGAAAGCAATTGCTGATAAAGCAACGTTAATGCAACTGACGGGTGCGGGTCGAGGCTCAGCAGCAGGATCATTAGTTGCATATGCCCTTGGGATTACGCAGGTTGATCCAATACGTCACGGACTTCAATTTGAAAGATTCTTGACAAAGGGTGGCTCAGGCTATCCTGATATTGACTATGATGTATCTGATCCAATGGTTCTCAAAGAACAATTGATAGAGGAGTGGGGGAGCACAACTGTTGTCCCGATAACCAATTGGAATACGCTTCAATTAAGGTCGTTAATAAAAGATATTTCAAAATTTTATGGTATAGAATTTACTGAAGTTAATGCCGTTACAAATAAGATGGTCCACGAAGCAACCCCTTTGGCGAAGAAGGCGCACGGTATTAGTGCAGGTGTTTACAATCCAACATTTGAAGAACTTATGGAATATTCTGAATCTTTACAAAAGTTCTTGGATAAATATCCAGATGTTAAAACACATGTTAATGCGCTTTACGGACAAACCAGGTCAGCATCTAGGCATGCTGGTGGTGTAGTGGTTGGTGAAAATTTAAATGAATGGATGCCTCTTATAAACAGTGGTGGTGTCACCCAAACTCCTTGGTCAGAAGGTATGAATGTCAGACACTTGGAGCCAATGGGTTTTATTAAGTTTGACATATTGGGTCTGGCATCTCTTAGGATGATAGAGGGTGCGATAGGACATGTCTTGAAAAGATATCACGATATAGAGGATCCTAGTTTTGAAGATATAAAAAACTTTTATGAAAACAACTTGCATCCCGAAAGGCTAAACTTGGATGATAAACAGGTTTGGCAAAATATATTCCATGAAGGTAAATGGGCTGGAATATTTCAGTTTACAGAGGGTGGAGCGCAGTCTTTTTGCAAACAGGCACAGCCAGATAATATAACTGATCTTGCTGCTATTACTTCCATATATAGGCCCGGTCCTTTGTCGGCAGGGGTAGACAAGGCTTATGTTGGGGCAAAACAAAATCCGCATGAGGTAGAGTATTTAAACTATTATGTAAGAGAAGTCACTGAAGAAACTTACGGCTTTCTTATTTTTCAAGAGCAGATTGCTTTGTTGGCTCATAAACTTGGTAAAGATCTAAGTCTAGACGAAGGCAACAAGTTGCGCAAACTTTTGACAAAGAAAGGCACAGGCGAGGTCGAAAAAGAAAAAGATAAAATTTGGTGCAAGTTTAAAGATGGGTGCATAGAGAAAGGAATGAAAGTATATGAGGCAAAAGAAATATGGGATAAGTTTGAGTACTTTTCAGGATACGGCTTTAATAAATCTCATGCGGTTTCCTATTGTGTTCTGTCTTTCCAGTGTGCTTGGTTGTTGAATTATTATCCTGAGTGTTGGATGGCTGCATTCCTTGATAAAGAGCCAGATAGCAGAAAAGAGAAGGCTATCAACATAGCCAAGTCTTATGGCTTTTCTATAGAGCCGTTAAACGTTAATACTTCTGGTGTAGTGTGGGAGATTAGCAGCGATGGCAAAACTTTGATTCAGCCTTTGTCCTCTATAAAGGGGTTAGGCGATTCAGCGATAAAGCAAATTATAGAAAATAGGCCTTTCGACACAATAGAGGAGTTTATATTCAATGATAATATTGTGTATTCTAAATTGAATAAAAAGTCATTAGATGCACTCTGCAGAAGCCAAGCGCTTAACTGCCTGATGGATGAAAGATTTACAGGTCTTAAGCATTTTTGGTCTTCAATCGCGGTTGATAGGCCGAGGAAAGAAAAAAATCTTTTGGAGAACATCAACAACTATAGAGATGAAGGGGACTTCACCGAAGAAGAAAAAATACAATACCTTGTAGATTTAATCGGAGTGTTTCCAATTAGTTTAGTAATGAATGAAAATTTGCAAAGCAAAATTGATAGTTTAATGATACCTCCGATATCTGAGTTTGACGCCGAACTTCAAGTGTGTTGGTTTATACCTCGCGAAGTTATAGTCAAGAAGACACGCAACGGTAAAGACTTTTATATTGTTAGGGTTGTTGATTCAAACTCAGAAACTAACACAATTAAGTGTTGGGGAGTCAAACCAGAGAAAGACTTTGTTTTTGTGAATAGGCCCTACATGGCCCGACTCGATTGGGATCCTCAGTGGGGCTTTAGCACTAGATCTGTTAGAAAAATGTTTAAATTATTGGCTTAAGTAGAAAGGAGAAAAAATGAGACTTAAGGTTTATAAAGTTAGAGAAAATGCTAAGTTACCAGTGCGTGCGCACTCAACAGATGCGGGAATGGATTTGTTTTTCTGTCCGGAAAACAACCAACCAAAAAATATTTATTCAGGTAAAACTGAATTGTTTCCTACTGGGCTAAAAATTTCTGTGCCACCTAATCACATGCTTGAAATTAAAAACAAGTCAGGCGTAGCATACAAGAAGCAATTGGTTGTTGGTGCTTGCGTGGTTGACAATGGATATAACGGCGAGGTGTTTGTTAACCTTCACAACATCGGTACAGATGTACAAGTATTGAAACCGGGACAAAAAATAGCGCAGGCTGTGCTAGTTCCAATCGTCACTCCAGAGATTGAACAAATCAATGAAGATGATATTTATGGCACTGAAACTGAAAGAGGTGCTGGTGGTTTTGGCTCTACAGGATTATACTAATGTCTTCTGCCAATAGAAAGTTGAGACGAACTAAACTTAAAAAAGCAAAAAAGAAGATGCAAGAAACATTGGGTCTATTTGATAAAATACCTAATATGTGCTTGACTTGTGGAGAACCGTATGATAAAAATAATAAAGAGCATGTTACCACTTGGAGTGTAGTGGTCAGAAAGAAACAGGAAAAGGTAAATCTATACTGCCCAACATGTTGGAATAATGCAAAGGAATTTTTAGAACAGTTAAAGGAGCACGTAAATGAAACAAACACTTAGTTTTGATGATGTTTTGCTAGTACCGCAAAGCAGTGACATAAATTCCAGAAGTGAAGTAAGTTTGGAAAGAAAAATTACCGATGTAAGTTTTAATCTGCCAATAATATCTAGCCCTATGGATACTGTAACTGAGACCGATATGGCATTGAAGATGTTTAAAGCGGGGGGTCTTGGTATTGTACATAGATATAGTACTATTCAAGAACAAACAGCAATGGTTGGCGACATAAGGAACACGTTAGAAGAAGAGCAGAGTCAACAAGTTAATTCTATTTCTGCAGCAATTGGAACATCTGGAGACTTTTTTGAACGAGCCCAGGAATTGTACAATGTTGGCGCTCGCATACTTTGCATTGACGTGGCCCACGGTCATCACAAACTAGTTAAAAATGCTATTAAGAAGATAAGAAACCAGTGGGATTCGAATATTGCTATTATCGCGGGTAATGTTGCGACAAAAGAGGCCTATTTAGATCTATCAGAGTGGGGGGCCGACGCAGTTAGGGTTGGTATCGGTGGAGGATCTATATGTTCAACAAGAATTCAAACCGGTCATGGAGTCCCGACTTTTCAATCTGTGTATGATTGCAAGTATACGGACGGTGCAGCGATAATCGCAGATGGCGGCATCAAGACGGCGGGGGATATTGTAAAGGCTTTGGCAGCCGGTGCAGATTTTGTTATGCTTGGTTCAATGCTGGCAGGAACAGAGGAAAGTCCTGGCTCTGTGTTCGCGGCATCGAATGGAAAAAGATACAAGGTCTATCGAGGCATGGCAAGTGTAGAGGCGCAGGTGGCATGGAGAGGAAATGCTCGCTCATTAGAAGGAGTCTCTACCACAATACCCTTTAAAGGTTCAGTTGAAAAAATATTAAGCAACTTAGCGATGAATATAAGATCTGGATTATCATATACTGGTGTTAGGAATATAACACAGTTGCAGTCGCGTTGTGAATTTATAACTCAAACTGCCGCAGGCCGTGTAGAAAGTGGAACGCATATTCTAAATAAAAATGTATAGGTACGGCAAAGAAGAAAAAAAGATAATGTTCGCTGATACTGACAAGCGTCATGCAGATCTACGTTTGAAGTTGAGGCGAGACGGTCTATCTCAAGTTGAGTTTTTTAAATCTATTGTGACAGGATATATAGAAAATGATCCAAATATAGTTTCTTATATATCTTCAGTTAAAGAAAAGAAAAAACTTATTGGTAAAGTCAAATTGAAAAAGCAAAAATCTCTTATAGAAAAAGGGAATCAAACTTTGCAAGACTTGGGATTGACAGAAGAGGATTTAGATTTTGTTTATGATTTAATTGAAAGAGGAGAAGATGATACATAATGAGTCTACCAGAATGTTCTAAACGATGTAAAGAACTGGGCGTTGGGTGTCCAGTTGCTGATTGTAAAATGTGGATTGATTACCCAGAAGAAAAAAACTGCTGCTTAATATCGATAGATGATAAGGAAAAGGGGTTAACCCTACATGAGGTGGCAGAAAGATTAAAGATAAATTATTTAAAAGTTCGACAAATAGAAATTCGAGCACTGAAAAGACTTAATTTTAAGAAGGAACTTAAAAATCTGTTCTATAATGAACTATAATTTAATATTCTTTTTGTTTTTATTTAGTCTATTTATATTAGTGTTAGCACAAAATTATTTCTTTTAATAAAAGGAGAGTGACATGTCTGATAAGAAAACCAAGAAAGCAATTTTGAACGAGACCACAACCCGTAGGTTTTGGAAACTCGCAGGCTTAAGGCCTATTAATGAGAAGTCTTACGTCTTTGAAGAAGACGAGGAGATCGAAGAGGGTATGCGCGGCGCTGCAGAAGACGATGAAAAAGAAGTTGACGAAGGCGCAATGCGTGGCGAGAAGGAAGACGAAGTTGAGGAAGGCGCTATGAGAGGCGCAGCCGAAGACGAAGACGAAGTTGATGAGGGAATGATGCGTGGCGCAGCCGAAGACGAGGACGAGGTTGACGAAGGCGACATGCGCGGCGCTGCTGAAGATGAAATGGGTGACGACATGGACATGGGCGACGACGACATGGACATGGAAGATGACATGGACGACGGTGACGACATCGAAGTTGATGTTCCCGAGTCTGATGCCGCCTCATTGAGGACCGCTAGAGATGTCCTAGACCAAATTCTTGCTGCTCTTGACGGCGGCGATGAAGACGATATGGACATGGGTGATGAGGATCTTGATGAAGAAGAGCCTTTAGACGAGGAGTCTTTGGATGAGATTGACAGCGAAGAACCCCTAGAAGAGGTCGATCAAGAAGAATTAGAAGAAGTTGCAGAAAGAATTGCAAGTCGTGTTGCAAAGAAAATTCAGGAAGCACTTAAGAGAAAAGTTAACAAAGACAAAAAAGATTAATTAGTTTTGATTAATATTATAAAGTGTGCTACATTTGAAAAATGGAAATGATACTCTCCTTTTTGTGGTTTTCTGCGGGGGCTGTTGCAGCCCTCGCAGTTAAAAGCACACTTCACTTCAACGAGCAACGCAACATTATCGTAAGATTAGTTGCAACTTTCACTTACTTAATAACCCAACTTAAAAAAGAAATCAGAGGTGGCTATAATTTAAAGCACCAAGCATTAGATTCAACAGATATAGATAAAAAACAACTTGACAAAATTAAAGAACTAGATAATAATGTAATAGACAACTGGGAAGTTGTTTCATTCAAAATTATGCTGGAGTGTCTTCCAGAAAAGTATAGAGTGTTTTTTGAAGATTCACCTCTTGTTAAAAAGAAAGGGAGAAAGAGATGATGGATATTGTTGGTTGGAAGCAAAATGTTTTAAACGATGATAAAATCAAGTGTATGATTCAAGTTTCTTATAAAGATGGCAGAACAATCAAAACTGTTTTAAAACAATTAAGTGATTGGCGTCAATCTGGCGAAGGCTATAGTCATGTTAGTAAAGACGCAATATTGCTTTTTACAAAAGAATTTAAAAGTGATTACCTATGGAAAAAGTTTCTTAAACAATTTCCATATAGAATTGTAGAGAAATCAAAGCGAAACAAAGAAAAGGTTTATAATGCAGATAAAGTTATCAGATAATATGCAGTTACCAGACGCTGCTACAATAGAAGAACAACAACCAATTTACATAATTAATAATATTGACTCTGGCGATAAGGGTGACGGTCGTGATTCACTTAGGAGTATCACACTTTATGGCGATATCAACGAAGCGATGGCAACTGAAGTTTTGCAGGCTTTGTTGTACTTCGATCATACAAGTAAAGAAATTGTTGAAACCAAAAGCGGTGAGACAATGGAAATCAACAAGCCAATTAAAATGTATGTTTCCACTCACGGCGGCATAGTGAATGATATGTTCTCTATTCTTGATGTGATGGATGATATCAAAAACCGTTGTGCCATTGAGACAATTGGTCTCGGTAAGGTGATGTCGGCAGGTGTCTTACTCTTGGCATCAGGTACGAAGGGTAAAAGAAAGATAGGCAGAAACTGCAGGGTAATGCTTCACAGTGTTAATGCAGGACAGCACGGGTCATTTGCTAACTTGGAGAACGAGATGAAAGAGACCAAGGCTCTTCAGGAAATGTTCTTTGACTACTTGTGTAGCCATACCAAGTTGACTAAGGCCAAAGTAAAAAAACTACTTATTCCTAATGTTGATGTCTATTTATCTGCAGAGGAAGCGATTGAACACGGGATCGCTGACGAGATTTTTTAGTTATGTCTGATATACTTAACCACTATAGAGATCAACTACTGCAAGAACTGGCCAAAGTTGTTAGTTTGCCAATGGTTGCTGAACAAAACATTGAAGAACAAAGTGAAGACATAGTATTAAGGTACACTCCAATTACAATTGATCGGAATTGGATGAATGATGAGGCTGCGGCAACATCAAATGCACAATATAATAAACTCAAAAAAGCAATCAACAACCTTGGAGTAACAGGAATAGCAGACATTGACGAGTTTCTTGGTGCGATGAATAATTTTGTTTCACAGCCAATAGATGCGTCAAACCATTCGGAGGCGATATCGCGAGTTGACGTTTTGAGAACTTTCTACCACTTGTTGACTTCTCCCAATGAGCAGAGCAAGGGATACGACTTTGAGCACTTTTTAGCACACGTCTTTGGGGGTAGGGTGATTCCAGCACAAGGAGAGCCTGGAATAACAGATGTTCATTTTCCTGGAGATAGGGTTAGTATCTCTGCTAAATTTATTAAGCCAGGTGGTGTTATCAAAGGCTCCATGATTGAAATGCAAACAACAGTGGACAAAGATGGCAGTGTAAGTTATTTAGTTGGTACCAAGGGTAAAGGCAAAGAACAAGGTGTTGTTCGTTTCTTCTTGTTTGTGGTTGACCGTGCTAACTTTGATTCTGTACCAGTGACCAAGAAAGGCCAAATGAATTTCAGTATAAAAAAATTACGTTCACCAGAGTATGCAGACAAGTTTCAATTTCAGGAGTTATCCAATTCTCCTCTAGATTTAAGAGGATGTTTAGAGGTTACAGAAAAAGTATTTGAAGCCTTAGACAAAAAGTTTCAAGGTCTTCTAAGAGAGATGCAAGATCTTGTCAACCAAGTAGACGACCTATTGTATTCAGCCACAGATGATAAAGAAACTAAGCAGTCTGCTGGCGCTGCGAAAAAGAAAGCCGAAAAGGTTAGAGCAAGCGCCCAAGATATAGAAACAACTAATTAGTTATAATATGCCATATTCAAAGCAAGTTTTGGAACACTACGAGAATCCCAGAAATGTTGGTTCTTTAGATGTGAAAGATGAAAGCGTCGGCACTGGTTTAGTCGGCGCTCCTGCTTGTGGAGATGTCATGAGGCTGCAAATTAAGGTCAATGATGACGGCCTAATAGAAGACGCTAAGTTTAAAACTTATGGTTGCGGATCCGCAATTGCTTCATCTTCACTTGTTACAGAGTGGGTAAAGGGTAGGACACTAGACGAAGCAATAAAAATAAAGAACAAAGATATAGCAGAACACCTCTGTTTGCCACCAGTGAAAATTCATTGCTCGGTGCTGGCCGAAGATGCGATAAGAGCAGCGATAGAAGATTATAAAAATAAAAATAATCCTTGACACACATGATATAGTGTGTATAATATTAATATAACAAAGTGAGGTATAATGTCCAAGAGTTATTCTAATGGAAAGAGTTTGCATGAATTAATGTTGGAGGGTGTAAACACACTAGCCGACAATGTAGCATCTACATACGGTCCCCGTGGCCGAAATGTAATAATAAAAGAAAAAGGTAAGTCTCCCATCATAACAAAAGATGGTGTTACAGTTGCTAGGTTTGTAGAATTAGAAAATCCTTTTCAAAACGTGGCAGTTGAAATTGTTAAGCAAGCGTCAGAGAGAACTAATTCAGATGCTGGTGATGGTACTACAACTTCTACCATTTTAGCGCGAGAATTGTTCTCTAACTCTCTTGAATTGCTGAGTAAGGGTATATCTCCTATTGAGGTAAAACGTGGCTTAGACAAGGTTTGTGGGCTTGTATGCGATAAAATAAGAGAGGTTTCTCGTCCTATTTCTAGCGTTGAAGATATCGCCTTCGTCGCAAAGATATCAGCGAACAACGATCCAGTTATTGGTGATCTTATATCCACTGCGGTTGATAAGGTTGGTAAGTCAGGGTCTGTTACTATTGAAGATGGCCGTTCTACAGAGACCACTCTTGATCTTGTTGAGGGCTTTAGATTTAACTCTGGTTTTGTTTCAAATTATTTTGTTACAGATCAAAGAAGAAATGTTTGTAGATATGAAAATCCACTTTTATTCTTGTGCGACTCGCAGATTGAGAATGTTCAAGAAATTTTACCTGTGTTAGAAATTGCAGCCAGAGAGAACAAACCACTTGTTATAGTTGCAGATGATATTGCAGGTCAGGCTTTAAGTGCTCTTATTATGAACACAGCGCGTGGCTCAATGAAGGTTGCTGCCGTTAAATCTCCAAGATACGGAGAGGAGCGCAGGGCGATAATGCAGGACATGGCAATTGCAACTGGGTCTAGATACTTTAAAACTATGCTTGGTGATGATTTACGGACGGCAACAATTAACGATCTTGGTACATGCAAGACCGTGGAGATTTCGAAATACAATACTATTATTGTGGGTGGCGCAGCAGACACATCAGAACTATCTGATAGAATTGACGACCTTCGACAGCAAGTTAAAGATTCTGAAAGTTTAGTAGATGCAGAGCAAATTCAAGAAAGAGTGACTAGACTGTCTAGCGGTGTCGCCATTGTTAGAGTGGGCGCTGCAACTGAAATTGAAATGATTGAAAAGAAACACAGGATAGAAGATGCTCTAGAGGCGGTTAGATCAGCACAACAGGAGGGTATTGTTCCTGGCGGTGGCATGACGCTTTATAGAATAGCACAATCTTTAGAAACAGATGTAGAGGAGTTGGAATTATCCAATGAACAGTCTTTTGCTGTTGATATATTTTTAAAAGTATTGCGATCTCCAATTTCAACTATGATCGAAAATACCGGCCTAAATTTTTCTGAGATTAATGAAATTCTTTTAGAACAAAATAATAATAGTGTCGGTTTTAATTTTTTGACTGGTGAAGTGGTTGACATGTTTGAGGAGGGAATAATAGATCCTTGCAAGGTCACAGTTAATGCGCTAAGAAATGCAGTTTCTGCGGCTGGAACTTTATTAACAACTAATTTTGCGATTATTCAAGATAATAAAGAAAACTGAGATATTTAAGTCTATTTATCTTGTAGGTTGTCACTTCTATATGGGTCGCTGTTTTTGTTAATTTAACCACACCAAGCAGGAGGTCCTTTCAATGTCAGAAACGCCAATTAGTAACGAATTTGTATTAGAACTAACAAGAAAGTTAGATAAATTATGCAACTCTATAGATTCCATGAAAGAGAGGCAGGATGAGATGGTAGAAAATGTTGCAAAAATTAAAGAAGCGGTGTATAATCCAGATGAAGGCTTATATGCTAGAATTAGAGCACTAGAGAGTTGGAAGTCTACGTCTTCCAAGATGTTGTGGACACTCTTCACTGCTCTTGTTGGCCTAGCCAGCGCTTTCGTATTAAAAACTATAGGAGGTTAAGTTGAAAGTTAAAGTTTCGTATGCAGTTGATTTAAGTGAAGTCCCAGAAGTATTAAGACAACTAATAAATAAAAATGCAGAGGTCTTGTCGCAATTGACAGACCTTAATGATGACTTGTGCGTTGGTGATTATGGCGTTTCTTCGCACAAGAAACTAGAAACACTAGCAGAAAAAACAGCGTCTCTTTCAGAAAACTATGCAGATTGTGCCTCCATACTCGCGGGTTTTCTGAGAACAATGGTCCCTGTCGTGACACCCGAAGACGATCAGGAACTTCAGAATAAGATTCATCAATTAAAAGAAAATAGTCAGGAGAATGAAGAAAATGTTAAATCTAGAAGTGCTTGAGGATTCTAGACACCAAAGCGGTGATACGACTTTTTTATCGATTAATCCTAACTCAATTGTAACAATGCGCCCTATTAAAAATGGTATTTGGGAGTATAGGCAACTGAGAGGTCCAGACGCACACATTCAAGAGTTTACAGAAATAACATATTCTCTTGGCAATGAAACGAAAACTGTCGTGGCTTTAGGTAACTTTATGAAACTTTCTAATAAAATCAAAAGATCAAAGGAAGTGCTTTATGGTTAGATTTTTTGTTTATGGTAGGTCTACGTGCAATTATTGTGTAGAGGCGGTTCGAGTTCTTAAGAATTTAAAAATAGAACATCACTTTTTTGATTTGGAACCGGAACACTTAGAAGAGGCAAAGCAGTTTTATAATCGCACAACCGTACCAATTGTGTTGAAAAATAATAAAAATACTGGTAAAGTTACATTAATAGGTGGTTGCGACAACCTGAAAGAATATCTGGATGTTTAAATGTAGTTTTATACCTATGTCAGAGTATGAGTCTTTGGGGCACCTAGAGGCAAAAACAAAATCAGGCAGATATCATGGGAGCATGTTTTGGGATATTCCAGGCTTTGCATCTAAAAAGTGGGTTGTTGCAGCCAGAATCCTAGTCGAGGATGAAGTTCCAGAAAATACATCAGACAATGAATTAATCGAAGGTTGTGTTGATTATATTAATCAACCTCCTCCAAGAAAAAAGTATCAAAAAAAGAAGCCAGTTCCTAAATTCGGCAAACTAGAACTGTATAAAGCACAAATTAAAAAAGAGGAAGATAAAATTCTTATTTTGGCTTTACTAGTTACTAATGATAGAAAGAACAAACATTTTTGGGGGAGAGGAATAATTGGATAAGAAAACTAAATTTGGTGTAAAGGTATCTCCTGCAGAAGCAAAAGCATTTTCAGAGATGGCCAAGCAGAATATGGATTTCTGCAAAAGATTAATGTTTGATCACTTTATTGGCCAAAACAATTATTCTGAAGAACATTTTTTTGAGATAACTAAGTTGTATTCAAATTCATATTTGTTTCTGGAATATCTAAGCAAACTAATAAAAACTAAGAAACTAGATGTTGAAAATTTGTATTCATTAGAAACAGACGAGGTTTTAAATGTTAGCAAGTGTGTTATAGCCCTCGTAGAATCGAAGCAAGAACTTAAAGATAGAGGAATACACTTGTCTTTACAATGAGCAACCTAATACAAGCAATTATATTTTTTTTCATTGGCCAAACCTTAGCCTGGTTTCAATTAAATTCTCAATTTTTATCTGAGTGGTGGCAAGATAAGCCAGTGATTTCCGCGATGGTCATGGGGATTCCTTGTTCTATTGCATTTTGGTATGGTTGGCGTCTAATATGGGTTGATTCAGAATCCGTGTGGGCCGCAAGATTTATTGCTCAAGCAGTTGGGGTGGTAGTTTTTGGCGCATTAACATGGACAATATTGGGAGAGTCTATGTTGAATCCCAAAACGCTTTCTTGTCTCTTTCTCGCACTTTTAATACTTTATATTCAAATTCGCTATTGACATATTTCCAGACGTGCTTATAATATAAACACAAGGAAATAACAACAAGGAGGATTAACTATGAGTTTTCTTGCACATTGGAACCCTAACAGAGATATTTTTGATACATTTACCGATTCTTTATTTGACGGATTTGTAAGCACAAGGCCACTATCAAACACGCAAGTGGCGACTAACGTAAATAAAACCGAGAGCGGCTATGATATTCAATTAGCAGTTCCCGGTGTGCCAAAGGACCAGGTAAAGGTTGACGTAAAAGACAATTTGGTAACAGTTTCTTATAAACAGGAAGAGGCTACAGCCAACTCCGTTGCCACAAGGTCTTTTAGTAAATCGTGGACGTTGCCAAAGAATGTTGACGTAGAGAACATTACAGCAATTGCGGAAGATGGTATACTGACAGTAACAGTGCCCAAGACAGAGGCTGGTATAAATACCAGAAGTATTACTGTATCCTAAAAAATATAACCCGCAACCTGTATAATTAAAGAGGAGCATTTGCTCCTCTTTTCTTATAAAATAGCACTAATTAGTTGAAAAAGGGTACACTAAATGTCTTATAGCACTAGAGCCTGGAAAAAATTCTTAAATGATAATTCCTTTGATCTCCTCACTGAGGCCAGGATTAAAGATGTAAAGGTTAAATATCCACACTGGAACACTTGGAACGTAATAGACCTCTTCGTGCGTGAGTTAACAAAAAGGAAATTGAAAGTTTCTAAATACATTGAGTGGCTTACGATGTCAATGCAGAACGCTTTCCAAAATAAAGTTTCAGATTATGATCCTGACGAACCTTTAGATGAAGAAGACGATGCTATTGAAGACATAGAAGAAACCGCTATAGACTTTTTAAATTTAGTTCAAAAATTCGACAAGAACATATCAAAGATTCCAGAAAAAGATATCATGAAATATAAAAAGCCTGTAGATTTAGAAAATGCTGTGATGAAAGTGGGTCCAAGTCGCAGCGAAACGGAACAAGTTTTGAAACAAGATGTTGATGAACTTTATAGAGATCAAATCGCAGTAGTTCAACGTCCTCACACTACTGAAGCATCTTGTTTCCTTGGTAGGAACACTAAATGGTGCATCTCAGGCACAGATGAGGATAATTTAGATTTTGAAAATCAATTCATAAATTACACTAAACAGGGTTATGTTTTTGCTATTATAAGGTTTCCAAAAATTCCAACAGACAATCCGCTTCACAGGATTGCACTTCGTATAGGCAAAGAGGACACGGGCAACTATGAAATTATCGATGCTTGGGATTCACCGGACAACGATTATCAAGTAGAGGATGTACTGCCTGCAGCCCTCAAACTCTCAGGTTTAAAGGGGACTGACGTAGGCGATCTATATGATGATATAACCAGAGCCGCGCTAGAAAATGCGAGGACCAATCCACCAGACACAACCGAACAGGAAATGAAAGAAGCGAAAAGTGTGTTGAACACCGCCAGGTCAAATTTTCACAGCAATTTTGATGTTTTTTACACAAAGAGAAAAGATGGCCAACCGGGTATTCAATTTGGTGCGATGTATACAATGCAGTTTGCACCAGGAGAATTCACGGAAGATAAAGGTGGCGACCCCTTAATAGGACAGTCAAAGGGTTTGTTAGGTTCAATTGCAGATATGTTTGCTGGCGTAGCAGGATTCTATTTAGGGAGTGGAAGAATAGGAGCATCCGATGCCGTTATTGTTTCCACAAAAGAAAACAAAATTATTTTTGATTTGACACCAGAATTTACTACTAATCAAAACGCAGTCAGCAGATCGCGAGATGCATTCGACATGAGCATTGAAAGTTTTAAAAAATTTCTAAGATATAGAACAATCTCACAAGGTTTCGGAATGGACATTGAAGCGTCCATAAAGCAAGAACTTATACAAAAGGGTGTAGTAAAAGCAAATTTGTTTTACACCGTTGCTTCAAATGAAGAGAAGGTCACAAAGGGTTTAGATAGTTTTATAAGAGATCGCGGTATCAGGTATATAGATGGTTATCCAACTGAGAATGCATTTAAAAAATACGTTGGCGGTAGGTTTGAATATGAGACTGACAACGAAAACTATCAGTTTCCTCCCAATCCCTGGGATCAGGCCCAGTCCGATGCACTGACAAAGAAGTCTCGTCAGTTAATGAAAGTGCTAAAAAAGCATATGCTTAAGCGGGTTAAGTCAGTTGCACCGCCAGACCGACTAGATAGCATAGTATCAGTTCTAGACGATAGTATGCCTGAACGCAGCAGAGGCTTTTCTTTTCGTGCCAATACGTGGAACATGGATGATTATGAAGATAGCCAGGACAAGAGTTCAATAGAACTTTTTCCTGTGATAGAAATTAACTATAAGCATGATGACGAGGATGTGATGGCGCTCTTAAATCTCATGAAACTAATAGATGGAAATAAGGCGTTCTTTAAAGAAAGTTTTGATGCTGCAATTGAAGACTATATGAGAACATATGAGCCTGGATCGTGGGTAAATTATGATAGCGAGGATATAGAAGAGGACGTTTCAAATTATTTTAATGAAATGATTAGTGAAAGATCTAGGCAAACACAAATATATGCTTTCTATCTCATGCTTGGATATCGCCCTGCCAAAGACACAGATGACAAGATGAGAGGTCTTGAAGATATCGTGGCAGATATTCGCGCTGTCCCAAGTGTTACAGTTGTTGATGTTAAGATCAAGAACCAGAGAATCAGTGAAACTGATTTTATCGCTGGTCTCAAGATAAAATTCATTCCAAGCATACCGGGTATACTAAGGTCGCCAGAAGATGCTAAGGTGAAGATACTACAAGCAATAAGAAAAACAAAGGGAGTAGTTAGGATATTTAAAATCTCTGCAGGATTTGAAAAGGCCGATCTATGAACAAAGAACAACTCCGTGAATTTTTTCAGGAATACTTACAAGACATATTTACATTAGACTTGTTAGATTACAGTCTACAAGAATTTGCAGATAGTGAATCCACAATAAAAATTAAAGTTAAAGAGGGCGAGAAAGCAAGGACTCTTAAGGGTTCAGGTGTCGGCCTCCTTGATTCTGCGTATTCCGCATTGTTTTCTCACTATCAGAAAAAGCACACTTCTCTGAACACTTTGGCGCTTCACGATGCTTATTTCCAGATAGACCACAAAGCAGAAATTTTAAAGTCTAACATGAGAATAAAGATACAATTTAAAAACTCAAGAGGATACATCACAGATTTTACTTCTAACGGATCCTCAATGGGCCTGACAGGTGTCACGGCGTTAGTAGATGCTTTGTCTTTTTATATAAACTGCGAGACCTTGTTTCATAGAATGAGGCATCTTATAGAAGATGCGAAGGATAGAGGAAGAGGTGATGTCTTAAGCCGATATACCTATGTATTAGGTCAGGTAGTGGAGGTAAACGACTATTCAACTATCACATAAAATTTTAGAAAGACTATCTTTAATATTGTGGTCTGCAATATTAACATTTGGTGTGTTCATGATAAAAGATTGTGACGACAATAGAAACATCGAAAACGCTAGTATTAATCAAGTTTACGAAGACTAGTTAATTCATGACATTCTCCTTCCAAAAGCCAAAGGGATTCAAGGTAGGGGATTTAGTGGGTCACTATTTGCATACTAGAGAGTGGATAGGACTAGTGCTAAAATTACATCTATTAGGTGAAAAATGCACAATCACTGAGAAATATGATAGTGAAAAAGCGCTGGTAAAAATAATACCAGGCACTAAATATCAAGATTACTTTTATAATCTAGGTAAGGCTGATGCAAGGCTAGGACAAGGTTGGATTTATTGCAAGTGGCTTTATATAATGGATAAAGGGAGAAAGCATGAATATAAAAGAATTAAAACCAATAATGATCGAAAATAGCAAGGTTCCAGTATTTTTATCAAGATTCGCGCCGATTAAAATTGGAGCCATAGCCCTGTTCCCGTTTGTTTTTTCCGTAGGCGAAATGTCAGAAGATACAAAAAGACACGAAACAATACACTTTCAACAACAATTAGAAACTGGTGTTCTAGGATTTTACTTGATTTATCTTTGGGACTATGCTAAAAGTATACTAAAAGGTGTCAGCGGGGCACAGTCTTATAAGAATATAAGGGCTGAAAAAGAGGCACATGGTAACGAGCATGATAAAGAATATCTTTCAAAAAGAGTTCGTTATGCTTGGTTGAGGGGATAGAACAATGGCAACAGTAAAAGGTTTGGCTGCAAGGGTCATGGCGCTAAAGTTTAAAAAGTCTATGGAAACAAAGGGATATACTTTTTTTGAATCAGGAGACTATAATTTAAATATCATTGGCGTAAGGAACTCATCTGGAGACGCCAGCAAATTTGATGATTTCCTGAATATGTTCTATAAGGTTAGAGGGAATTGGATTTGGGATTGTTTCCAAATCACCACTGAACCTGGCTGGAAAATACTCAAGAGACCCATAAACGAGAAAGGCACAGCGATATTGGTGCCGGATCAATATAGGGGCGCTTACAAAATTGATATACATAAAACCTATCCTGCACTCTGTCAGAGAGGTGGCACTGTTAAGGTCTGGAGAGACAACAACAGAGACAGTGAGCCAGATTACGTGGGGCCAGAAGACGAAGGTTGGTATGGTATTAACATACACAAACACTCAGGTCCGGACACAAGAACGGACACGGGAGGATCTAGTGCTGGATGCCAGGTGTTTAAGAGTGCGAGAGACTTTGATAGGTTTATGAAAATATGTAATCTTTCGAAGGATAGATGGGGAAATAAATTTACTTATACACTCATTGAAGAAAAAGATTTAAATTTTTGTTGACTTGTATAAAATCTTTTGATATATTAGGAACATATGATACAGAGAAAAAGACATTTAGCCAAGGCTGTTACTTGGCGTATTGTAGGAAGTGCTGATACTTTTTTGTTAGGCTGGCTTATAACTGGCTCTATGAAAATGGGCGCTTCTCTAAGTATTTTAGAGACTATAACAAAGACTGTGCTGTACTATTTACATGAGAGAACTTGGTATAAAACTAAGTGGGGTGTTATTTTTAATAACAAAGATGACGAAGTAAAAGAATCAAGTGTTTAACTCAGCGAAATATAGTTTAAAAACTGGTGATGCGATTATAACTGCAATGGGGATCGGTATTCTTACTAGAAAAACTCGCACTTATTGGTACTATCTTTTTAAAAATAAAATAGCAAGGGTTAGAAAATCTCAATTGTGGGATATGATAGACATAGGTTCTATTGAAATAAAATACGGCAGAAACAATAAGTACCGTAGATTAAAAACTACAAATCGAAGTTTAAACTTGTCAGGTCTTTCTAACAGAAAGAGTGAAGATTTTTTAAATAATTTCCTCGACTTTGTGGAGTTACCATGTAAAATATTGATAGGACAAGACGAAGAAAGGTTAGAGTTTGTTCAGGAATTGTTAAGGGATGATGGTTACATCTTTTTCGTACAAGATGAAATTCCTCCCAGCCCTTATCGTCCAATAATAAGAATTGTCTCAAAAGGGGAGGATTAAAAATGAAGGCAGGAGATTCCGTCCTGGTGAAAGAGGAAGCGGAGCACCTTATGTCAAGTAAGGAGCCAGTAATTAATGCTACAGTCGTTAGACGAGTAGGGGATTCAAATTGGTATATGGTGCAAGTTTGTTTTGGGGTTTTAACTCAGATTGCAGTATTGCCAGATCATTTTCTAAAAAGAGCATAATTACAAAAAAGGGAGAAAGATACAGTGCCAGCATTTAAGATAAAATATCGTGTAGTCCGTGATGGTCAAAAGATTGACGAAGATATTTTAACTGTTAAAAATGTCTATCCAGAGACTGCTGCAGCCATAAAGAATCCACCGGAAGATAAAGAAGATTATAGTGAACGATGGGCTCTCAACGAGATTGCACGAAGGCGCATCAGAGGCTGGAAACCCAGCCCGTATCCTTGGGATTCATATGTTAACACTCTGAAGAAGTTAGGCTTTGAAGTGGTTAAAGTACAAGAAGCAAGATCGCGACTAAGAGAATCAAAACAAAGAAAATTAAGAATAAAGCGCAAACATTAAAAAAAAACTTGAATTTATTATATAATTGTTTTACAATTGTATGATGTGAACGTGCCAACAATTATAAAGGAGATACCATGAGCACAACGAAGCGAAAGAGGAAGAGCACCAAGAAGACCACACCTACTGCTGGTGAGGGCAACAACGTTAAGGTCCACTATAGGGGTACTTTAAACGACGGAACTGTATTTGATAGTTCTTATGATAGGAATGAAACAATTGAATTTACAGTTGGTTCTGGCCAGATGATCCCTGGTTTTGACGCAGCCGTTAACGGAATGACAGTTGGTGAAAAAAAGACAGTTAATCTTGAGATTGACGAAGCATATGGTGAGCGAATTGATGAAGCCGTTAGAGAAGTGCCAAAGACATCTTTCCCAGAAGATTTTGAGTTTGAAACTGGTGTAGTTGTTGAGGGTTCGATCAATGGCAATCAAGTTCGCGGTTCTATTGAAGAGGTAAGTGATGAATCTGTTATCATCGACTTTAACCACCCTATGGCCGGTCAACCATTGAATTTTGAAATTGAACTAGTGGAAATTGGAGAATAAAGGGGGTGACTTGGTTTCGACAGGGTGAGGATAATACTGCGTGCAAGGCTGTGTGGGTAGGCACAGTAAAAATACCCAAAAAATATAAACGCAAATAATGACGTTGAATTAGACGACTTCGCACTCGCTGCTTAATTGTCTCGGGGTGGCAACAACCTTGAAACCCAAAGTTGCAAATTTTTTGTCTTTTGTCGCGTGTGCTTGTTAGAGCCTAAAACTAACTAACCTTGTGAATGACGTACTATTTGAGAAATTCTGGACGCGGGTTCGAGTCCCGCCACCTCCACCAATTTTCTTATTTTGGAGATTAATTAAGATATGGCAAGAACAGGAATAGACGGAAAACAAATAACAGACGATACTGTTACTGGTGATGATATAGACGAAAGTACATTAGTGCTGAAACATTTTTTTAGTGCAAAGTATACAAATACAGGCGGGAGCAGTAAGATATTTATTAGACCAGTTGATACCGGTTCTACTACAAGTCCAGGTGTTAATAATAAGTTTATTGTGCCTTCAAATGGGACATTGAAGCATGTGTTGATTAGGTCTGACGCAACCCCAGGGAGTACGGAGGTTGGTTTTCACAAGTCTTCTGACGGTACAGAACAAATAAATTCAACGGCAACAGAAACTCAGACTATAGATTTATCCACAGCGAATACAGTGGTTAAAGCAACATTTTCAAACTCTGCGACATTCAGCGCTCATGATGTAATCGGATTATCTATTAATCCAACAAATAATCATGGTAGGGTGAACGTACTAGTTGTTTTTGAATTACAGCCTTTTTAATTGATTTTTTATGTTGCATTAGTAATAAATTTTTGCTATTATTATTCCACAGTGTTTGGAAAGGAGTTTTTTTAATTGAAGAAAATAGATAATATTTTTAGCCAAGTTGAGTGGTCAAAATTTTTTGATATGGTTTACAATATAGGAGATGAATTGAACACTAGAAAGAATAGGTTTGATAAATCAGATATTCTTGAATTGGCAGTTGAAACTTTTTCTGATGGAAAGATAATTCATGTAGACAAGCAAGGTTGGGATCATGAGTGCGAAATTTAAAATTGAAATGAAAAGCCAAAAGCATTGTTTAAAGAGTGAAAAAGGTAATATCAAAAACGTAGTTAGCGGTATTAAACTAATGAATTCTTTAGGTGATGCTTCGGCCAGGTCTATTTCTGATGTTATAAAATTTGATGTTTTGTTGTTGGTAGACACTGGAGATCCAAAGTCTTACTCTTCCGGTTATATAAACTCTTCTGACTTAACAAAAGAGTATTTAGAATTTAAGGGTGATGGTGTAACTTTAAAAGGGTTTCCTATGTCAAAAGTACACATGATCTATGAATCCCCAGAGGATAAAGTTTTTTCAACAAGTAAGTTTTCTTATTTGGTTGAAAAAAGAAAGGCACAAAGAAGTTTAATTAATTCATTTAAATAAAAAAGATGTTGCAAAAAAAACAAATAGTCGGTAAGATCATTACATATTTGATCGAAGTTTTAGAACAACCAAGAGAAGAATTTTCTGGGTTTGCTGCTTGTCCTTACGCGAAAGCCGAAAGGGTGAGCGGTGATCTATTGATTGATGTATATGATCCTAGTTATACTACTTTTGCTCAAGTGGTAAAAGATATGGAGGATGACGGGTATCAATCGGGACTTTGGGCTCTTTTTGAGGATGATCAGCCGGTTGAAGTTGAGGGAGAGTATACTAAAAAACTCCAGAATATTTTTAATAAGTCTTTAGATAAAAACAACATTGAAGGGTATCAAACTATATGTATCAATCCTAACGACACATATAGTATAGATGAGTTTAATCCAAGGGGCCAAGCCCCGTATTTTTTGGTAAGTATTATAAAAAAAGATGTGTTAAATAAGGCGCATAAAAATCTCATGCAGACTAAATACTTTCAAAATTTTCCAGATTATTATAAGAAATTTTTAAAACTGTAAATACAAACAGAAAGGAGGTTACTATGAAGACGGTTTTAGTTTTGTTGGCGTGTATGTTTATCGGTTGTGGTGATGAGGAGGGTTCCTTTGAGGAGATTCAAGATGATTGCAGATCTGATCAGGTCGTTTGCAATCGCGGTTCTGTTTGCGGTATGAATATCGCACCAGAGGGAACAACATTTAAATGTATTGCGTTGACTGTGGAGGATCAAACTCCAGAAGTTACGATTCACTTCCCGATAGGTGGTGATGATTCCTCAGAAAGATCTGATTATTCGATCTAGTTAGTGTATGAAGCACTTGATTGACAATAACGAAACATACCTATCACATTTAAAATTTGCATGCTCAATAGGATTAGGTTTCCTTTGTCGGTCAGTCTTCTTCATTGTTCACGGGATTCTCCCAATGATTCAAATACCAAAGCGCTTTAATCTTGATGCTACCTGTGAACTACTCAGGGAAGCAAAAGATTATGCAGATAATAGAAAAAACATTTGACATAATTCAAAATTTTTGTTTTAATGTAAAAACAAACTGGCCATCGGAGTATGAATAAAGATGGCCGACTATCAAAAGGGAGATAAAGTATACATAACGGACTACCCGCTAGGTAGACCACTGAATATAAGCGGCACCATTGTTGGTGTATTGGGTAACGATTATTATAACGTCCTTATGGACAATGGCCTTAACGAAGGCAAGATACTTAAATTTAAATTTTGGAGTTTAGTTTTAAATGAAGAACAGATATGACTTTTCAGAAGAGCGCAGTGGATCACAATACAAATGGGTAGACGAGACGCATACCCAAAAGACTTATGGATATATAAATGATAATTTAGACACGAAGAGCCTAGAAGATGCTGACGGGACCTTTGAGAGGTTGTTTGTTGATATCCGTAACATGCTCACAATGCAGGGCTCCTGGTGCTGTGATAACCAGGATGATGTCTTAAGCGCCTCTCAGGCATTGGCCAGACACATTTCAAAGAATATGAACTTTTACGAGAATGGGTAGAATAAAAGACAGAGAAGCCAAGCCAGGGCTTCTTGTCAGACCAGACCTTAAGAGGTATTCTGAGCATGTTAAGCCCGAGAAGATGCCTCTTAGAGGAATTATTATTGAGAGAATTTTAGATGATACGAATCCAAACTTAACAAAAAAATATAAAGTTGTTTGGAATACAGGGCAGGTAGAAGATGTATGGATTTGGCAGTTAAGGAAATACTAGAGGCAATCGGTGATCTTATGATAGCCGAGATCGGTACAGTATCCTATCTGCTAATCATAGGTTTGTTTGTGTTTACATATTTGTGTTATATATTGGGGAGTGAATAATATGTCAGAAGTTAAACTAAAAAAAGGCGAAGTTGTCATATTTACTGATGACTACGAAGTTTTTGGTTATAACGCAAAAGATAAAGAGGGCATGTTTTACAGAGAGGTAGATGGTGGTAAATATTTAGTTTACTTGCCGGATACTCATGAATGGTGCGAGCCAAGAGCGTCGATCTTAAAGAGAAAGAAACCAGGCTTTGCTCCAGTTAGGTTTGTTAGGTTTTGTAAGAACATTAGGATGCTTGAGTATACTTATGAAGATTAAAAACAATCTAAGACTACCGCACTATGATACGTGTATATTGCTGGTGCAAATGTTTCCTGTACTGGCTGCTGGTAGTATTTATGCGCTTAGTTTGTTGGCCAAAGATCGTATTAAATACTCTATAAGTAAAAGACTAGAGAGAAAGAAAGGTGAGTAAAAAAAAGATTTTACATATATCCTTCATAAAGGAAGGGCAAAGGGTTTCTGTAAAGGCAAGCAAAGCGGGTAAGTTTAAGTTCATAACTTCTTACATGCAAGATGGCAGACCAAAGATGAAATATAAATATCTAACTGCAAAAGAAGTTATGGAAAATGACGAGATAAAGAATGGAGATCCCGTCATGACTTTAGACAACGGAGAAAAGATCAGGGTATTTCCAGGCGGAGATCCTTCTTATCTACCAGCCATGTCTGATGGAATAATTCAAAATCATGATTCAGCACATGAACAACCGATTGTTCCAGAGTATAAAAAAAAAGTACAAAAGAAAAGGTACGTCGCCAAGAAAGACGTAAAAGACCCTGATGACACGGGCGAGTATGACCTCGATTTTAGTTGGTTGATGGATGATGATGGTTTTTAATTGACTTTTAAATTTTTATTTAGTATGATTTAGATATGATTAGACAAAAGTTTGACATAGGCGATCTGGTTGAAGTTGACGTTCCTTATAGTGAGGAAAACTCTAAACTATTAGGTTTGGTCGTCAAAACTAAACTAATCAACCCTCAAACAAACACCAGCGAGCAAAGGTGGCATGACGACGAATATACTTGTATGATAAAAGTGTTGAAGTCTCCAGATCCAGAGGCATCTAAGGAAACACAGTGGATCCGTGCAAAATGGTTAAAGCAAATAGCGAAAGTAAAATTTTCTTCTTGACAAAAACAATTTTAAATTATATTATAGATTCACGTTTTAACAACACTTGAAAGGTAGCATCATGGCAAAAGCCTGTTCATACTGCACACAATATACGCACAACCGCAGAACATGTCCTACGCTAAAGAAGGACGCTGCGTTGGTGCAAAAAGCAACTAATCAGTACCGATCACAACTAAAGCAAAAGTTTGAAGAAATGGGGTTTGGTCCTGGTGCTCTTGTCTCTTTTAGAGAAGGAACTTACGCACGCGAAAGAAAACTTATAACTGGAATGATTAAAGAAATTGGCCTAAACGATGTAAGTCCTATTTCCAAAGGTCGTATCGGGCGTGTTGCGATAATGTGCATGACAGGCCCTAAGAGCGGTAAAACTATTTATCACTCTTTCTCTACGTTACCGGAGGAGTTCAATGACATTATAAATAGAGTAACTGAGGGCGATTGGAGTTCAGCAAGGTCTTTAGGCAAGACTTATCAAAACCCTGATGTGTTAATGACTTTACTCTCTCCCGTGAATAGAGTTGCAAGTTTTAAAGCGGAACACCTAGATTCACATGAGGAAGTAAAAAAAGTTCTCAAGAAAGCGAATCATTATGATAAGCAGGTTTATAATAGAACAAATATTATCCCTGAATCATATCGCGAACATGATAAGTGGCAAGATGCTCATGCCATTGAAGCGCTTGAGAGATATATGAAAAACGGAAAACTTTTTGTTGACATTTATTAAGGAGAGTGTATAATGGATTTTATTGGAACTGTGATTACAATTGCAGTTGGCATTTGGGTAGGCCAAATGATGATTGATTGGTGGAGGTCGAAGTAATGAACTTGGGTTATGCGTGTATAAACATGACACTATCTGATGTGCCTAAGTCTAAGCGCATCACAACAAATAGGTCTATGATTAAAAAGACATTTCAAAGCAAGGGGATAGAGTATGCTTCAGAGATTTCTCTATTGAATGTTAAGGATCTATTCAAGATTTTAGAATGGAATCACGCGCATGACATTAAGTTCTATCGTATGTCCTCAGATATTTTTCCCTGGATGTCAGAGTATAAGTTTAGCGACTTGCCAGACTACAACAATATCTGCTATCAACTTGACTTAGCAGGCGAGTATGCATTTGAGACTGGGCAACGGTTGACGTTTCATCCTGGTCCATTCAATGTGCTGGGGTCTCCAAGGCCAGATGTTGTAGAGAAAGCAATTCACGAACTTAATAATCATTCAGAGATATTTGATATGATGGGATTTATCCCAAGCCACTATAACAAGATTAACATTCATGTTGGTGGCACGTATGGCGGTGACTTTGAAGGGACTGCCAAGCGATGGTGCGAGGCATTCAAAAGACTAGATGCGAATTGTCAGAAGAGATTGACACTTGAGAATGATGACAAGGCGAGCATGTGGTCTACAAAGCATCTTTATGAATACATCTTTAAGGAAGTCGGAGTACCAATTGTTTTTGATTATCATCATCACCGTTTTTGCACTGGTGGTCAAACAGAAGAGGAGGCGCTTAAACTAGCGGTGTCTACTTGGCCCGCCGGTATTCGTCCTGTGGTTCACTTATCTGAGTCAAGAGCACTAGAATATGGTGACGATAAAATTAAGCCACAAGCGCATTCAGATTATATTAAGAATCCTGTAAAAAGTTATGGACAAACTTACGATATGATGCTAGAGTGTAAAAAGAAAGAGTTGGCTCTTTTGGAATACAGAGATTCCCTAAGAAGAGAAAATATAATTCAAGAAGTAAAGAAGATTATGCCCTGGTAGTTCAGTTGGATAGAACATCGGACTTCTAATCCGCAGGTCGCAGGTTCGAATCCTGCCCAGGGTGCCAATTTAATTTAGCAGGTGGTTAGACCACCAGAAGAGGAGTGAAAATGAACAGAGAAACACTTTCATCTGGATGCTTTATCGCATCACTGGTGTCTGTTGCAGCGTCGATTGCAACGTGGGTAATCGCAGGGGAGGATCCTGCACATGCCGAAAGGTTTGGTATCTTTATTGGTCTTTGGGCACCAACGTTAATGGGGATGTCGGTGTATTTTAAGGATTAGAGTATGAATTTTATAGAATTTATTTATACTTTTTTTCTTGTTTTTGGCTTGACAAGTTTTATTTTATATACTAAGATTAGGCACGATCAAGTTGAAAAAAGATCAAACGGGGACGTGGCGGAATAGGTAGACGCAGGAGACTTAAAATCTCCCGGCTATTGGCCGTGTGGGTTCAAGTCCCTCCGTCCCTACTGTTTGTGAGTGTGAAATTAATTAATGAAAGGAGGTGATGCTGTATGTCTAGTGGTAACAACGGTGGTTGGCCATCAACAACTGGAAACCCAAGCGGCGGCGGTCGTGACAATAACCCACCAAAGGGCAAGTAAGGTCAATGCCCCTTAGTTTTTCTAAGGGGTTCTGCCCGTGTAACTCAATTGGTAGAGTAATTGATTTGTAATCAATAAGTTGTAGGTTCAAGTCCTATCGCGGGCTCTTTATCCACCCCGGCTGGCTGGTGGTCAGGGGGCGTCTTATAAGCGTTCTAAAGCAGAGTTCAATTCTCTGGGGGTGGACCAAATCTTGCCTCTAATTATAGTAATGATATCTAGTGGAGAACAATCATGCTTTTTAGAACTTGGTGTTATAAACTGGATCAATCACAAGAAGCATATTCCGTTTTCAAAGTTTCAATAGCCATTTCAAAAAGACAGGCCGCATATATTTTAAAAAAAAGGTTGAAAACAAAAACAATTTTTGATATTATTGCATGTGAACAAATGGAGAAAGGAAAATTCAGTGCTTGAGCGAATTTCGAAAATCACAAAAAATGCAATTGCTGCGGATACAATTATAAACCATTACAGAAAAGAACGACACCTTAATTTTTTAAATGATGTCAAATGTTTTTACGATGATAGAGGATACTTGACACCTGGCCAAGAAAGATACCTGGAAAGCATAGAGGGGATTTACAGTGACAAAGCCATTGAAGAAGCAAAAAACTGGAGTACTTCTTACAGTGATGACCTCCGTGATGTTGCTGTTAAGTGTGCCAAATATTACGAGGCATCGGAAGAAGGATACTTTAGTTTCACTGTCAAGAAGGTATTAGATGATCCAAAGGGTCATGTGCTTTCCAAGGTGGAATTTGACAAGATGTGCGCCAACAAGTACGCTGTAAAGGTGTTAAACGAATACAAGAATAAGCCAAAGTACAGTGTAGGTCAATTGGTAGAGGGAAGACCAAATACATATTATAAGGGTGACATTGGTGTTGTCACATCAGTTAATTATGGCCCTATTACAAGGGCGTGTAAGGGAGCAATACCTTACAGGGTAAAGTTCATAAAAGTCGGTCGTATTGCCGAAGTTATTGAGAAGGAAATAAAAGCAGTAAAGGGGCGAAAGTGAAGTTAGATCCGTTTAGTTTGCACCCAGAAGTTAAAATTGAACCCAGCGAAGAAAAAAAACATTTGACTTTTGATAAAATTTCATCTATCATTAAAAACAAGATCGAAGGAATTGATCCGTATAAAACTCCTAGATGGGGTTACGGTTCGTTTGACATGAAAGATATGCTTTTAGAAGTATTGGAAGAAATGGAGAGGGAATGTCACTAGCCAATTATGTTGAATCCATGTGCAATACAGAACTTAACAATCTCGCTAAGAATCGCTGGATTGATGAGTTCATGCAGGTAAGGATATATGAACAAGGCTATAAGGTTGCTAACTTGTATTTAGCAGAAAACCCATTCTTGTGCGATAGCGTGAAAGAAATGCTGTGGAATGACGGCACTAAGAGATCTTATGTTCTAAAGGCTACGTTGGTTATTAATAGACACTACGAAAATAACATCAGTAAATATGAAGAGTTATACTCTGATCATAAAAAGAAGTTTCTAAGTTCATATATGGGCCGCTGGCGATTAAGCAGTTGTTTCTTGCGTAACGCCGGTTTACGCGCTCCGGTGCATATAGTTGATGATATCACTAATTGGATATTGGATGATAAAGAAATTAATTCTTCTTATGAGGGTAACAGGATAGCGAGAGAAGTTATAAATCATCCAAATCTTAGTGTAGATTCCTGCGTTAAGATGACTACATATCCCAGAGATCAAATTAGAAAGTGGGCGTTTGAGAGACTGGTAGAGATTAACAGAGAGAATAAAAAGAGCGCGTAAAGGAATTAGTCATGAAAGCGGGAACATTAGTAAGAGTAGATTATGGTGAAGCGCTCGGATTTCAAGGTCCGTTTCTTTCGCTTGGCCCAGTAAAGGAAGATAGCGAATGGATAAAATTACTGGGTCGCGACGGTAAAAAGATAGAATCACATATTGATTATATCTATCCAATGAAACAATAAAATGTTTACTTTAACTCAGTATATATTAGACGCTCCGCTACTCTACGGTGCTATAGCAGACTTCCTCTTCTTTGGTAGTTTGTATTGGGGATACAGAGGTAAAAATGAATGAAGCCGCAATGGTTAGTATGCAGATAGACGGATTCACCGAGTATGTAATCCTTGGTGTACTAATGTTGATAGCGTTATCAGTAGCGTATTGGGAGTTTAAGAGATGAAAAAAGGTGATTTAGTAGTAAAGCGCTGGGGCATGTTACAGTTGCACCAACAAAAAAGAGCCGTAGCAATTTGCTTAAGTACAGATGCAGATTCAGGCGGCATATTAGGCACAGGAAGATTGATAAAAGTGGCTTATCCTGGTCGCAAGCCCGAACTACATAAGCCAAGCGAGTTTGAGGTTATCAGTGAAAGTCGGTGACCTGATAGCGTACAAGAAGAGCAGGTATATATCAGACCGTGTACATAATCAATACGTTGGCATAGTCTTAGAGTTTAGTCCCCTTCACGGCCCTGACAACCATAGAAACGTTCGCGTAAGGTGGAATACAGTTCACTCTAGTGTAATGTGGCACGAAGAAGATAAACTGGAGGTTATCAGTGAAGGTAGGCGATCTAGTGATATACAAGCCTCATGATCACTATTGTGGCACGGGTGCAATGGGCCTGGTGACCAAATCAAGAGAACAGTGGGCCGATGGTAATATTGAAGAGTTCTTGATAGTATGGCTTGACGATGTTAAAGACTTTGGCAGTTGGACAGCGGCGGTTAATAACGCTAATTGGTGGCCCGCTGATGACAAGGATATAGTCCTGGCGACTAAACAAAATTTAAAAAAATGTTGACTTTCAAAATTTTGTTTAGTATGATTTAAAAAATAGCGAGGGAAGTTAATGATTGATTTTTGGACATCACTAATTAAAGGCTTGACTTTTTTTAAATCAGGTGATAACATTCAAAAAGAAAAAAAGCGAGATGAGCCAAACCAGGATACGATGGACTACGATGGCATGGGTAACTACGGTAGGTTCACTTCAAAAATGAAGAAGAACAAAGATGACTGATTCAATTTCACATCACCCAAAGAAAGGTGATTCTGTGCAGTGGAGCGAGTCCTCTCGTCAGTATGATATATTTTGTGGAACTGATAGATTATGGAAAAGTAGAACATTTGGAATCATACTAGATTCACAGTGGATGAAACCGCACGGTGAAAAGGAATCGAGGCCAGTTAGACATAAAATACTTTGGCAGAACGGCGATGTAACTTGGGATTCAACAGTAGAAATTGAGAGTTTGCCATGAAAATCAAGGTCGGAACACTAGTAAAAAAACACAACAAGTTTGGCGTACCTTATCTTGACAACGTACACGGTATTGTGGTAGATGTAATGCCGTACACTCAATTAGACAAGCCAGACCCAATAAAAGTAAATTGGTTTAACTACGGTGTATTCTGGTGTACACAAGATACAGTGGAGGTTATCAGTGAAAGCCGGTGATTTAGTAAGATTTAGACCGAATCCTTTTAACAGAACCCAAGAGAAAACTAGAAAAATACATATTGTTAGAAAATCTGCACCACTACAAGGCTATGTATTGCTTTATGATTATTCATCAATGCCTGTAGAGACTAGTTTACTGGAGGTTATCAGTGAACGTCGGTGATTTGGTTGAACACGTTATGAGACGCGAGGTGGGGATAATAACAGGAAATGCCCACGGTAATGCCTACGGTCAAACTAACCTTTGGTGTGTTATGGTTGCTGGTAGCGGAAAGAAAGAAAAATGGTGGGGTTATGAATTTGAGGTGTTGGCATGAAAATCGGTGATTTAGTTGACGCAGAATGGTATGATCTAGGTGAGTGGGCCTCTTCTACTGGAGTAATAATTTCATACGATATAGAGTATCACGACGATGATGATGAGTATCATTATGAGGTTTTACTTACAAGTGGCAAAAAGTTGTGGCTACCAGAAGACTGTGTAAGAGAACTTAAAGGGGGGCAGGATGAAAATCGGTGATTTAATTGAGACCAACAAGGGCGAGAGGGGCATTGTTACTTATGTTAAGTACATGTATCCTGATCATCCCAATTCACCAGTTGATGGTGTAAAGGTGCGATGGGTGGATAAGGCTCCGGATTGGCATCGTGAGGGTTTAGTGTTCTCAACCTTTGCTATCAAAGAAGTGCTAAGTTCTTGAATTTATTAAATAAATAAATTTTTCTTGCATTTTGTTTTTTGTTTTGGTTTAATACAAATATACAAAGATTGCAGAGGAAAACAAATGAAGGTTGGTGACCTAGTAAAGTATAAAGCGCCGCCTTGGGACTATTGGCACGGTGTCGTGATCAGGGAAATACCAGGCACGGAAGAGGTGAGAGTGGTGAGATGGTTCAGGCCAAAAGTTATGACTACCTCAAACCCTAAAAACCAAATGGAAGTAATCAGCGAAGCGCGAAAGGTATAATATTATGATAGCCATCTGTGTTGAATGCTGGGAAGAATACAACCCCAAAAGAAAAGCGTTAGGTTATAAGACCTGCTTAGAGTGCGGCGCTGCTAATGCTCGCGTAGAGACAGCCCGCAAGGCTAAGTGTACAGCGCCAGCATATAATAAAGGTGCTTATCAGTATGTTGTTTCAGTTGATATGGCCAAAGGTGTAGGTAAATAATGAAAGATGATGACGACAAGGATAATGTTACCTCAATAACAGACTTTGTTAATAAGAGTGAGAATGGCAAACACAAGAACTGGGAATGGCAACGCATATTAAACCTTTTAAAAGATAGTGGCCCTGAAGATGACGAGGACAACAAAGAATACGCGGTTAGAAAAATAATTCTTGACTTCCTGCAAGCGATGACAGATAATGCTAGTGAGTATGGCTTGTCAGTTGATGAGTACATGCAGGAGTTAGAAAAGGCTGGATTGTTACCATTAATGCCAGAAGAGGATGACGACTAATGGGTAAGGCTAGAGTACGATTTGTTGCAAGGGCTAACCGTCTCCAGTTCGATAGGGATACGGGATACCATAACGGTGATAATAATTACGGTATGGATTGTCTCTATTGCCATGAATACTTCCCCAATGCTAAACGGCCAGAGTGGGGTGGCTATGTCTGTAAAAGTTGTAGTCGCTAAGTAATTGAATTTATTTTGTTTTTACGATTTTTCATTTTTTGTTTGCAATATGTAAATCGTTTGTGCATAATTAAAAAAGATAGAACGAAAAACTAACTGCTTTTCATTAGGAGTAAATCATCATGGCAGTTGACTTCAAGACTTTTGGTAGCGTCGTCGGTTACGTTACAGGTGTTCGCAAGCCAGTTCTCTTACGTGGCCGTCACGGTATTGGTAAGTCTACCGTTGTATATCAGTATGCTGACCACATTGGGTTGCCTGTGGTAGAACGCCGCGCATCTCAGATGACCGAAGGTGACCTTGTTGGTCTACCTGTTATCAATGGGAATAGTACTTCCTTTAATCCACCGGATTGGTTTAAGCGTGCATGTGATGAGCCAGTTGTTCTATTCTTGGATGAGGTAGACCGTGCCACAGTTGAGGTGCGTCAGGGTATTTTTGAGTTGACAGATAGTCGAAAACTGAATGGCCACTGTCTACATGATGACACCCTTGTATTTGCTGCTGTTAATGGTGGCGAGCACGGTGCCCAATACCAGGTAGGCGAGATGGATCCCGCTGAACTTGACAGGTGGACTGTGTTTGATATTGAACCATCGGTAGATGATTGGCTTAACTGGGCCAAGGATACCGGCTTGTCCTCGGAAGTGTGGGATTTTATTAATCATAACCACAATCATCTTGAGCATAGCGATGACTATGAGCCAAACAAGGTCTATCCTTCCCGTCGTTCTTGGGAGCGTTTAGACGAGTGTTTACAGCATGCCAATGCTTATGAGAGCAAGGATGGTGCTCTATTGTTTCAGTTAACCAGTGCTTTTGTTGGTTTTGAGGCTGCGGTAGCATTCAAGGATTTTATTGCTAACTATGACAGGCAAGTGTCTATTGAGGATATTCTTATCAAGGGTGACTTCTCTAAGTTAGCAGACTTTGGTATCAATGAGCATACTGCTATGGTGGCCAAGTTTGAATCAGCGGAGACTTTCCACAGTGTCTTGCCGCAAGAGCAAATGGATAACGTGGCAAGGTATTTCTTTATGCTTCCCTCTGAGGTTGCTATGAAATTGTGGACGGTTATGGGTTCAGTGGAGGATGAATCAGCAAGAGATAATCTTGTTAGTCTACATCAGGCATCGGTTGATGGTCGTTCAGTGTCGGATTTCCTGGTTGAAATCCTTGGCGATGTAGAAAATAATTGACATTTGTTCTGGATAGGGTTATAGTGCAATCATGACAACGCAACAAGAGACTACAGTTATGGATGAGCAGACCTTTGATCTCAATATGCACACTGCAAAATTGCTTTTAGAAGAGCCATTTTTTGCATCTATATCGCGGCGCATTGATAAGCGTGCATCGTTTTCGGTGCCTACTGCCGGTGTTATGGTTAACCCTGATTCAGCACAGTTTGAGATGTTGTACAACCCTGAGTTCTTTAAGGCTCTAACCAGCAAAGAACGCTTGGCAGTGCTTAAGCATGAGTTCTACCATATTATTTTTAAGCATGTTACTGACCGTATGCCTGATAACGTGCCTATGCAACATTGGAATATTGCTACTGATTTAGCAATTAATAGCCACATTGATAATCTGCCCGAGGGTGGTCTCATTCCGGGTAAAGATCAGTTTGAGGATTTGCCTAAAGGTATGTCCGCTGAATGGTATCTTGCTAACTTGCCAGAGGCCATTACACAATCTGGAAATGACGGCGATTCTGGGCAAGGTAGTAGCGGAGACGGGTCCGATGGTGGGTCTAGTGGAGAAAACCCCGGAGACGGCGATTCTGGCGCTTCTAGCGGTACTCCTGCACCGGAATCTTTAGATGATCATAGCGGGTGGGGTAAATGCCCGCAAGAGATAAAGGATATTGCTTCTGAACGTATAAAAGATATTGTAAAAAACGCAGCACAGGAAGCCGCGTCCAGTAATGGGTGGGGTTCAGTATCACAGTCTACTCGCCAGAAAATTATGGATTCTATCAAGACAGTCATTGACTGGAGGAAGGTTTTAAGATATTTTGTTAAGACATCACAACGTGCCAACAAGTCTAGTTCTATCAAGAGGATTAACAGGAGGTTTCCATACGTACATCCGGGCCGTAAACAAGCGCGGGTTGCCAAGATTGCGGTATCAATTGATCAGTCAGGATCTGTAAGTAACGAGATGTTAGCAATGTTCTTTTCCGAATTGAACAAACTGGCTGAATTAGCAGAGTTTACAGTCGTTCCATTCGATACAAAAGTAGATGAGAGTAAGATTTATGTATGGAAGAAAGGGGACAAGAGAAAATATGAGCGAGTTCTCAGTGGCGGTACGTGTTTCAATGCTCCTACTGAGTATGTTAACCAGCGCGGTGACTTTGATGGCCACATCATCTTGACAGATATGTACGCTCCAAAGCCAAAGCCTAGCAAGTGTCAGCGTATGTGGTTGACAGATGCCGATGGTTACAGGCAACCGTACTTTAACACTAGTGAAAAGGTTATTGCAGTAGATGGGAAGGGGTAATATGACCTTTCAAGATAGTCTTGAGGATATTCTAAGGAATAAAGAGGAGATATTAGCAGAGGGCTACAGGTATGAAAAGGATTTAAGGGGTAAAGCGGAGGATGTTTTAAACCGTAGGCTTTCTTTTGAACGCGCCGTTTATAACATGGTAGATGTTTTTGATTATGATAAATGGTTTATTGCTAACGATTTGAGGAGTGTTATCAGGGAGTTAGTGCCATTAAGGGATGACAATCGCGATGGATAAAATTTTAATAGGTATTGGTTGCTTTTTATTGGGGGATCTGATAGGATTAACAGGTATGGTAAATGGGTTTCATCGTATGGTCGCTCTAATTCAGAGTAGTTTTTAAAGGTTACCTCCGGCGAGTTTAGGTGGTCTCGCTATGCGGCTACATATAATAAAACCACCTCTTTAGGGTCACTGGCGCAATTGGTAGCGCATCGGACTTTTAATCCGCTGGTTCCCGGTTCGAGTCCGGGGTGACCCACTAAGTTCTTGAAATCATTAAGAAAATTTTTTATTTGACTTTTGATTTTTTTTCGCGCTATAATGCAATTGTTGGTGAGGAAAACGAGGAAAGCATGATTAAGTTATTGACGATTGCAGCGCTCTTAAGCACTGGGTGTGCTCTTACAGTAGAAGAGGAATACAATCCGCCTCGGAGACGTACAACGGTATCAAGCCATGTGGTCTACTCTTACGACGGTTGTAGTCCTCGTGATTTTGACTACGGGCAGACTGATATTGACTGTCCTGATAGTCACCATCTAGTGGAGGTATGCGATCCTGATAGAGTGTTTCGTCGTCCTGGTTGCTGGACACTAGCAGAGGTCCGGTGGTCATTCGGTGATTGTATTATTGACCATCAGTGTTGGTAGGGGTTGACAATGGCAGTTAATAAGTATAAAGTAGGGGACATGTTCTACTTTGGTCCACATAGGGCATGGGGTTTAGTTACTAATACGGATAATGGGCCAGCGCTTCAATTGGTTGATTATGTCTTGATGAGCCCAGAATGGCATTTAGAGAAGCCACTAGGTGGCACGGTGCGTTACACTAAGAAGTGTGATAGTGCAATTAAGTTGACAAATGCGGTTGCACAGGGTAGACTACAGTATTTCCCGGCGAAAGGTAAGAATAATGGATGAGATCAAACCAGGTGCATTTGTCAGGGTATTAGAATCAGTACCGGGACGCACTAAGAAAGAGCGGGCCAATGATCTCTATTTGGTGGTCAAGCCCTCTACGGTTATTGATGGCTATTGGGAATGCATGCACATATCAGGAAAGTATAAGACTATTGATAGAAGGGTGTTACGTTTGGTTGATAAGTAATTGATTTTATTCGCGATTTACGATTTCGCGATTTTTTTCTTGCGCCAATTTTTTTTATGTGCTTTAATGTATACAAGATGAACGAGCAAAGGTTAGCCAAAATGAATGAAGAGCGCGATTTACTTGAGAGACTAGACGAGATATATGAAAAACAAAAGAATATGCCTATTCTGACTGATATGTGTACAAGGCAAATTCAAGCGTTCGTGTCTAGTGAGAACTACCAGGCAGCGGTTGATTTGTGGCATGAACTACGGTTTATCCGGAGCAATACGGTAGGAGGTAGCGAGTCCGCAGGTATAAGGTTATTCATTAACGTGACTAACATATGCAAGGAAGATCTCATACACGCAACAAGAAAGATTGGAGCCGAGTATTAATCATGTGGGATCTAGCAACGATTATCAGAATGAATAGGGAGAAAACACCAGTGAAAAGTATTTTAGAAACCCGTAAGGGTACTTTCATAGAGACATCATGGCAAGGCATAAAGAGCATGAATCGCAAGGAATTGATTAATCATCTTGAATTGCGCGGCTTTGCATGTTATGATAACGAGAGTACAGAAAGCCTACGTGAAACCGCAATTGAGGATATGGAGAATGAATATGTCTAGAATCTTTAAAACAGATACACGAAGCGTTGCCGGTAATTGGGCGATGAATCAGGGCGCGGCAAATAGCACGGGCCAGTTTAGCACCGATGGCCAGAATTTATACAGTTATAGTTTGCTTATTGGCACCACTAATGAGCACGGCCAAAAGATAGCGCGTGATTACACTAGCGGTACAAATTATGGGTTTCAGTCTATGACCACCAGCAAACATGTAGGGTATGCTCGCATGCATGCCGATTTCGTAGATGACGGCGCTTTCCTACATAACATGAGGAAGGGATAAGAAATGCAAACGGTTGATCAAATAGTCAAGCATTACAGGGAGATGCAAGCACATGGATCAATGGCCAGCGCTTCCATGTTAAGGGAAGTCAAGAGACAATATATCGATATGGCCAATGGTGGCGACGGTGGCCAGTTAGATGGTTTTGATCACGGGACGACTTGCCGATTATATAACTACAATGGCTATCCAGATAGTTTTTTTCAGGAAGTTTGTAGGGAGATGGAATGGTAGACATAAACGTGAATCAGTATGGTGACGAGTTGCTAACACTGTATGCAAGCGGAGATCATGAGGCTGCGCTTGATATGTACACTGCAGTACAGAAAGCGGCAAGCGATAGTGATGGGGCGCTGCAAACCTTGATCGCTTTGCACAATTATGAGAATGAAAGGATAACAGATAAGAAGGTATGCTTTGCAGTGGTTGATTCTGTCCATACGCTCAAGGCACAGGGTCACCCAAAGTTTTCTGGACTGCTAAATAATTGAAATCATTGGACAAAAAAGAAAGTTAAAATATTTCTTGCATTCAATTTTGGAATTTGCGATACTTTAAAAGTCGGCGAGGTAAGAAAAATAAAAAAGGGTAACCAATGCTGTACGAATTAGTGTTCAAGATAGGCGAGAAACAGTACATGCGAATCTCATCAGATAGAGAACAGTTGCACGATAGATGGGAATGGTTACAGAAAAATCTCTCAGGCACCCACCCGCATGAGAAGGTAGAGTTTGTGAGATTAGGAGAGCACAAAAAAATCTCTCGCCCGTGTATGTAACTGGAATGATTACAGAAAAATCTCTCGCGTAGGAGGAAAAAATGATTCGTGATGGTCCCTAGAAAAAAGAGAGAAAAAACAGAACAGAGGAAAATCTTTATAGGCAAGAATGCAGGCAAAAAATCTCAAGCGCTATAGAGTTATCCGATAAGGGGTAAAGATAAAAAAAGATTCCCCTTGCATTTTTTACTTGTAATAAAGGGTTAACTATGGCAAAGTATAAGAGCAGAAAAAAGAGCGTTTCTAATAGTTGGGTTAGGACTAAGAAGCGATAGCATTTTTGCTGAGTAGTGGTTAGGGTTACGCTCATACGCATATGTGGTATAAAGTGTTTTATAGTGGCATAGAGTGTATATGAGTGTTATGGGGTGTATCTAGGGGATGCACGTTAGTTTTCTAACCCTTTTTATCGTCAATATATTAACGGGGAATGACCGAATGTTAGAATGGGAACGCTACGACGATGAAACATGGGGTGCGGAATGGCTAACAAGGGATGAATGCCAGCGCTTAGCGCTAATCAAGCGCATTCGGGATGATCACTACTCGATAGTCGTAGGGACTACGGACGACCTAGAATGGACAGGGGAAGCGGACACCCTAGCAGAGGGTAAGGCCAAGGCGGCCCGTTTCCTCTTATTGGCTAATAATTGCGAGCCTAAATGGTTAGAGAAGATTAAATGGAAAGTCTAAGTACTTGGAATCATTGCGGTTTTACGATTTATTAAATTTTTATTTGCAATTCGTTTTTAGTTTTGCGATACTTTGAAAGTCAGCGAGGCAAAACAACTTGAAAGGTGAAACCCATATGAATCATTCGCTTCATAGTGTACTGCTCAATTCATTTCAGTTGGCCCTATTGCGTGAGGTCGTGCAAGACTTCACCCATCAGCGCCAAGAGACCTTGGAAGGGTCACGGCCTGGACTGTCCCGATTGAGTGTACATGCCAAGCAAGAATTAGAGGATCTTAACGGGCTAATCGTGGCAGTCTTTAACGACACCGATTTAGAAAAGGAACTTGAATCGTGAATTCTAAGATCCTGTAATCATTGCGAAACAAAAAAAAATTAATTTTTCTTTTAAAAGTACTTGACCGCGACCAATTATCTGCTATTATTAGAATGTGACTAACGGTTGTCACAGTAACTTAACCCGGCCCTACGCGGCCATAATTGAATGGAGGCCATCAATGGCTAACGAGAATACAAATCAAGCCCTTTTCGCCCGTATCGCTGAACTAGAAGCAATGCAGAATGAATTGAAAGCGCTTAAAGAGAAGACCAAAGGACTTGCGCGCCTCAAGGTATCTCAGAAGGGGGCGATCTCTGTTTATGGTCTCCAGCGAATGCCCGTCACCCTTTACGCTGGCCAGTGGGAAAAGATCATTGCAATGGTAGAAGACGGCACCATTCAAAACTTTATTAATGCCAATGAGGCCCAGTTGACCCGCAAGGCTCCGAAGGCTAAGAATTCCACCCCCGCCACTAAGGGAAGCAAGGCGAAAGCAAAGAAGCCAGCCGCCGACCTATTCCCTAGTTAATCACCGCCCGGTGAGCCCTTCAACGGGGGGACGCAATGTCCCCCCATTATTTTTTTTTATTAGTCTGGAGTCTATCATGGCCGTTTACTTTCGTTGCGAAGTTCAGAGAGAGGCAATTGAATTTATCAAGATTTGGCAGACTAGCAAGACCAGGAATGAAGTATTCAAGCGCTTGGAAGACAGCCCGATTTGGTGCGCACGGGTTAACCGCCTTGGTGCGCGGTGGGTTGATGGTTACCGCTATCTGGCCAGGCATAAGAATTCAGGCGTTGACATGAGCACCAAAGCGCTTGCCAAGCGATTTCATGCACAGTTATTTTACCAATACAATATTAAGTCGCTTGATACATGGGGATCCAAAGCGTGGGTGTGTGCGAATGATTCGTTAGACCTTAAGGCATTCGCTCAGGCCATCGCTGATGATCCGACCCTTTCTATAGACATCGCCTGTTAAAAGTTTTTTATTAATCTGGAGTTTATTATGATGTTGTTCCCCTCTTGCCCTGTAGCCGCTAATGTCGCCGCTCCTAAGTTCGCCCGCATTGTTGACGGTGATATCACTATCACCGATATCCTCGACGATGAAGAGTTAGAGTTGGATGTACTGTTAGACCTGGAGAATGACGCAGACGCCCCGGTTGATGTTGATATCATTTATGATACTTTGGCGGCGTTTCATGTAAACGCTGATTGACACCCCCCCTCCCCCTCCCCCCGGCATACTAGGCCCTAGCAGCGCAGACACCCCGTCCGCGCCGGCTAAGGACGTTTACGATGCGGCTAAGAAAATTCCGAGATATAAGGGATAAGCAAAACTATTTAAAATGTGTACTAAAAAACACCCAGAAAAATTTTAGGAGATTTTAAAGATGAAGAGATTACTACACAAATTAGTTAAGTTGTTTGATGCTAAGCACTGTTGCTGTTGTTGTGGATGTTGCGCATGCGAGGCTGGGTGTTGCTAAAATGTGCATAATTTGCGTTGGGTTAGATGCCAACAAATTAACGCCTTGGGAAGCAGCCAGAAATCGCACAGAGATGATCGATATGATTAGCGAAGAACACCACATTGTGATTGAGGGTAAAATCCAGAAGGCGTTAGAAAACTATCTAAATAATTTTGGAAAGGAGAATTCCAGCAATGAAAAAGATTCTTGAAGAGTGGAAAAAGTTTGTTAATGAAGTAGAGGACACAAGCCTGCAAGAAGGCGATGAACTTGCCCCGGATCTGATGAAAGTGTTGAGGAATATGGTCCGCCAGGGGTATAGAGATGAGATACGTAAACTAAGCGATCTAGCCGATGCGCTTCAAGGCCAAGGTATAAAGGCCGATTACGATCCAATGCGAGGAAGGGATCCTCTCAGGGTCTCCCATGACGGGGAAATGTTCGCTATCCAAACTCGCGATAAAGCCTCCGCGCCCGATGCGGTCGTTGGCCGATTCGCAATTGATCGCATTTCTCAGCGATAAAAAATATCCGCGTTTAATAATATCCTACATTATCCTACCTTTGCCCGATAGTTACCTCTAGGAGGTAGTTATTATGAGGTACGTTCTATACGCTTTAATTGGATTCTTTATGTTATCGTTAGTTGTGGCCTGTGGTGGGCCTGTACAAAAAAGAAAAGCCGAAATCTCTGTAGCCTACGATGGTGAGGTAGTTCATCGGGCTGGAGGCAAATACGTTAGTGAACATGAACTAGATCGGTTGCTCTCCGATAAGGAGAATCCCGTTAGAGTCATATTTACTACCCCCTGGTGTGGTCCCTGCAAACAATTAGAAAAATTTATCAAACATAGAGGCTTAGATGACAAAGTTGTCTGGGTTAATGCCGAAGATAAGTGGGCTTCTCATTTAGCCTGGTTAGTAGGGGTAGAAACCTATCCTACAATGCTTATATCTTATCCTAACGGAGATGATGGCTGGTATGTAGGCGTCAAAGAAATAGCCTTTTACTTTTTAGACCTGTAGTTGTTATTTCTTTTTCTCGCAAAACATACTATTTATAGAGTATGGACACTACAACAAAAAATTGGCGCAAAATTTTGGACGGCTTCGCCGGGGATCTTGACGAAATCATCACCGAAGAAATCGAAGAATTTCTCCAAGAAAAGAAGCGCAAAAAGAAAAAGAAGAAGAAAAAGACAGGCAAGCGTGATGCTTGCTATCACAAGGTAAAATCGCGTTATGCTGTGTGGCCTAGCGCATATGCCTCCGGTGCACTCGTAAAGTGCAGAAAAGTTGGCGCGAAAAATTGGGGAAACAAATCCAAAAAAACAAATGAAGATGCCACCCCCGGAAACGAAAAAAAAAATTTCAAAGAAAGAAAACTAAGCAAACCTGAATATAAAAAGAAAAAAGAAATTGCTGCGGCATTGAAAAGAGATAACCCTGATATGCCAGATGAGAAGCGATACGCTATTTCTACTGCTACCGCTAAAAAAGTAGCGGAACGTTGCCAAAAGGGTTATAAAACGCACCCAACCAGAAAAACAAAAAAAATGTTTGGTCGCACATATAGAAATTGTGTAAAAGCAGAAGAAGGCAAAGATCCTAAAAAAGGGACAGGTAAAAAGCCAAAAGGTTCTAGCAGAAGACTTTATACAGATGAAAATCCAAAAGATACTGTAAGTGTTAAATTTAGTTCTGTTTCTGATATCAGAGATACCTTTTCTAAGGCTAGTTTTAAGAGTAAGTCCCATAAAAGACAATCACAAATAATTAATCTTGTACATCAACGTGTTCGTGCAGCATATAAAAGAGCCAAGGATCCAAAGGTAAAAGCAAGATTAAAAAGAGCATATGATTATGCTAAAAAAAGAAAAGAGGCTTCGAAAAAGAAAACCCAGCGTATGAGGAAAAAGAAATGATTGATTTAGAGATAGAAGAGATCATCAAGGAAGAAATTAAATTATATCTTGAAAAGAAGCGCAAGGGCGGCAGAAGAGACGGCAAAGGCGCTAAAAGTAAGGGATATTCCCTCAGAGACTGGTTTAAAGGTGGTGGATGGGTCCAGGCAGGCGGTAAATACGACGGTAAACCTTGTGCTAAACAACCTGGCCAGAAAACAAAACCTTATTGCAGAGATCCAGATGATCGCGCACGATTAAGCAAAAAAGAAAGAGATAAGAGGGCCAAAAAGAAAAGAAAGGAAGATCCAAACCCAAATCGTAGGGGTAAGGCTAAAAACGTTAAACAAAGTAAATCCAAGAGGAAGAAAAAATGAGTATCAAACTTATACTAGAAAACTGGAGAAAATTCACTGAAGGGCTTAAGATGAGTGATCCTAGATCTGCTAAGGCACCTCCAGGATATTATGAAGATGACCGTGAATTTGATTACGAAGAAGATGATGATGATGAATTCGAGGACGAAGATTACGATAATTATGATATTGATGACTTAGATGAAAGTTATTTTTATATCTCAGATGCACTATATGAAGATGGTTCTGTTGTAGAGGAAGACCTAGAATTTTGGGACGATGTTGTTGTAGAAGCAGAATATCGTGGCCGCAAAGTTAAACTTAACAAGCCAATGAGAGGTGACGTAAAAAAGTTTAAAGTATTTGTAAAAGACCCTAAAACTAAAAATATAAAAAAGGTTAACTTTGGTGATCCAAACATGAGAATTAAGAAGTCCAACCCAAAGCGTAGAAAATCATTTAGGGCTAGACACAATTGTGACAATCCAGGACCAAAAACAAAAGCAAGATACTGGTCCTGTAGAAAATGGTAAGGACATTAACATGAAACACAAAATTATAATGGAAAACTGGAAATCATTTATTGATGATGATATGATAACAGAAGAGAACTTGCAGTTATATCAAGATATAATCTACGAACAATTAGTAAAGGAAGGGATCTTGCAAAAAATATCATCAAAATCAAGCAATGCACTTAAAGCGATGGCATTAGCCTTTGCTGTACTGGCTCCTATGGCTCCAACTGGCGGTGCGGAAGCCGCACCTAAAGCCAAAATAGAACAAATGGTTGTCAAAGGTAAAATGACCGACGCACAAAAGAAAAAGTTGGCTCAAAGCGATAGATTCTTAGACATGGAACTTCGTGCGCTAAACGAACACCTAGAGTCAGAAAGAATTACAGGTCTAGATCGATCAAGCAGAGATATGTCGCTAAGAATGCTTGGTGCCACATCAGAAGACTTTCCAATGGGCCAAGAGGTTACAAAAGAAGAATTAATTAAATTTTTGTTAACAGGCGAATCTCCTGGTCAAAAAGAACCTGAAGAAGAGGAAGAAGAAGATATCTATGCCGATTCTGAATATATGAAAAATGTTGATGCTTTTCTAGATGACGCAGAGGATGCTGGTAGGCAAATGAAAGGCGCAGCGAAGAAAGGCGTTGAGTTCTTAAAAAACTTATTTGAAACATTCCAGGCAGATACAACGGAAGATAAAATTGAAAGTATCATGACAGATATTGATAATGCACTTTACTATAACGACAACACGTCTGATTTGCCAGAAAGGGACTTGGACACAATTAGAAAACATGTAAAAATGGCTCTCCTTGAAATTTTTGAAAAATAAGTCTTTTTTTTCTAAAAGATATATGCTATAATTAGATCCATCACAAAGGAGTGTACATGGAACTTCTAGGAATTGGAATGATGATGGGTTCTATCATCACTTTGTTAAGCATATACCTCACTATGAGACATATGATGAAAGAAGAAGAAAGAAGAGGCCTCTTAGATGGTCACTACGATGTAGAAATTAAAAATAAAGATAATTATATTAAAACTAACGTAGTACTTAAGAAGAGAGGCAATTTTTATGTTAGAGGATAACGCAGAATACTTAAGCACTATATGGTATACTGGCTCTAGAAAAAAGACTACCTTTAAAGAAATTCTTAACATTATTGATGAAAGATTAGAAAAAGGTGCAACAATCTATATTGGATCTGATTCTTTTCCCTCAAAAGGCAAAGTTTGTTTTGCCACTACAATATGTCTTCACGGAAATGGCACAAGAGGTAGATATTTTTTCTTTAAAGAAAATCTAAGTCCCTCAAGTTATAAAAATTTAGTAACAAGAATTACGGAGGAAACAAGAAGATCTGTCCGTGTTGCTGAATTACTAATGACAAATCACGATATTGAACCATCAAACATAGAACTTCACTTAGACGTCTCACCATTTGCGTCAAACAATGGTACATCAAAGCATTCGGAGATGCTTAAAGGATACGTATCAGGATATGGACTAGAATGCAAACTTAAACCAAACGCATGGGCTAGCCAAACAGTTGCTGATAAACACTCCAAATGAGAAGAATAGATCACATATGCTATCATGTTGATCTAGATGAACTAATAGGCAATTATATTTCTCTTCTTCATCACGAAGATGTTGTCGTTGTCATACACAACCCAGTAAATTACACTGAATATTTAAAAAAATACGGTTTTTTCTTTGATGAAGCAGAAGGTGCTTTTGATAAAATAAGAATAATTCAGTTAAATAAGGTGGAAGAGGCTGTTTATTTACTAAGAACTATTAACCCAATAGAAGGGCCGGTATGTTCCTTGTGGATAAATGGAAATAGAATTAGTGACAACATAGAGGAGAATATAAAATGGAGTCCCTAATTAAATGTATGGGACATTTTCTAAATTTTGATGACTGGTATTTGTGGGATCTTCCGGAAGAGGAAGAATCACCCTGCCAGATTCCACTACACATTGATTTAGAAGTGCCTGAAATGTCGCATGACGTTGACGAAGAAGATTCAGAAGTTTCTTCTAGAGTTATAATTATAGACATCTAGGAGGCTTTTGTCTTATGAAATCGATTTTTAAAGAGTGGAGACAGTACTTGTTAGAAAATGAATCTCCAGATACGTCGCAAGTTGTTAAATTAGTTCTTTTAAACAAGCACAATCATGTTCTTTTCTTGAAAAGATCAAATTATATGGAAAAATATGCCGGTGAAATGGATTTACCTGGTGGTCATATTAAGGAAGGTGAAAGCATGCTTGATGGATTGAAGAGAGAAGTTGAAGAAGAAACTGGTTTAGAAATATTTCGAGCAACGTTGTATACAAAAAAAGAAAATATTGCATATTTTAGATCAGTTCATGAAAAAGGAAACATAATTTTAAGCAATGAGCACACTGATCACGCATTTGTAGACGTTATGAAGATACAAAATCCTTCAAAATTCGAAAAAATAGCGATTGAGGTAGTAAAAGATGAGCAGTTTGGCTAAAAATTGGAAAAATTTTCTTAAAGAAGAAGAGTTTGACACTTCCGATATGAAAGTTAAAGACACTCTTCATCCAAAGTTTTGGTTTAGAGACCGTCTAGACGTTAACGTCAGACGAAAATTAATGAAAATTGCCGAAGATATCATTGCAGAACTAAACCTAGAAGGCAAAATTAAAGATATAACGATCACCGGATCAATTGCGTCATATAATTGGCACAATTTGTCTGACATAGACCTTCATATTATGCTAGATTTTGCCGATGTTGATCAAAATGATGAACTTGTGGGTAAATATCTTAACTCTCAGAAGACTTTGTGGAACAAAAACCACACAATTATAATAAATGGTCACGAAGTTGAAATTTATTTTCAAGATATCAACGAAGAACACAAATCTTTGGGCCTCTACTCTATCAAGACAGGTGAATGGCTTGAAGAACCATCGAGAGATGACGTTGAATTGGATCTTCTCACTGCAGAGAAGAAGGCAAGTGCCCTGAATGACGAAGTAGAAAAGATTCAAGACCTCTTTGCGGAGAAGGAATACAAATTAGTCTACAGTTTGTGTGAAAAATTCAAGAAAAAAACCAAAAACATGAGGGTAAGTGGCCTAGAGAGAGAAGGAATCTACTCTCCAGAGAATTTAGCATTCAAAATACTTCGAAACAATGGAATTCTAGAAATTGTTACAACCCTTAAGGTCTTATCCTACGATAAAATGATGTCATCATCACATTTAACCGTAAAAATCACGGAAAATGTATGAGTATCGTGCCAAATTAATAAAAATTATTGACGGAGACACGATTGACGTCAAAATTGACTTAGGTTTTGGTATTTCTCTCAAAAAACGTGTTAGATTATTCGGAATTAACGCCCCTGAGACGCGCTCAAAAGATTCAGACGAGAAGAAGGCTGGACTAGCATCAAAACGTCGCTTAGAAGCCGTTTTAGAGGCCTCTGACGGAAAATTTATCTTAAAATCTAAAGGTGTTGGCAAATTTGGTCGCTGTTTGGGCGAAATATTAGTAGATAATGTCAATATCAATCAACTACTTATAAAAGAAGGTCTGGCAGAGGTGTATAAGTGAAGATTTTGATGGAAAATTGGAGAAAGTATCTAAACGAAAGAAAGACAGATGATGTTTATCAAGATATTTTAGCCTTTTTTGTAAGAAGAGTTTTAAAAATAGAAAATTTTAAATATTCAATTGCGCAGCCCGCTTCTGACCGATGGTTTTTGCCACCTTTTGACAAATACGAATCAATGCAGAACAGAAAAGAGGGTATTGGTGATTTTACTGTAACTTGGGCCGTTGCTTTTGAACTTAAAGAAGAAGTAATTAAAAGTCTGTGGCTAAAATACAGCGAGGAAGTTCCCCTTTCTCTTGAAGTCTTTGATTCTATGGTGAGTTTTCGCAACGCCTTGAAGAACTTTAAAATCTTGTTATTTCAAGTAGACCCATTCGGCCAAGTCGATGTTGGCGGTGGAATGGATTCTAAAGGTGTTATGTATCTCTACCACAGAGGAAAAATAGATGAGAATTTTTATAAAGGCACGGAAGTCTTTAATTTTTACAAATCGCAGTTAGTTAAAGTACTAGATCATGAACTAACACACTTTCTTAACTCTGTTAGGTCAAATTTTAAACAGTATAGGGCAAAGGGCGGTAAAAAGCAATTTGATGTAACTTCTCAAGAATATGTTGACTCCACAGAGGAGATACAAGCCAGATTAATTGAGGCTTTTCGTCAATTTGAGAGAGAAGCCAAGGCTGGGGATTCGTATTGGATGGAGGAACTTACTCCTGCGCAATTTGTAGAAGAATTCATTACGAAATATTACGAATCAGACAGGGATGACAGATTTAACATAGAAAATCACTCAGAACAAAACCAAAAAAGAATAAGAAAAAGAGTTTATGAGTATATGAAGTCAACAAGAAAGAAATACAGGGAAACTCCAGACACTGAACTCTTATAATTAAAATTATTTTATACCTATGATATAATTTCATTGATTATTTTAGGAATATTTGATGAAAAACAAAAAAATACTAATTTTTGGAGGAACTGGATCTCTTGGTAAGACGCTTATCAAAAGGTACATCTTGAGTAACAAGGTTTGTGTTTTTTCTAGAGATGAATCCAAACATTGGACAATCAGGAATGAAATGGGTCATGAAAATCTTTCATTTATTGTTGGAGATATAAGAGACCAACAAAGATGCAAAGATGCAATTTTAAATTTCAAACCAACCCACATAATACTTGCATCTGCCCTCAAACATGTTGATGTATGTGAAAAATCGCCTCTTGAGAGCATAAAAACAAATATTCTTGGAATTGAAAACGTTGTTGATGTTGTAAAAGACAATCATGAGAAGTTAAATAACTTAGAAACGGTTTTAATGGTCAGTACAGACAAGGCATGCTCCCCAATAAATGTTTATGGTATGTGTAAGTCAATTGCGGAAAGAATAGTGACATCTGTTAGTGATTTAGGCTTAAATATTAATTTTGTCGCAGTCAGATATGGAAATGTATTAAATTCTAGAGGTAGTATTATACCTTTGTTCAAATATCAATCAGAACACAAAGAAAAAATAACTGTAACAGACAAAAGAATGACAAGATATATTATGACTTTAGAAGAGAGTGTTGACTTGATAGATGCTTCTATGAAATTTGGTAAAACAGGAGAAACCTGGATTCCAGAGTTGAAATCGATGAAAGTGATAGATTTAGCAGAAATATTTTCTGAAATTTCTGGCAAACCAATAGAGATAATTGGAATGAGGCCCGGTGAAAAAATACACGAAGACCTTATTAATGATTCAGAGTCTCTGAGAACTAGAAAAGTAGAAAAATATCTTGCAGTTTCACCTTCATATACAATGCCCTTTAATGAAGAAAAAGATTATTCAATGGATAGTTCTAAATCTTTGGTCACAAAACAAGAATTGAAAGATTATTTAGAAAGCCTAGAAATCTTGAACAAAGAGATTTCAGATTTTGTGGGGAAAAACATCGATGAGGTAAGAAAATGAAATACCCCTTGTTTAAAGTTCATGTTGATATAGAAGATGTAATGTCAAGAATTAGAAAGGTTTTAGAATCTGGATTTCTAAATGAAGGTAGAGAAGTATTAGAAATAAGAAGATTACTAAAAGAGATTCTTGATCAAGACAATGTAACTATGACAAGTTCTTGCACCGGATCCCTCATGATGGCTTTGAAAATAGCAGGCGTCGGCTTTGGAGACGAAGTAATTGCCCCATCAATGACTTGTGTTGCGACAAACGTTTCAACTGAGTGGCTAGGTGCAAAAACAATATGGGCAGATATTGAATATGAAACAGGAAACATAGACCCAGAAGACGTAATACGAAAGATAACCAACAAAACAAAAGCAGTTATATGCGTAAACTGGGCTGGTGTCCCTTGTAAATTAGAAAAGTTGCAAAGTATATGTAGGGAAAATGGGATAAAACTTATCCAAGACGCTGCGCACTCTTTCGGGAGCACTTACAAGAATAAAGAAGTTAGTCATTGGGCAGATATAACTTGCTATAGTTTTCAGGCTATAAAGCACATTACGACCGGAGATGGGGGAGCGATTGTTTGTCTAAATGACAATGATCATGAATATGCTGCCAGACTAAAATGGTACGGTTTTGACAGAGATCGCCTTAAGGATGAAGATGGAAATTGGAAAGGTCGTAGATGGGATTCAAACATAAAAGAGGTTGGATGGAAATTAAACATGAACAACCTTTCAGCAGCCATTGGAATATCTAATTTAGAGCGAAAAGATTTTATAGTAGGAACTCACAAAAACAATGCGGCTCTTTATAAAAATTATTTTTTAAAAAACAAAAATATTACTCCGCTTAAAATTGATAATCACATGGATCCAGCCTATTGGATTTATACGGTTCTTCTAGATTCTTCTATTAATCGTGACAGAGTTATTAGCGATATGGCAAATTTAGATATTCATACCGGCGTTATTCACGTCCCCAATCATCCATATGATTGCTTTAAAGAGACTGGAAATGATCTAGTTAACACCAACAAGTTTGCCGCACATCAAATTAGTTTACCTTGTGGTTGGTGGCTATCAGAAAAAGATGTAAAATACATAGCAGATTCGCTATTAGGTGTTATTAACAAACAATGATAAACTGCGGCATATTATTTAACGCTAAACAAAATAGTTTTGCTTCTTATTTGAAGTGGATTTTATTAGAAGAAGAGACTTCTGATTACTTTAATATATCTGGAATATTGACAAATGATTCTAATTTCCTAAAAGAAAACTGCATCAATTTAGTAGAATCACAATCACTTGAAGAATTAATAGACAAGTCAGACATTATTTTTTCTTTGGGTTACTGGAGAATAATAAAAAAAGAACAATTAACTCGCGTACCGCGAGGAATAATAAATTTTCATCATTCTTATAGACTAAAATACAGAGGACGTCACTGTGCGACTTGGGTTATTAGAAATAAAGAAAAATTTCATGGAAGCACGATGCATTTTATGGATGAAAAACTAGATGAGGGAAAAATAATAGACACAAGATGTTTTTTGGTTAATCGGGACCAGACAGCAGAAGATCTATTTTTTAAGGCTAATGAAATAGGACTTTCGATGTTGAAAGATAATTTTAAAAGCACACTGAAAAATGATCATACACAATTATCTCTGATGACGCACGATGAAGATTTTAAATATTTTAAAAATTCAGACTTAAATCATGAAATTTCAAATAAGTTTATTAAAGACAAAGAATTGTTTCTTAATGAAATACTATCTTTAACATTTGATAAGAAAAAATCTCCCTATCTAACATTAGGAAACAAAAAAGTATATTTAAAACTTGAATCTCATGACGATGGAATATTAAAAAAAATGAAACGAAAAGATAAAAACATTGGCGAATACAGGCTGTCACAACACACTCAATCACCCTTTAAAATATGGATTGTTGATAATTTTTTAAAACAGGAAGCCCTCAATGAAATATTAAATGAGTGGCCTGATATATCTGATTCTTTATGGCACTCAGGCCATAAAAAAGTTGGTGACAAAGAAAACACATTAGAGCATCTAATGTTGTCAATAAGTTCGAAAGATGGTCTTAGTAATACCTTGCAAGACTTTTTAGATTTTGTGCATAGTGATGATACAACAAAAGAAATTTCAGAAATAACAAATGTGCAAAACCTCATTTCAGACAAAACAATGAGGTGGTCTGGTCTTAGAATGATGCTACCAAAATCATTTCAACTTATACATAGCGATGCTAGGAGACATCCTACCAACAACCTTAGAAAAGAGATAACGTGCCTCCTCTACCTCAGTGAAGGTAGTGATGGAGATTTAGAATGTTGGAATGATGATATGACCTATTGTGTGCACAAAGTTAAACCCAGAATAAACAGATTAGTTATATTTCAAAATACAGATAAATCATATCATGGAGTTCCAAAAGTTAGTTTTTTAAGAAAATGTATAACTTGGAGTATAATGAGCGATGAAGACTCAATTAATAGAAGTAAGGCGCTTTTTGTCAAAAGACCAGAAGATCCTGAATCAGTTCGACAAATAGGGATTGAAAGATCAAAAATAGGAGATAAAAAATGATTGATGTTATAGTTGCATGTGGAAGAAACTCTCTGCCCTATGTGCAATTGATGGTTAATACAATTGAGTTGACCGCAGATTTTGATACAAAGTTTAGATTTTTATTGGGTGTCAATGATACACCTGAATATATCCCTATGGCCAAGCAGATAAAATCGAAATATAAAATAGAAGTTTTTGATTGTATTTCTCCAGGGGAATTTAGTATGGGCCACGGAGAAGCACTTGATTTGCTGATGGAACATGTTGACGCAGAACATTGCTTGGTTACTGATTGTGATATTGTCTATCTTAATCAGCACTGGGAAAAACTGATGTTAGAAAAGATTAAAGATAACATTGCGATAGTTGGGTCGCAGTATGATCCTAATCGTAAAGGTGAACCAAAAAAATATCAAAATTTTCCAAATGTAGTAACGTCAATATTCAAAACACAAATAATAAAGGATTGCAATATATCTTTTAAGCCAGAAGAAAATGCAAAAAGAATTATTGATATCAACAGCGAAAACCAACATGTATATGGAAATGATCCTGGTATGAAACTAGATTTGGATACCGGCTGGCAACTTTGTCATAATTTAAAAACAAACGGATATGATGGTATTCCAATGCCTCTTAGGAGAAAATCTGCAGGACAAGAGTGTCAATTTCTAGAAGAGGGCACAAGAGGGGAGGAGCATTGGTTAGATGAAATGGTATTGTCTTCTCATGCTGGAAGGTCTTACAGTAGAGATTTGTATTCTCACCCAAAAGCGCTTGGTTGGCTCGAAAATGTAAATAACTGGTTTGCTAATATGAAGCATATACGTGAGTAGACACTATTTACAACAGAGGGTCGTAAAATGGACATTGATGAATTAAAAAAACTAGTACTTGAAGCATGCGCAGATCATTCTCCCTGTGATATGGGCGTTGGGCCTCAAGCCGCAGATGGCAAACAAAAGAGTCCAGGAAAAATGGCAAGAACCAACCTAATGGCCATTTCTAGAGATGTGCAAGAACTTTTAAACATGTTTGGAGATGAAACTGATTTAGATGATTGGATTGAATCTAAAATAACAAAGGCTAGTGATTATTTAGCAACAGTTAAAAAGTATATTGGTGGAGAAATTGTTAGAAGTTCTGGTCATCTTATGGAAGATGATAATATAAAATCAAACGATAATTAATGATACAATAACTCTGTTCTAACAAGGAGTAAAAATGTTAGCAGATGTAATTGTAGATCTACAGTACGGCGACTGCGGAAAAGGTAAAATCGCCAATTATTTATGTTCTCAAAACGATTATACCCACGTTATACGCTACAACGGTGGATGTAATGCAGGCCATACTATTTATCATAACGGAAAAAAACTCATAACTCACCATATTCCTTGCGGTGTTTTACACGGTATAAAGTCTGTTATTGGTCCTGGTTGTGTTCTTAATTTAAATCAATTTTTTGACGAAATTGAAATGCTAGAAGAGGCAGGAGTTAAGACAGAGGGTCTTATCAAAATCGCAAGTAATGTACATATTATTACAGATTTTCACATGGCAGAAGATAAAAAAGATACAGAAATAGGAACTACGAAAAGAGGGAATGGTCCTGCGTATCGTGACAAGTATGCTAGAAAAGGCATGATAGCGCTAGAGATCCCTGATTTGGAAGAATACATTATAGACATGTATGATGAGATTCACAATAATAAAGAATTTGATGACGTTCAAATATTGTTTGAAGGTGCACAAGGATTTGGGCTAGACATAGATTGGGGTGATTATCCTTTTGTCACGTCTTCTCATTGTACAGTTGGAGGAGCGATACTAAATGGAGTACCGCCACAAGCGATAAGAGATGTCTGGGGTGTGGCAAAAATATATGAAACTTATGTTGGAGCAAAAGATTTCGAAGGAATTGATCCAGAATTTGATCTTATAAGGGACATTGGGGAAGAATATGGTGCTACCACAGGCCGCCCTAGACAAATTAATTGGATGGATGTGGATCTATTAGAAAAGGCTGCTAAAATCAATGGCGTGACTAAAATGGTTATTAACAAAGTTGATGTTCTGGATCAAATTGAAACTTGGAAATTGTTTCACGGTGTCGATATGTTGCAGTTTGAAAATGCTGGATCGATGTATGACTATATCGAATCGCATTTAGGGGAAGCAAGGCCGGGAATTAACGTATTGTTTTCTGGAAATAAGGAAATAATTTAACTAATTAAAATACCTTTAGGTATTTTTTATGTATGATGATAACTTCAAAACAGCCTCTGGCGATCTAATGTCTTACTGCAAAGAACATCTTGGATATGATAATAATCCAAGTGTTGAGTTTGTAACCGACGAAAATAACTCAAAGTCTATGCTTGGACGCACGGCTCATTACGAGCCAGCAAATCAAGCAATCACAGTATATATTTCTAACAGACACCCTAAAGATGCTTTAAGATCTTTGGCTCATGAATTGGTGCACCACGCTCAAAACATGAGAGGTGATTTGAAAAATGTACAAACACCAGAGGGATACGCTCAAAAAGATTCACACATGAGAAGTATGGAAGAAGAAGCATACTTAAAGGGAAATATGTTATTTCGTGATTGGGAAGATTCCCACAAAAGTCAAACAAACTCACCAATTTCTATAGGAGAACAAAAAATGGATCAACTTAAAGACTTAATCAAAGAAAAGGTAGTAGCAATTTTAAAAGAAGCAGCAAAGCCAGATTTTCCAGATGTGGATGGCGACGGTGATACAAAAGAGCCAATAAGCAAGGCTCAGAAAGACAAAAAAGAAAAAGAAGGCAAGTCTGGCAAGAAACCTGCTGGCAAGCCAAAGAAGGGAGAAATCCCACCTCAACTACGTAAGCACGTAAAGGCAAAGCAAGATAAAAAAGGTGACGAAGAAAAAGTAGAAGAAGGTGACGACCCTCTTAAATATGTGGATCCAGAAGATATCGGACCCCAGACAGACGAAGAAAAAGCAGAAGCAATAAAAAAACAAGGCATGCGTCACGGTAGACAGGGTGTAAAGCCACACAAATACTACGACCCAGATGTGCAAGCAGCATATATGAAAGCCTACAAACAAGGTAAAGCCATGGGCCGTCTTCCTTATAGCGAGGGAGAAGAAGAAACTTATTCTGAAGAGATTGGTCCCCGTGGAGGATCTGAAGTTAGCATAGATCCAGAAAAAGGATTAAAGATTGCAGAAATTGACCAGCACATTCAACGTAAATTGGGTGGAATAAAAGATTTAACACAACTTATGGCTCAAAGAGATGCTATGGCTGGTGAACAAATGTATTCTCGTTTCAACGAAGCACTGTCAGATATTTTAGATATGCAACTTGAAGAACAAGAAGAATTGGAAGAAACTCAAGAACCAGAAATTCAGGAAGAGTCTAAGACTGCTGTTAACCCTTTAACTGAAGTTAAGAAATCACAAAACAGCATTAATAGTCTTAAAAATATTAAACTTGAAAAAATTAACGAAGCCTTGATGTCTAGACTTATCAAATAAAGGAGATCTTCTAATGGGTGCTTATTACGGCCATATGAATCATCTCTATGATAATGGCGCTTTAAAATTTGGGCAGTTAAAAGAAATACTAAAAGCAGCCTCTCAAGGTGAGTTGACAGGCACAGAAAAACTTGACGGTATGAATCTTTATGTCTCCTATTCTGTCAAAGAAGGAAAAGCAAAGGCCGTAAGAAACAAAACAACTCTTAAAGCAGGTGGTTTAGATGCTGAGCAACTAGCCGCCAAATTTAGCGGACGAGGTGGAGTTGAAAAAGCGTTTAACACTGCATTTCAAAATTTTGAAAGGGCTGTACGTGGGTTGGACCGACAAGATCAAATAGACATATTTGGTGGTGATGCCGAAATATTTTACAATTCTGAAGTTATTGACTATAGAACAATCAACGTTGTCAACTATAGCACTACAGAACTGGTAATTCATAGAGTTGGACATGTTAGAATCGACCCTAGAACTAGAAAAGTGATAGATGTTGATTTATCTGAAAATTTGCAGAAACTTATATCTTCTATGGAAAGAATGAACAAGAGGGTTGCAAAAGACAATTATCGCATCCAAGTTGGAGCAATACGTCAATTAGAAAAGTTTTTAAGCGAAGAACCACTCAAGAATGCATTAGGTGGAATAAAGCAAATTCAAAAAACGTATGGATTAGATGATGATAATCACATTAACGACATGATTGCTGCCAATTTAGTGCCTCATGTGAAGGAACTACCACTATCAAACGAAATGAAGCGAGAAGTTGTATTAAGGTTGCTAAACCTTAAAGGCGCTCTAGGCGCACCTCAGATCACAAAAGGCCTTCCAAAAGAAATAAAAACTCAAGTTTCTTCTCTTATAAAAAACAAACAGTTGTTCAAAGACGCTGTTCTTCCTCTTGAAGAGGTGATACATGATTTTGCAATTGAAGCATTGCGAGCGTTTGAAAGTGCTTTTATTTTAGACCCATCAAAAAACTCTGAAACTATACGACAAGCGATAGAAGACGTTAGGCTTCAGGTTATGAATTCTGGAGATGAAGAGCAAATAAAAGTGTTAACGAAACAACTTGAAAAATTAAAAGATGTGAAAACAGCGCACATCGGTTCTTCAGAAGGTTTTGTTTTTGTTGGTCCAGACAATGTTACGTATAAGTTGACAGGCAATTTTGCACCTATCAACCAAATTCTTGGAATGAAATATAGGCAAAGCGAAAGAAAAGAGTTAAGAGAAGAGGAGGGCAAAAGTGTAGAATACATGGATATCAAGAGAGTTCTTGGTGTGTATCCTGGAAAATTTAAACCTCCTCACAATGGGCATCTCTTTAGTATCAAAGAAGCGCTTAAGAAATGTAGTCATGTTTTGGTTCTTGTTAGTCCGATTGACAGAGATTTGAGTGATGGTACAAAAATAACTGCAGATCATTCTATAACTTTGTTAAATAAGTTTATGGAAGTTGAAGGAATTAATAGAAATCAAGTTACAGTAGTTAAGTCTAGTATGAATTCGCCTGTTCAAGTTGTGTTTGATATTTTAAATGGTGAGGATGAGGCGCTAGCAAAAATTGGATTTCCTAGCGAAGGAGACATGGTTGTGCCTATCAGAAGCGATAAATTAGACCCAAAAACGGGAAGCAAAAACCCAGAAACTGGAGAAAAAGATCCATCAACTCAAAAACCTGATTGGTGGCTTTTTAGAGATTTTCACAATGAAGAATCCACCTTGCCTAATGTTTACGCTGGCGATGTTAGTGAGTTTGCAATTCCAACCTATAAAGGATTGGGGGCCACAGAATTTAGAGAAGCACTAGAGAAGGGAGAAGACATAACAAAATTTATCCCTCAAGGTGTTGACCCGGAGTTAATTTATAATGTTATTGGAGTTAAAAAAAAACAAGAGCCGGAACAAGTTATGGATTCGGAATCTTTATCGGATGATCAACTGGAAGAAAGTTTTCAAACCGCAGTGGCTAAGCCCAGAACTAGCAAAAGCCATAAAAGATTGCTTGATACTGGAAGGAAAGATTTAACAAAATACGGTGCGCCGTTTAATCAAGCCAGACCAGTTGATAAATCTAATGCATTCATGAAAAACGAAAATGATTGCGATACTGAGGAAGATATCGAAGAAGCATCTGTTGCTGCGGCAGTTGCTGGTCATGTTTCACCTCCAAGTAAAAACAAAAAGAAACAAAAAAAGAAAACTAATTACTTTGGTGAGGTGAACTACAATTCAAGGATTGAAATAATGGAACAACTAAAATTAAGAAGTACAATCAATAAATTTCTTTTAGCCGAAAGGAGAAAATTTATTAGAACCACAATAGAAGAGGTTTCTGAAAAGTTCAGACTTAGGTCTGTGATAGGAAAAATAATTACAGAGGCTGATGTAGATAAAAATCCTCATCCGAGCACAGCCATTAATGCTCTTGAAGTTTTATTAAATAAAATTGTAGAGGTTTTAGAGGCTGGCTTTAAATCGTTAACAACAGATCCAGAACAAAGACAATCCTACAGAAGACATATACTTAATGCTATAGAAAATGAACTTAAACCTGTAGATTTGGCTGCTGACGTTAAAGATGAAGAAGAGATCAGTGAGGTAGACATCAACATAACTGATGATGACGATGATCCTTTAAACGCTAGCGAAGAAGATAAATTTATTGACGTTAGACCCAAAGAAGAAGAAGAGGAAGACCCTAAAGAAAAATTTGGTCTTGAGGGTGAAGAATTAACTGGTCGTGATTATGCTTATAGAGACTTTGAGCAAACGAAGAGCGAAATCGTAAAAGCATACAAGAGCCTACATAATCAGGATGATCGTGAATTATTTTATGATTATCTACTAACAAATATAAAATTATACTTTGATAAATTTGAAGAAGAGTTAGCCGGAGCGCCCGACGAGCCAGAATCAGATTCATATAACCCAGATGAACAAGAAGATTTGGGATCAGACGAACTAAGTCAGTAAAATAAATTTATTTTTTTCAAAAAAAATCTTTTATTCATAAAAAAAATATGCTATTTTAGTGAGGTGGTTGGGTTTGGTGGTTTTGAAGAAACAAAGAAAAAAGTACAAATCAGTACTTAAAGATATAGAACAAAGATTTGAAAATAAAGATTTCGAATTGGTACTTTCAAGTTTAACACTAGAAGAATTAATAGCAGCCAAATTAGAGTTAAGTGCTAGAGGACTAAATGGTAAACTATTCGGGTATCCTATATTTAAAAATATTAATCAGATAACTAAAGAGTCTTTGGTTAGGTTTTCTTTACGCTTTTGTAATTCTCAAAAACAAGCAGCCTCCTTGTTAGGTCTTAGTGTTACTGAATTCAAGTCTTATATTAGAAAATACAACCTAAATACTATTATAGAGTGAGGGTAAATATGGCCGGTTTAAAAGATATAGGAATAAGAAAGATACTCCCAAAACACATCAATGCAGGTGGTTTGATACTTTCCTACGTAGCACTAGACAATGCTAGCAATCAATCTTATGCTGTAACGACCACTATGACAAACATAGCCTCTACTGATCAAACAGCAAAAATAACTTTCAAAGCACCTTTTAGCGGAAATGTGGAACTACAAACTCTTTTTCATATAACCGACACAGATGGTACCAATTCTGCTCGTTTGAGTTTGGCAATAAGTACTAATTCTTCTTACAGTGCTGGCGATGAAAGATTGTTTTGGCAGGCTGAAGAATCAGACGATGTTATGATAAATGCTTCTTGGGTTTTAACTGGCCTGACCCCTGGAAAATCTTATACATATTATATAGCCGCAAAGTCCAGCCTTTCTGGTGATCAAACAATTGTTTGGTCAAATGAATACCCTCCTTTTATTATCAGGGCAATGTCTCTGCCTTCTGCAATCGTTACTGACAATTAAAAAAAATATTGTTTTTTGTGATATTATAATTTCATCAATAGGAGATTAAATGAGAGATAAATTTTGGGGGAGCAAAGAAGAAAAGGAGTCCTCTCCTTTGTCTGTGCATGAATCTTTGCAAGAGAGGCAAAATGCTGGAGCAGATGACTTTAATACAGTAACTTCAGCAGACAATAGAATATATTTTTATTCTGCCGTAACACGTCCAAAGATTTTAAAATTAAATCAAGCAATTGTAAGTTTTAACAATACCTTTGAAAAGTCAAAAGTGATAGGCTATAGTCCACCTCCGATAAAGATACACATAAATAGTTATGGCGGGTCTGTCTTTGCTGCACTAGCAGCAATAGATTACATTAAAAATTCTAAAACAGAAGTCGAAACTATAATTGATGGTTGCGCAGCATCTGCGGCAACTATGATGTCAGTTGTTGGCCATCATAGAAGTATGCACAAAAATTCATGCATGTTAATTCACCAGTTATCGGGAGGAATGTGGGGAAAGTTTCATGAAATGAAGGATGATATTGAAAATTCAGAAATGTTAATGGAAAAAATAAAAAATATATACAGAGAACATACAAAGATTCCAGAAAAAGTTTTAGAAGACATCTTAAAACATGATCTTTGGTGGGAAGCAGAAAAGTGTCTCAAATATGGGCTGATAGACGAGATTATTTAGAATGCCCATGTATAATTTTGAGTGTAGCAATTGTGGCCACACCATGTCTATGTTAATGACCTATGAACAAAAAAAGATGCTTAAAAATCCAGGCCCCTGCCCAGTGTGTTACAGTGGTCAAGATGGTGAACTAACACTATATAATATAATAGGTAAAAGCAGTTTTGTCTTAAAAGGTGGAGGTTGGTACAAGGATGGCTACTAGAAAAAGAAGAGTTAAAAAGAAAGAATTAACAATCGATCAGATAAAAATTTTACTAGAAAATGCCCTTAAGGGGGAAAAGGAAGTAAAGATTCTCTGGAAAGATTTGGCAAAAGTTTATGGAAGGGAATATACATTTCAATTGTTGGTAGATAGACTAAGTTTGTCTTTTATTAAAAAAATTGAAGATATCCCACTTGTAAAGACAGTTCATTTTTTTCCAAAACTCGGTACCGGTACTCATGGAATAAATTTATTATTTAAACTTCATATTATATTTGAAAAATTGTGAGATAAAAAATGAAAAAATATAACAATAGAATTAACGCACTTAAAATTGAAATTGAAAAAATGTGGAAAGATATAGAACTAGCAGAAAACAACAATAAAGTTCAATATGCCAAGAGACTGAGAAAGATTGTAGAGATAAAAGAACAGAAAGTTGATAAGTGGATTAAAATGGGGCTATAAACTGGCGTCTAAGAATTCTTTTAATGTTGTATATTTCACACACATTGTAAGAGTAGATAATTCCATGTTAACAGCGAAAACTAAACCAACTAGTTCACCTCTACTGTTAAGAAGTGGACTACCAGAACTTCCTGGTGCTGATGGTAAAGTAACAATACACTCAGGTCCGTTTTCATTTTCTCCACTATAATGCCCACTAAACATTATGGGTGCTGGTGGGTTGTAAGAACCGTGAGGCGAAGCCATATTGTAAATTCTTTCTCCAAGTTTAGGTCCTTGGCTAGATAGGTGAAGTTTTGGTAGATCTAATTTTGGAGAGTTTAACAAGCAAAGATCTATGCCTTTGTTGTTTTTAAAGCCAGGAGAGATCTTTCTAAGAAAGACTTCTCTAATTTTTTTATCACTAGTTTGAATTTTATATTTTCTTTCTATTTTGTCAAATTCTTTCTCTATTTCATCTGGCAAATCATATAAACAAACGTGAGCGGCGGTTAAAATCGATGTTTCGTCTTTTGTTTGATGAACTATAGAGCCAGAACCGGAAGAGGTAAATTCAGTTTCAATACAAATAGATTGGTTCTTATTTTTTACATCAGTTATACATTTAGTACCGACCACTGTAGAGAAAACTTTTACATATGATTTTATTTTGAAGGCTCTTCTTTCTTGTAAAGATGCACACCCGGCAATTAAGCCTACGATAAATAAACACAATATTGTTATTTTCGTGTGCATAATTTGTCTTCTAAAATAACTATGTTATAAAAATAATATTTTTTTTAAAACCCTGCAAATAAACTAATTATAATATAGAAAAGGTGAATTGATTGAAGAATATATACGTTTTAGACACCAATGTCTTCTTAACAGACGCTAATTGTCTTCACAAATTTGTGGGAGCCGATATTGCAATACCACTAAAAGTGTTAGACGAAATCGATAAACATAAAAAAAGACAGGATTCTGTTGGTGTACACGCAAGAAATATAATTAGAAAATTGGACGAAATGAGGCAAGATGGTAATTTATTTGATGGAGTTACAATCAATGATGGCAAATCAAATCTGTATGTCAAAAAATATGATCCTTTTTGTTTGCCAGATGATTTGGATTTAGACAACCCGGATAATCAAATTATAGCAACAGTTTTAAGTCTTAAAAAAGAAAACAAAAACAAAGTTGAGGTTGTGCTGGTTTCTAGAGATATTAACATGCGTGTTAAGTGCGATTCTCTTGGAGTTCCTTGTCAAGATTACAACGATGATCAGGTGGTAGAAGATATAGAAACACTATATACTGGACTAGAAAACCACCTAGTCGATGAACAAATAATAGATTCTATCTATAAGTCAGAAGATGTGTATTTGGAAGAAAACGATGTCTCTCTGGTACCTAATCAGTTTGTGATGCTGATTAGTAATTCAAATGAAAAAAAGACAGCGCTAGTCAAATTCAAAAATTATGAAGTCCCCGTCAAAAAAGTAGATAGTTTTAAAACTGGAATATGGGGTGTGCGTCCAAAAAATAAAGAACAAAATTTTGCATTAGATTTGCTTACTGATCCAGACATTCATTTAGTCAGCATAATCGGCAAAGCAGGCTCTGGAAAGACACTATTGGCACTCGCTGCAGGCCTTCAACAGTGTTTTGGAGAGACTGCTAATGATTTAAATTATAGGCGAGTTATCGTAACAAAACCCGTTGAACCAGTAGGGAAGGATATAGGATTTTTGCCGGGAACAATGGAAGATAAAATGATGCCTTGGTTGGCTCCGATCCAAGACAATTTGCAAAATCTGATGGGTAATGATAAAGTTACTTTGGACATGTATCAGGAAGAAGGTAAAATAGAGGTCGAGGCCATGACTTTTATTCGGGGACGATCTATAGCAAATTCCTACATCATTATTGACGAAGCACAGAATATGACAAAACACGAAATAAAAACAGTGCTTACTAGGGTGGGTGAAGGCACAAAAATAGTTTTGACCGGTGATATTGAACAGATTGATAATGTATACCTGGATCAAACAAGCAATGGCTTAACCTATGTCATAGAAAAATTTAAAAATCAACAGGTCGCAGGTCACATAACTTTAGTAAAAGGTGAGAGATCTAAAGTTGCAACAATAGCATCAAAGATACTTTAAGGAGAAAAAATGGACATACTTGATGAAAAAAGCACATTAAAAGATGTGATTAAAATGAACAACGAAAGCGAATTGAAAGACCATATCGTGCAATATGTAGGAGGTGTCAAAAACCCAGAAAACGAAGAAGTTAATCTTGAAATGATTGTAGAAGTTTTATCTCAGGAGTTTCCAGAATTAATTCTTTGTGTGTCTGAAGAGAATTGGGTAAGAGGATACCATCAAGCCTTAGTAGATGTTGAGGCTGGCGAAAAGATTGCAAATGAAAAATCACATCAAGAATAAAAAAAACTTTTTTGCTGTTTCCGGAATCAACATGATTGTTAAAGACGATTTAAATTTTGCTTTAGATCGCAAACAATTATCGAAAGTTCTTGATAGACTGCCAAGATCTTTTAGGAGACTAGTTGATTATGTGATATTTGGAAATTTTGATTTCTTGACAAAAATGCACTTCAATGCAGCATTTAAGGATGGTGCGATTTATGTTTCAAGTACACAAATAGACAATTCTTCTGTTATTGATGATATAATTCATGAAATTGGCCATGCAGTAGAAGATGGTTTCTGGAATGAAATTTATTCAGATTTACAACTAGAAAGAGAGTTCGTCAAAAAAAGAATGCAACTTCACGGGGAACTCGAAAAAAATGGATATCGTTATTCTTCTCTGGAGATGTCAAAAGTAGAATATGATAAAAGGTTAGATGATTTTTTTTACAATGATGTAGGTTATCCGGAGATGACATCTATATCTCAAGGTATATATTTCTCTCCTTACGGTGCAACATCCCTAAGAGAATACTTTGCTAATGGATTTGAAGCATATTTTTATCATAAAGACATCTATTTAAAGAAAGTCAGTCCAGTTTTATATAAAAAATTAGAGGAGTTAGAAAATGTTTAAGTTAGAAACTAGCAATGATGAAATTAAGGTTCACGCATCCTTAAAAGAAAGAAAGTTTGCAAAAGACCCATATGCTTCGATTGATACCGATCAAGTACTTGACTTTTTAAAAAAAGAAGGGTACAATATCAGCAGTATTGAAATTAAAAATCATGCATTTTGCAGCACTACAGGTAACAACCCTACACTAAAAGGTACTTGGGTTTTCTCAAAAAAGAAAGAAGAAAAAAATGTCAAATCAGTTAAAAGTACTCCAAGACGTCGGTCAAACGCCAATCAAAAAGATAAGTTACTCAGAAATGAAGATGTGGACGGAGTGCAGCCACAAGCACAAACTAGTGTATCTGGACAAAATAAAAAAGTTTCAGGGAAATGAATACACCGCTTTTGGTACGGCTTTACATTTTGTTTGCGAAGAATTAGTAGTTGATAATTCAAAAATAGAACAAGCAAAACTCATATTTCAAAAAAAGTTTTTGGAAGAGTTAACCGAAATTTCAAAAACCCATCAGTTAAATAAAAAACTTGTAATAGATATGAGAAAACAGGGTGACGATATCATACAATACATATTGCCATCATTAACTAGTCATTTTCATCAATATCAAGTGATTGCTGTCGAAGAGATGTTGTTCGAAAATATTCGCACACAAGATCATGATACAGATTATAAATTTAAGGGTTTTATTGATCTCGTCTTAAAAACTGAAGACGGCAAATATCACATAATTGATTGGAAAACTTGTTCTTGGGGGTGGGACATGAAAAAGAAAACAGATAAAATAATCTCATATCAGTTAACTTTGTATAAAAACTTTTACGCTTTGAAGTATAATATTGATGTGAACAACATTGAAACACATTTTGCTTTATTGAAAAGAACTGCAAAAAAAGATAAAGCAGAGATATTTAGAGTTTCTAGTGGAGAAAGAAAAACAAGTAACGCTTTAGCGCATTTAAAAAAAGCGATACACAACATTAAAGCAGGAAACGTTATTAAGAATCGTACAGCCTGTAAATATTGTGAATTTTATCAAACTGAACATTGTAGGTAATATATGAAAAAAATAAAAGTTTTCTGCTTGGCAGATAGTCCCCTCGCGCCATCTGGTGTCGGCACCCAAACAAGATATATGATAGAAGGCCTTCTAAAAACTGGCAGATTTCAGTTTGTTTGTTTTGGTGGTGCCATAAAACATCACGATTATCAACCCATAAAAACAGAAGAATACGGAGATGATTGGGTTATATTCCCTGTAGATGGTTACGGCTCAAAAGAACAAGTGAGGGCTCTTTTACATGCGCAAAAGCCAGATATTGTTTGGATTATGACAGATCCAAGATTTTGGACATGGTTGTGGGAGATAGAAAATGAAGTACGATCTGTGGCTCCTTTGGTTTATTATCATGTGTGGGACAACCTACCTTACCCTACTTTCAATAGAAAGTGGTATTTATCCAACGACGCCATTGTTACAATTAGTAAGGTAACGAATGATATTGTAGCAAATGTAGCGCCAGAGGTTGATTTGTATCATATACCTCACGCAGTAAACGATTCTGTTTTTGAGAAAATAAAAGACACAAAAACGATTGAACACTTTAAAAAAGAAAATCAAGTAGGCATTGATTCAAAAGGTAACAAAAGGTTTGTATTTTTCTGGAACAACAGAAACGCTAGAAGAAAACAATCTGGTTCGTTAATATTTTGGTTTAATGATTTCTTAGATAAGGTGGGGAGAGATAAGGCAACGCTTATTATGCATACTGAGCCAAATGATCCAAATGGTCAAGATTTATACGCAATTAAAAAGCGACTTAATCTAGATGACGATCAATTTAAATTATCTACCCAAAAAATTTCAATAGAACAGTTATCAGTGCTTTATAATTCTTGTGATTGTACAATTAACATATCTGATGCAGAAGGTTTTGGTCTCTCTACGTTGGAATCTCTTGCAACTGAAACACCAATAATTGTCAACATGACAGGCGGATTGCAAGAGCAGGTAACAAATGGTAAAGATTGGTTTGGTATAGGTTTGCAGCCTGCTTCTAAAGCAATCATAGGGTCGCAAGAAGTTCCTTGGATATATGAAGATAGAGTAAATGGTGAAGAAGTTTCAAACGCTATGGTAGAAATGTTTTCAAAAAGCGAAAAAGAACTTGAAGAACTTGGCAAAAAAGGTCGAGAACACGTAATGAAAAATTATAGTATGGAAAATTATATTAGTTCTTGGGACAATTTACTGACAAAAATTCATGAAGAACAGGGCTCTTGGGAATCTAGAAATCTAAAACATTGGAGTATAAATAAAGTATTATGAGCGTAGTAAAAGTATTAGTAGAAGGCCCAGCGCTTACAAGATCGGGATACGGGGTTCACACTAGGTTAGTGCTTCAAGCGTTAAGAAAAAGAATTGAAAATTTTGATTTATATGTTTCACCGCTTTCTTGGGGAGATACAAACTGGCTTCAAAGTATCAATAGTGAAGAAATAGATTGGATTCACAGTTTAGTAACAAAGTTTCAACTTTTAAAAGAAGAAAACAGAAATTTCGATGTGCATATCCATATAGGAATTCCAGTGGAGTTTGAAAAGAAAGCGCCCTACAGTGTTTGTGTCACAGCCGGGATTGAGGCTACCAAGGTTGCTCCTAGTTGGATTGAAAAATCATATGAGATGAGCAAAATAGTTGTGCCTAGTACTTTTGCAAAATGGGGATTTGAAAATACTTTCTATCAAGCAAAAAATGAAAAGACAGGACAAGAGTTAAGAGTTGGTTGCGGAGCGCCAGTAGAAGTCGTTAGTTATCCTATCAGAGAGTATCCAAATAGTCCAGATTTAGATTTAGAATTAGAAACAGATTTTAATTTTCTTTGCGTAGCACAGTGGGGCATAAGAAAAAATTTAGAAAATACAATAGAATGGTTCTTGACTGAATTTAAAGATGAAGAAGTTGGATTAGTTTTAAAAACAAATATGGCAAAAAACTGCATTGCAGATAGGGAGCATTGTTTAAATAGAATCAAGCAACTTATAGAAATTAAAGGTTTACAGGACAGCAAGGCTTCGTTGTATTTTATGCACGGAGATATGACTGATGAAGAAATAAATTCTTTATATAAGCACCCCAAAATAAAAGCCATCATTAGTGCGACCCACGGAGAGGGTTTTGGTTTACCACTATTTGAAGCAGCATACAATGAACTACCAGTTGTAGCACCTGGATGGTCTGGACATATGGATTTTCTATACGCTCCAGTCCGAAATAAAAGAACTAAAAAGATGAAGAATAAAGCCTTGTTTTCAAAGGTGGATTACACTTTAAGGCATATACAAAAAGAGGCTGTGTGGGACGGAGTTTTACAACAAGATGCCATGTGGTGCTATCCGTCAGAATTTGATTTTAAAAACAAGATAAGAAATGTTTATAAAGATTATGGTGTTTATCTTTCTTGGGCAAAAAAGTTAGCAAGTCACCTAAAGTCAACTGTTAATTTAGATATTATACTAGAGAAAATGCTTAATACTCTAATTCCCGAGAAGTGGTTAGTTAAACCTGAATATATATTTGTAAGTGATTTGTTTGTAGAGGACTACGTTGGTGGCGCGGAAATGAGCCTTCAAACGCTAATTAGCAATTGCGAGTCTAATAAAAAAGTAAAAGTGCATAGCAAAGAACTTACAAAAGATTTCATCAACAATAACACAGATGCTAAATGGGTATTTGGCAATATTGCTGGGCTAACCGATGAGATAATTAAGGATATAATAGAATCAAACATATCCTATAGTTTTGTAGAGTTTGATTACAAATTCTGTAAACACAGAAACCCAAAACTATATGAAATGGTGGAAAGAACTACATGCGACTACAAAAATACAGATAGAGGCCAAGCGCTTACAAGTTTTTGCAACAACGCTAAATCTGTCTTCTTTATGTCAAAAGAACAAATGAATTTACACAACTCACTATTACCGGGATTAAAAAACAAAAACATGTTCGTTTTATCATCATTGTTTGATGAAAGTTTTTTTGCTTTTGTTGATCATTTGCAAGACTCTTCTAAGAACAAGAACGACAAATGGGTTGTACTTGGATCTCGAAGTTGGGTGAAGGGACTAAACGAAACAGAGGCTCACTGTAGAGAAAATAAGTATGACTACGAGGTTTTGTGGAATATGAACTACAAAGAATTTTTGCAAAAACTAGCAGAGTCGAAGGGTCTTTGCTTTAAGCCATCTGGTCTAGATACTTGCCCAAGAATGGTTATTGAGGCTAAGTTGCTTGGTTGTGAATTAGATATTAACGACTTAGTGCAACACAAAGACGAGGAGTGGTTTAATCAAGATTACGCTGGAACGGTAGAATATTTAAAGTCTAGACCAAAGTATTTTTGGCAAAAAGCATTTTAAAAATGAAGTCGAATCATTTTACAATAGTGATACCAGCGTACAACTGCGAAGAATGGGTAGAAAAAAATCTTAATTCTGCATTAGAACAAGAATACGATAATTTTGATGTTGTTTACATTAACGATGCATCAACAGATAATACACAAATGAAGGTAGAAGAAATACTTTCTAATTCAAACAAAAAATTTAAATTAGTATCAAATAAAAAAAACGTTAGAGCGCTTAAAAATTTATATGATCACATAACAACAGCAAAAGATGGTACTATAATTTTAACATTGGATGGTGATGATTATTTGGCAGACAACAATGTTTTGTCGTATCTAAATTCTGTGTATAACAGCACCGATTGCTGGTTAACTGTTGGGTCATATATGCAAAATGATAATTATCAAGTGGTAACACCAGAGTATGTAACAGAAGAATATTGGAACACCAATATAAGAAAAAAACATTGGTCTTTTTCTCATCTTAGAACATTCAAAAAAGAGTTGTTTGAAAAAATTAATGTTAAAGACATGATAGATGAAGATGACGAGTTTTATAAATTTACTTTTGATAGGGTTATGATGTATCCGATGGTGGAGATGGCAGGCCCAGATCGAATCACGTTGATCAACAAAGTTTTGTATATTTACAACAGATTGAATCCGATATCAGTTGATAGAGCACACAGGGCTCAACAATTAAGAATTGAGTCGATTGTAACAAATAAAACTCCGTATGGTAGGGTATCTTCGTTGTGAACATATTTTTAGATAACGTAAACATTATGTCAACTTCTGGCCCAAATCACTTTGGTAACAAACTTAAAAGATATCTAGAATTGTTAGATCATACTTTTAGGTTTGATAAAGCCTTCGATCTACAGTTGTCTTTTATACAGAGAAACAATAAAATAGAAAACATCCCGTTAGTTCAAAGACTGGATGGAATTTATTTTAACAACAAGTTTGATTATAATATGCAGAATAGTTTAATTAAACGAACATACGATGAAGCGGCAGGAGTTATATTCCAAACTCAGTTTAACAAAGATCTCATATTTAATTATTTTGGACATCACCATAACTACAAAATTATAAGAAATGGTGCAGATTTTGAATATATAAAAAACATAAGGCCATTGAATAATTCTTTCACAAGAACTTACGATAAAATATGGTGTTGTGCATCTAGTTGGAGACCACACAAAAGATTGTCTGAAAATATTCGTTATTTTTTAGAACACAGTGCTGAAAGGGACGGTCTAATAATTGCAGGAGATGTTGATAAGTCTCAAATTTTAAAGCATAAAAGAATTTTTTATATTGGAAATTTAAACATTAACGATCTTATATCTGTATATAAAGCAAGCGATTATTTTATTCATTTGGCTTGGCTAGATCACTGTCCTAACGTTGTTGTTGATGCAAGGGCATCTGGATGTAAAATTATATGTTCCTCATCTGGGGGAACCAAAGAGATAGCAGGTTTGGACGCGCAGATAATCGAAGAGGAAGATTGGGATTTTAAGCCTTTAGATTTGTACAATCCTCCTGCTTTAAATTTTCAAAACAAAAGAGAGAATTTACATTCTTCGAATATTGATATGACTTTTGTAGCAAAACAATATTCCGATTTTTTAGGGAGATTACATGAAAACAACTAACTTAGTAGAATATTTTGAAAAAATTAATTACGACTGGAATAAAGATTTAAAACCTTTGACTAGCATATGCATGTTGACGAAAACAAGAGTCGATAAGACTAAGAAGAGCGGTGAAATGTCGTATGGGTCTGAACAATGTTTTCTAGTTAAGTCTATAGCAAATCACATTGGTGCTTCTACTTTCTTTGAAATAGGAACAGGTAGAGGAACAGCGTGCTATTCTGTTGCCCTGGAAGAGGAAATAGAAGAAATCATAACAGTTGATATAGTTTCGCACTTTCAAAAAAAGAATGAAGCAATTGCATATCAGCCATTTCAAGTTTCCAATTATGAGTTGTATCAAATGGTGGAAGGGCAAGAAAAAGAAAAGATATCGTTTAAACATAGGTCAGAAATACCGTTTATTGTTCAAGAATACGAGGGTGAAATTGATCTTGCATTTATAGATGGTGATCACGAAAACATTAATATTATCAGAGAAGATTTTCAGATATGCGATCAATTAGTTCGCGAAGGTGGTATTATTTTATTTGATGATTATCATCCAACTAAATTTTCTGTTAAAAAAGTTGTAGATGAAATACTACAAAATAATCCATCATATTCAGCAGAATTGGTCTGTTTTCATGGCCACCTCTTCAATGAAGATAGAAAATCTACAGACAATGGTATAGTAATATTAAGAAAGTGAAGGTATATCTAAACAATCCACAAGAATCTTGGGTAGTAGATAGGTTTAGAAAAGAGTGGTATGAAAATAATCCGAACATCTCTACTGAAAACCCCTTAGAAGCAGATATAATTTGGATTATCGCTCCCTGGCAGTGGATGCGGATACCATTAGAAATATTGCGAAGCAAAAAAGTACTTTGCACCATTCATCACATAGTTCCAGAAAAGTTTGATTCTTTTAAGTTAAACGAATTTTTGCATCGTGATGCTTTAGTTGATATGTATCACGTACCTAGTGAGAAAACAAAAGATCAAATTAAAAATATTACAAACAAGCCTATTTTTACGCAGCCGTTTTGGGTAAATCAAAATTTGTGGAAGAATCTGAACAACAAGTTGAAAATTAGAGAAAAATTAAATATAAAAAAAGACGTGTATTTGATTGGTTCCTTTCAAAGAGACACCGAGGGCTCAGATCTTAAATCTCCAAAACTAGAAAAAGGGCCAGATCAATTTTGTGATGCCGTTTACCAAATTTCAAAAACAAAAAAAGTTGAAGTTTTACTGGCTGGCTGGCGCAGACAATATGTTATGAATAGGCTCGAAGATGTTGGTATAAAATACCACTATTATGAGTTGCCTTCATTTGAAGATTTAAACAAACTATATAATTCTTTAGACTTGTATATAGTCGCTTCCCGCCATGAGGGTGGACCTCAAGCGATATTTGAATGTGCAACAATAGAAGTTCCAATATTATCTACAGATGTTGGTGCTGCAGGCTTAATATTAAGTGAAAAATCTATATTTAAACCCGGTAATATAGATAGTGGTGCCACTGATACAAAAGTGGCTCTAGAGAACGTTAAAAAAATTCACATACCGCAAGGTTTTAGTGAATTTGTAACAGTTTTATCAAAAATGTAATGAAAGTATTTATAAACAGAGTACCCGTAGATGGCCCGTGGGGTGGAGGCAACCTCTTCTTAAAAGCCTTTTATGATCAGTTTAAAAAGAAAGGTCATACTGTAACTCCTCACTTGGAAGATGATATAGATTTAATCTTTATTCAAGATCCAAGATATGGCAGTACAAATGTTTCTATAAATGAAATTTATAATTTTAAAAAAAGATTTCCCAATGTCAAGATAATGCATAGAGTTAATGAGTGTGATGCTAGAAAAAATACAAACAACATGAATGCAATGCTTAGAAACTGCAGTTTGATATCAGATCATACAATTTTTGTTTCTAATTGGATAAAAGATCATCACCTGTCGTTGGGTTGGGGCTGTAAAAATCATTCAGTAGTTTATAATGGTGTTGATTTAAATCACTTTCAACCAAGAAAGAAGATTGATAACAACAAAATTAATATTGTTACTCACCATTGGTCAAACAATCCAATGAAAGGTTTAGATTATTATATGTTCTTAAATGAATATGTAAGGAGTGATGATAAGTTTACTTTTACGTATATTGGAAATTGTAAAAAGTCTTTGGACAACTCGATGATGATTAGGCCTCTTCACGGTTTAGAGTTAGGAGAGGAATTGTCGAAGTACGATGTTTATGTTAGTGGTACAAGATATGATCCTGGGCCAAATCACATAATTGAAAGTGTAGCGTGCGGTATACCAACTATAGTTTATAGTGAAGGCGGTGGTGCTGTAGAATTTGCCGGAGAAGAAAATGTGTTTTCGAGTGAGAGTGAATTGGTAGATTTGTTAAATTCTAATATTTCTTTAATTAAAAACAAATATAAACCATATTCTTGGCAAAGTTGCATGGCAAAAGTGTTAGAAGTGGCAGAGAATTTATAATGGATCTGAATTTTTGTCTCAGAGAAATGACACACTTAAGATACTTTGCACCGATAGTTATACAAGGTAAGAAACTCGGAGCAACATCGACGTTTTACATGGCAAAATCTAATAAGTATAACTGCCCATCGCTAGAAAAAAACTTTTTAGAATTAGAAAAATTTATTTCAAAATATTCGGTTAATTTAGAAAATATATCTTCACTAACAAAAGTAAAAAATAATATTATTACTAATGAGAAATCTTGTATGGATATAATAACGCAATGCAAGGTTGATAAAAAAGTTACAACCACTTATCAAACTGATTTCGTGTTAAATTATCATAAGTTTAATTATCAGCAAGTTTATGATATGATTATGATGCCGAGTAAAAATATCGCTGATTTCTATGAATGCAATACTGAAAAAAATGTTTACTTTGGAACAACAAAATATGACGTAGACATAGAAAGCAAACTGGTTCTAGAAAAATATAAACTAAACAAAGATACTAAAAAAGTTTTGTTCATTTGGCCAAAATCTAGAGATTTACACAATATGCCTATTAGCATAATTAAAAACTTTAATGATCTGGGGTGGCAGGTTCTTATAAAAAGCAGAGGCAAAGATCCGATAGATAAAAAGACAATAAAAAAAATAACTGAGGATGGAAATAGATTATTTTTTGATGATTCTTGGTTTCCACATACCACTCAAGAACTATTAGAGGTTTGTGATTTAGTTGTAAATTCTGGATCGACAATGATAGAAGAATGCGTAATGCATAATGTTCCTTTAATTAATTTTGATATTAAACCTGCGAAAAGACATGGAAGAATTCACAAACATAGGGTAACCCATTCTTACCTCTACGATTATGATTATTGTTTAAACCTTAAGTCACTGGATCCGTCTTTTAACACTTCAAAGTTGAATGCTATGATTCAAGTCGTAAAAGGCGCTAAAAAACAGTCTTTCGAGAAGGCAAAAGAAGAGTGGCTTCATAACCACACCAATTCATCTAAAAATTTACTTAATGTTCTGTTATAATTCAATTTAACAGGGAGCAAAAATGAGTTATATACACGATCTAGTTTCTAGAAACAAAGAAGACCTTGTTGATCTGTACGAAGAGGGATATACTGTGTCGTCTATCCCCGATTACATAAAAGGGTCTATTAAGGTGTGCGAGGCCCAAGCAATCTACTGCATTATAAAAGATAGAAAATATAAAAACATTTTAGATATTGGTACCGGACCTGGGTTTAGTTGTTTGTATATGGCAAAAGCATTAGAAGACTCTGAAGCAAAAGGTAAAGTTACAACAATTGACATAAACGAGGAGTTTGTGTTAAAATCTAAATCACTAATTAATAAATTTAATTTAGGGGAATACGTTAATTATGTTTGTGGTGATTCTTCAGAAGTATTATCAAAAATGCCAGATGCATCCTTTGATTTAACAATCATCGATGGCAATCACAAGTACGATCAATGTAAGAAAGATTTTGAGAACGCTTACAGGCTTATTGCTCCAGGTGGATGTATTGTGTTTGACGATATATATTACAGGCCCGGAAACAATCCGGGACCAAGAAATGTTTTTGAAGAGTCTGTTCACTTGGCAAGTGAATCTTATTTTTTCGAAGAAGAGACGTTTAATTTGTTTCAATATTCTGAAGACTTATCGGAAATAGTTAGAATGAGAAACAAGTGGGATGCCACCAATGAAAGATTCGTTCTTAAGAAAAGCAACACAAAAGAAGTGATGGGGTTCCTTTTTAAGTAAGAGGTTTGTTAATGAAAGTAATCGCAATAATACCTGCCCGTGGAGGTTCTAAAAGACTTCACAGGAAAAATATATATCCTGTATGGGGTAAGCCAATGTTGTTTTGGGCTATAAAGGCTGCACAACACAGTAAGTTTGTAACAGATGTATGGGTCTCAACAGAAGATTTGGAGATAAAAAAAATAGCACTCTCATATGGAGCCAAAGTACATGATAGAGCGCCTGCTTTATCTAAAGATCATGTTTATAAGATGGATGCCATAAGAGACTGTTATTCTTTTATAAAAGAATCAGAAAGAAGCGATAGAGAAGATGTTGTTATTTCTCTGCAAGCCAATTCACCTCAAATTACATCTAATATACTGGACGATGCAATTAACTGTTTTTTACAAAATGAAAGAAATGAGTTAATAAGTGTTGGTGGTAATCTGATGCAAAATGCAGCATTTCGAATAATGAAATCTTGGTATGTTTATCAAAGAGATTTAAGTGTTAAGACTGGGGCTTATGTTTGCGATTTGATAGATGTACATTCAAAAGAAGATGTCAACGCAATAGAAAGTTTGGGAATAAATGTTGAGTAAAAAAGTTTTAGTTTTTGCTGCACATCAAGATGATGAAACAATTGGGTGCGGAGGAACAATTACAAAGTGGTCAAGATCTGGATCAGATGTTCAAGTTTGTTTTATGACTGACGGAGGCACAGGCATAGAACAAGGTTGTGATATTAATATGAGAGAAAATATTACAGATATTAGAATGAAAGAAGCATCTTTGGCGTGTCATGTACTAGGGGTTTCAAAGATACACACTCTTGGTATACCTTGCCAAGAAGTAACAAACAACAAAAAAACATTTCATTCTGTTATTAAAAAAATAAGAGAAGTAAAGCCAGACATAATACTGACCCACAACCAGATCTGCAAGCACAGAGATCACAAAAACACCTCGATGATTGTAGAAGAAGCAACTTGGAAATGCTCAGAAAATATTTTAGAGGAATTGGGTGAACCACATGCGGTATCTCAATTACTAAGTTTTGAAATATTAGATCCCTTTTCAAATCCAGACTTTGTGGTAGATATAACTAAAGAGTATTCTGCAAAAGAATATGCAATGGAAGTGTACTCATCTCAGTTAGGTATTATACCTGGAATTGAATTTTATTTAGATGGACTGTCCAGAGTAAGAGGGTATTCTATTGGCCCCAACAAGCGGGCAGAAGCATTTAAAAGAATAGGAACATTGCCAGTGCAACTATGAGTTATTTTGCAATCACATCCAACCAGGCTAGACACATACAATTTTTAAACACCTTAAGAATGCATTTGCCAATAGATCAAATTATCGTTGTACCAAAAGAAAATCGCGATAAAAACTTTACAAAACAAGAAAGAAGGTTTTGGCCTAGAGCGTCTGGCATTGGTTCTATGTATCTGATGTGCAACAAATCTCATTTAAAAGATGATCTAGTTTTAACTTCATTGAGAAGAAAAAAACCAAAAGTTGGTTTTATTTTTGGTGCGCCACTTTTACCAAAAGAAATTTATAGTATTCCTGAATATGGGTGTGTAAACATACACACTGGGTTAGTTCAACACTATCGTGGAGTTGATAGTTCGTATTGGGCAATTTATGAAGAAAATTTTGACAAAATTGGAACAACATTGCATTATATTGATTCATCTATTGACGGTGGGGACATAATAGACCAAGATACAGTTAAAGTCGTAGAGACAGATACACCTGATAAGTTATTTTTTAAAACATGTCAACTCGGTTTTGTGATGTTGATTGATAACTTGCAAAGCATCATCAATAATGATGTGGATAGAAAGAGGTTGAATCATCGAGGTAAACTTTTCCAAACAAAAGATATGAATTCTGATATAATGAAAGAAATCAATCTTACATGTAAAGATAAAATAAAAAGGTTTTTAAATGAAAATAATAGTTGATTTGTGCAACCAGCATTTCGGAAGTTTACAAGAATTAAAAAGAATGACTTTGAATGCGTTCACATCAGGGGCGCACGCTGTAAAAGTACAGTTGATGGATTCTGAAAAATTGTTAGGTGTAAAGAATAAAAAATATAGAGACATATCGTACAATGATGCTTTGGAGTTATCAAACTACTGTAGTTTAATCGGCATAGAGTTTATGGCATCTGTATTTGATAAAGAAAGGCTTGAGTGGCTGCAAGACTTCAATGTCGAAACGCATAAAATTGCTAGCAGAACATCAAAGTTTGATAGAGAACTTTCAGAACTTATCTTAGCAGAAAATAAGCCAACGTTGATTTCAACAGGTATGCACGAATTTGGACAATTTCCTTACGGCAAGGATGGTAATATTGATTACCTTTTTTGTGTGTCAAAGTATCCAACTTATCTAGATGATGAAAAACTTAGAAAAATGCCCTTCTTCAAAGAAGGGGCATATACCGGATACAGCGACCACAGTTTGGGTATTGCTGCATCTGTACGTGCATATATGAGGGGAGCGATATATTTAGAAAAACATTTTTCGAATAACATATATGCTCAATCTGGTACAGAAGGTGGGCACATAGCCTCGTTTGACAAAGATAGTCTTCAAGAATATGTTAGATTAATTAAGAACTTGGAAATACTGGAGAAAAACAGTGAGTTCTAATCCTGATGTTTCAATTATAATAACAAATTACAATTACAGTAGGTATGTGCCTAGAGCAATACGAAGTTGTTTAAATCAGAGAATAGTTAAGCATGAAGTGATCGTTGTAGATGATTGCAGCACAGACAATTCAATTGAGATAATGGATCCATTTAAAGATCAAATTAAACTAGTTAGCACATCTAAAAATTCAGGAATTGCTGTAGCGAGTAATGTTGGTATACAACACGCAAGAGGTCAATTTTTTATTAGAGTTGATGCTGATGACTATGTTAACGCAGATATGTGTTATATAATGAAAACTTATCTAGAAGCGAATCATGATGTATTCTGCGTTTCTTGCGACTATCTGATGGTTGATGACTTCGAGAACGTTTTAGAAAGAAGGTATGCAGAAAAACAAAACATTTCATGTGGTATAATGTATCGCAAGGATGTATTCACAGCATCAGGTGGGTACAATGAAAAGATGAGACACAGAGAAGAAGAAGAGTTAAGAAAAAGATTGGGACAAGATTACAAGATAGATCACTTGAAGATTCCATTTTATCGTTATCGCATGCATGATAATAACAAAACAAAAGATCCAGAATACAAAACTTGGGAGATATAATGAGTAAGAAAATTTTTATTACAGGCTGTGCAAAGTCTGGTACAACACTATTATTGAGAATGTTTTATGCATTTAAGAATATGGATGTTCTTTATAAGAAAGGATTTGATGGGCATGAATTGTCTTTTGAAGATTTTATTAAATATAAGAGCGACAAACCTTTCGTCGTCGGCAAAAGGCACCCGCCTGCCTTGTTAAGTAATGTTTTGATGCCTAATTTTGAAGAGCAACACAATACAATTAAAAAAGAAAGTGTAGCAATTATAAATGTTGTACGAGATGGCAGAGATGTTGTTTTGTCTGATGGTAAATGGGTAAAACCTCGTCGCTGGATTGAATCGATTAGGCAAAGAGGAATGTTTAAAGATGTAATAGATTTAGAGGTTAGGTATGAAGATCTAATTAAATATCCGGGCAGAATACAGAACGAAATAGAGCAAAGATTTGGTTTAGAATCAGAACACAGTTTTAAAAATTACCCCGATTATGTTGAAGATTGGGTTTTTGAATGGAATGTTTCTGTTTTGGCCAGAGCAGGTGATGAGTCTGCAAAGCAAAATTATGGCAAAAGAAAATTAGGTACACAGTCTATAGGAAAAGACTTGAATGCTTATAAAGAAATATGTGATGAATTTGAAATACCGGCATTTGAATCTTGCCTTAAAACCTTAGGATACATGAAGGAGGAAGTAGCAAATGGTTAAAAAAGCATTGTTTATAGGACGCTGGCAACCCTTTCACAATGGTCATAAGTGGTTGATAGATCAAAAGTTAGCAAAAGAGATACCAGTGTTAATAGCAGTTAGAGATATTCCCCCTGATGCAAAAAATCCATTTAGTACAGACCAGACAATCAATATGATACAGCAAGTTTATGGCAATACTGAGCAAGTGCAGGTAATTAGAATTCCTGATATTGAAAGTGTGAACTACGGACGTGGCGTCGGATATGAAATTAATGAACACGTACCACCTCAAAATGTCGGCTTCATTTCAGCAACTAGTATAAGAAATCAGATTGTTGAAAACAGTGACGCCTGGAAAGAAAATGTCGATCCTTCCATTCATGATCTAGTTAGAAAACATTTAATGGAGTCTGTGTGATGAAAGGAATTTTTATTCAAATGACTGGTTTAAGTGGAGCAGGAAAATCAACTATTGGTTTTGGAGTGCAAAGAACACTCAAAGAGATGGGTTATAACGTAGAGGTTATAGACGGCGATGAGTACAGAGAGGGTTTGTGTAAAGATTTAGGTTTTTCAAAAGAAGATCGAAACACAAATATCAGAAGACTTTCATTTGTTGGTAAAGTACTTTCTAGAAATAATGTTATTTGCATCATGTCTGCCATCAACCCCTATGATGATATTAGAAAAGAAGTTCTAGAGAACAATTCGTTGGCAAAAACAGTTTTTGTAGATTGTGACCTAGACACTCTTGTGGGACGCGACCCTAAAGGTTTATACAAAAGGGCTCTATTGCCAGATGATGATCCGAATAAAATACGTAATTTTACAGGTATATCAGATCCATATGAAAAACCATCTAATGCGGATCTTATAATTAACACAAATGAAGAAAGTGTTGAAGAATCTATTAGAAAACTAATAAGTTTTATTTTTAAACATACACACCCGGAGGACTAATATAATGAAATTATCTGATCAGGCACTAGGAGCCATAATGCTGGCACTTCAAAACTCTTTAATGCACCAAGTAGACATTGTGCCTATTTTGAAGGAGTTTGATTTAGTTTTAAACGACAAAGAGGAAGTTGTTGTACAAAACCCGCCTGTAATTCAAAATTCGCCCGTTACACCTGATAACGAAGAAGATGAATATGACATCGAAGAATCAGAAAATACAGTTGGAAGTGATTAACGTGCCACTTTACGATTATGAGTGTTTTTCTTGTGGAAAACGTTTTGAGGTTTTTATAGGTATGAATGATTCGCAAGAGAATTGTATATATTGTGAGTCAAACAAAATAGGTAAAATTGTACCCAATATCAGTAAAAAAGTAGACAAAGATAACTTTAAGGAAAAAACAGGTGATATTGTTAAAAAGCATATTGAAGATTCTAAAGCAGAACTTAAAAAAGAGAAACAAAAACTCAAGGAATCTTACAGATAATGTATGAAACAGCAATATTGTCTGCCTCTCTGTTAGCAAATTTGTTTTTGCTTGTATACGCTGGCATGGCTGCTCGAAAGTTATACATTGTATCTGTAAACTTGGGCACTTTGCAAGAAATCTTATCTAAGTTTAGAGAGCATGTAGAACTAATACATGAGTCAGAAATGTTTTATGGAGATCAAACACTTCAGGCAATGATCGCTCATTCAAAAGAAGTGCTGGAGGAAATAGAGGCACATGAAGATTTATTAACTTTGGCTTCGGAGGAGGAGCCAGTGATGGAAGAAGATGCCCAGAGATAAAAAAGCAAAAAAGAATTATTATTTTACCAGCGTACATGAAGAAGCGATAGTGGAATATTGTCTTACCGATTGCTCAAAAAAGAGAGAAGAACTGTACATTGAATTTATCCAGCCTGCTTTCAGTGAGATGGTAGATAAAATTATTTATACTTACAAGTTTACAAATATCCCAAACATTGATATTTTGAAAGAAGATTGTAAAGTTTGGTTAACAACAATATTAAGCAAATACGACCCCAACCGAGGGTCAAAGGCTTTTTCCTATTTTTCAGTAATTACGAAACATTGGTTTATACACAAATTTAAAAAGAATTCCACAAGAACAAAAAGAGAGATCCCTTATGATGATATAGTTCATGAAAATATGCATGAAAGATTGGTTTACACTGATTATACTTATTTACAAAAAAGATCTAGAGAAGAGTTCTGGCTTTCTTTAAAAAATGAAGTAGAGCGATGGCAGGATTCGAACCTCTTTGTTAAAGAGAATGAAAAAAAAGTACTAGCCGCTGTAAAAATTTTATTAGACAATGTTGATAAGATTGATATTTTGAACAAAAAGGCTGTCTATTTGTATCTCAGAGAAATTACCGGACTTAAAACAAAGCAAATTGTCAACACCCTGAATAAAATGAGAGAACGGTATAAGTATTTTATTATAAAATATGATCGCGGTGATAAATTAAATTAATTCATAATTACTATATGTCAGATGTAAAAGATCTAATTTCAGAAGCAACTAGAAACGTCAAAGAAGATAGAGCCGCTACAAAAACTCTTCTAATGAGTTTGATGAAGTATATGCAAATTGGCGATGACAGACACAGAGAGGTCGGAATTGTTGCGGCAAAATATTTAGAAACCCTTCAAAGGTCAAACGAACAACTAGTTAAAATTGCAACATTAGTCCATAAAAAAACAGCAACTCAAGAAGATACTTCCATATCAGACGAAGAACGAGATGAATTGTTCGATATGATAAATTCACATTCGGAGGATTAGGTATGCCAGCAGAAAAGCCATCAGACAGAGTTGTAAGAAGATTCTTTGACATTGATTCTAATGATTCAAAATTAAATTTTAATTCAATAGTAGTTGATGATAATGAAAAGCCTATATCAGCGCTTACATCTTTGACCAGCGAGATGGCAAAAGGCCAAAGAGAAGACGATGGTATATCAGGAGAGAGAAGGGCACTTATATTTAAATCATTTGCTTTTGAGGGTATTCACAACATCCCAGATCCAAAAATAGCAGGAATCATCATGTCAGCGCAGGGCGATATTCGAAAAGAGGCAAGAAATTTAGAAAATGTGGCAGTGGTTCTTCATTATGGGGTAGCGGAAGGAGGATCTTTGTCTATGTTAGATCCTGAAATGGTACCTTTTACAATGCTCAGTAGATTTTACGAAATATTTGATCAAGGTTCTGTTTCTGCGGCTAACATTTATCGCACTGGTCAAGTTGCTAGAGTTAAATTTAAAGGTACAAATTTTGGCTTCATAGAAAGTTTTGCAGACGATGCAAAAAATTCATCAGCATCTAATAGCACTAAGCCTAGCGCAGCGGCGGTTGGCGCAAAGGCTGCTTTTCCCCCTCCGCATTCTCCGGGCTCTAGTGGTGCACCAGGCGGCGGTCTTGGTGGTCTTGGTATCGGAGCCGTTGGACGCGGAGGTGGCTTTGGCGGACTCGGCGGTTTTGGTGCTGGTGGCGCAGGCTCACCTGGTGGGTTGGTTCAAAGAATGGGTAACTTTCCCTCTATTACTGGTGGAGATAACGGAGAGTTGGATGATGGTGTCTTTTTAAATTCTGACATGACTTATTATGGACAAACAGCCAGACGAATGAAAAAGCCCGCTCGATTTTCATATGATTTAATTGTGTTACATGACGGAGGTTATGGTTGGAGATCTGGTGAAAGCGCAGTTCGTTCTTTTGTCGATCAAAGTAGAAAATCTATAGGGAGATCTAATATAGGTAGCCACTATTATGTAACAAAGGAAGGAACAGTGTACGCGCTTACTCCCGAAGCGTATTCTGTAAGTCATGCAGCAGGAGACAACGATCAGCCCTGGAATCCTAATAGTATAAACATGCGGTCTATAGGTATAGACCTTCAGGCTGCTATGGATACACGCTCTGGAAATAGAAAATATGGTGGTGAAGGCATGTATACAAACGCTCAATACTCTGCACTGGGCTCTTTGATAGGCGACATATGTTCCAGAAGAGGAATACCTATGGACAACCAACATATAATTCATCACTGGATGGTACAGAGAAACAGAGTAGATTTGAGATATAATTTCGATTTTGCTAGATTGGGCTTAGGATTGAGTAATCCTCTTGGTAGTGACGATCCAGAAAGGTTAATTTCAACCCAGGTCAAAGATCAATACCCAACAGATGATTATGATTTTCAGTCTGTTGGTGGCAAGTGGAGACCGTTTGTTAATATTAACAAAACTAAAAAGTAAATGGTTTATAATTATGAAGTAAGTTTTGGTAACTTGATATGGTAGATATTAATAGATTAGCATTAGTTAGATTAAAGCCCACGCACACGCAATCGTTAGCACCGTCAGGAACTAATATCGCGCCAAGGATTGATCCCCCGAGACAAAGTTTAAAATTAGACAATCAAGGTGATGGTCGAGAGATTAAACAACCAGAATATGGTGAAAATCCACCCACCCCTAGAAGCGCAGGAATAGAAAGAACTGGTACACCAACAGACTCAACATATATAGTTAAAGTTATAAATGCAGATACTGGGGAGGAATTAGAAGAATTAACGTTTGACAATAAAGAACAGTATGATGAATGGGCTGCCTCTACAAATAATTTGCAAATAAGAATTTTAGGTAGTATCACCAGATCTGAAGCAAGTCCAGCACCAACATTTAATACAACGGAGCAAAGACCGTATTCCGGCACTCGTATGCCAGATAGGCCCACAAACGCAAATGAGACGCAAAGTTTTCTAGAGCAATTGCGCGGGAATAATTTATTTTATGGTCAGGGTGGTCTTGAAACATATCCTGCACCTGAACCAACTCCATTAGATTTAACGCAAGGCTCAAAAGAATCTATCTTATCAGACAGAGGTAAGAGTCTTGGATTGGAGACCGAAAATACTTCAAGTCCCGAAGGAAATATTCCTAGCGGAGCATCATCTACACCTGATGTGGGAAATGTTATTTCCGATGCAGGCTCCATACTTGATGCAGCGAAAGCAGACTTGGGCTTACCTGACGGTTTAAATCCTAACAATTTAGGGTTAGGTAGTGTAGATTTTAAATCAAGTGATGTGGGATCGCCTGCGGATAAACCAGGAACAGCACCAGTAGAGACAACAACCACAGAAAAAGCCAATATTGATAGATCAGGCATGCTGGGGGGTGAACTAGATAGAGCACAATTAGCATCTAACTCAGGACTTTTGGACAGGCCTTGCCCAGAGCCTGTTCCAGAATTTAAAAAGATTTCGTCTGATGTGGTCGTAAGTGGCAAAAACAACACATGGATAGTCTTAGGGCGAGATCGCCCTGCAGGTATTTCAACTGGATATGGGCCTGGTTTAGGTCACACTCAAGCGGGTGCAATAGATATAGTGGTAGGAAGAATGTCTCCATTCCCTCAATCCCATGACAGAGAAGGTAACTTGGTAAAAGCATCTCCTATATTTGGATATGCACTTAATGGCGATGGAAAGCAGGTTTGTGATGCGGCTAGAATTTATATATCTCAAAAAACAGATGTAGATTCTAACTTTAGTTTGGCAGACGGTGTAGTGGGAAACATGAAAGCAAGGTCCGCAATTGCGATGAAGTCAGATGCAATTCGAATTATCGCCAGAGACTCAGGGATAAAACTAGTAACACATCACCCTCAACTACCTAATTCTCAAGGTGGCACTAGTTCTAGAAATGCTCGCGGAATTGACCTGATCGCAGGTAATGATGATAGCAATTTACAACCAATGATTTTAGGAAACAATCTTGTAGAGATGTTGAGAGAAATGTCAGATGCCTTAGACAAAACGATAGGAACGCTTTCTTCTGTTATAATGAATTTGGCAGAAGTTGATATGGCTTTGGCAACACACTTCCACCCACAGAGTTTTCCACCAGGAGCGCCAACTATGCCTTCTCCAACTGCATTGCCTGTTTGTATATCATCTTTAACAAAACTTATATCTTTGGATGCTTTTTCTACGTTTGCGGAAAAGTGGCAACTAGAAACTATATCAAAAACCTACTTAGATGCAGGTGGTGAACTTTCTATAAGAAGTTCTTATAACAATTTAAATTAGTTTATTATGAGTAAGAAAAAATACGTTATAGTTTATGATTACAATTTTGAAGGAGGCACACAGGCCACCGAATTTACTTTTGAGTTGCCAATCAGAAGAGAACAGGTAATCGACCCGAAAAGAGGCCCTAGTGGGTTAATAATTCAAATACTCAAGTATTATTTGGGCCTTGGCTCTATTACTGAGGTTAATTCCACTTTTGATATTATAACTGAAACAGCACTGCGAAGATGGCAACAGAATCATAGAGACGAAATTTACGAAAAAGCAGGGTGGACAATTGAAGGTTTTGAAAATCCTCTTGGTGGCGCAAGAATTGGAGACCTTAGAATAGACGCACCAGGAGAGTTTATTACAGAACAGGGACAATTTGGAGAGCCAACTTACCTTGTTATGTTAGATAATGGATTCATGCAAGCAGCAAAGCAATTGTTAGAATCTCCAGAGTTTCAAAAACTAGCAGAAACAGAATTAAATATGGCGCACCGGGCTTTTGAAACGACCGGTGAAAAACAAGAACCTCCAAAGATTGTAGGAAGGTTTGTGGAATACGCTTATGTGACAAAAGTAAGAAGACCACAAGGGACACAGACTGATGATTCTCATATAAAAAGTCAGTTGGGCGGATTGTTTCGCGAGGCTGTGTTGAATGTTTTTGATTTTTATGGCAAAGATACAACTTGGGTTGTTGATGGAGCGCCACGTACAGAGGGGCTGGACGCCTTATATGAACTAATAGGTGACGATGGAGATTATGAAAGAAAACAGTATGAAAAAATAGTTCAATATCAAAACAGATCAGATAGGTTTAGGCAAAATCAGAGATTCACCTTTACGGTGGATAGGATGGATTTAAACGAACAGTTAAACGGAGAAAAGATTGATGTTCTCTTTGGACAAGATCTTACGCCAGGTGCTACCCCGATATTTGCATCAGTAACAGAAATCATGTACCCAACTTTTAGGCCTAGTTCAACTTATTCTATTAAGATTTCAATAAGAAGAGATCTTTTTGATTTAATAAGGGGTGGCAAAAGAGGGCGTCTTGGAGGCACTGTAAACTTAGCAGACCCAGCAACCTATGAAGCAATTGGTAATGCTTTAGACGAGGCAGAAGATGGGTTCAACAAGGCCAAAGATTTTATAGTTAATGACTTAAAAAAACCTTTTACAAGCGACTTTTTGAGGGATGGTGCTGGAAGATTTAAAGACTCTGTTGATAAGTGGGCTAAAGGTCAAAAGAGAAAACTGGAACAGGCTGGAAAAAATGCATTAAAAAATGCTTGGGCCGACGCAACATCTGGAAGAGGAGGGTTTTTTGGTGGTCCTGGTAACGATGCCTGGGCAGCATCCCAAGCAGCAGATATGGCATCAAAAAGAATGCAATTGGCGCTTTCAAATCCAGTGAGGGTTACGTACAAGTTAAGCAATTTTGTACCAAACATACTGGCTGTTTCAGAAAAGATAAGGGCATTCGCGCCAGATATTAAAGAATTCAGACTAAAAAATAAACCTAGAGTAGAAAAAGCGTCTCCTTTCAAAAAGCCTAAAGATGCAATTACACCGTACTTTAACCCTGAAAGCGAAGCAGACAGACTCGCAGCAGTTCAAGTAGCGCTTGGTGGTTTTATGGCAGCAAATGGTTATTCTATACTTGTAAGCCCTCTTTCAAGTGACAAAATAGAGATATTCTTTGCACCGGTTAGAAAAAATATTCCAGCATCAATACCAGAAAACGAAGACTTGTCTCCAAACCTAGATGAGCGACCAAAACAGGGTCCAACCTTCGGCACCATTGTTGGATATCGAATTATTAAAATAAACTATCTACATTCATCTGGAGAGGTCGAAGAACTAACAACTGGTATACCAAGTTTTAATAGTGAGGAGCCTTTTACTTCACCGACAATTATGGGCTATTTAGTATCGCTTGATGAGATGGCAAGCGAGGTGGCTACTGTTAATCCTTGTGTTGAATTAATATCTTCTCCTGCGGTTGAGTTTTTTGCCAAATATCATTGGCCAATAATATCTTTTAGTTTTAATCAAAAGACAGAACCTCTAGTTGATTTAAAAATAAATTTTGATCCTGGAAGTTTACTAACAGCCGCTCAGGAATTTGAAGAGGCTGCAAAGTTGCTTGAAGGAAACGTAAATTCACTTATGGAATCTACTTTTTTCGAACAAAAAGGCGGATCAATTGTGACAGCAGATTTAGTTCCTGATTTTGGCAAGATTCCTTGCGACATAGAAGAGATGTGGAATCAGTTTTTAAATAGATGGAACATGTCTTATATACTTTGTGACTTTTTAAAGTGTGTTCCAATGATAGGTCCTTGGAATTTTGAGTTTAATTGGAAACTACCAAAACTTCCAAAGATGCCATCTTTTGACCCATTACAGTTTATAATACCTCAAATAAAAATTCTGATAGCAGATATGATTATGGCATTTTTGTGCGCACTTATTAAAATGATTTTAGATTCTATAAGGTTACCTGATTGTGCTGATTTACTAAAATTTGGTGCGATGGCCTTATCTGATATCAACAAAAAGAATGAAGACAATCCTTTTGCTAACGCTGAAGAAAAAGCAAGTCTATACGAAAAGACAGCAGACACTTTGAAAAATATGGGATTACCACCCTCAGTTCTTAACAGTGAATCAGAAGATTCCGTTGCTACTCTTTTAGATAAAATAAGTCTTGTATTAACTCCGTATGAACTTTGTTCCTTGTTGGAAGGCCAAGCAAGCGAAGAGGTGCTAGTAGTTGTACTGAACGTTATACAGGCAACTTCTTCCAGTTTAGCGTCTGTCTTATCGACAAGAGAAGATGTTTTTATGTTCTTTCAAACTTTAGGGCAAGTTGTTGATCCCAATATGTGTGCTAGGATTAAAGAATTAGATGATGTGATTGTAGCAAATGATCTTTGTCCTCCTGAAGATGGAACTACTGGTGGTGGTTTTGGCGATAGTCAAGGAGGTGGTCAAGGCGGAGAAAGAGATATAAGAAAATTATTAGATGATGTTGGAGCATCTCCAGAGGAAATTGCTGCTGAATTAAAGAAAGCAGCAGAGAGAAGAGACATCATGAAGGACTTGGCGAGAACGGGCGATCTAAGTGGCCTGATACCAGGTACAAATTATAACGACCTTAAAGACGCCGGTCTTCCGGGGCCGTACAACAATCCGATGCACGACAGGTTAGTCAAGATGTCGGTTGAGACTTTAATTGATAATATCAAATCATATTTTGATGTAGAAATAGCAGCGTTTCCAAATTTACTAATGTCTAGATCAACCAAATTGGTTCAACCAGGCGAACCTAGATTTAATGCTTTAGACTATACAATGTATGTTTTTTATCTTAAGCAGGTTGACAACCTTCAACAAGACCCGCCGCTTACTGCGAGAAAGATACATAAACTTAAGCCTTGTAATGTTGAGTACCTTGACGAAAACGATAATCAAATAGATGCAGATCCAAGCACACTAGCAGAGGCAAATGATTTTTTTGATGAAATGGGTATTCCGGAGAATGATCGACAATATATGAGATTTTATGTCACAAAGGCCGAAGACAAAGAGGAAGACGCGGAAGGAAATGAATTTTATCCAGATGTGTTAATACCTAGCAACGAGGACGAGGGTGAACTTCAATTTGAAAAAGTGCAAGAGTTTGGTGAACTAATAGAGAAATACGTTATAGGATACGTGCAAAAATATCAAATACAAGATCCAGACATAATGGCTAAATTAAAAAGTATCGTAAAGTTAGATCAAACAACAATTACAAGAAAGTTCCCTGGATCTGCAGATAATGTAAGAGAATTGCATGTTAGATTGATGACAGAACCCGTAAGAGGAGAACCAACAAGAATTGAATCAACATCAAACGTACCGGCTAGATATTCTGTGGGGTATTCTGAGTTGCCTTTTAAGAGGGGTTTTAAAGCAAAAGACTGTTATAGGTTTTCATACTCAAACATACCAAGTGTGTTTAGGAGTAATAGGTCTTACTTTAACAGAGTGTATAGCGAAGATTTAAAGCCTGAATATCAGCAGTTTAGAAAAGAGTCATTAGACGTTAGATCTACCATACACCAGCACAAACTATTGAGACCAGGAGGTTTTGCCGAGATACTGATAGAAAAATATAAGAGCCTTGGAGATGAAAGTTCTCAAAACAATAGTTTTGATACTTACAATGATCACGGTTCTCCCACCAACACTAATATAAGGCCAGCAATCCAAGGATATATCGCAAACCCAGATCAAACGCTGGTTGACGACGCTTTTAGCCAGTTTAGAACGATAAATGGCCTTGAGGCAATAAACAACAAGGTTTTAACTGGAGAGTTAGCAGAACAATTGCTAGAAAGCAGACTGTCTAACAACCCGTTATATTCTTCAGTTTCTGATTCTATTAATTTCTCTATCTCGCAGATAATAAAACAATCAAAGTATTTTAACTACGATGAACTTTTACAATTAAAAGATGATTTAACGAGATTGTACTTTGTCAGTGATGTAGACGGGGTTCCTTGTTACATATTAAATAAAAAAGCAATTGATTTTGAAAAGATGGTGCAAGAATTTTTGCAAGGATACAAAACAGAAGTTGCAAAAATAAAACACGATCCGGTAGACCGAGATTTTAATGTAAATGGTCCGTATGAAGATGCAATGATATCAGGCTTGTTTAAGGTTTATGTTACTATGGCAGGCTTAGAGATTATGCTAAAAGGTATATTCATGTTTTCAAGTTTCGGTGCTGAAAGAATGTTTGATCAAAGATTCGTAATGGATTATCTTGTTGATACAATTTCTAATGACTTTAAAAATGCTTTAGTAGAAAGAAAAACTAGAAATCAAATATTCTCTATCTTGAAAAGATTAACTAACATTGACGACAACGATGAAGCACTAGAGTCGATGGTTTTAAGAAACTTAGACATGAAGAAAATGGTAGATTTTGTTGATAGAGTTTTTGAAAATGATAGTTCTTCTTACAAAGAAAAATTTTATAACGACTTAGCAAAAAATGCAAAGCACATACCAAGCGCAACAAATTATCCAAAAGTTGTAGTACAAAGAAGAAGAGAAAACCTATTATCAGAATCGCTGCGCGGAGTTTTTGAAGATTATGGCAATTTACCAAGAGGAAGAACAGTTGTAGATGACCGTAACTTTGGAGACTTTATTTATGGTGCTGGAGATGTAGCGGAAGTTCCAGCAAGTTTGATGCTTCCAAACTTGAGAGATAAATTTAGATTTCAAGGTTTTGATGAAGAGACTATAAACAAAAAAATAAACTCTGGTCACTTCTGGATTGAAAAATTTTATAGAATTGGTAACTTCGAACAATTCTCCTCAATTTACAATGAGGTTAAAAATTATACAGAATCTAGCACTCTTCAACAATATACATATAGAAAAATTCCAAGTTTAGATACAACAGGCGCGAATTATTATTCAGAATATCTTTCATCAGAAGATCTAATAAACTTACTTTATGGACAACCCAACAGGGCTTCAGATGAAGAATTGGTTGATTCTGCGCTAGCAACTGCAGATAGAAATTTTGCAGAATATGAATTTATAGAACATGTCTTTTTAAGTTTGTTGACGCAATATTTCGCTGCTATTGAAACAACTGGCTTAGTTGATTCTCTTAAGCAACCCGAGCCCGAAGTTGGACTCGGTATACCACCGGCTGTAGTACCGCCCCCAGAACCAACAAAAACTGTTCCACACAAAGAAAGTATGTGGCAATCGGAGCACCCTAATCTCCATCAGATCAGAGATGAAAACTGTTTAGCATATCAAATTATGTATGATTTGGGAATCGCCGCTCGTTACGAAAATTCAAATCGAGAAAGATTGGTGATGACTGGTCACGGCGACCCCGGCAAACTCACAACAGGGGCAACTAATGTTGTTTTAGCACCTGTCGCCTCTACATCGGATGACCCAGAAGCACCAATGTCTGCTCGACGATTAACAAATGATGATGGAAGCGTTCGCGCAACAAGAATTACAACAAACGAAACTCACTGGCAAAGACCATATTTGAGAGGTGTGTCAAGAGTAAGAGATCGAAATTCTTTCACAATCGAAGAAACAGTGTATGCGAACGATGGCGTTACCGTGATTGCAGAGGAGGGTGAAATCAGTCAAAGTCCATACGATACACCTAGAGAGATGTCCGAAGGCGGCAGAACATCATTTACAGAATTTGATAGTTTTTACAGGGCAGGTAGTGTTACTAAAGAACAACTTTACGACAGGGCGTACAGAAGAATACAGCCTGCTCACTCGACATATTTTGCTTATAAAAACAGGTATTATAACCCTTCAGATCCAGAAACCTCTGATTGGGAATCACGACTGCCGGAATTTCAAAGAAGCACTACTTGGCCAAGACAGCCAAGCAGTATCTTTCCAGAAAATAGCGCCATACAAAAATATAACACTTATGCTGGAAGAAATTTTGGAGACAACATAAAAGATTATTATTGGTTTGCAAAGGCTTTTACAGAAAACTCAAACCTTAGTCAGGAGGCTAGGTCACTGCCTTTGCGCAGAAAAATTGAAATATTTATTGATTGTTTGCTAGAATTTGCAGAACTTAAAACTTATTGGCCCATTAACGATCCCAGTTGGCAAACGTCAACCGGTAGAATGGGGCTACCAGGTAACAGAGTTATCTTTAGAAAAAGTCCAGATCGAATAAGACTCAGCGATAGAGATATGGATGAAAGAACCGAAAAAGTCCACAATATATTAAGATTTGCAAGTTTATCAGTGGAATATCCTAATGACTTCTGGCCCGCTCATAATCGCGCCGCCTGGTGGCGATGGAAAACCAACGGAAAAATATCCTTCGGAGGTTATGGTACCCCCAAGTATGTAGAAACTGATTTCGCTCAAAAGAACGTTTTGGATTATTATATTTCTAGAGTATTTATCCCCAGCGTTATACCAAGACAAATAATAACAGAAAATAGAAACGCTCCAGGAGTTTTAAATCAGCCAACAATTAACTCAAATTATCTTGTAGAAGATGAATACATTGTCTCTAGAAGGCAACGAATAGTAAATCATCTTGAAGAAAATTTACAAATTGGCTATCGATTAATGTTTGGTCACAAAGTCAAGAGAGAAGAACAGACAGGTTTTGATGCTACAAAAATAAACACAATAAAGCCGTCACAAATATATGGAGATTTATTTCCTGCAGTAGAAGAGAACCAAACCCTTAGATTTGATCCCGTGAACTCTGGACTTGGCTTAGCATCAAACAGAAACGTTTTTACTAAAAAAAGATGCTTTTTGGGACATGTAGATCCTGAACCAGTTTACAGTGGAGGCAGTTTGAATGAAAGTTCTATATTTTATAAAAACGCTTTAAAAATAACGAAAGCACACACTTCTAAAATAGCCGATGAAACATCTTTTATGATGGCTCCAGTTACAACTGAAATAATGGATAATCTGGTTTATTCTATACCAATAGATGAAATTGCAAAGCCTATAGAATGTTTTTCAGATTTGCTACGCAAAAGGACAGGAAAAAACACTATAAACACTTTGTCTCCTAGAGATGCTGTAACTGATAATTTCTTCGAAAATATCGAAAACTTCTTTAATCGAGGACTTTTCGAAGAATATGAGGACTCTTTATTGGAGGATCTTCTGTCTATGGAGGTTAAACCTAAGCGAGAAGATCAGGACGAGGCTTCATACGTTAAGTGTTGGAAAATTAAAGACACGAAAAAGCAAGAAAATAACACCCCAGAAGAGATAATGAAACCTCACAGGTTGATGTTTGATTTTCTTTTTCCTTTAGATCGTTATGCGGCTATGCATTTAATGCAAAATGTTTTAATTTTTGATTCTCAAGCACAAACACAAGAATTATTGACAGCAACAAAACTATTTATAGTTCAAAACATAGTTTTGATGAATGATATTGTTGCATCTACAGGTTTTAATTTGCCTAAAAATGCAATGGCAACCATGAATGATAACATGGGCGGTGGTGAGCCGGGTATAGGCGATATATGGAAAATGATTTGGAAGCAGTTGGCAAAGATGATTCCGCAGGCTGCTTTTGCAGCAATAAGACAGGTAGCCGAAACTGCTGATCCTGGGTATAAAGATATGAAAGAACAGTACATGGAAGACCCTTGTTCTATGAAGTCTGGATTAAGGCCAGGATTATTAGGTGTACCCATGCGGTCAGGATTTTCTCCTAAATACAAAGGAAACAAACTTAACAATGGTTTTGGAATAAGAAAAGGTCAGGCTTGTAAAACTTATGTTCCGGCCACGATGTTTCCTCTAGATATAATATTTTCTATAGCACTTTCACCGTGGCCACCATTTATAAACTTTTTCAAAACAGCAAAGAATATGATAACGCCAGCAAAACATTTTATTAATCTATTTCCTTTGCCAGGTGTTCCAATTCCTCTAGATAAGTCCGAAAGGTATGGCCAATTTATGGGTCCGCCAGGTTTGTTAGCGTTGTCTGTTGGGGAACTTTCTGGCGAAGAGCATGCTAGATTAAAGAGAGAAAATGGTTGCGAAGATCAACCATGTCCAGAAGAAAAGCCAGAAGAGCCACCAGAAGAGCCGATGGGTATGTGCGAAGATTTAGAATAAGGGGGTAAAATTATGTATGGTATAGCGCCAAAACTACCTTTAAACATTAATAAGGTAGAGGGATTTCAAGCAACTAGAACTATAGAAGAGAATACGCAACAAAATTTAAAACATTTAATACTAACAGCGCCCGGAGAAAAAGTGATGGATCCTGAGTTTGGCGTTGGCCTAAGAAACTATCTTTTTGATCAGGGGTCAAGCACTACTTTGGCAAGACTAGAATCTGCAATAATAGAGCAAGTTTCTATTTATATGCCCTTCGTACAAATACAACTTGTCGAAGTAGGGATGACTGAAGCACAAAATGAAAATTTAATGCAGGTTAAATTAACATATTCAATTGCAGGTATATCTACAGATGAAATATTGAATCTTTCAATCGATCCAAAATTCAATAGATAACTATTTATTACTGAGGTTTGTTGGTATGTCCGAAAAAAGAAATATTCCAATTAGATACACTGACAGAGATTTTAATTCTATTAAAAACTCGTTGGTGGAACATGCAAAAAGGTATTATCCCAATACGTATAAAGATTTTAACGAAGCGTCATTTGGTTCTTTGTTGTTAGACTCAGTTGCTTATGTGGGAGATGTACTGTCTTTCTATTTAGATTATCAAGCAAACGAAAGTTTCTTAGATACTGCAATAGAAAAAGAGAATATAATAAGTTTATCTAAAAATATGGGTTATAAATATTCCGAGTCTATATCATCTTTCGGAATTGTTGATCTTTACATAACTGTACCAGTTAATTCTGCAAACAACGCCCCAGATTTAAGATATGCGCCTGTTGCTTTAGAGGGAACTAGTTTCGCTAGTGAAAGTGGCGGTCGCTTTTCCTTAATGGAGAATGTTGATTTTAAAAACTCTAATAACTTAGTTGTTGTTGCCACGGTTGATCCAACAACTGGAGCACCTACTGAATATGCCATAAAAGCAACAGGACAAGTCAGATCTGGCTTTATAGAAGAAAAGTTTGTGGATGTAGGAATATTTAAAAGGTTTGCCAAAGTCACAGTAGAGGCCGAAAATATTTCAGAAGTAATCAGTGTTGAAGATTCAGAAGGCCATAGGTATTATGAAGTAGAGCATCTTTCTCAAGATGTTATATACAGAGACGTTTCTAATAGAAACAAAGATAGAAATCGAGTAAAAAATATAATAAAACCTTTTTCGGTCCCAAGAAGATTTATGACGGAATTCTTCCCTGGCTACGTAGAGATTCAATTTGGTCAAGGCAGTGATGAAGAAATATTATCTGGATCTTTCTTAGATCCTTCTCGCGTTGTGCTAAATCAGTTTGGGAAAAATTATGTTTCAAACACTTATCTAGATCCTACAAATTTCACGACCACAGATAAGATGGGAATCTCTCCTGCCAATACAACACTGTCGGTAAAATTAAGAACAGATGACGTCGAGGTCTCTAATGCGCCTGCAGGTTCAATAACTAAAGTGGTCGAGTCTAGAATACAATTTGACGACGAAGCAACATTAGATGCAGCAAAACTTAATACAGTACGACGTTCTTTGGAAGTCTTCAATGAAGAACCGGTTGTCGGTGACCTCGCCATACCTACAGAGACTGATATTAAAATTAGAGCCAAAAATTCTTTTTCAACACAAAACAGGGCAGTCACAAGACAAGACTATGTAAGCATGGCTTATGCAATGCCTTCAAAGTTTGGTGCAGTAAAGAGATGTAGAGTTGATGTTGATAGAGATTCTTTCAAAAGAAATATAAATCTTTACGTGATATCAGAAGATCACGATAAACGTTTAATCAATAGTAATATTACTTTAAAGAATAATCTTAAAAATTGGATTGAAATTTATAAAATGATGGGCGATACATTTGATATAATGGATGCTAAAATAGTTAATTTAGGTATTAATTATGAAATTTTAGTGGCCCCGACAGCCAATAAGGCAGAAACAGTGTTACAATGCAATAGAGAAATTCAAGAATATTTTAGGATACACCCAGAAATCGGAGAAGGGTTGTATTTAAATGATGTGTACAATATCCTCGGAAACCTAGATTCAGTTGTAGATGTATTAGACGTAACTGTCTCAAACAAAAAAGGTGGACCATACTCTGATATAACTTTTATCATAAATGACAATTTGAGTATAGATGGTAGAACATTGACATTACCTTTCGATCACGTATACGAAATCAAATTTCCAATCAAGGATATAACAGGGACAGCAATTTAATGACTATTAAAAGATATTTTGCTAATGCTGACAATACGATTACAAATGCTTTTAAATCTAATTTATCTGTTAGGGGCACAGGTTCCAATTCTGGTGAATCTGACATTCTTGAAGTTTTTTCAATTTACGGACAAGCCTCGTCAGGCTCCGTGGAAAAGTCTAGAGCGTTAATAAATTTCCCTGTCTCTAAAATAAAGTCAGACAGAGATGCAGCAACAATACCAGCGTCAGGTAGTGTCAAGTTTGTTCTTAGAATCTTTAATGCGGAGCACGGACAATCTTTGCCAAAAAATTATTCTTTAGCGATTTTGCCTATATCGCGTTCTTGGTCTGAGGGCAGCGGCTTGGATATGGAAGAGTATTCTGATGAAATGGTTTCAAATTGGGTTTTTGCCAACGATACAAAAGTGCCCGATATTACAGACATTAAATTTATTAGCACCACAAAAGCAGATTATAATGGAAAATATTTTGTTTTAAGAGACAACTCCAACGCCATATACAATTTTTGGTTTGATCATGACGGGGCACAATCAGCACCTAGTCTTGACGGAACTGAAATAGAAGTAGATATATCTGCTGGTGGTTTGACCACTGTTAAACATTTTGCCAAAAAAGTAAAAACAGCACTAGATGCTCAGAGTATAAATATTTCTGCTTCAATATCAGAAGACGACACTTCAGACTCAACCGGAGCAACAGTCAGACTCACTAACACCGGAAACGGCGGCACAGCAGGTTCAACTGTCCCATCGAGCGTATTAGATAATAGCGTCTTTACTTTAACTGTAGTGCAACAAGGTGGAAAAACTCGCTGGACCAACACTGGGGGAGATTTCCATGAAGTTGGATATACTGCCGGGAAAAATCTCCCACACTATTCACAGTTTTTGCACAAAGGGACCGAAGATATAGAAATTAATATCACATCCCTAGTTGAAGAATGGCTGGAGGCAGAGTCAACAGTTGATCCGGATAGAGAAAACTACGGTGTATTAATAAAAATGTCAGGAACGTATGAAGATGGTTCGCGTAACAGATCATACTATACAAAAAAGTTTTTTGCCAGAGGCACTGAGTTCTTTTTTAAGAGGCCTCATATAGAGGCTAGATGGAATTCATCGATTGGAGACGACAGATCTAATTTTTTCAAAAGTTCTTCACTAGCGACAGGTGCTGAAAACTTAAACACACTGTACATATACAACTATACAAGAAAAGGTTTAAGTAATATACCTGCTCTAAAAACTTCACCAGATGGCTCAGATCAATCAACAGGGGAAACTTTGATGAAAGTAAGGTTGTATGATGAAATATCTAACACAGCAAAGCCGATATTGTTTCCAATTGGTGGAGGAGTGCGTGTTAACAACAGGAATTGGGCATCTGCATATCTATCTACGGACACAGGTGTGTATAGTGCTTCATTTGCCTATACAGGATCTGCAACTAAAGTTTATGATGTTTGGAGTACTGTTGCTGGAGTACAATTGTTTACTGGTTCTGCAATAAAAGTAAAAACCCATAAACCACTTCCATACAATAATGCAGACGAAGATTATATTTTATCTATCGGCAATTTAAAGTCAGCATACAAAACAAGTGATAAACCCTCTCTCAGGGTCAACGTTAGAAAAAAAGATTTTCAACCAAACATTTATTCTGTTGCAACAAGAAAAAGTCCAAACGAAGTGCTATATAATTTATATTATAGAGCGTACAGGGTTATAGATGATACAGAGGTTATATCTTATGGTTCAGGCAGTATACCTCATACGAAGGCTTCTTACGATTCAAGTGGAAGTTATTTCAAGTTAGACATGTCTCTTTTTGAGCCCGGATACATGTACGCACTAGAAATATCTACAGATTGTTATGGACAAAATGTAGTTAACAAAGATGAGTTTAAATTTAGAGTTGAATAAAGATGAGTTTAAAAAGGTTATTTGGCGATAGAGTCAGTAAAGACGTTAAAAAAGACATTGTTAGTCTGGCTAATTTTACTCAATATCTTGATGATGTAGAGTCTATTGGTTACGTCGAAGCCTATATCAAAGATAAAAATAGTTTTAAAGCGCACACTGATTACACTACAGGTTCCAACTTTGCAGTATTCGGTTCTTTGGCAGAATATTATGAAGCAGGCATAAAAAGAATTCAGGAAGAATATCCTTACGATGGTTCTTTAAGAGAAAAGCAAGAATATTTCAACAACTCTAGTGGTTTTGACCTTCATTTATTTGAAAAAGAATACCCTAGAACAACAGGTTTTATAACAATAAGTGCTAATCGAGCCGGCGGCAATGGCTGGAGTTCAGGCACCACAAGTGGGTCTTACGGAAATCCGGGTACAAAAGAATACATCTATATAAAAGGTGGCCCAAATATTGGCAACTTTTATAGCACTGCAAGTTTTAGGTCTTCTAATTTAGAAATCAATGGGAATAGAGGCAACACAGTCGAGTTTTGGCTGAAGAAGACAGAGTATGTTACTGCTAAAACTCAAAGAGAGGTAATCTTTGATGCGCACACAATAGGCACAGGTGAAAGTAAGTCAGGCCACGGACGCATGACTATAGAACTAGATTCGAGCAATGGTTCAAAATCTCCATTTTACTTGACATACCAGTCGGGCACTACGGGATTCAAAAACTTAAATTTTGGAGATTCAACTTTATATAATTCAGTTAAAGATGGTGGCTGGCATCATTATGCGTTTACTTTTAAAAATATTTCAGGATCAGTTTTAGTTAGAGGTTATATTGACGGCACACCCAAATTTTCTACCCTAACAGGTTCTGCAGTCGGAGAACTTAATACGCCTATAGTTGGAGTAATAGGGGCATTGGCCACTGGTAAGAATACGCTGTCTACAATAAATCGAGACTTTCATCAGAGTACAGCAGGTTTGGGTTACGGAAAACTGTCTGGCTCGTTAGACGAGTTTAGGTTTTGGAAGAAAGAAAGGTCTTCCAAGGAAGTCGGAAGATTCTTTAACACACAGGTTGGCGCAGGCTCTAATGAAGATGTTGCGAACACACCGTTGGGAGTTTATTATAAGTTCAATGAGGGTACCACAGGAGTAAATGAGATAGATAATGTTATTTTAGATTACTCTGGTAGGCTTACAAATGGGCAGTGGGTTGGTTATGCTGGTGTTGGTAGGAATAATGGCTCAGCAATTACCGAGTCTTCTTCTTCATTTAAAGAGTTTAAAGATCCAATCATCTACAGGCAACATCCTAAAGTTCTTGCTTTTACTGACGCGAAGAAAGAACAAGGGTATGCATATGATTTAGATAATAACTCTAGCCTTTATTATACTATGCCCGCTTGGATTATTGATGAAGACGGGGAAAATGGAAATCAACTAAGAAAAGTAACTCAAATTGTAGCGAGTTATTTTGACAGTTTATACCAGCAGATAAAAGATTTTAGATCTATCACGGAGAGAAAGTATCACAGTTTAGATAATAAACCACACCCTTTTAACGATATCAAACTTGAATCCTTGGGCCTGGTAACTCCTGAACTATTTTTGGATACCGAAACAATAAATTTATTCTTGAACAGAAATGAAGATGACGAGTTTAAACAGAAACTTTCCGATGTTAAAAACTTTATATACAACAACATTTACAACAATCTAGAAGCCATTTATAAGTCTAAGGGAACTGAAAAATCATTTAGAAACTTATTTAGATGCTTTGGTATAGATAACGAACTTATAAAAATAAATCTATATTCAACAGACTCGGAGTACCCAATTGAGAATGGTTATAGTCCTGTATCTGTAAGGACTAAATATGTAAATTTTAGCACAGAAGCGCACACAGATTCTTCGATTATACAAACAATAGATGGCCTAACAGGCGACTATAGATTAGCAGACGCCAGAGGATATGTGACAGGGACACTAGTCAGCGAAGCACATAATTTTTCAGACTTTGGATCTACAACTCAAGTTCAAGTTTTCTTTCCTCCAAGATATGCAATTGGACATCCATTTTATTTTTCAACGCCAATAAGTTCTAGTATCATGGGATGCCACACTGTACGCAAAAAAACAGGTACACCTGGTCAAACAGACTCAAAAACTGGAGAAAAATACTTAGCAGATGGGTCACTTTTGGCTTGGACGTCAGAATCAGACGATGTTGCTAACTTTCAACTTTATGTAGCAAAGGATACAAACGATTCTAGGACTGCTAAATTTGTTTTAAAATGTAGAAACAATTTGTTTTCAACCATTGAAACACCATATATTGTAGATTTGTACGATTCTAACAGGTGGAACGTAGCAGTAAGAGTTGGCTCTGATATACCTTTTTCTTCTAATGTTTCTGGTAGTGCAGTTGTAAATAAAATAGAATTAATAGCGTGCGAGTCGATAGGTGACGCTATAAAAAGAGAGTACCATGTTCAAAGCGATTTTAACACGGCAGGTACGGCAGCAAGTGCGTTTATTCAATATAACTCTTCAGGTGATCAACTTCCAGCAGATGGAAATTTCATAAATCTAATCTCGGCACAGGGAACTTCAAAAAGATACGAGTTTGATAGTAACGGATCAGTGACTGCAGGAAGCATTTCGGTAACTATTGACGCCGGTAGTGTAACCAACACATATACAAATCTGATGAATGCTGTTAATGCAGCCTCTGGTCACAATGGAGAAATAATTGCTACTTTCGATGCAGGTAATAGAAAAATTACTTTTACGCAAAGTATAGTTGGTGACATTGGCGAAACAGAAGCCGCCGACAGTATTGCAAATGCTACAGTGCAATGTCATTTTCAAGGTGGCGTAAATTCAACGACTCAAGATTTTGGTGTTGCATCAAAAAGATTTTATCTAGGTGCGCATAGAAAAGATTTCGATGATCAGTTACAAGAAGAAACAGATGTAAAAGTTGCTAACTTTAGGCACTGGCTAACAAGTTTAGACAAAGAAGAGATTCGCAGGCACGCTATAGATCCTTCTTCGTATGGTTTATTGAGCCCTTCACAGATGTCTTTTCCTTTGAGTAATATTGGAAATGTTCAAATACCTCAAATTGATTTACTTGCTATAAACTGGGATTTTTCAAATCTAACAGGCTCTAACAAAACGGGACAAATGTGGATTAATGATGTCTCTTCTGGTTCTTTAAACGATGTACATAGACTTGGGGCTGGAAAGGTTGGGGCAATAACTAAAGTATTGCATCCTGCAAAAGGAATAAATTTTGCTGTCTCTACCACATCTAGTGTAGATATGGAGATGGATAGCGCTGCTAAATTGCAGGCGTTTGAAAGTGTTCGAAGTTCTGATATGGTTAAGATTAATCTTAATGATGATCAAACTTTCACCAGAGAAACAAAACCAATAGATTATTATTATTCTTTCGAAAAGAGCATGTACTCTGCAATTTCTGATGAGATGATGAACTTTTTTGCTGGTGTAAACGACTTTAGTAATCTTATAGGAGCACCTGTCGAGAAATACCGTCAAGACTATAAAGCAATGTCAAAACTAAGACAGGTGTTTTTTGATAGAATACAAAATGAACCAGACATTGAAAGGTATATGGAGTATTACAAATGGCTTGATTCTTCCCTTTCGATTATGATTGATCAGTTGATACCAGCATCTGTTGAATCATCTAACGACATTCAGAATGTAATTGAAAGCCACATCCTAGAGAGAAATAAATACAGATCAAAATATCAAGGCATTAATCTTAAAGAGCCAACAATCATAGGTAACGTTAGAGGTATAAACGAATTACTTTATGACTGGCAACATGGGCACGCACCATTTGATGCGGATAGAATAATCACTGAGTCTGGTGCAGGTTATACTGGCAGTACAACAATAACAATACCTGATGGCACTGTTGATGGTAGCAGTCTTGGTTTTACATGCAGTGGTCGTGTTGGTTGTAACTCCACAATAACGTTAAATGATGGCTCAAGCACCAGAATTGTTTATGTTACTATGAACATAGGCGATGGTAACGACGATATTGTTTCGGCCAGTGGAGGTCCTGGTGACGGCACAATGGCCACCAGGTTGGCTGCAGCAATTAACGGCTCAAGTAGTGGCGCTGTTGCAATAACAGCAGCAGTTACAACAGATGGTGGTTCCAGCGGCAATGGAACGGCTTCCGTTGTGACACTAACTCATGACTCGGGTGGAACTTTTACAATTACTTATGGTTCTAATTCAAATATGAATGCCACCTTTGTAAAACCTGCCATTCCAGATGTTGTTACAGTGGTAAAGGCAAAGAGTGGTGATAATTGCCTTTGGAAGAAGGAACGCGCACAGCGTGTAACTGATACATCTTCCGGCAACGTTGTTGTAGATAGGGACCGAGAAATCATTAGAAGAATTGCAAATACTAATGTTTCTGGCTCAACATATGTAACAAGAAGGTTAACTAGACCGTATAAATTTACTGTAGAAAACCAAAGAGAAGTTAAGGGTGGTAGTAGTTTCTTCGGTAATTCAAAAAGAAGATTTTATGCTGGTGTAACAAAGCCAAGCCATAAAACTTACATTGCCATTACAGGCTCTGAAATACAAAGGGTGGATTGCACAGATGTACAAATTCCAAACGAAAAAAAGAAGTGGGCTGCACCAGCAGATATATCTCACACAAGCAAAGACCACGATTCTGATCTTGTTTCTCCTTTTAGTCTTTATAGTAGTTCTTTGGATGACCCAAAAGATTATCACGCCGAAATTTTTAGCAAAGTTAAGAAAGGTGTAGAAATATCAAACCTTCACACAGATGCTTATGGAGATGATAAAGAGGTAACGCTACAGTCTCCATTTACAGAAAAGTTTGTTGGTGGCAGTGCTTTTCGACATGTTGGCTTAAATAAGGGACAAGATTCTGAAACTACACGGTTTGAAGGTTTTAGGCTTTTAGCGCAAGACCAAAAATTATATGTTCTTCCTCCTAACGCTTCAGGCTTAACAACAGGGAAGGTGCCAATAATTAATGAGAGTTATGCTACATCGCGTTTTCTCAGAGAGCCTTTAGCGAAGAGTCCTGTAAATATAAAAAATATTAAAGTAAATTCACTAGGAAATTACAGCCACGTATCTGATATTGTGCAGTTTACATCACCAAGACAAAGTGGGCGTTTTGTTGTCGATAATCTTGAGCAATTAACATCATCAACATCACAGTCAATTATAAACTCTCTTAGTTCTCCCACAACTCTTTTAGCCTCCGATACGGCTTTGGGCGATGATTTTGGCGACTCTGTAGCAATATCAGGCGACTACATTGTTGTTGGCGCTCCGCAAGAAGACCATGACGTTGGGGGCTCTAATACTCTTAGTGGTGCTGGTTCTGTGTATGTTTTTAAAAAAACAGGGAATACTTGGACGCAAATGCAAAAACTTGTGGCCTCAGATAGAGCCACAACAGATAAGTTTGGTAGTTCTGTTGCAATTGATGATCCTTACATTGTTGTTGGTGCGGAACAGGAAGATGAAGACGCAGCAGGCTCAAATACACTAAGCCTTGCTGGTTCCGCATACGTGTTTAAAAGAACTGGAAATACTTGGGCTCAGACACAAAAAATTGTTCCTTCTGATAGAGCAGCGGGTGATGACTTCAGCCTTGGTGAAGAAGGCGTTGCAATATCGGGTGATTATATAGCCGTTGGAGCACATGACAATTCAACGTCGGCAGGCGCTGTTTATATATTTAAAAGATCAGGCGAAACTTGGTCTCAAACTCAAAAAGTCGTTTCTTCTGATTTAGCAGCCAACGATGAATTTGGGCGCTCTGTTTCACTTGATGGCGATACTTTGGTTGTCGGCGCACCGCGAGAGGACGAAGATGCTGCTGGCTCTAACACTAAGAGCAAGGCTGGCTCTGCATATGTGTTTGATAGATCAAGCGAAACTTGGTCTCAAACTCAAAAAATTGTTGCTTCTGATAGAAATAGCGTTGATGAGTTTGGCACTAGTGTATCGATATCAGGCGACTACATTGTTGTTGGAGCGTACTTTGAAGACGAAGATGCTGCTGGTGGCAACACTCTGGGCTTGGCAGGTTCTGCATATATATTCAAAAAATCTAGCGGAACATGGTCCCAACAGGCTAAAATTGTTGCGTCGGATAGGGCAGGGAACTCACAGTTTGGCCAAGTAGTGGCCATTTCTGGTGATAATGTCGTTGTGAGTGCAGCGAGGTATAATAGTTATGCTGGCGCAGCCTACTTGTTTCAGAGAAATGGCACCAACTGGGAACAAAAATTTAGGTTTACTCCTTCGAGTGCAGGACAACGCGAACTTGGTGCTGCGGTAGCAGTTGGATCGGATTATATTCTAATTAGCGAAACTGGCCGCACCGACCCGTTGAATGGTGGAGCCGTATTTGCACATCCCATTGAGGCCATCACAAAGTCTCTTTTTGGCGCAAAAGAATTTGGCAAGTTACCAAGAACCACACGCAAAAATACAATTACATCAAGGTTTTCTGCACCTGGCGGCACAGAGGTTGCTGGAGATTCAAGAGGTGGTCAAAGTTTAGATAGAGAAACAAATCAATTTTCTGTTTACAACTCAATGAATTATCGTAATTTATCAGTGCGGGGACCAAGAAACTACTTAGATCACCTTTCTTATAGTTCAAGTGTTGGTTCTACAAATCTGGAAACAGATCATAAAATAAATATTAACACTCGACCAAGAAGAGTGGCGTATTTCGATGGATCGCATGGTAGTAGTAACAGTACAGTAACAATTAAAAAAGTAAAAGATAATAAATTTGTTACTCATCCGATACCGCAAAATGATCATCAATACTCCTGGATATCAGCATCTTTGAGAGACGGCTTGGTTAGAAATCAAATTCCAGGGCACCTACACTCTTTTACACAGGCGTCTCTTGGAACAGCCACCGGTTCTATGCGTTATGAAAGAACATATGAATTTTTAACAGGCTCAGCAATAAAAGAAAAGCGGGGTAGCAATATAAGAAAATATGTGCTTGACTTCGCGGGCTTGAATACACATGTTATTGACAATATCAACACGGATACTAATACAGTTAGTTCGATAAACAGTCAATTTCTAACAGGAACAATTTTGCATCGCCAAGGTCCATATGGATGGCCTAGTTGGAAACAAATAAGAGGCGGCGAATCACAACTTGGTAGATTGTTGCGAAAGAGAAATATATATGCACCAGTATTAAAAGGTACGATCACGCCAGATGAAAATGGTTTACTCGAATTTAACGATGAATCGTTCTTAAATGAAAGCAATGCAGGCCGTAGAGTTAATGCATTCAATGCATCTTATTTTAGCCAAGGTAATTATAGTTGGCCTAAAAATATAGATCACAAGCGAGCGCGATATGGTAGACGTGTACCTAGTTCTGATCAGGTTGGAAAAACACAATACAGAGATAGTTTTTCTTCTGAAACAGTAGACACTGTACCAGAAGGTTGGGCAACACATCTTGCATCTACTGCTGCTGTAACAACAGGTCCTAGAATAAAGGCCAATGCTAACGACAGTAGTCAAAAGATTTTAGCACTCATCGGAACAGCAAATACTACCTTTGCTTCGTATACTGCTCTTAACGAAACTTTTAATTTAGGCTTTGGTTTTACAGGTACTCCTGATTCAAACCTTAAGCATCTTCGCTCTGTTGAGTATTCTGTGCCGTTTAGTGCACCGCTAGTTATAAAATACGAATTCATTGTAGGATCAGATTCCGCTGGCCCGAGTCAAGATTTTAGTCTTACGAACGCCCCAGAGGCTCAGGAAGATCTGTTCCTACAATATAAGATCGGAGAAACTGGAAAATACAAGACTCTACATCATATAAAGGGTTCTGAACTTGCTAAAAATACTTTTCATGAACGATTCGCTGTGATAGATGAACCAGCAAATAAGGTTTTCTTTAGATGGGTTTCAATTAAGATAAACACATCAGATCACGATCATTATGGGATTAGGGGTGTTCGAGTTAATAAACTGGGCACAGATTATAGATTTAATGAGCCTCCTGTTACTATAAACAAATATCCTATTAGAACACTTAGCAAGCCAACCACGGGTAACCAATTGCCTGTCTTAGCGTCTTACACTTTTTCTAATAATATCACAAATTTTGCAAATGAAGAATTGGCTATTATTACCGATACTAAATTAACAAAAAAGCAAAAGAAAAATACTTTAAAAAGGATTGATCAGTTTTCTCTTTTTCCTCTTAACAATGAAGCATATGAGCCAGCACTTTACTATAGAGAGGGTATTTTTCCAAAAGAAAAAAATGCATTTTTAAAGTCTTCGAGAGGAAGACCAAACTTTAAATTAAAGTTTTGGAGAAAAGACCATAAGAGTAGAATACAAAGAGACGCACTAAATTCTCAAGGAGAAAAGATATCACGTTTAAGTGTTTGGCCCTTAGACGCTCAACAAAATTTTAAAACTGTTGCGTTAAGAAAAACAACAGATAGATTGCTAGGAACTGATAGCACAGGTGCAGAAAAGGGAGTAGGGTCAGGAGAACTGTTCGCAGAGTACTCTATTTTTCACAACAATCATATGATTCCAAGCGCCAGTGCGTTATTTGCAAGACCTTTTCCTATGCAATCAACAAGCAGCCTCCCAGCAAGAAACAAATATAAAATATTGAAATTAAGCGGATCATACAGCAACAACATGCAACCAAGAGGTCCGTATACGTTTAGGAGTAAAACTGTAAATGTTCCCGGTGCAAAAAAAGCATTTGCCGTTTTACGCTTGGAAAGTCAGCCCACTAATGGCAAAACACTTTTATTAACATCTACCGATGGTATTGTTTACCGGTTTACAGCAAATACCACCGTAACCGCTCCTGGTGACACAGTAGGCGATAACGTCGGCCAATCCTCAGTTAAGCGCTTAGCAGATAGAAGGTATAGAATAGGCGCAGATGTTTCAGAAACAATAGATAACTTTATTCAAATGGTTAATCTGACAGATTCAACGGAAATAGATCCTTCAGGCAATGAATTTATAGCAACAAAAGAGGAGAGGCCAACTGGTATTGGTGCCGCTACTCAAACATACGTTGTGATTACGCAAACTCGACCCGGAGCAACAGGAAACACAGTTATCACAGGTACATCTATAGATGGTAGTGATTCAGGAACCTGGTATGTTGCAACAAAAAATTCTGCTGGTTCTGTAAGCAACACATTTATAGATGGCTCGAACAGTGTTGATTCATTTGAATCAAACATAGACACTATTCCTACTTTTTACCCCAAAAATTCAAGCGATTTTTCTTATGGTGTTGAAGTGGGATTTCCCCCGATTGGATGGGCTTGCATGGGTGGCGATACTGCAGTTATAAACCTTGATGGTAGTGGCAACAACACAGGAGATAGTAGTGGGACAAACACAACTTGCACGATAGAAGATTTTACTTTAGGTCAACATCATCACGGTGGCAGCAATAGTGGCTCTCTTGGGGCTTTTCGGGTTTCAAAATTATCTCTCGATGCTAATGGGAAGCATGTTCGAACCAGAGAAGACGGCACCACCGTTAACGTTGCAGGTAACGCTAGTGGTTTATCCACATATCAAGGAATAGACACTGTTGAATTTAGGCAAAGAATTAAACTTACAGAACCTTTGGTATTAAAATTAAAGGCTGGCTATGATGGAGGCGTGACATATTATGGTATGAGAAAGTCTCTTTTGGTAAGTCAGCCACTGGCTTCTTTAGATAGACAAACTACAGTTAGTGCTGCTGCAGCAAAAGGTTTACCGCGTTTAAATTTCAATTCCTCCAATGCCACTTATTCTTGGGCTAGAACTACAAGTTCATATCAATTTCCAGGGGTTATAAGATATCATGCAAATAGTTCAGATGGTTTTGACGGCAGACCGCAAAACCGATTTCCTTTGTATGTTCAAGTTGGATCTAGTAAAGATGGAACTTGGCATACTGTAGGTGTATTAACGGGTTCTGCACTTACTTCTTCCTATGACCCCTCTTACGTGCCTATAATTAGTTCAACTGACAATTTTAGCACAGACAATAGAGTAAAATATCATCATTTTGAGCATACTGTAACTGCATCTATAAAAGGTAATATAAGGTTTCTAACTTACGCAGACATACCTTCTTCAACGAATACCTTACACAATCAATTTGGCTCGTCCTTTAACCGATCACAGTGGTTGATTACTTTTGTCAATGTGTATGAAACGAAAGAAGTGGAGAGGCAAATATTTTTTGATAGAGAAGATTTTAGTTCAAGAGTCGGTGTAGGTATCACTGAAATGCATAACACTGCATCTTTGGATGGAAATCACAATGCAGGTGGTAATACAACCGCTGGCGGCACAATTAGGCTTCCAAGAAAGAATAATCTCTTTAGAACTGGATTCGGCGCAGAAGTACAAACTGCTGGAACGGTAAGAGAATATTTTAGCCCCAATGTTAGTAGTTTCGGGGAGTCTCTTATAGTTCCAGCGGCTGTAGATTTTAAAAATATTAATAATTATGCAGATATTAGATATACAAATATTAAAACTCCTGGTTTTATACAAGGTTTCGAAGATGCTTCTGGAAGTTATGATTTTGAAGTAAGAGTGACGTCTTCGAAAGCGCCACATATGATATACGCTAAAAATGATAAATTAGATAATTGCTTATGGGGTTCTCAATTTTACAAAGTTCCGGAAGATGAAGCAAGAAATCCATTTAATTTTGATAGTTATGAAGACTTTTCATACCAGTCTAAACTCTTAGCGAAGGGTTATTCTGTTCTTCCTGAGTTTAGAATTAGTGAACATATGCATCACTATATAAATGATGTTGGAGGCGAAGACCCATTCTTTAGTTGTCGAGATACTTTCTTAACTTTAACAGGCGCACTAGGAGATTCGAACAGTTCAAGCACAGGTTCAGGTGATTTTTACAAAACATACAGTCACACTGATTTTATGAAACAGTTTAATGTTGTACAGGAGTCAATTAATGAAACATATCCTGCGACTTCTGACGGCTCTGTGTCTCCTACAAGACTCACTTTAACATGCAGGGCGTTTAAAAAGTTTTTACCCTATAAAGGATTCTACCCTGCGGATCGAATGACTCAATTAGCCTCGTATTTTAGTTCGTCGTACAACCAGTATGTATCCGGTGGACATTGGCGAAATGTTTTGGCTCCTTATTATGCTCCTGGCATTGGCTTCAACACTGTTAAATCAGGCATTGCAGTGGATTACCCTGTGTTCGAGCCACACGAAGATAGGCTATATAATCAGTATGGCGTTATTTTTCAAAGTGCAAGTTTACTAGCAGACTTCAAAGGATCCTATTTTGGAATTGGAGAAGAAAATTATTCTTCAAAAGATGCAAATGGCGACACTCAGTTTGATTTTACAGGTCCTGGCGATTCAGTTATAGTAAATTCTAATACGACTTTTGCAGAAGTAAAAAATGGAATTGCACACATATATGCCGGTGCTGCTCTTGGAGATGGCGATACTTTTGTAATTACTTCTTTGGATGGAACCGCTAAAACTTACACTGCTAAAACTAGCCCCTCTGAAGTAGAATCTAATCTGCAATTTGCCAAGTCGGCTGATATTACCAATGAAAACCCAACTGACACTTCAGGCAGATTTTGGGCAGATGGATTAATTTCACTTATAGAATCGGCTAGTGGGCATAATGGAAAAATAGCATGCACAACTGCTGAAAGAGCAAGACGAGATTTTGGCCCCTTCTATGGCACAAGTTTTACTTTTTACGCAGATGCAGATGCTCCCAAGAGTGTTATAGTTTTAATAGGAGTTAAGACTATAGTATACTCTGGAACCCCCAGCAAACATGCAGACGAAAACGCTGGTAGTAGTAATATGACAGCAGTCGTTGCGCGTCAATTTGACGCTGGCTTCGTTTCAAAAAATAGAATCGAAATAGGAGATGCATCTCATTGGGGACAGGCCTTAACTGGTAGCGACTTTGAAAATGATGGTAAATTTGGAATATCTTTTTGGATGTATTTGCCGTCAACAAACGAAACAGATCCGAATGTATCCAGCAATAACAGGGTTCACCGCAACGGGGTAGGTGACAGCAGACTTCTCGGTCAAAGAGGGGTTATTTGTTCGCTTGGAAGTGGGAACGACGCAACAAAAAACTCTTGGAGAACCGGACTTCACCTGACATATCAAGTCAGTCCGTTTATGGATAATGTCTCCGAGACAGAGAACATATTGGGAGGATCAACCAGTAATGACCTGGTAGGTAGCGATGGAAGCACCCCTGATGCAGCAGCAGTCGATAACGCAACAACTCGCGGCGGTGACCACCCGCAGGCTGCAGACTTTAAGTATTCTCCAGGAGATAAATCACACGCTCAAATATATTTTCAATTATTTGGTGGAAATGGTAAAAATTATTTTTGTTGGCAATCTGGCCCTGGCATGACTTCTACTGGATCGATGCCTGGTAATCCGTTAGTAGAGGCAGATTGGGCTCACCCTGGTTGGAATCACTTTTATGTAGAGGCAGATCTTAAAAGCAGAGAACTACAGCATTTTAAAGTTTTTCGAAACGGACACCAGTATGATACCGATAGAGGTGCATCTCAAGCAGGTGAAACAAACACATCTAAAGACCACAACAATGCACCCTTTGGCAACTTAGGAAGAACTCACGTACAATACTTTCACAGTGCTTACGATCATACAAACAGTACTTCAACCAGGACAACATGGACAGATGCGGCATCTCACGGTGGCACTCCCGGCACTGCAGGGGCACCAATATTATTGGATGGGTCAAGAAATTGTTTTATAGGTAATCACTTGGGTAACGTTAATAGAATAAACAGTCACATGATGTCAGGCTCCTATTCTCAGGCTATGGCAGTTGTAGAAATTACAAACGCCTCTAATTTCAATGCATTGTCAGATGCAACTACTATCTTTTCGTTTAATACCACAGATGGAGAAACTATAACTTTTAAAGCAGCATCAAGCACTACAACTAGAGGCGATTTCAATCCAACAGCCATGAATGTCGCTAAATCTGCCGATGACATCACTATTGCTAAAAATATATGGAAAGCAGTTAACGCACATCCTAAATTATATGCGGAGATAAACGTGTCAGTTGCCAAGGTTGATATCTATCAATTATTACCAGGCCCAGCAGGAAACGTAACAATCACCAATAACCAAATAGGGTGCTTGAGGTTTCTTAATGATAACAAGTTTGTTGGCGGTGAAGGTGGTCTGGGCGCTTACCATTATAGTGAGCAAAAACGAGCAGTTGCCCGACAAGGACTAACCAACCAAGTAGATCGGTCTAATGCAGTTGCTGGAGAATTAAACGCTAGGGGTGGATTGTTTGCACCTCGAACAAAAGATTTTCTTTTAGATTTTCTAAAGCCAAGCGAACTTATGATGAGTGAAATTGTTATTGTTAACAAATCTCTTTCCAATGATGAAATAAAAGGTTTATCTGGTGTTGTTAAAAATCCCAAATTTAACAATAATTTTACATCGTCTTTTGGTGTATCATCGCCCTCAAGACCTAGAGTTAATTCAAGTGGAAAATTTATTGGGCCTACTAACCCTTACACTATAATTGATAAATCAAAACATGATAACATCGTAGCCTGGTATAGACCTGGTAATGACACTGGGTATAACAAAAAAACAACTAATGAAGCACAAAATGCAGCAGGTGGTCGCCACGCAACAACAAACAGATTGCCTGTCTTCAATCACGCTCAGCCGTTACACAGTGGAAAAGTTATTACAGCGCAAACAGGCAGTGTCAACGCATACGGCTTAAGAGAAGATTTTCCTTTTACTAAAAACTTTTTATCAGGTACATTTTACGGGTTTACGGATTGGTCAGGTTCAATTGTAAATGATATTCCTGCTATGGAAAAACAAAGGCAAAGATGGAATGGTATTGTAGATGTGTCAAATCCATATCAATATACATATATTTATCACTCTACGGAAAATCCAGGTCTAGCAACTCTTGCTGGTGCAGCCAGTTTTGGTGCCGCAAGGAGTGCAGCATTTAGGTACAAGACTTGGAGGTTTCCTTTTAAGTCTCAAACACGCGGTGTTGCGAGCGGAGATTATTGGACACCAGACGATTTTGGTCAAGAAAAAAATGTAATAGCATTTGAAGGAACATTTAAAGATTTTGCTTTGCAGATAACTGGTGCAGTCAGATTACCATCTTACATACAAGGAAGTAAACACAACTTTACTGATGACAATTCAATACCAAGAATTGGTTCAGCAAGTTACGGAATAAGTCATTTTACAGGTTCTGGTGATGATTCAACCGTTTTTTCACACGGATGGAGAAGTTTGCATGGTAATACTGGTATTAGAAAAGCGGTGAGAATACCGTTCGAGGCAATAATTGAACCAGAAATATTTACTCCCCCAATGGGAGATGACGGTGAAGTTAATACTGCCTTGTTTTATGATATGGAGCCACACCCAAGTGCAAGTTTGAATGCAACTTTCTTAAGAAATCGTCGTTTTGTTGGCACAGATGGGACAAGTAAAGATAAGTTTGTATTTAAATCAGATTTTAATCCTCTAAGAGCAGACGGAGTGACTTCTGAATATTCAAGCGATGATAGATTTGTTATGGGTTTACCAAAACACTCAGCATCAAATCTGGCTACATTTAATATGGATTTGGCAAAATCTAAATCGTCTCTTTACGCTGCAGCCGCGCACAATTTTTATGCTGAAAGTCTAAATTTTTTCATAGAAAATCGAACAGGTGTAACAATAAGGTCATCAGATGAGTTAAAGGAAGCAGTGGTTCATGAAGTTGACGACCGCATAGGTGGAAATATACCATACAAGATGCAGATATCTTTAGTTAGGGCTGATGTCGCTGAAGAAAGAAACCGACCTGGTGACAATCCCATGTATAATAACCCGGCTGCTTTTGGACCTCCTGTTGATGCGGGCAGTTCTAGAACTCAAATATTTGGAAATGACCTTCCTAGATCCTTGACACAGGTTGGTTATGGTTTTAGTCCATATACCCCACCTCAATATGATAAAGTTGCATTTGTAGATTACACGTTTACCCCACAGGACGATGTAGTTTATGATTCAGTTGAGTCTGTTCTTAGAGATACAGAAGTTGTGTATAGTAGGCAGATTAGAGCCACTGGTTCTGTCGGTCACAGAGGATCTGGTAAGTCAAACAACAGGAAGACAGTTCCCTCTTACAATAAAAGATTTGCTATGCAATTGTCAGAAAGTTTTTATGGCTTAAGTGCAGACAATGAAACTGCGTTTGTTCAATCTTACAATGTCAATGGTGAGCCAATATCTGGTAAGAGATCTTTAGTTATACAAACTAAATTCGAATGCCCAACATTTGATTTCACAAAAGTCACTTCAAACCAACCGAGAACAGACAAGACAGTTCAGCATTTACCTAAAATTAAGGGTATTTGGCATCAGTCTGGTGATTTTGGAGAAAACGCTCTGAGACCAAGAGTCAGTATAATAGGGAACAAGAGGCCGTCTAGATACAAAAGAGATCTGAAATCTTTACTAGGTGTGCAATTAGAAGGCGATGGCATCATTGGTAAAATGCCAGAACAAAGAGTAATTTCAGAAGCAGTTGTTGCTATTCCTTTTGTAACGTCACAAAATACAAAACAGTTTTTCAAACTTCCAGAAGAAGAAGTATATCAGGCAGTCAGAGATCAGGGATTTCCTAATTATAAACAACTAACTGAGCAAGATATTGCTGATCAAAGAACTAACGCAGGCATATTAGATAATATACTTTTCTCTGATCAAGATGATCCAAGAAGAACTTTGAATGATGGAGTGACGAAAGTACCTGTTAGAAACTCCGTCGCAGAAATGGTAAAAAATATGTTGAGGTATAATATACCTCCACAGTTAAATTTCTTAAAGTATAATGATAAGAATGGAAAATATATAGAGCCTTTTGCAATGTATATCTTTCCTTTTGATGTTACGTTGTCAAAGCAGGATATAGCAAGAATTTGGCAAAATACAACTCCAGATATTGGACTAGATTTTGCTTTTGGCCAAGCCAGGCGTAACGGTGGAGAGCAAACAATACAAGAAGTTACAGTTAGTCACGAACTTTTTGGTGCTGAAGATTTATTAAATCCAAATGTCTCTTTAACAGAAGTGCCCAGAACAGGATGGAGAGTTAACGGCTGGAAGGGAGGCATATCTCAAAAATTACAATGGATGGTTTTTAAAGTCAAACAAAAAGCAGAGACAGACTTTTTTAGGAAAAAGCAATTAGATAGATTGCCAGATGGTCACCCAGAGAAAATTGTGTCAATTGAAAAGGATAAGTTTAATTATGGTTTTAACTGGCCCTATGATTATTTTTCTCTTGTAGAACTAATTAATTTGGATGCAGAAGTTGAATTTAAGTTTAAGAGGTCGTTAATTGTTCCTGATGCATCTGGCCTGGTGCAATTGAAGCATCTTTTAGGTAGAGCGCCAAGGTAATTTTAAGAGGGTCTGCAGTTGTCGTTTTTTAACAAAAAAGAAGACGTTATCGACATTGAGTTAACTCAGTTTGGCAAATACTTACTATCAAAGGGTAAATTCAAGCCAGTTTTCTATACTTTTTCTGATGATGAAATACTGTATAACAATGCGTATGTTAATTCGGATACAGATAAGTTTAATGAAACTGGAAAAGAAACATCTAAAAGAATTCAAAGAGACACGCAACGCTTAAAAGTTCTTTACGATCAAGAAGGCGTTGAGACAAGGGTTGCGAAACTTAAAGCATACAAAATAGATAGGTTTAATGACGTTGTGGGTACTCCCTCTGAAATGTTATATGGCACCGATCACATGTATGATGAAAAAATGGGTGCTGATGACAGGAAACTAGTAAGAAACTTTTTAGGTAATTCAACAATTGGAGAGCAAGGTGTTCCTTCTTGGGAATTAGATAGTTTGTTGCATGGGCAGATAAAAAGTGTTAATGTTAGTTCTTCTTCCCCTCACATAGGTATGAAAAGGCCTGTATTAGAATATGAGGTAGATCACACCTTAAACGTAGAGAGACTAGGATCAAACCATCCAGACTATAATATAACAAGCGATCAATTTGAAAATAGGTATACCGGCTTAGAAAGAGAGTTTAGTTTTGTAGACGATATAAAACTAACAGTTGATGAGGGTGTTATGATTTTTAGTGTTATCGAAGATAATGTTGATTATGATTTAGAAAACTTTGAAATCGAGTTTTATGAGGTAGAAAGAGGGCCAAATTTTCGAAACCCAAATGGAACTGTTACAGAAGAAGAACTAATACCAATGTATACAACAAATAACGAATTTCTTGATAGTGCAAACAGTGACTCAATTGCTGAAGCAGGATATGAATATATAGAGCATTACTTTGACATGATGACAGATCAAGATTTAGCCGAGTTTTATGGCTTTGATTTGAGAGGCATAAACAGAGACAAACTTAGAGATATGTTTTCTAATGCAATATCCGATTATTATAAGCGCTTAGACGAATTACGTCGCGCAGGTTTGTTGGCATCTTTTGCCGATGGCGATCCAATCAATACGATACCAAGAACGTTGGGCTCAATGGGAGAAATAGGTCAAAGCCGTACCGGCGTACTGGATGATGCAGGAGAGGATACGGGTATACCAGTACAAACTGACTCTGGAGCAACTGGTGGACCGTCATCTGCAAACAATGAAAACAGGCCTGTATCATTAGGCGATGAAGAGGATATTTGCGATGACTAATTATTCTACACCTGGTGCAATAGTAGGACAATTTCTTCCAAAAATATACACTCGAAGAATTACTTTAGAAGATTCTCTATCAACCCAACAAGAATATTCAGTTTCAGGAAGGATTGGGAATGATCCGCTAATTCTTGGCGACTCTCAGCCAATTCCTGAAGATAGTTGGTGGTATACTAGTCCCTTTTTGCGAGGCTTGTCTGACGCTCAAAAACACGATTTTGCTAGTAGACATATTCCACAATATTCTCAACTTTTTCCTAACTTAGCAGCAGGCGGGCAGGCCATCAGAGGCGCTCCTAAACCTGCGCTTGGAGTGTCTATTGATTTTAATATAAAAGATGTCCTAAAAGACGGGACTATTGGTATATTTTCACAAACACAAAATGAAGAACTTCCCCCTAATAATGCGAGAGGAAATATTGCTAAACACATGTCAGTCGCTCCACAACAAGTCACATCAATGTCAGGCAGATATGCAAGCAGAGGAGCCATAGCAGGCGAGCAAAATAATCAATTTAGAGAAGAAGTGCTTAGTGCCTTAAAAATAGGGTTAGTTCTAACCACATCACCAGAGGCAAGTCAACAAATTTATCAATTTTTAGTAGATTCTAATTTAATAGCGCAGGGCAAAAAAATGCCACGACCCAACAATGAAGGTACTTTTTATGAAAGATTAGTTAGAAAAACGTCCCAAATAACAAACAGGTCTATAAATGCCCCAGGCATGCATAAAGCAATTTTTTCAGTTATGGATGGCAGACCACAATCAATCGGATTAGAACTTGCAAATTCGCAATATCAAACGTATGATAGTGAGAATAATTTAGTTAATGTTATACCTTATAATAAAACGTTTAACCTTTCAACAGATAAATATAGTGGTGCCAATTTAGATCTTTTTTGTTTTACTTATTTTGATTTCTCAAGCATAATATCTTTAGATTCACGAAATGATGTTAATGACAGACTGGTGAGTCAACTGGGTCATTTTATAGGTGACATTACTTATGATAGAATTACAAGAAACAATAAAGTAGAATCACAATCTTTAGTCTACCGCGATGTGGCAACAGGAGAAGCCTATGTGGGGCCTGTGCATAATATGCAAGGTGGTGGCGTTATGAGCGGTTTAGTACACACACCTGATAGCAGAGAGTTAATAAGAACTTTCGTACCCAGAACAAAAGTTCAAGACTTAAGAAAAATCGAAAGGTCTAAAATGACACACTTTCAACCTCCTTCTATAGAATTGCAACAAGGGGACTCAAACCTTCAAGCCTCAAGTCTTTTAATCGATAACTACCTTAGTAAAAGAAACAAAAATTTTTTTGGTATATATGATGCTTACACACAGTTTCACACTGTAAATGGTCAAGCGAGTATTCATTTCCAAGTAAATATGCTTGACATCTATAGAAACAATGCAAGATTATATCCATTAATTGAAGCATTAGATAAGCGCTCCAAACTTACAATTAGACACAATGACGGTTTGCCTGGAATTGATGAATACCCGCACTTTGTTTTAACTAGAAACAGAAATTTTGATCGAGCCGCTGCAGATGCTGCCAGCAGTGAACTCTATAGGCAATATGACAATGGCCGTGGATCCATAACTCTTGAAGAGTTAAATAAAGGACAAGAAAAAATATGGAAAGATTATAATGTTCTTACTAATCAAGGCGGCACCAGAACTGTTGATTCAAGCCCTTATGAAGATTACATAGGTCTAGAGGATTGGGTGACTCGTAGGTTAAAATTAATTACTGTTCAAGTGTATAGGCGTCGAATGTCATCCGGACGTACTGACAATAATAAACTTTCTGTTTCAAGGCACTCTCCTTATGACGAGCAAAACGAACCAGTACACGTTGTAGGCACCTGGAAACTTGGTCGCACAAACAGAGTTGTAACACTTGAAGATAGCGCTTTAGGTATGGTATCTTTTAAAGCGATAGATTATACAGCGGGAGGTCTGGCATCTACAGGTGGCGTGTATCAATATGGAATAAGAATGACCTTACAGGATGAAACAAGTGATTATTTCAAAGAAGAGTTGAAGTATTCTAGATATCTTTTGACAGAATTGCAAGATTATCTTAAAATCGCTTCTATTCCAGTCGAAGATTCATTTTATGTTGAAATAAACGACGATGCTTTGCCAATGGGCTTGTCAGGAGAAGGTGTAAAGCCAGGCTCTACTGTAACGTATGGAAATTATAATAGAAGAACGGGAACTTTTGATTCAAGTTTTGTACAAAAAATTGTGGATAGCAGACTAGAGAGTAGAATATTCGTTCCAGCAGTTGATGAATATCTTAATCTAGTTTCTTTGTCTTTTGCCCAAGCAAAATTTTCAGCAACTCCCGGTAGCACTACATCTATACAAACAAGCGAAGATTATGTAGATCCTGTACAGGCCTTTGATTCTTTAAATAGTTTGCAAGAGGCAGGCGAATATGACAGAGAAACAGCAAGGGCAATGTTTTTAAACATGCTTAAACCACAAAATAGCACCCCAGAGACAATACAAACTTTTATAACTGCTTATGAACAAATAGTACTATCACTTGAAAACTTTTTTGGATTTAAAGATTTGGGCGGAGGATTTGATATTGAAGGTGCTGGTTTTTCTGCCGCTAAGGGCACAAAGCGAATAATAGAGGTTGAAAGATTACTACCAGAAAATCGTTATAGAAAGATAAGTACGGAGTATATGCACGACCCAGAAAATCCTGCCGCGCATTTAGGGGATCGTAAGCAATTGTTTGAAGTTTTCAATAGTGATACCACATATTTAAATTTTGATAAACAAGAAGAATTAGCAGGTTTAAACTATACCTATCCATTAGATCCTCTTCGTATCTCATCCAGTGGTGTTAGAGTCAGAGGCGACGTCACAGCCGGTGGCGAGTCTGAAAATATAGATAGTTATCTTTCTAGGCAATATACAACTACTCTGGCACGGATACAGACCGCGATGCAAGGGGGAGGAGATAGCGCCACTGCGAGTCGATTACTCGGCTCTTTAAGAACAAGAGGCCACACTGGCTCATCAGCACCTATGGTTTTGCTTCCTCAATCATTGATAATTGGCACTAACACATTAGAAGTCTTTTATTCTAAAGAGGATATGGATAGAATGTATCCGCCTGGTGACAATGGGCGAAGAATAGTCCCCTATAGGCAATCCAGTTATTTGCAACAGCGTGATGCAGATGGATTTCGCGCTATCACAGGAGAGGGTGGGCTAGTTGGCGAAGGAGTGCCAATTGAACGAGACGATCCTATTCCAATCCTTGCAGAAACTACTGAACAGATAAGGATACTAGACGATTTTAAACGAGAACTTGTTAAAGTTCAAAATAGGCATGGCCGCGTTGCCTCCGCCGCAGTGCTAGAACAGATTTCCAGTGTTATTATGGAAGCAAGAGGTTTGACGCTTCCAGGACAGAATACTGAAGCAGCCGCTCAGTTTGTTCAAGGGGTTGTCTATGATACAATTAGAAACTACACATTAGGGTTAGTAGACGGCACAATTATGGGGCAAATGCAACGCTATATAGATTTTTCTCAAGAAAGCCGTCTGGAAGAGAATGGATTTAAGCCTTTGATCGTTCCATCTAGAAAAGTTAATGTTGGAGATTTTAATGAATGCGGCCTTTATGTAAATACAGAAGCGGAAAACCAGTCGATTCAATCTGACGAAGAAGATTTTGAAAGAGAGCAATCTTTGACTTCTTTTTATGACCAGGTAAGAACAGTTTATGATGTGCCAAATACTCCCCCACAACCAAACATCGAAGGAGCGGCGATGCAAAATGTAAATGATGTATTAGAGGAACAGGCAGTAAGAGATTCACAAATATTGAGAGAAGGTATGATGTTTGTTGGAATTACACCTAGAAGCGGAAACCAACCTACTCGACTAGCAACAAACGCCACAGATCTTCAAGCAGCAATAAATCGAGGAGACGTCATTAGTTATGTTCCAGTTACAGAAATAGCAGAGGCTAATCGCTTATACGATACTACAAGAGATCCAAATTTGTTGATAGATTCTATTAATGGGTTTTCGGTAAATTCTGTCAAGATACCTCCAGGAGAAAACAACTTTGCTTTAAAGGTAGGGCCAGATATACATCAAGATTTACAAACTCGTCTCACTCTACGCCAAGCCGATTTTACTTCAGCCGAGGGAAGAAGACAGATGACTGCACGCGGAGTTGTCGCTAGAGCGTTTCATGATCCAGGCCCACCGGCCCGAGAAGCGGTTAATGAAGTTGGTCAAGAATCGCAAATGATTCCTCTCGCAATCGCAGAGATCAATCAAAATACGCCAATAAATTTTCAAGCGGTGTCCCGAGCGATTAATCCTAATTCACCGCGAGGGCCTAGAGCGCCATCGATGTCTCCCGCTGTCATGGCACAAATGAACAACTCACCAGTGTTGTCTGTGCAGTCATCTCCGCAAATGAGCACCAGCAGATTTAGGTCTAGCCCAAGAGCGCCAGTCACCGCTATAACAAGACCAACAATACCCGGCGGCGGCAGCGGCGGTGGTTACTAGGGAGAAATATTTTAAGTTGAGTTATAATTAGTCATGAGGTTTATTAGTTATGAGTAGTGATCCGTGTATAGATGAATTAGAAGATGGAGCCGGTGACGGCACTGGTGATGACGGAACCGGAGGTGCTGGTGGTGCCGGTGATGGTGATGGTGGTGGCATACCTGATCCTGATGAAGAAACTAGTGAAGCACCTTTTGTGCAAGGACTGGCAGACGGTACCAACAATATAGCAACAGGTGATGGCGCAAGTCCAGGCACTGGACTTAACGCTGACGGTGGCCTTGAATTACCTCCACAACTCCAAGGTATTGATTTAAACAGGTACGGTATTGATGACAATACTCCACTTACAGAAGAAATAATAGCCAATCTTCTTGAGTTGTTAAATGAAGAAGCAATATTGGCAAGAATAAACAACGGAGAAATGGGAATAAATGAATTTTTGCAACCTTATAATTTTTCTCTAAGTCTTCTAAGAAGAATGAACCCAGGTGTTAGCGTTGCAGAGGCCAGACAAGATCTCCTAAACAATAAAAGTAAAAGAACTATCGCTGGAACAGATTTAGCCTTACAAAGCGAGGCTGCTTTTGTAGAAATTTTAGAAGGCAGAGACACTGCTTGGCAAAGATCAACGTGGCTTTTTAACGATTCTTTATTAATGGGTGCTACGAGAACTGCAGAAGACATAGTAACACATAAAATTAATAGAACAATTCACACGCGAGATGACACACCCGCTGAAGGCAATTATTTTAAAACTCCAAACACTTGGTACAACTTTCATAGTCCGCTTCGATACGGCCAGCCGAACTCTGTACCACCTCACGTTGCTAAGATGTACGAAGTCTTTAGACGACAGGCTGTTTCAGTGGCCAAAGGTACTATTCGAGAGGTATTGAGCGAATCCGGAAACCTCACAACGAGAGAGCATAAAATTGTAGATCCAGTAAGATTACTATCAAACAAGATGTGGATAAACACAAGTCATTTAGACGGGCCATCTTTTTTTAAGGGTGCCGGTCCTCAAAAGTACCGAGGTTCTGTAGATTTCCGAACGAACAGAAGACACGAAGAAACCGGAGCAGCGCATCTTATGAGAGAGCGCTTTCACAAAAGAGGGTCTTCTTTGTATTTTATTAATAATGAAGTGCCTTCAGTTTCTGACAGTGGACTTTTGGATGAAACATTCGCTACTTTTATGAAAGTAAACAGAAAAGGTGATCAAAGTGATCGCTGGGGACAAATTGCCTCTGAAGATTTAGGTGAGCCTAATTATCGAATTGCATACATAAGTTTACTGACAGATAATTGGGCACCTACAGCGAACAGATATGTCGCCACTCAGTTTGATTCCACATCGGGGGAATTGTATGTAGGACCTTATGCTGCCAGGAATTCAGAAGATCTAGCCCGACTCGTAGAGAACAACATCGATGCTGGCGGACTATTCTTCAATAGATTTAATTTGTTTAACAAAGCGGGTATAATCGCCCAAACGGAAAAAGAAGATATATTTCATCCAGTTTTTTGGAGAAATATACGAAATTGTCATGAACAATTCAACGTGATGAATAAATTGGCAACTTCGATTAAACATGAACTATATGCGCTAAATACTGAGCAGATGGGCTCAGGAGTAAGAAGATGGAATAATGACACGGATGAAGATTGGACCTGGGCAAGTTATTTATATGGCCATGTCCAACCAAAGCAATATATGGTTTTAGATAATCCAGATCAATATCCGGGCGCTGGTTTTGTTAATATGAATCAACCTACCGCACGCGGCGGTATGGCCGCTGGCATGATGGACGCCACCCCAGCCATGTCTGATGGCGTGTTTGAATTTAGTTCAAGACCACCCGCTGCCTCTGCCAGAAGTTTGAGAAATAGAGTGCGAGAAAATTACGCAAATGGTGTATATAATAGAGAAAATCTAATTGATAATTTATATGCAGATTACGGTTTACGTAGGGCGCTCAACATGAATATGTACCCTGTTTTTCCATTTTGGGGAGCGGCTTTTGCAATGCAAGACTCTTGCAGGCCTTATCCTGTTGATAGCGATGGCCCCACAAAAACTTACGACGCAGGTTCCAGAACTGGCCACCCATATCAAATACCTCCTCCTACTGTAGGAAAGTTTATTTTTGAAGATTATTGTACTAATGTGCCAGATGCGCTTTTAGCAGAGGAAACAAAAACAAATCGTTTTGCAGGCAATCATGTGGGAAACCCTGCAACTGTTAGTATAAAGCCTGTATACAATTACTATGATTGTCTTTACGAAAACTATTTTGCACACCCAGCCCATGGAATTCCAGAAGTAGAACTACCTTCGCCGTATCTTTTTGACTATAAAACACTCATTGACAATATGACAAAAGAAGGAAATTCAATGATTGATAATCAGGCTTATAGGCGACTGCTTCTTCTAAGGTTCGCAATGATGGGATCTATAAAAGATCGACAAGGACTCGGGTTAACTGGTGGATCAGAATCTATCGCTATTGGTTCGTTAGAGTCTACCAGGCTTGAAAATCTTAGAGAACAACTTGGTTATGGAGCAAATGTAACTGATGCGGCAGCGCAGGCAGCAATGTATAACAGCGTTGTTGGTGTCATTGGCGATATGCAAGACCCTCTCAAGGTTAGAGACATGGCCTATCAAATGAGCAATGTTTACGGATTCGATATGGCACCACCAGGTGCATCATCTAAAACAGAATATATTTCCATGTTTGACAATGAAGCATACAGAGTTGAAGTATCAGATGCAGGAGATGGTTATCCAAACTATACTCGCGATTTTTTCTTGTCAAGTTTGCCTAAAGAGAAATTAGAAGAGGCATACGAAAGAAGAAACTTGAATCAAATGTTTGTTGAGTTTGAAATTGATAGTCTTGGAAAATCACAAATAGCAGATGCTTTGACTTTTAACGGAGATGATTCAATTATACAGAGGTTGTTTACTACTCTTAACCCTGTGTCTCAAATGGGATATTTTAATCAGGGCCAAAGCATTAGCGATTCAATATTGAATCCTTCTTCAATATACAACCAGGCAGGTACCGTCGAAGAACAACAAGATTCTGTTTTAGCCTCTGGTGGTCCCGGTCGCGAACAATCATTTGCTCGTTCCTTTCGGCGCTCTGGAGGAACAACTTTTAGTTATGTAAAACAAATGGCTATATCTGAGATGTATAATCATGTGTATGAGCAAAGTAGTCATAGGGTAAATAAAAACATTCTATTAGGAAACACAACATCGACCTTGAAAGACTATTCAGATAATTATCCGATATACCCAGTTGATGAATCTGGTAATGATAAATATGTAAATATGATCGATTTTTCACATTGGTTTGGTTTGGTTATGGGAGAATTATCTTCTGTATATTATTCGAGTCCTTTGAAAAAGTTTGAATCTATTTTTAAATTACTTAAAATAAAAGCGAATGTAAGTAGAATTTTAAATGACAAAGTTAGAAGTTGGAAACAAATGATACAGGGCGTGCCTGCTGCAAATGAAGTTCTTGGATACATGATTTCTAAATCTAAAGTTAAAAGCGATGGAAGCACTGTACACATATCTAATTTTTGGATAATGGGCAGAAATGATAAAGATGTGCAAAAATTTGTAGATACCCAAATTAAATATGGTGAAGTTTACGAATATCAGGTACACCAAATAGTGGCTATAATAGGAAATAATTATTCTTATTTAGACCCTTTGGGGCACAATGGTGGAGAAACACGCAACGCCATTTATGATTATGATCCGGAAGAAATGTTTGACCATTACCTTCTTGAGCGTGTACGCCCTCAAAACAAACAACATTCTGTTTTTCCTTTTGGTGTCGTAAATATGCCTTGCCTTAAGATTGCAACGCTGCCAAGCCATACAAAGAGGGTTGCGGTTGCAGATCGGCCCCCAATATATCCAAATGTAGATATAATACCTTTTAAAAACGAATCAACAAAAATATTGTTTAATTTATCTAGTAACACGGGTAAAACAAGAACAGCGCCTGTTTTTCTTCAGGCCGATGATGTGGCACAGTTTTATATTTCTCTTTTAAATCAAGGCGTTGAAGACACGCTTTTTAAAACATATGATCAAGTGCTGCCTTCTGCTTATACTGACGGAATAAAATTAACCTGGGCAGAATATTTTAAAGATAATCCTCTTGAAATAAAAAGAGCGTTATTAGAGTTTAAGAGTGACGATCCAGCGACGACGTTTGAGATTTTTAGAGTTGACTTTCATCCAACTAAATATGAAGACTTTAGGAATAATATGATTCGAAGAATAGAAGGAACTGCTGATAATGCTGGATTTGTAGACAATATTCTTCCTAATAAAAAATATTATTATGTTTTTAGAACTGAAGATGTACATGGTCACGTTTCTAATCCATCACATATATATGAGGTTGAATTAGCAACGATAAATGAAGCAGTTCGTCCAATAATAAAAGTAGTAGAGCCAACTGGCGGTCGAGAAGAAGTTGGACGTCTCGGGGAATCTTCTTTCAAGTTAAGACAATTCTTTTCTTTGAGACCTGCTTTATTGCAAAAAAGATTAAGAGTGCCCGATGAAGGTATCTTTAAGGGTAGCAACCTAGAAAGAGAAGGGCGTTTAGAACGAGCCCTCGCCACACCAAGGGGATTTGATAATTCCGTCTTTGGTAAAAAATTTAAAATGAGAATTAAAAGTAAAAGAACAGGAAAAGAAATTGATATTAACATTAAGTTTAACCTCAAAAAAAGAGATAAGCGTGAGGAGGATACTGAAGAGAACCCTCAAACGCTTTGTTGAAACGGAAATAAAAAAGTGAATTTAATATGTTAAAATCTAATTATAAATGTAAGTTTATGGAGTTATAGTTATATGGCGTTTTTAGATAATTCTGGTGATATAATTTTAGATGCGGTGCTAACGGATACTGGTAGATTTCGTATGGCCCGAGGAGACTTTAGAATTTCCAAGTTTGCCCTTGGAGATGATGAGATTGATTATTCTCTTTTCAACAAAAATCATCCTAGTGGTTCTGCATATTATGATTTAGAAATACTGCGAACTCCAATATTAGAGGCGTTTACAAACAATACATCGTTAATGAAGAGTAAGTTGTTGACAATCACAAGAACAAATCTTCTCTTTTTGCCTGTGATGAAACTTTTAAATGGTGGTAATGCTGCCGCTAAAAACACAGGACCTGATTTAACAGCAGTTGCAAACACGGCAATTAATCCCAATACCGCAGGCTACATTGTTACTGTGGATGAATCAACAGAGCAACAATTAGTTAATCAGGCTAATCCGTCCGCAAACGGTATTATTAAGGGAAGTACAGCGACTACAATTACTAATTCTCCAAATTCAATAGTAATTGAAAGAGGTCTAGATACTACAAAATTACCACCCAATATCAGCATGCCAGCCACACTTCAAGAAACACAGTTCATAATAGAAATGGATCATCGTTTAGGTAGTCTGGTTAGCACCGGGGCTGAAAGTGTACCGGTTTCTTTTATAGATGATGATCAAATTGCATCTTATTACATAAGCGAGAATACCGTTGACACAAGTAATCCAATTGTGATTGGGCTTGGGGGAGGCGGAAGCATCAGGCCTGATTCTGCTCTAAACGCAGCAACAACCGATTCGGCAGATGTAACAATTCACAATATTCGAGGCCCAAGAGACAGAATGGTAAGATTTAAAATTTCTCCAAGCATAAATCTTAGAAATTCAACATTCTTGTTCGATAAACTTGGCGGCTCTAAAACGTTAACCCTGAACCAAATTACGGGATTTAAAGCAGGTACTTACCTCTTTATAGACACTCTAGTTAGGGTAACCTCTGCAACCACAGCGTATTCCATAGACATACCTATTAGGTATATGAAAAAACAGTAAGGATTAAATATGGCTACTACATTTAAAACATTTCTAAACAACGACGTCACAACCACAAAAACCTTGTTACACGAAGCAATACCAGTTACAGGGGCTATAGTTTCAGGGACGTATGGGTTTGAGAGCGGCACAGAAACAAACATTAAAAACTATTCTCATGGAATGTTTCAGTCTGTTTTTGATTATCCTTATTTAAGTTCTTCAGCAAATCATATTTTTGATATATCGGCTGGTTATTCTACGGGAAGTGCTCTGTCTGGCAATGTAAAAACTAGAACTGGTGCTACCGCTCTAGTGCAGCAAGCAAAGAAAATTTCTATGTACAATCAAATGGCTCAAGTTTTGATGGGCCACGACGTCGATGGAAACATCCAAAGGTTTGATCGCGATGGAGAATTGGCGGGAGACCAAAAATCAAAGATGGATGAAGTTATTTTTATAAACTTTTCGAGACTTTTGGTTAAAGACGAAATTAAAAAAGGAAGTTTTCAATTAAAACTTGGTACTAACCCGGATCTAGGCAGAGGACTGCAGAGAACCGTTAAGCATTTGATGACGATTAGAGACACAAATGCACAAAATGATTTTAGAATTAATTCGCCCGCTGGTGAATATGGCATTCTTTCCGCTTCCCACACGGCTGTTGCTGGAACTGATAACGAAAAGCAAGGTATGCGCCACGGCGGCGCGGGAAGCGAATTAGTCGTTTCAGATAAGGTGGGTTTAATCTTTTATCAAGCGGGCGTTTGCGTCTTAACAGCCTCTATCTTTAGTGGCGCAAGAAGTGGTAGTGTTTCACACTATGGTGGTCTTCTTAACCAGGCTGTTTCGATGAGTTTAGGTGGTCAACATGGAATTGGTACTGGCGCAGCAGGCACTGTTAGTGCAAGTATTGATCAGATGTTAACAGGCTCCAAGATTCAAAATCTTGCAAACAATATTCGTAGAAGAATCTATGATATATCTTTTAATAATACAACGGAACTAAATTCAACAGTGTATTTTTGTCGAGCAAACCACAATGAATTTAATTATAGTGCAAATCCAACGTATTTGCAAGATTCTGAAATTGTGGTAAAAGATGTGCCCGCCGACATGCCGGTATCATATGTAACCTCTGTTGGACTTTATAGTCCAGATAACGAATTAATGGCTTGCGCTAAATTGTCTGAACCATTAAGAAAAGATCCGACAAACGAATTAACACTGCGAGTAAGATTAGACTACTAAGATTATGAATTATGCCATTCAAGGAATTTGGAAAAAACGACCTATTTTATAACAGGGTAAAAACATTTCCTGTATGCGATTTCATTATCTACGATTCCAAAGTATATTACAATAATTTTAAAAATTCGGATGATCGTACAGGCGAGAATGGAAATGTTCTGGGTGTTCCTCAAGGTTTTATCTCTTTGTTCGAACTAAACGTAGACAGGCCAATAGATACCGGCGGCACGAACCTTCCACCAGCAGGCAAATCAATATACCCATTTATAACTAAACAAGGCCACAGAATTTCGTTTAAGACAATAAGCACAAGTAATTTTGATAGCACTTCTCAGTTTAAACATGGTGATGTTATAAAGTCTAGATACCCTCTCTCTGCAAGCATCAAGAGAACTAGGTTTGCACAAACAACTGAAGAACAATCTGTTATTTCTAATAGTCCTAGATTTGCAGGTAGTTACATTAAAGCAATTAGTAATAAAAGATTTTTGACTGCTTTGAAAAATTCATTCAACAAGCACGCACATCTTAGCCATCACTATGCATACAGCAGCGCATCTGTTCCTGCTGGTCAAGGCTTTTTAGTTGATTGGAATAAGGGTTTGCAAGAAATGTCTTTGATAGAAGTTCCCTCTATTTTTTATGGCTCTTCAATTCGGAAGGGCTCTGTTATACTGCAAATGTTTAAGACTGGTTCTTTGATAGCAGAATGTAGAGATATTAAGAAGAACGGAGAGTTGATTCAAGTATCTGGTTCTTACAACGCAAAAACAAATAATGGAAAAGTTGCTGGTGTTGTTTTGTACAACGAAGGGTTTTTGTCAATGACAGGCAGTTGGGATTTGACAGCAGCCGACGCTCAAGACGCTTATGTTGGTAATAGTGATTCGCGAGGCAAATGGTTGCATTTTGGCTCTGGGGCTAATGATGGTGAAGCAAGAGGCAAATTGACACAGGTGATGTTTAAACTAAAGTTTGAAGGTGTCAATTATGTGCCAACCATAACTATGATGGCACATATGCCAAAGGGTGACTATAATAATTCTACAAACCCTACGTCTTATAAAAAAAATCAGTCAAAAGAATCAGAAAGAACAACTGTGAGATACAAAGAATATAAAAACTTACAGTATGCAAATTTAGAACATGGCGAATATATAAATCATACAGGTTCATACAAAAAGCAAACATATGTTTCAAAAATTGGAATATACGACGAACAAAAAAGATTAATTGCAATTGCAAAATTAGCGAACCCGGTTAGGAAAACAGAAAATAGAGAGTACACCTTTAAATTAAAGTTGGATATTTAAATGAAAAAAACAACAAGTTTGTTCAAAATAAAATTAAATGAGTTGCAATTTCAATTAGAAAACTTGCATATACATAACAAAATAAACAAAGAGGCAATGGAAACTTTTTCTGAATCCTTCAGAGAACATGTAAACAATATTAAAGATCCAAACCAGAAAGAAAAACTAGAAATATTGGCAGGCTTAAAAGCACCTAAAAAAAAAGATGAACTTTCAAAGGCAGCAAAAAACGCAAAGCAACAAGGGCAATATAAATCAGGAAAAACAAAGTTGCAACATGATGATCCTGAATACAGAGATAAAATAAATGAAGATGCAGAACGAGAAGTACAAAAAGTAAAGAAACCTCTTCCAAAAAATCTAAAGGATTTGTACAGAAAAATAGCAAGAAATTCACACCCGGACGTTCTAGAAGGCGATGAACTTAAAGAAGAAAAAATAGATTTATTTCGACAAGCGCAAGCATCTATAGAGGATGAAAGATATGGTAATTTAATTGATTGCGCTTTGCTTTTAAACATAGACATACCAGAAGAATTTTCAAAAGATTATTATCGCCCTGAAAAAATTGATACAAGAATTCGTGAAATTAAGCAACAAGTTGTACAAATTACAAAAAGTGTAGCCTGGGGGTGGTATCATTTAGAAAGTGAAAGCGATAAACAAAATCTTATTCTAAAGTACGCACACTTTTTATTACAAAGTTCAAAATAATGATATTAGGTCTAGACGTTTCAACAAGCATAACAGGCGCAACAATTCTTGACAAAGATGGCAAGATGATATATAATGAGTTGTGGGATACAAGAAATAAAAACAAATTTCCAACAGTTATTGATAAGGCGAAATTAATTCAAGAGCAATTGCAAAATATTAAAAATGTAATGCAAATTACACCGAGTCACGTTTATATAGAAGAGCCTTTTACTTTTTTTAATTCTGGAGGATCGTCCGCCAGAACAATGGCGACCCTACAAAGGTTCAATGGTATCGTTTCTTGGATATGTGCAGATGTTTTTGGCTTGTTACCGGAATTGATAATGGCCACCACTGCTCGCAAAACAGTTGGAGTTAAAACTCAAAAAGGTGTCAAGGCAAAAGAAACAAGTTTTAATTTTGTTCTTGCAAATGAACCAAACTTTATAGTAGAATATACAAAGCATGGAAACCCAAAGCCTGGCATGATGGATAAGTCAGATAGTTGGATAATAGCGAAAGCAGGTTACATACTTTGCAATCAGAAAAACTAGATATATTAAAAAAGAGTTTAGGCAATTGTTACGAAACTAATGACGAACATTTATTCAGTTGCCCTAAGTGTAAACACTACAAAAGAAAACTTTCAGTCAATTTGAATAAAAATGCTTTTAAGTGTTGGATTTGCGACTATAAAGGCAACAATATAGTTAAACTTATAAAAGACCCAACATTAAAAGCCAGATGGTTGTCTATAACAAACTCAATAGACATAAGTAGATTTGATGATTTATTCGGAGAACAAGAAGAGGCATTTAATCAAGTGTCTCTAGAACTGCCGGAATATTTCAATTCTCTTACCAATAAGAAATTATCTTCAGTTGGCCAAAAGGCTATGAGGTATTTGCTTGAGAGAGGCATTACTGAAGAGCAAATTGTTTTTTATAAAATGGGGTTTTGTTTTCATGGAGATTATAAGAATAGAATTATAATCCCTTCTTTTGATGAGTTTGGAGACTTAAACTATTTTGTAGCCAGAGCATTTGGCGATAATTATTTAAAATACAAAAACCCAAAATGCTCTAAAGATATTGTATTTAATGAAATTTTTATTGACTGGTCCGAGCCAATCGTGTTAGTTGAGGGTTTTTTTGATTCGATAAAGTATGAGAACAGCATACCAATTATGGGCTCCACTTTGGGAACAAATTCGATGTTATTTAATAAGATAGTTAATCGATGTAAAAAAATTTACATATGCTTAGATAAGGACGCTGCGCAAAAAGAATTAAAAATTATTAAAAAACTTCTTGACTTTGGCGTAGAAGTCTGTAAAATTAATATAGATGATCATAATGATTTAGGAGAGGTGCCAAGTCACTTCTTAGAAGAATACAAGAAACGCGCTTCTGTTATTACTTCAGAGGACTATTTACTACAAAAGATTAACTTTGGAGGTTAAACTAATGGAAATCGAAAAGAAAGAATTAAAAAAGATAATCAATGAAGAAGTTTCGAGAGCGCTAGATTCTTCTACTGTTGGGTTTCAACTTGCAGAAGGCACAATTAAAGAGTTTCAAGATCTTGATCAAAATCAACAAATCAACTTCTTGGAAAAACTTTTTTCCTACCTAAAAGAAAACAATAACATCTAATCAACATACTGGAGGCTAAATGAAGTTTGCACATATAGCAGACACTCACATTCGTAACTTAAAATATCATTTTGAATACAAAGAGGTTTTTAAACAACTATACGCTTCTCTTAAAAAAGAGGGCGTAGATTACATAATTCACTGTGGAGATATTGCGCATACAAAGACACAAATATCTCCAGAGTTTGTACAAATGGCTGCAGAGTTTTTTACGAACTTGGCAACTATTGCACCCACTTATATCATTTTGGGCAATCACGATGGCAATCTAAAGAATAGCAGCAGACAGGATGCGCTAACTCCGATTGTTGATGCTCTCGATTTGCAACATTTGCATTTGCTAAAAGACGCTGGCGAAACAAAAATTGATGATAAATTTTGCCTAAATGTTTTGTCAGTTTTTGATGAAGATAATTGGGTGCAACCTTCTGATTCAAAAGCAATCAATATTGCTTTGTATCACGGAGCGATTGACAGATCTAAGACAGATTTAAATTGGACTCTTGGTGGTGATCACGATATTGCTATATTTGACAATTTTGATTATGCTTTCTTGGGAGACATTCACAAAACTCAAATATTAGATAAGCACGGAAAAATTAGATATGCTGGATCAACTGTACAGCAAAATTTTGGAGAGTCGCTAGACAAGGGTTATTTGCTGTGGGATATTGAAAGTAAAGATAAGTTTACTTGCAAACACATTGCTTTTAACAATCCTAAGCCGTTTGTAACAATTGTTCTGAACAAAGATGGCGGACTTCCAGAAGTTGAAGTCTCAGAGGGTGCAAGAATAAGATTAGTGGCTGAAAACAACATTTCTCTAGATAAGATGAGAAAAAGTGTAGATGTTGCTAAGCACAAATTTAAGCCGGATACGATAACATACTTGAATCGAGCCGCTGGCGCTGGCACAGGCGATGACATAACTATAGTTAAGAAAGAAGATTTGAGAAGCATCAGTGTTCAAAGAAACTTAATAAAAGACTACTTGGAAGATTACGAAGTTTCAGAAGATGTGATGAATAAAATTTTTGAACTTAATTCAAGATACAATAAATTAATAGAAGAAAAAGAAGATGTGTATCGTAACATTAATTGGAGCCTTAAGTCTTTAGAGTGGAGTGGTTTGTTTAATTATGGAGAAAAAAACAAAATAGACTTCGAGAAACTTGAAGGAATTGTAGGAATATTTGGAAAGAATTTTTCTGGTAAATCTTCAATTATTGATAGTTTGTTGTATGCTGTTTATAATTCTACTTCAAAATCTGTAAGAAAGAACTTGAACATGATCAATCAAAATTTTGATGTAGGTTCAGCGAAAGCAGTCATGAAGGTTGGGGATAAAACACTTGAAGTCGAAAGAATATCAGAAAAATATATTAAAAAATTAAAAGGCCAGGAAACGCTCGAAGCAAAAACGGATGTTGAGTTTTCTTCGTCAGATATGATAGGGAATGTCGAGGTATTGAATGGAACGTCCAGACAAGATACAGACAAAAATATAAGAAAGTATTTTGGCAATTTAGAAGACTTTCTCATGACATCGATGGCTAGTCAACTTGATTCGCTAACTTTTATCAATGAGGGCTCCACAAAGCGCAAAGAGATATTAGCAAAATTCTTAGATCTTGAAGTTTTTGATAAAAAGTTTAAGATGGCAAAGGAAGAGTCCACAGATATACGAGGCGCACTGCGTCGGCTTGAGGGAGTTGATTACGCAGAACTTGAGAGAGAAGCCATATCTACACTAGAAGAATGTAATGAAAAACTTATCCAAAACCAGAGAAGGTGTAAAGAGTTGGAGTCTGAACTGCAGTCTTTTAATGAAAGTCTAAATGAAGTGCAAAACAAGATTGATTCAGCACCGACAGAAGTTATTGATCCTATAAAGATAAAAATGGAGATAGAAACTAGAAATGCAAACATTGACAAACTAGAAACTGCTAACAAATCTCTTGAAGAAGAACTGGAACAAGACAAGGAAAAGTTTGTTAAAATTAATGATTTTCTTGGCCAGTTTGATGTAGAGACTTATGAAGAAAAGATTAAACTTATTGAAGATAAGAGAGATTCAATTTCAAAATGTATTCAAGATTTAAAGTCGCATTCTGAAAAGAGGGTACGTTTATATAGAAAAACAGACTTATTGTCTGAGGTGCCTTGTGGAGATAAGTTTCCTAATTGTAAGTTTATAAAAGATGCTCATGAATCTATTGAACTAATACAGGTCGTAGAGAGAGAGCAACAGGAGACGTCTAACAACATTAATAAACTAGGAGAAGAACTAAGAGAATTGGAGCCTGGAAAGGTCGAGGTTTACTTAGATAAGTACAATCAAGTAGTAGATAAGAAAAACAACCTGTCTTCAGGTATAACAAATGCCCAGTTGTCTATTGACAAGAACGAGGCTCAGTTGTTTAAGGAGAAGACATTGTTGTCTAATCTTGAGGCTAAATTGTTAGAGTATGAAGAAAACAAAGAAGCAATTGAAAACCTGGAAGATCTTATCGCAGAAAGAAAAAATATAAAGTCTAAGATTCGCGCATCTAAAAAAGAGTGTGATTCTTGCAACGAAGAGAGCAATAATTTATTTAGAGAGATCGGCTCAGCAGAACAGAATATTGAAAACATAAATAAAAACAAAGAAGATCTAGAGATTCTTAGGGTTGAATTTGCAGCATATGATTTATTGATGAGGTGTTACCACCCAAATGGAATATCCTATAACATAATAAAAAATAGGCTTCCTCTTATTAATGAAGAGATTGCTAAGATTTTAACAGGTGTTGTTGATTTTGAAATCTTTATAAAGAATGAAGACAAGAAATTAGATATTTTTATAAAGCATGCAAAATACGAACCTAGACCCCTAGAAATGGGCTCCGGAGCAGAAAAAACAATCGCCTCGATGGCCATTCGATTAGCGCTTTTGACTGTTTCTAGTTTGCCAAAACCTGACATATTTATACTTGATGAACCAGGCACAGCGCTAGATGAGGACAATATGGAGGGTTTTGTGAGGATTATTGATATGGTTAAGTCATATTTTAGGACTGTTATGCTTATCTCGCACCTAGATACTCTTAAGGACGCAGTTGATACGCAGATTGTTATTGATAGAAAAAAAGGATTTGCACACGTCAATATTTAGGAGGGTCTAGACATGACGGCTATGAGAGCCTTGGCAGATAAATACACTGAAAGATTTATCTCAAGAAAATTTTTGGCTTGGATTACGGCTACAGTTCTTGTCAGTATTGATTCAGTTTCTTCATCAGATTGGGTCGCAGTTACGTTAGCCTACATTGGCTCACAAGCGCTTGTTGATCTCGCCGTGAAGTGGAGGCACGGCCCAAACTCATCCGGTACCTAATATCATGTTCACCATAACAAAGGCTTGGCTCTGGATCAAGCAAAACTGGAAAGTACCAGCGGTAGTGCTTTGGACTATTGTTGTTTGGATTTTTTCTCGCAAGAATGCAGAAGTGGCATTAGAAGTTTTAGATGCCAAAAAGCAGTCTTACGAGAAACAGATTGCTTTTTTGAAACAAGCGCACAAAAAAGAATTATCTGAAAAAGACAAATTAGTTATCAAATATCATGATACAATAGAAAAGTTAGAAAAGGAATTTTCTCAAAAAGAAAAAGAACTAACTGAAAAAGAAAAAAAGTTAGTAAAAGAAATAATAGAGGAGTCTAAAGATAATCCTGATGAAGTTAAAAGAAAAGTTGAAGATTTGTTTGGTTTTAATTACGTTGATTAGTTTTGCGGCTTCTTCTTTTGCGCAAAATCGTCCGGACCACAATAGTGGGAGATATGCAAAAGTTAAAGAAGGTGAAACTGCGCCCTTTGATTCCTGGTGTTTCGATGAAAAAGCCGCCGCAATTATTTTGGCTAATAAAAAAATGCAGGAGGAGATGTGTACACTAAGGTTGAATTCTGAAATTGCTGTTTTAAGATCAAAGCATCAGTATGAATTAGGTTCTATAGAATTAAGGCTTGAATCCCTTAGCAAAGAATACGAAACTATGATGTTGACAAAAGATGAGGAGTTGAAAAAATTAGAATCTGCAGCCCTTAAAAGACCTAACTCATACTGGTATTTATTTTTTGGCGGCGGAGTTGCTGCTGGTATACTAACTACTGTAGGGATAGTGTATCTGGTAGATTAAAATGAGTAACAACAGTGATCCTAACTTTATTGTAAAACTTGAAAAAGCGATAAAAGAAAAGTATGGCGAAGAGGCAATACAGAATCCCAAAAAGTATTGGAATCCTGACAAGGAAGAAACTCACCAAGAAGATGTAAAACAATTTTACAAAAGAAAATTTTTCAAACAAACACAAAATAGCAAAGAAAAGTACAAAGGTTTTTTAGTAAGTAAAAAACTACTTAGTAGAGAAAACAAAAGGGAATGTCCAGTTTGTACACAATATTCCTTTTCTGCGAAAGACGATTTGTATATGTCAAAGTTTGAATGTTGTTTTAATTGCTACATTCAATATGTCGAAGACAGAGAGGAAAGATGGGAATCTGGCTGGAGACCTCCCCAGGAGAAGGAATAAAATGGCAACAACTTTAGAAATTTTAAATGGCATATCACATGCAATTGCAAGAATCAATTATGACGGCGCTCTTAATGAAGATGGAGAGCCTATTGAGATTGGTCTAAAAAGGGAGGAGGGGGATCCTCTTGTTGACTCCAGAGTTATTGACGGTTTTGGAATTAAATTTCACGGACAGAATAAACTGTGTATTACGTATTCTTCTGAAATTAAATTAAAAGAGGTTTATGGAGGAGGCTTAGAAAACGAAGTTGGCTCCATGATTTCAGATGTTGCCGCTTTCCTTAAGAAGGAATACCGTGGCTTGACTGGTTCTTCTTTGTCTTTAACATCCGAAGGAGAAGTAGAAGTTCTAGTGCAGCCAATTTCTAGAATTAGAACATCAGTAACTGCTTATCAGGTTTTTAAGATAGGGGGTATAGATGCACCCGAAGAACATGAAGCGGTCAGACCAGAAACCACCAAGTATTTAGAGCAGGGTGGTGATGCTAAAAAGTCACAGAATGATAAAGCACCAAAAGATGATTTTGAGGTTTTCAAGGCGTATAATTTTTCCAACAGGAAAAGATGAAACCAGTATTATCTAAAAAGGAGGTGATGAAAGAAATCCTTAAGTCTGGTAAGGATCCATCTTATTTCATCAACAATTACGCCAAGATTACACATCCTCTCAAAGGACTAGTTCCCTTTAAAACTTATGATTATCAAAAAGATATTTTAAAAGATTTTGAAGATCATCGTTTTAATATAGTGCTTAAAGCCAGACAGTTGGGGTTGTCAACAATTACTGCGGCCTATGTTGTCTGGCTTCTTTTATTTCACAGAGAAAAGAATGTTCTTGTGTTAGCAACTAAGTTTCACACTGCTGCGAATCTGGTCAAAAAAGTAAAATCCATTTTAAAAAATTGTCCAGATTGGATCCGCATCGCAGAAGTTGCAATTGACAACAGAACTTCTTTTGAATTAACAAACGGCTCACAGATAAAGGCTTCTTCTACTTCTGGCGATGCAGGTCGTTCAGAAGCACTTTCTCTTTTGGTTATTGATGAGGCAGCACACGTTGAAGGATTAGATGAATTGTGGACCGGTCTTTATCCAACACTATCTACGGGTGGACGTTGTATCGCCCTATCTACACCTAACGGCGTAGGAAATTGGTTTCATAAGACTTACGTCGAAGCAGATCAGGGTGGCAATGATTTTAACTCAGTTCGTCTTCCTTGGGATGTGCATCCAGAGAGAGACAGAGAATGGTTTGAAAAAGAAACTAAAAACATGTCCAGAAGACAAATTGCACAGGAGTTAGAATGCAGTTTCAACATGTCTGGCGAGACTGTCTTTCACCCAGAAGACATAGGAAGAATAGAAGAATCTATTTGTGAGCCAAAGTATAAAACAGGTTTTGATAGAAATTACTGGATTTGGAAAGAATATGACAGCGCAGTTGCTTATCTGTTGAGTGCAGATGTTGCTCGCGGCGACGGTAAAGATTATTCTGTGTTTCATATATTTGACACTGTTTCGATGGAAATAGTAGCAGAGTATCAAGGAAAAATTACACCAGATATATTTTCTGATATGATTTACAATGCTGGTAGAGAATATGGGAATTGTATGGTAGTGGTTGAGAATAACAGTGTTGGATTTACAGTTTTAGATAAATTAAAAGAAAAGCAGTATCCAAACATATTTTATTCAATAAAGTCTACACACGAATATATTGATCCAGTTTTAGCAGAGACAGCGACAAATGCAGTAAGCGGCTTTACAACCAGTCAAAAGACAAGACCACTAGTTATAGCAAAGTTGGAAGAATTTGTTAGAAATAAACTAATTAAAGTAAATTCATCTCGTCTTTTTAATGAAATGAAGACTTTCATTTGGAATCATGGACGCCCCGAAGCAATGAGGTCCTACAATGATGATTTGATTATGGCTTGTGCAATTGGGTGTTGGATTAGGGAAACGGCTTTGGTGGAAAATAAAAGAAATATTGAATATAATAGGGCTTTTCTTGATACAATGATATCTGCAAAAACCACTATCAACACCGCAATCAAAGGTATGCAAGGTTATGATTCTAAAAACACTTTTGAAAAAACTAGAAAAGAAAAAGAAATACTAGAACAACATGCCTGGTTGTTTAAAGGATAATAAAAAATGCCATTTAAGATTAATAAGATAAATCCAAAGAATCCTCAAAATACATTATTTAAAAAACTAACAAGATTGTTGTCTGGTCCAATCGTAAACTACAGAACGCAAACGGCCCGCCGTTTAAGAAGAAGACAATTAGATAAGTATGCAAATCGTTTTCAGTCTGCTAGTGGCAAACAATTTAAAAGAACAGATTACAATCCATTTTCTGGATTGTATGGCGCAGCGCAAGACTCTCAAAACAGATTAGAGAGGTACGTTGACTTTGATCAAATGGAATATACCCCCGAAATAGCGTCGGCTCTAGATATCTATGCAGACGAAATGACAACTCACAGTGGCCTGCAGCCATTAATGGTTGTAGATTGCAACAACGATGAAATTAAAGCGATCCTTCACAATCTTTACTTTAATATAATGAATCTGGAGTTTAATCTATTTGGGTGGTGTAGGACAATGTGCAAGTATGGTGATTTCTTTTTGTACTTGGATATTGATGAGGCAATCGGAATAAAAAACGTAATTGGCCTACCTGGCACGGAGTTAGAGAGACTAGAAGGGGAAGATAAGACAAATCCAAATTATTGTCAGTTTCAATGGAATTCTGCTGGTTTAACTTTTGAAAACTGGCAAGTTGGTCACTTTAGAATCCTTGGTAACGACAAGTATGCGCCATATGGTACATCTGTTTTGGAGCCTGCCAGAAGAATTTGGAGACAATTGACTCTTATCGAAGATGCGATGATGGCATATCGCATTGTTCGCTCTCCAGAAAGAAGAGTGTTCTACATTGACGTAGGAAGCATTCCTCCACAAGACATAGAACAATACATGCAGAGAGTCATGACCCAGATGAAAAGAAATCAAGTGGTTGATCCAAACACAGGACGAGTGGACTTAAGATACAATCCGATGTCTGTAGATGAAGATTACTTTATACCCACTCGCGCTGGCCAAAACTCTAGAGTTGAATCATTGCCTGGTGGAACATACACGGGAGACATAGATGATGTCAAGTACATGAGAGACAAATTGTTCTCAGCACTTAAAATTCCTCAATCATATCTCTCTAGAGGCGACGACGCAGGTGGTGAAGATCAGACAACATTAGCACAAAAAGATATTAGATTTGCTAGAACTATTCAAAGACTTCAAAGATCGATTATCACAGAACTAGAAAAAATTGGAATAGTGCACCTTTTTACAATGGGCTTCCGAGGTGAAGATTTAATTAATTTTAAATTAAAGTTAAGTAACCCATCAAAGATAGCGGAGATTCAAGAACTAGAACACTGGAAAACAAAATTTGATGTCGCTTCAGCAGCAACAGAAGGATATTTTAGTCGTCAGTGGATTGCAACTCATCTGTTTAACATGACAGAAGAGGAGTTCTTGAAAAATCAAAGACAAATGTATTATGACCGTCAATTTGATTCAAAACTTGAAGCAGTGGCAGAACAGGCACAAGAGGAGGTCACCTCTGGTGTTAACACTGCCGATGAGATGGCAACCCTTGGTGCTGATGCAGATGCTGGCCCAACAGACATGGGTGGTCTTAATATTGGTGACACACCAGCCACACCGCCGGAACCAGCAGCAGATACGCCTGAGACGGGCGGGGCAGATTCTGCTCTACTTGCAGCGCCAGGATCAAGAGAGGACGATCCTTCGAAAGGCAAAATTCATATAACAAAAGCAATGACCGGTGCAAAAGACAAAAGAGAAACTGGTGGAAGAACTCAGAGCGTTAGAAACATTCCTGGCGAGGGTCCCTTGAAGGCTTTAACAAAAGGAAAACCATTTACAAACTTTAAGGCTTTAGGGCGTGGAGTTGTCGCAAAGGAACAACTTTCTAGAGATTTGGATACTAATTACTTTAATGAAGAAAGCAGAATTTTTGCTTTAAACAATGAGGTGACAAGTCTTATTGAAGAACTAAACAGTAGGGAGTCCAAAAAATGAGATTGAAGCACAATAAGAAAAGAAATACAGCGTTTTTGTTTGAGACACTTTCCAGAGAGTATGTTAAAGCCATTATTAAGAAAAGCCCTGGCAAGCAAGACACAATTAAAGATATTATAAAAGAGAACTTTTGCAAACCAAGTGTTTTGAATGAAGAGTTGTCTTTGTATCGTGAAATCCTAGAATCTCAAGGTTTGGAACAAGATGAGGCAACCGCTGTTCTTGAGGAAGCAAAACGAAGATACGATTCTTTGAACAAGAAACAAATATTTCATGAACAAAATAAATTAATAAAAGAGATAAACTATAAGTTATCTCAAGATGTTTTCACAAACTTTGTACCAAATTACAAAAATTTAGCAACAATTTATAATATCTTTAATAACAAAACATCTATAAAAGAAAAAGTTTTGTTAGAACAAAAACTAATTGAAAGTTTAACTTCGAAGGAACAGGGAGATAATATTAAACACGTTGATAATCTAACCTACAAAACCTTTGTTAACAAGTTTAATGAGAAATACGGAGATCTCCCAAAAGAGCAAAAAGAACTATTAACAGTGTATATTGCTTCTTTCGCAGATAATTCTTTAGAACTTAAACATCACCTAAACGAACAAATCAGTGATCTCAAGGTCTCTCTCAGGGATCAAAAAGATAATAGTGTGTTTGAGAGCGATCAAATGAAAGAAAAATATGATGAATTAATTGTAAAACTTGATTCTTACAAGAATGCAGAAATAGATATTAGTATGGTTTCGGAGGTGTTGAAGATACAAGAGGTTGTGAGGGAATTACAAGATGTCAGTTAAGATTACAATCGTGAGAGGAGAAAAAGATAAGGAAGTATTAAAAACTGTTTCCTTCGAGGGGAGGCAGTCTGTTAATGGTGACTTACTTATCTATGATCATGATTTGGTAGACATTGTAGTCTCTAGAGAAAAATCTAAAATTACAATTTTTCCTAAAAAAGAAACCTCAGAAGAAGTATACAATACGCAAGATAGGCTTCTTTCGAGAATGGCAAGAGTTGGAATAGTTGACAGAACAAGCATACGATCTGGTTCTGTTTTTTCTTCTCTAGAAGGAACATTAAATGAATCAAGCATTAACGGAGTCTCCAGTTTTCAGATGGCCTTATCTGAACTTTATGATTTTATTCTTGAGGAAACACCAGAAATCAAGTCCAGAAAAGTTTACAAAACACAATTGCAAGACTTTTTCCTCGATCCCTCAGAAGAAGAAAGTACAGAATTGGGAGAGGTCCCGCATGATGAAAAGAAAGGCTCTTTTGATCATCAGGTTCGCCCTTACGGATTTCAATACATGTACTCCATCCTTAGAGAAATGATGGAGAAGTAATGCTCACCTTTACAGTTGCCTGCATCGGTATGACTCAAATTATAGTTTACGGAAGCATATTTGATAAGGTTCGCCCTACTCAAGGCTGGATGGGTAAACTTTTATCTTGTGCAATGTGTACAGGATTCTGGGTCGGGGTATTTTTGTGGGCAATTAGTGGCACAACAGAACTATTTAGATTTGATGGATCTTTGTCCACGGCTTTCATATTAGGCTGCTACTCTTCAGCAGTTTCCTATATTGGTAACATGATTGTCGGAGACGAAGGAATTAAAGTTAGCCATCACAAGGAGAATATAAATGAGAAAGCGATGGATGATTAGACCTGTTGCTAACTGTTGTAAGGGCTCTGGTATGAAGCGGGTGGCCCCCGCATATAGGAACTAAGATATGAAACTTTTAAGAGAATATTTTGAACTTTGTGATGGTGGTGTTTGCCAAGATCTTTTGACAGAAGATGAGAAACGCCGTGTTGCTAATGGTACTATTATTTTGTCTGGTGTTATGCAAATGTCAGAAACAAAAAATCACAATGGTAGAATGTACCCACACGCACTGCTGGAAAGAGAAGTTGGTAGATACAAGCAGTTAGTAAAAGAGCGCAGAGCGCTAGGTGAGTTAGATCATCCAGAGTCTTCTGTTATTAATCTACAGAACTGTTCACACTTGGTAACTGATATATGGATGGAAGGCAAAAAGGTTATGGGCAAGATAGAAGTTTTATCAACCCCTGCGGGAAAGATTCTAAGAAATCTTGTCGAATGTAACATTCCATGTGGCATATCTTCTCGGGGAATGGGATCTGTTACAGAGCGTGACGGAGCCACAATCGTGGAAGATGATTTTCAATTAATTTGCTTTGATATGGTTTCTGACCCCTCTACTCCTGGAGCAATCATGAGCCAGGTTAACGAATCAAAAGATATGACAAGGCCGCTGTCTAAGTTAGATAGAGTTAATAGATTAATGACAGACATTTTGAGGAACAAATGAATAAAAAAGAAATAGAAAAGTTAAAAACTATTTTAAAACCCGTAGTCAAGGAATGTATTAGAGAGGCAATATTTGAGGAAGGTGTGCTTTCAACACTTGTTGCAGAAATTGTCGTAGGGATGGGTGCAGATAGAATTGTTGAAACTAAAGCGCCAGAGCCAAAAGTAGAAAGGCGCAATGCTGCAGCACACAAAGCAGTTAACGAAACAAAAAACAAAATGCTTTCAGCCATTGCTGAATCAGGTTACGCTAACTTAGGAGGCGTTAATGTATTTGAAGGTACGGAACCTTTAAGTAAAGGCGGTAATCCAAACAATGCTCCTTCCGCCTCTCCATTGGCAAATATAGATCCTAGAGATAAGGGAGTGGATATAGACAGTTTAGTTGGTTTGTTTGGCAGTAAGTGGAATGCTTTAAAGTAAAGGAATAAAAATGAGCAAGGCAGTTAATTTTGGAGTTGAGTCACGTAGAAATGAAGATCAAATGAGAATGGTCAGAAGATTCATTAAGAAAACTAAAAAGAGTGGAATCATAGAATTGTACAAGAAGCGCCAAAGATTCATCTCTAAATCAGAAAAAAGAAAACTTAAAAAGTTAAGAAGAAAGAGATTGGCGCAAGAAGCAACTAGAAAGTATTTAGACCAATTTAAAGACTAGTTATACTTAGTTAAGGAGATTTAGGATGACAACTTTTAAAAATACTAGTTGGGGCCGCACAAGAGGTCCAAAAAATTTAACAGGCGTTGTAGGCGGCGCTGTTACAGCAAGTTCTGCCGCTGACTTGTTAGGTATAACAGCCACAACAACAGGGTACGCAACCGAAAACCAAAGATATCTGCATGTTCTAACAGAAGACGCTCACAGTGCAGCGCCAGGAACTGTAAAGGTATACGGATATACTCACGCTTTTCAGCGATGGTTTGAACTTCCACAATCTTTTAGTCAGGTCGGTGCTAACGCGGCACCCACGGCTGTAACTATCCCCGCTCCAGCAGATAGTGGGCACGCAGACGCTGCTGACATTACACCTGACGAGAGAGAATATAGAACATATGAAATTCTTGGTATTGATCGTGTTGCTTTTGTTTGTAGTAGCGCCACCGGCACTAGTATTTTTGCTGCTTGTTCAACATTCTAAGGAGGCTTGTTGTGAATAGAAAATACAGCATTAAACCTAACTTTGTAATAGATGAGATAGTAGAATTAAATAAGGATGGTATCTTTGTAGACAGAAGGAAAAAGAAGGAATTAGCATCTGCACCATTAAGGCTAATTATCCCTGGCCTGTCCTCATTAAGAACCGATCCAACAAGGGATTAAAAAGTAAATGAGTAAAGATACAAAATTAATTTTCGAAAATTGGAATAAATATCAAAACCTTCAACAACTAGATGAGGGTCTTTGGAACTCTTTTAAATCTGGCTTGGCTAAGTTGGGAACAATGGACGATCTTATTTCTGTGTTTTCTAAAAGAAAGAGAATGGAGAAGCAGGCTGCTGAAGAATATATTGCAAACTTGTTCAATAAAGAGTCAAACAAGTTTTTACAGGCGTTCAAGAAAGAAATAGACGGAGAATTAAAAGGCTTCCCAAACATGAAGGACGAGTTTGTTTTCTTCAATGGCGTAGCAGCAATGGAGCAGGCATATGAAGACATTGTTAAGGCAACAAAGTTAGACCCGAAAGAGAAGGGACATCTTCCAGTCGCTATGGCAAATGAGATGATTCAAGACCTCAAGGATCTTGTTGAATTTTATTCTGATAAAAAATTAGCAGATGTATATAAACACTTCAACGAAGAACAGATGAATCAGTTTTCAAATCTTTATTTAATTTATGAAAAAGAATTTGGAAACACAAATCACACTTTTGTTGATTGGCTAAACGAAGATCCCATAGCAAGATTTAATTTAGTGCAAGATATTATTGCAGAACAGGAAGAAGACGATCCTCGCGCCCGTGCTGGATTTCAAGATAAGGGTGCTAAGCAAACCAAAGCGATGAAAGGTCTTAAGTCCAATACACTGCCAGCAGTACTAGGATTATTGGGCGGTACGTTTACCGCTGCTCATTTCATGGCAATGAGTTCTGGGCTAGGTAAGCCAGAGATCGTTCAAAATATTAAACAAATAGACGACTTTCAGCAAGTGATGGGACAGGGGGTTGATGTTTCTTCTTCTCCTGCTGGTCTTTTAAAATCTCTTGGGAACGCGACCGGTACGGGCGTGGCCAAAACAATGGGAGACTTTACGTCTCAAATAGATAAGATCTCTTCTATTTCAAACGCTGAAACATCTGATATTACATCTGCAATCTCTCAAATGATGCCATCCAAGGGCGACGGTGCTAAGATGATGGAATACATGTATCAATATGGTAAAGAGAATCCGGGAGAGAATATATTTAAAATTGTCAACAATAAAGCACCTTCCAGCGAATTTATACAATACGTTGCAGGCCAAGATCAACAGTTAGCACAAATGATGTCACAGGGCGCGTCAGGTGCAGGAACTTTTAAAGGTGGCCTAACAAACCTTCTGGGCATTTCAAAGGGTGTTGCACAAGTAGCAGCAAAAGCAGTCGTTACAAAGGTTGGTCCGAAATTTGTAGGCGGATACACCGTAAGCAAGATTGGTGCAGGCACCGCGCTTGTTGGTTCTGGTGCTTTAGGTGCCATTGGAGTTGGCTTAACTGCTGCAGCGCTAGGAGTCAAGTTGGCAAGATTAAAGGGAGAAAAATCATCTAGAGCACAAAAACTAAATGATTTGTTTCAAAAGTTACAACCCTTGCCAGAGCCAGAAATTCCTCCTGCTGAGACTGCGGAAGAAGAGCCAGAACCAGAAGACAAGGCTAACACTAGACCTATTTTAGTCAGATTAGATGACGATGGTTTAAAGTTTCATCCCTCTACTGCTAGATCAGACAAGGGCAGGGACCGAGACAGAAAGATACAAAAGGCTGCGCAGGATCAGGGCGTTGTCGGCGGCAATACTGAACCATCAACAGATGATCTAAGTCGCAAGTTTAAAGATGATAGAATTGATAAAGTTAAAAACATGTCAGACACTGATCTTGCTACCGCTTTCAAGAAAGCAAACAGAAGAAGCAAACAGGTGGTAGATCCGCTTATAACTGTAGATGCTAGTATTTTCAGAGCGGCAGCCAAACAATTAAGAAGAGCAGGAGTCATAAAAGGTTCTAGACTTAATAAAAAGTTGTCAACTGCTATTGACCAAACAATTGAAAAGATTCTACCAAGAATTAATAGAGAGCCAAGAGACTCACAGAAAATCAAAAAACTTACTTGGAAAGTAGTAAGCAAAACATTAGCATCTCAACTTAAGAAAGCAGGTCTTCCTGAGACTGCAAAGAATCAGGAAGCACTCTTTGCTATACTAAGAGCGTTTAAAGAATATGGTCTAGTTAGGGGAGATGTGCCCCCTCCTGCTGCTAAACCGAAGCGCCAGAAAAAAGCAGTAAAAGAGTGGAAAGATTTAGCATATTTGTTTAATAAGTAATCAAAAAACCACATTAATAAAATTATGGTTTTTAGAAATATATTTAACTATTTATTAGTGAGTTTAAATATATAAGGGGTTACTTATGTCTTCACTTCTAGAACAAGCAATCGTTGATGCAAAAGCATTAAGAGATGCTGCATTAAAAAATGCTGAACAATTGGTAATTGAAAAATATTCCGATCAAGTTAAAGAGGCTGTTAGTACTCTTCTGGAGCAAGAAGAGGATTTGGATATGGGCCTTGGTCTCGGCGGAGACGAAAGTACCAATGAAAACGAAGAACAAACTGGTTCTGATAAAGCCGATCAAGAATTGATGGATGAAGTTTCTCCTAGCGAAACTGATAAAATTACATTAGATCTTACAGAATTAGAAAGAAGAATTGAAAAGATCGAACAAGAAGAAGGCGATGCAGGTTTAGATTCTTTGGAGGCAGAAAAGGTCCCGAGCGAAGATGTTGCTGCTGATATGTCTGATGACATCGTATCTTCTGCTGACGCTGATTCTCTTACAACTGAAGGTGTTGCCGAATGGGAACAAGATATTGAAAACATGATCGTGCAAGATGTTTTGGAATCTCTTAAGGTCGATATTAAACCTCAGAAGCGCGGCTGGTTAGGTATTTCTGATGAAGAACTTGAGCATGCTGCAGAACTTGAGTTGGCTCGCATGCAAGATGACAAAGTAAAAGAAGAAATGGAAGAAATGCGTGCTGCCCTCAAGAAACTAGAAGAGGCAAACAAAAAGATTACAAAGAAAAACAAATTACTTAAAGAAGAAAACTTGTCTTTAACTGAAAACTTAAACGCTCATAAAAGCGCAGTTGGAGAATTAAAAGAAAAGTTTGATGTCGTCAATACATCAAACGCCAAGTTACTATACATTAATCGGACTTTAGGTTGTGGCTCCCTGAATGAGCGACAGAAAAAGAAAATTGTTGAAGCAATCGCTAAGACCGAAGATGCAAATGAGGCGAAGGTTATCTATGAAACACTTCAAAGCACAGTGCAGTCTGATACTAAGAAGACTGGTCCTGAATCACTGAGCGAAGCCGTAGACAGAAGACCAAGCCTGTTAGTTCGTTCCCGTGAAGAGAAGCGAACAACTTCAGCAGATATTTTTGCTGAAAGAATGCAGCGACTTGCTGGTATTACAAAACAATAAAAAACTTTAGGAGGTTATTACACAATGTCTGTATTAGAAAAATTAACTGAAGGTATTGTTCATCGTAACGTCCAGAAGGAAGGCGAAGCACTCCTCAATAAGTGGGAGAAGACTGGCCTTCTGGAAGGGTTGGATGATCATGCTAGACAGGGTATGTCGGTTCTTCTTGAGAACCAAGCAAAGGAACTTCTTCGCGAGGCTTCCTCTATGTCCGCAGGTGATGTCGAAGGTTTCGCATCAGTTGCTTTCCCAATCGTTCGCCGTGTTTTCGGTGGATTGATTGCAAACGATCTCGTAAGCGTTCAGCCTATGAGTCTTCCAAGTGGATTGATTTTCTTCTTGGATTTCACACACAGTGACACTAGATCTGGTATGGTTGCTGACGCATCCATCTACGGTGGTAATGTTGTCGGTCGCCAGTTGACCGGTGGTGTTGACCTTGATGCAGATCTTACCAAGGGTGGCCCTGGTGGTTTCTATGATCTTGGCACTGGTTATTCGCACCCAACAGGCTCCAGCGAAATTGCTGCTGGTAGTGTTGGTCAGGCCATCGGTGGCGCTGACACAGGTGTTCTTGTTTCGGCTCTTACCGAAGCACAAAAGAAATTAATTAGATTTGATCCCGATATTTTGGCTAACACTGGTGACAGAGTTATTCAAATTTTGGTTTCTTCTTCTGCAATTCCTGCGGATCTTAACAAAGATGCGCTTGCAGCACTAAGAGTTATAACAGTTGACGGCACAAATGCTGCCGGTACCAATGTACAGTTGATTCGTCGCTTGACTGATCTTGACAGTTCTGGTAACTTGAGACTTGTGTTTGTTAATACAGCAGGTGCAGCAGCCGCTGCTAATGCTACTAACAGACAGCCAAGTCACAAGACTGCTATTGATATTGAGTACCCAATTAAGGATACTCTTGTTTCAACCGATCACGTTGGTGTTGTTAAGGCATCTACTGTTGGCTTCGAAGGTGCTGGTGCTGATGGATCTCCTCAGAGACTTAGTTCAACTAAGATCCCAGAGATTGATATCAAGGTTGACAGCATTGCTGTTACCGCGCAGACCAAGAAACTCAAGGCTAAGTGGACCCCTGAGTTGGGACAAGATCTCAACGCATACCACAACCTTGATGCAGAGGTTGAATTGACTGGCATTCTTTCTGAGCAGATTGCTCTAGAAATTGATCAGGAAATTCTTGGTGATTTGATCATTGGTGCTAAGGCTGGTACTCGTTACTGGAGCCGTGCACCTGGTCTTTTCGTTGATAGCACTGGTGCTGAACTTGGCGCTACTAGCGCTTCACCTGATTTCACCGGTACTGTTAGCGAGTGGTACGAGACACTTATCGAGACAATTAACGATGTTAGTGCTCAGATCCACAGAAAGACACTTCGCGGTGGCGCAAACTTTGTTGTCTGCTCCCCAGAAGTTGCTAACATTCTTGAGTTCACAAGCGGCTTCCGTGCTAGCGTGACTGCTGATGCAGATCGCGGTGACATTGGTGCTGTGAAGGTTGGTGCACTTAGCAAGAAGTTTGACGTCATGGTTGACCCATACTTCCCACGCAACGTGCTACTCGTTGGTCGTAGAGGCAACTCTTTCTTAGAAAGTGGTTTTGTCTACGCTCCATACGTACCACTTCAGGTGACTCCCACCATCTTCGGCACAGAGGATTTTGTGCCACGTAAGGGTGTTATGACCCGTTACGCTAAGAAGATGGTTAGACCTGATATGTATGGTCTTGTTATTGTTCGCGGTCTCCTTGGCGAGGCAGGTGCTAGTTGATAGCATCCGATAACTAAAAATTAACCCCCCTCTTTTGGGGGGTTTTTTTTGTAAGTTTGGTTTTCGTTAAACTATTTATTGTATAAAAGGTAAGGCGAAATGCCTTTATTAATTAAAGGAGATCATAAATTATGAGTAAATTAGGAAGATATAGTGCGGATAGGAAGAAAGTAGAAAGTCTAACAGGTGCAAAAACTGTGGAAGTTGCAGACTGTGGAACATTGTTTATTTTAAACGCAGCTGCTGGAGGCACTGTGACATTACCCGACGCCTCTGCTGCTGGAAAAGGCTGGTGGGCAAAGTTTGTCCTTGGCACTAAAAACACAGGCGGTGCTTGGAACATTGACGCAACAGCTGGTGACGGAGACAATGTACACAACATTGTTTTAGATGAAGCTGGGGGCAATGAAGACTCTCATGGCGGCACCGCTGGTGACCGAATAATTTTCACCGCAAACACCGGAGAGATCGGATGTCAGGTAGAACTGATTTCGGACGGTTCAAAGTGGTATGGTATCTCTGTCTCTAACGCGACAGGTGCTATTACTTCTGACTAATAACTAACTCGCCTTATCAAAGAACTTACCCTACTCCTTTTGGAGTGGGGTTTTCTTTATTTTAAAACTAATTAAAGATACAATCGTTTTAGTTTAAAGGAGTTTGAGATGGGTAAACGTAGAAAAAGATTAACAATGGCAAAGTATGCGAGCAAATATGCAAAAAAGCGAGCCGCGATCCTTGGAAACAAAGTTAAACTTGTTGAAAAAGAGACAATTCAGGTCACAGAGCCTGAGCCAGTATCATCGCCAGAGCCTGTTACAGTAGTTGAAGAACAGCCAGAACCGGAACAGAAGCCTCCAAGGCCAAATGCCCTTAAAGAGATAGTTCCAGAAGAACCAGAGGTAACACAGGAAACTGAACCAGAACCGGAGGTTGAAAAAGAAGTTGTTAAAAAAACTAGAACTAGAAGAACTAGAAAGAAGAAACAACCAAAAGAAACCACAGAAGAGTAATTGTTGAAGTCCAAGTGTTTTGTTTAATTTAA